>SXGQ01850018.1_pt1 | contig 44722 bp, 43 predicted proteins | sample 3178371 | NCBI WGS metagenome assembly SXGQ01 (sample SAMN11356859, study PRJNA531348) | freshwater metagenome | isolation source: freshwater sample F1-20 | place: China: Fuxian Lake, Yuxi | collected 2017-12-25 | reverse complement strand
ACGGCCTGGCCTTGGGTTTCTTCGATGTCGCCTTCCCAAGAAATGTGGGAGTCGACTGGGTCCACCGAAAGGCCGATCGGCTTCACGTTTCGCTTGTCCCATTCGGGCTTGAGTTTGGCAACGGTGCCAAGTTCGGTGGTGCAGACCGGAGTGAAGTCCTTCGGATGAGAAAAGAGAATGGACCAAGAGTCGCCCTTCCAATCGTGGAAGGAAACGCTGCCCTGCGTGGTGTCAGTGGTGAAGTCGGGGGCGATATCGCCAAGCCGTAGTGCCATGTTTCGGAAGCCTCCGTGGCTCGAAAGTGGGTGGGGCGACATCATGACCCACTCAGGCGCAAAAGTCGACCCCGTAGGTCGGGAATTGCTCATTCCCAGATTGGCGCAACGGAATCAGTGTTTTCCGGGGACGTAACGAGCGAGAGATGTTTCGATTTCGGTCCATGCCGAGGCGCGTCCTTCGAAATCACCGACATCGGAGAACTTTTCGGGTTCGAGATCTTTGTAGATCGAAAAGAAGTGCTTGATCTCGGCGAGTGTTTCGGCGGGGATGTCATCGATGTCGACCGCATCGCGCCATCGGGGTTCGCGGTGGTGAACACACAGAATCTTGGCGTCGCGGCCAGCGTCATCGGTCATCCACATCACGCCGACGGGGCGGACATGAATCCAGCACCCCGGGAAGGTGGGGTCCTCGGTGAGTACGAGGACATCGAGAGGGTCGCCGTCTTCGGAGAGTGTGTCGGGGATGAAGCCGTACTCGGTGGGGTAGGTCGTGGCGGAGAAGAGGCGGCGATCGAGGCGGATACGGCCAGTTTCATGGTCTATCTCGTACTTATTTCGGCTGCCTCGGGGGATTTCGATGACGACATCGATGGTTTCCATTTCGCCATTCTGCCCGGTTCCATGTCTTTCCGAGGAAGGACGTGTTCGGCGACTGTGCGAGACTCACCGACCGTGACTATGCGCAAACTCACTTCAGCCGACGGATTTGTCGTGATCGATCTTGATGATGCTCCGACGGCGGTCGGTATCGTCCGTTCCGCACCCAAGGTGCTTGTCGACGGAGTGACTTGGCTCGCTCGTTCTGAGACCTACCGGTATGCGTTTTTTGGCCGCAAGGTTTCGGGTGCATCAGCAGCGGTGAACGCACCGGTTGATGCGAAAGCTGAGGCCATCAGTTCGTTTGCCACGGAGTTAGCCGAAGATTCCTTCGCAACCGTTCACCTCAGCGCTGGTCGTGGGATTTCGGCTGACGATCTTGCTGGTCTTCGCTCCCGTGATCCGCGTCCCGAAGCCTGGTGGTCTGATCGCGACGCGCTGACTGCCGCGGGCATCGTCGCTGCAGCAGATCAGGCAAGTGGTGGTCTTTCAGGGCGCACAGTTGCGATTGAAACTTTCGATGCGATGACATCATCACTCGTTGATCTCTTCCGCACCGCAGGCGCAACGGTGGTCGAGCTCGATGTTTCTGAAGACGCCAACGCAGTTCTTCATGCCGATGTCGAAATCTTGGTTGCTGGTTCCAAAGTCGGCCTTATCGGTCACGCAAACGCCGACAACGTGAAAGCCCGGATACTTGTGCCGAGCGGCCCCATGCCTGTCACGGCGAAAGCCCTCGCTGCGTTTGAACGAGCCAGCGTTGTTGTTCTTCCTGATTTCGTCACAACGTCAGGGCACCTCGCCGCATGGCCAGTTGATAGTTCGTCAACCGATGCCGCTGCGCTTGTTGGTGATGCAATCGCTCAAATCATCGACGCTCCGAATGGTCCGCTCCTTGGTGCGTGTGAGGTAGCGGAAGCATTTCTTGAAAGTTGGGCGGCTGTCCCCTTCGGCCGACCGATCGCCTGATCGCCATGTCATCAACGTCGGGATTGGTGTGGTTTCGCCGCGATCTCCGTCTTGATGACAATCCCGCATGGGCGGCGGCAACCTCGGAACATAGTCAGGTCACCGCTCTTTTCGTTGTAGATCCCGCGTTGTTCGACCGCGCGAGTTCGCGTCGTGTCATCCGCCTTCTTGGTGATGTCGGGGCGCTCGACGCAGCCCTTTCCGAACACGGCGGTCGACTTCTTGTTCGGGTTGGCGACCCACGAGTTGTTGTCCCACAAGAAGCTGGTCGACTCGGCGTCTCCGCTGTTCATGTGAATCACGATGTGACGCCGTATGCCGCCGAACGTGACGATGCAGTGCGAGCAGCTCTCGATGCGAGCGCCGTTGAATTAGTGCCCGAGTGGGGAACCTTGGTGCACGAACCAGGCCACATTCAGACCAAGGCCGGTTCGCTTTCGCAGGTGTTCACGCCCTTTTTCCGTGTGTGGGAGCGTACGCCCTGGACACCTTGGCCGACGTCGGGCGATGCGATACTCACAAACGATCCCGGCGACGCACTGCCGAAGATCGAGGGTGACTACCCAGTTCTTGACGGAGAAGTCGGAGAGGCAGCTCTGGCTGGAGAACGCGGAGCGCTCGCACGACTTGACCTCGCAGTTGCTCGAGCCGATACCTACGACGAAGATCGAAACACACCGTCGCTCCTCGGAACTTCGCAGTTGTCGATTGACCTTCGTTTCGGAACACTGTCACCGCGCCGAGTTGCTCAGGTGGTCGGAGAATCAACTGCTGGACGCGCAGCGTTAGTCCGTCAACTCGCATGGCGCGATTGGTATGCGCATATGTTGATCGCAACACCAACGCTCGTTGAACAACCCATGAAGCCGCAGTACGCCGCAATCCAATGGCGACAAGACGACAAAGGTTTTGAAGCATGGAAGAACGGTCGCACTGGTTACCCGTTCGTTGACGCGGGCATGCGGCAACTTCGTGAGACTGGTTGGATGCATAACCGTGTACGGATGGTCACAGCGTCGTTTCTTGTAAAAAATTTGCTGATTGATTGGCGACGCGGCGAACGCTATTTCCGGCACGTACTGCTCGACGCAGATGTTTCGCAGAATGTTGGGAATTGGCAATGGGTTGCAGGCACTGGTCCCGATGCATCCCCGTACAACCGAGTGTTCAATCCGATTCTGCAAAGTCAGCGCTTCGACGCGAACGGTGACTACATCCGACGATGGGTTCCGGAACTCGCAAGTCTTGATGCGTCAGCAATCCATGAACCGTGGGCTACCGGTCCGCTTGAACTCGCAGCTGCCGGCATTGAAATTGGTGTGGACTATCCCGAACCGATTGTTGATCTTGCGTTCAGCCGCGGACGTGTGCTCGAGGCGTACGGGGCAGTGAAGCGCTGAGTTTCAGGATGCGCGAGCTGCGTCTTGCACGGAGCGACGGCTAATTGAACGAGGAGAGTGACCGGCTGCGGCGCGTTCTTCTTCGTTCTCGCCACCCCAAAAACCATTTTCACGGTTGTCGCGAGCCAATTCTCGACATTCAAAATTCACAGGACACGCCGCGCACATCGCACGAGCGGTTGCTTCACGGCGAACCCGGCGTTCCGGACGTTCGCCAGCGATACCAAAGAAAAGGTTTGTTCGACCCTTGCACGAGGCGTGATCCATCCATTCGGGTCGAGCAACTGCGAGCAACATGGATTCCATCTCAACTCCTGGGTTCGTGAACCGAGTGACGTCGTTGTCATGACGTGTAACTGAATTTAGCGCTAAATATTTCCGAATCGCGGAAAAGCTTCCGAGATGCCCTGTGACCTTGGACATAAGGGGCCCAAGGGGCCTAGTTACAGGCCTTCGCCCTAGGCTCAAACAGTGACTGTGTTTCTCGTCGGAGCTGGGCCGGGCGATCCGGGATTGCTGACGCTTCGTGGTGCAGAGGCCTTGGCCATGGCCGATGTCGTGGTCTACGACCGGCTTTCTGTCAGCGCTTTGCTCGATCTGGCCCCGCCCGGGGCCGAGCGAATCAGCGTCGCGAAATCGGCGGGTCAAGTGGTGATGGCTCAGGATGACATCAATGCATTGCTCGTTGAAAAGGCCAAGCAGGGTCTGACAGTCGTTCGTCTCAAAGGCGGAGACCCGTTCGTCTTTGCCCGTGGGGGAGAGGAGGCAGCGGCTCTCGCCGCTGCGGGCCTTCATTACGAGGTCGTGCCCGGGGTGACCTCGGCGATCGCCGTTCCTGCGTATGCGGGCATTCCCGTGACGCTGCGCCACTCGTCCACCTCATTTACCGTCATTACTGGTCATGAGGATCCCGACAAGAGCGACGAGGTCAATTGGGAAGCCGCCGCACAATTGGGCGGAACCATCGTGATCCTTATGGGGATTGGCCGGTTGCCAAAGATCGTCGAACGACTTCTGGCCGGCGGCCTCGCCCCCGATACACCCGCAGCAGCAATTCGTTGGGGCACGCGGCCCGAACAACACACCGTGCGGTCAACACTTTCAGCAATCGCTCAGGAACAATTGGCGTCGCCGAGCGTGATCGTTGTCGGACAGGTCGCGGCAATGGATCTTTCGTGGTTTGAATCACGGCCTCTCTTTGGCAAGAAAGTGATTGTGACGCGGCCTCGGCATCAGTCGTCGGTGCTCGCCGATCGGTTACGAGACGAAGGTGCCGACGCGCTGATTGTGCCCACCATTGAAATTGTTGATCCACTCGACGAAGGCGCGGCGTTGGACGCTGCAGTTGCGCAGGCCACCTCCTATGACTGGGTCGTGCTGACGTCGGCAAATGGCGCGGCTCGATTCTGCGAGCGACTCCGCGACGGACGCGATCTTGCCGGTGTGAAACTCGCAGCAATTGGTCCAGGAACCGCCGAAGTTCTGGCTGACCACAACCTTGTGGCCGACATCGTTCCCGAACGGTTTATTGCCGAATCGCTGCTCGAAGCATTTCCACTTCCTCACGACACGGATGAACGGCGAGTCTTGCTTGCGCGTGCCGAGGTTGCTCGCGACGTTCTACCCGACGGATTGCGAGATTTGGGATGGCGCGTCGATGTTGTCGATGCCTATCGAACAATTCCAGTCGAACCCTCCGACGCCGAGCGCGAAGGAATCATTGGCGCCGACATCGTCACCTTCACTTCCGCATCAACGGTTGACAATTGGGTTGCGGCATTCGGGGTCGACACGCTTCCCAAGCTCGTTGCGTGCATTGGTCCAATCACGGCAGACGCGGCGCGTCGGGCTGGTCTTCGTGTCGACGTGATCGCCGAAGTCCACACCATCGACGGACTTGTCGATGCGCTCGTTGAACGCAGTGCACACCCGACTGCACCGAAGAAGAAGACCCCCCGACGTTCCAGTCGTGGCCCCCGATTCGGTCGCCAACAGCGACGTGCCTAGGCTCTGCGCCAATGAGTTTCCCTCAACGCCGACTTCGTCGCCTTCGACGCACACCTACTCTCCGACGGATGGTCGCTGAAACGCGTCTCTCCCCCGACGATCTCATTGCACCCCTTTTCGTGCGTGAGGGAATCACAGAACCGCAGCCGATTACATCGATTCCGGGCGTGATGCAACACACGCTTGGTTCGCTTCGTGCCGAGGTTGCCGATCTCGTGGGTCTCGGTGTTCCGGGAGTCATCCTTTTTGGAGTGCCCGAAACTAAGGATGACATTGGTTCGGGCGCCTGGAATCCAGACGGCATCGTCCAAATTGCATTGCGTGAGTTGCGCGACACGTTTGGCGATCGCGTTGTCCTCATGGCTGATCTTTGTCTCGATGAATACACCACCCATGGCCACTGCGGGGTTCTCGACGGCCATGGCAGCGTTGACAACGACGCAACGCTTGACCTCTACGCGAACGTCGCAATTGCCCAAGCAACCGCCGGAGCTGACATCGTCGCCCCTTCAGGAATGATGGACGGCGCAGTTGCAGCAATCCGCGATGCACTCGACGAAGAAGACTTCATCGAGACGGCGATCATGGCGTATTCCGCGAAATACGCATCGGCGCTTTACGGTCCGTTCCGCGATGCAGTCGATGTCACGATCAAAGACGGTGGCGATCGCAAGGGGTACCAGCAAGACCCTGCAAACGCTCGAGAGTCGCTCGAAGAGATTCGTCAAGACATTCTTGAAGGCGCCGACATCGCGATGGTGAAGCCGGCGATGTCCTATCTCGACATCATCGCGAGGGCTCGCCAAGAAGTCGACATTCCCATGGCCGCCTATCACGTGTCTGGCGAATACGCGATGGTCAAAGCAGCGGCAGAGCGTGGATGGATCGATGGAGACGCCGTCGCCATCGAGCAACTCACCTCCATTCGACGCGCGGGCGCCGACATGGTTCTTACGTACTTCGCGCGCGATGTCGCCGAACTTCTCAACGATTGAGCTCATGACACAAACAAACGAGTCACTGTTTGAACGCGGCCAGCGCGTCATCCCGGGTGGAGTGAATTCACCAGTTCGAGCATTCCGCTCAGTGGGCGGTACCCCGTATTTCGTTGCGAGCGGTAGCGGCGCGCGCGTGACTGATGTCGAAGGAACAACGTTCCTTGATCTCGTGCAGAGTTACGGAGCGATCATCGCTGGGCATGCTCACCCAAAGATCATCGAAGCAATTCAAAAAGCAGCGGTCGATGGAACCTCATTTGGAGCACCTACTCCTCGCGAAGTTGAACTCGCTGAAGCAATCAACGAACGAGTTCCCTCCTGCGAGAAGTTGCGCATGGTGAATAGCGGAACTGAAGCAACGATGAGTGCGATTCGCGTCGCTCGTGGTGCAACTGGGCGACCAAAAATTCTCAAGTTCGCAGGCAATTACCACGGGCATAGTGATGGTCTGCTTGTTTCTGGCGGAACTGCGATGGCCTCTCTTGGTATTCCGGCGTCGGCAGGCGTTACTGACAACGCAATCGCCGACACTGTCGTTGCGCCTTACAACGTCGTACCAACGCTTGATGAAACATTCGCCGCGGTAATCGTTGAACCCTGTGCCGCAAATATGGGAATTGTCCCGCCCGCTCCCGGATTTCTCGAAGGTCTTCGAAGTGAATGCAATCGCGTTGGCGCACTATTGATCTTCGACGAAGTCATCACTGGTTTTCGCGTTGCGCGCGGCGGTGCACAGCAGCTTCTTGGTGTTACTCCTGATCTCACTGCATTCGGAAAGATCATTGGTGGCGGTTTGCCTGTCGGTGCTTTTGGCGGACGCGCCGAGATCATGGACAATCTCGCTCCACTTGGTCCGGTCTACCAAGCAGGAACGTTGTCAGGTAATCCCCTTGCAACTGCTGCTGGTCTTGCTGCGCTTTCGCTGCTCGATGATGACGCCTATGCGTTGATCGAGTCTCGCGCCGAATGTCTGGCTGGCTCATTTGTGAACGCGTTCGGGGCGGCTGGTATCTCAGTATGCGTTCCGCGCTTCGCCACTCTTGTTGGGTTGTTCTTTGGTGACACACCACCAACCGATTATGTGAGCGCATGCACAACCGACGAAGCGATGTATGCGGTGTTCTTTCATGAGCTTCTTGATCGCGGTGTTGCGATTGCTCCTGGGGCGTACGAAGTGATGTTCCCAGGTTTGGCACACAACGACGAAGTACTCACAGCGATTAGCGATGCAGCACACGCCGCCGCTGTCGCAGTCGCGTCGCGGTGATCACGCTGCGTTGATCGCAATGCGATAATGGCAGGGGTCTGAACGCGAAAGAACCCCACCGAAGCGGGGTTCTTTTCAACGAATGTGTCTGGCGAGTCTTACGAGTTTGAACCAACCGGCATTGTCCAGTTTGGTTGGATCGTGAGCTTGCCGGTCGTATCGAACAACGGCGTGCCTTCGGGCGTGATGAGTTCGCCCGCTGCGTTCAGCATTGGCTTCCCGTCGGCGTAGGTGATGTTTCCGTCTGCATCAACGGTGGTTTCGCCGCCCGAAAGCGTTTCCCACTCGTAGCGGATGACCGCAAGCAACTCTGCCTGACTAAGTGACTTATCGAAGTTGGGCATCGGGTTTCCGTTGTAACTCAACGTTTTGTGTTGTCCGCCGTCGCGAGCGGGATCGCCATAGGGCGTGCCAGCGGGGCCAGTCCCGTTTGAACCGATCCACACAAACTCAAGTTGACCGATGATGTCGGGGAAGGTCTTGACCAAGTTGCCTTCGTTCATGGCACGACCAACACCGCCGCCACCGGCAGCACCATGGCAACTCGCGCAGTACGCGGTGTAGATCGTGGCTCCGGTTGCCAACTGTGAAGGTTCACCGCTGGCGGCCGGAGAAAGGCCACCGATGTACATGACGGCCCACAGAGGGAGGAATGCCAACACCGGTATCGCCCAGATGGGGATCTTCTTGCGCTTAATGGCGGCTTCGACATAGGGCGGCACCGGTTCAGGTACAGCGGCGGGCGCAACCGCAGCCGGTGCAGCAGCCGCCGAAGCGGTTGCTTTCTCTACCGGTGCGCTCTCGGCGGCCGGTGCCGCATCAGCAGCAGGTGTTCCACCATCGAGCGAGGTCCGACGGTCTTTAGAGCGCTTGAGCAGATGCTCAGGAACTTCGGTCACGGTTCCTCCGAAGCGGACGGGGAGAGAGACGGGAGCAGTGATCGGGCAGGGCTGCCGGCGAAGCCGACGGACACCGGCCGTACCGGGTCAAACCTAGACGACGCGGAGAGGGCAGAGCCAAGTATCGAGGAGGAGAGTTCGCGAAAGTTGTCCGGTGAAATGTCACGTCCGCGAATGACCCCCGGAATGTCTCAACCCCCTTGCGGCGGTGCTAGACAATGAAAGCGCCGGACCGGCCTGCCCGGGCCCGGCACAGTTTTGTCCGTATCATTTGTGCAAACGTTCACGAGGGAGGCCAACCCGGGTGGTTGCGTTCACCGCATCGTTGCTTGTGGCGGTTCTATTGACCGCACTTGTGATTCCGATGGCCAAGCGACGTCCAGTAGGGACACCGCTTACATGGGGCGAGGCCATGGTCGCGTCCGTTTATGCCTTTTTCCTTATGTTTTGGGTCTATGGGGTTGTTCCTCATCTCTTCTTGACATGGGCCGACAACGAACTCGGTTGGCGCCCCGACAACATTCTTTTGGGCCCTGGCGGGATCCTCAAGCCGCAGTCGCTCGATGGCTGGAACCCGATCACGATTTCGTACCAGACGCTGCGCGACGTTGCTGCGGTGCTCATCTATGTCGTCATCTTTGGCGCCCAGATTTTCCTGTGGGTCTGGTGGCAGAACCGTGGCAAGCGTGCTGCTGCCGCTGAAACGGCTCAGGCCTCCGCCACTTCCGAGTACGGCCGTCCCCTGATCCGGAAGAGCTGATTATGGCCCGCATTGACGCCAATCCCCCGATGCCGGAGTTCCGCGACGATTACGTCTTGCGGGAAGTCGACGCGGAATGGTTGTCAAAGGCGGTCAAGCCCAAGCAGTTCATCCATATCGACCAATCCGAGTGCATCACCTGCGAAGGATGCGTCGATATTTGCCCGTGGAAGTGCATCCACCTCGTCCGCACTTCTTCCATCGATGAGGCCGTTGGCACCGAACTTCCCGGTGAAGACCCCGGTGACCATTCTGTGTTCCTTATCGACGATGATGTTTGTACCCGTTGCGCGCTTTGCGTCGATAGGTGCCCAACTGGTGTCATTATTCTTGGAAAGGTCGGCGCTGCACCGGCTGATGGTGACTCCCACCAGCGAATGCCAACTCATGGCTACGGCTACGGGATGCGTCTCGGATAGTGCTACACCTTGTTTTTCGCTCTTCTTTCCGTCTTTTCTGTACCTACTGAACTCGAACCACCCTCCCGGGACCGATCCTCGATCCCGGCTCACACGGAGTAACTGCCTTGGCAAAGACCATGGAGCGCCCCAGCGGGAAGAAAACCCCCGCCCAGCGCGTGAGTGAAGTCGTCGACAAAACGCAAGGCTCTCAGGCCTGGAATTCAATTTTCCGCCCTGGATCGGTGTTTCGTAAGGGCTACACCGACAGCCCCCGTAATCGTTCTTACGTGATCATGAACAGCGTGCTCTATCACCTTCATCCGGTGAAGGTGAAGCGACACGCGGTCAAGGTCAGTTACACCCTCTGCTTGGGCGGTCTCAGTTTCTTCCTCTTCATCCTGCTGACGATCACAGGCATTTTCCTGATGTTCTTCTACCGCCCAACCGCGGCGCAGGCTTGGAACGACATTTATACCCTTCAGACCTCAGTGGCCTTTGGTCTTCTTGTGCGAAATATGCATAGATGGGCCGCCCACCTCATGGTGCTGACGGTCTTCCTTCATATGGCTCGTGTCTTTTACCACGGCGCGTACAAGCCACCTCGAGAGTTCAACTGGGTGATTGGCGTCATTCTTTTGACCCTCACTCTTCTTCTTTCCTTCACCGGCTACCTCCTTCCGTGGGATCAGCTCGCACTCTGGGCGGTGACGGTGGGTACGAACATGATGGGCTACACCCCGGTGTTCGGCGATCAAGTGAGATTCGTGCTCCTTGGTGGTAAGGAAATCGGTACCGACACCTTGTTGCGTTGGTACGTATTGCATGTGTTATTTGTTCCTTTCGTGACCGTCATTTTCCTTGCGATCCATTTCTGGCGGGTCCGCAAGGATGGCGGCATCTCCGGACCGTTGTGATCGAGGAGCCATGACAGAGATCCCCGAACATCTCCGTAAGCGAGCCGAGGAAGCGAAAGCCAAGGCAGCAGCCAAGGCCGCAGGCGAGGACGCGCCCGCCGAAGCGGTCACTGAACCTGCCGCCGAGGCGCCTAGCGCAGGCGACAGCCGTATCCCGGCTCATTTACTCGAGCGCTCCAAGTCGGCAAAGGCCAAGAAGGAAGGTGGCGCCGAAGTTGCAGCGCCGTCCGCTTCTGGCGGTGGCGTCGCAACCGCCGTTATGGATGCTGCACCGCCTCCCACCGCAACTGGCCCCGGCGGTCACACCCAGCGCCTCCTCACCGTGGTGAAGGCCGGTTCCATCCAAGATCTCAAGGCCACACCAGTCGACAAGGTCCATACCTGGCCGCATCTTCTCGCCGTTGAGTTCGTGGCTGCTCTTGCGATCACAGTCTTCACGTTGATCTTCTCAATTTTCGTGAATGCGCCATTGCTTGAACTGGCCAATCTCAACGAAACCCCGAACCCGTCGAAGGCTCCTTGGTACTTCCTCGGTCTTCAGGAATTGCTCACCATGTTCCACCCCATGGTCGCCGGTGTGACCATCCCGGGCATGGGCATCTTCTTGCTCATTCTCTCGCCGTACCTCGACAAAAATCCGTCGAATAAACCCGAAGACCGCAAGTTTGCGATCTCGTTGTTCACGGTTCAGATGATGTTCTGGGCGGTACTTGTCATTATCGGTTCCTTCTTCCGTGGTCCTGGCTTCATCTTTGTGGCGCCGTGGACCGGCGGCATGTTCTTCGAGTTGTGATGGCACAAATGCAGGAGTCCCCCAAATGAATCCTTTAGTCATCGTTCTTCCCGTCGTCGTTGTTCTTGCTGGCGTGGTGTTGTTCGCTGCGTCACGCCGGCGTGACAGTGGTGGTGCTACTGGCGCACTCAGTCGCGAAACCGTCAAGCGGGACAAGCCCGCATCTGCACTCGACGAATCTGAAATGGTCGGCGTTTCCGGTCGTCAGGTCGAGGCATCGGCGGCGCTTGATCGTCGACCAGCCGCTCCCGCAACGGTCTCGGCTGATGTTGCACCGTTCGTCGCTCCTGATGCCGACACGATTGGCATCTCGCGCCGCAAATTTTTCAACCGTTCCATCATCGTGATGATTGGACTCAGCCTTTCAGGCTTTGGCGCAGCGACCCTTGCCTTCCTCTGGCCGATGCCGAAGGGTGGCTTCGGTTCCAAGATTCGTGTGGGCACAGTGTCCGATGTTCTTGCCAAAATCGCTGCAAACAAGGGCTTCTTGTATTCCGCGGAAGGCCGCATGTGGCTGACGGCGTATCCAACGTCCGCAATCGAGAAGGCGAAAGCGGTCTACCCCCCAGGTGTCATTCCCTCGATGGAAGCGGGCGTCGTTGCCCTTTACCAAAAGTGCCCGCACCTCGGATGCCGCGTCCCTTCGTGTGTGACCTCGCAATGGTTTGAATGCCCATGCCACGGTTCGCAGTACAACCTGGCAGGGGAGAAGAAAGGTGGTCCTTCGCCGCGAGGTATGGACCGCTTTGCAACTTCAGTGATTGGCGAAGTGCTCACCGTCGACACCGGTCAGGTCTTCCAAGGGCCGGCAATCGGAACCAACACCACTGGGCAAGAAGCCGAAGGTCCGCATTGCGTGAGCGGAGGAAGTCACTGATGCAGGATCTTTATCTGTTGGCGGTCGCTCAGAAGACGGTTGGCTACGTCATTGCCGTTCTCCTCCTTATTGCGTTTGTCGTTGCAATTGCTGTCAACGTACGCAAGGGCCGCGCCGAGGTTGGTTCTGAAGTTGAACTGGCCGCCAACCGCAAGCCGTACATGGACGACGAAGAACTCGAGACCAAGAAACTTGATCGAACTCTCGGACTTGGCCTCGTTGCTCTTGGTGTGATTGCTCTGACACTTCCGCTCTATTGGCTTGCTGAACCGGGTCGCCAAGAGGGCATGGTGGAGCGATTCGAAGAGGTCGCGATTTCACGTGGAGAAGACATCTACGTCAATGGCGCACAGTGCGCTGGTTGTCATGGTCCGCAAGGTATCGGTGGCGTGGCGAGCTACACGATCCTTGACCCTGTGACTGGTGCCTATGTCGATCAGGTGCCGTGGAAGTCTCCCGCCCTCGACACCATCATGTATCGCTATACGCCGGAACAGGTCACCTACATCCTGAACTACGGCCGTGGTTACTCGCCGATGCCGGCCTGGGGTGCTCCTGGTGGTGGCCCGCTTACCGAGCAGCAGATTGAAGAGGTCATTGCGTATCTCACCTCGATCCAGCTTCCGGCTGCAGAATCTCAGATGGCAGTGCAGAAGGAACTCGACAAGACCTGTGCTGCCGACGCTGACAACAACTGCACCATTCCCGGGGGAATGTACAAAACCCTTGGCGAAGCGGTCTTCAACCTTGGGTACTCCGATGGTTTTGCCGGTGGCGCGTATTCCTGTGGTCGTTGCCACACAGCAGGATGGTCGATCGGCCAAGCAAAGGTTGCGGGTGGTGGCGGCATGGGCCCGAACCTCACCGGCGGAGCAGCAATTCGCCAGTTCCCTGTTGCGGCGCAGCAGGAAGCATATGTTTCGGCCTATCCCAAGATGGGTACTGCCTACGGCATTAACGGTTGGTCAAGCGGTCGCATGGGCAGCTTCGGCACGAACCCGAATGCGCAGGATCCCAAGACTGCAATCATGAATCCAGATCAGGTCATGCTCACGCCTGTACAAATTGCAGCGGTCGTTGCCTACGAGCGGAGCCTCTGATGCAAACACTTCAGATCATTGCTGGAATCTCATGGGACCCAGGAATCCGCGGCATTCTCATCGTCATGGTCGGTGTCGTCGTCCTTATGGGCTCGGTCTACCTGATCCTCGGCACCAATCTCGGTTCTCGTTTGGGTTTCCTTGTTGCGCTCTCCGGACTGTTCGGTTGGCTCGCAATCCTTACATTTATCTGGTGGCTTACGCCTCCGGCCATTGGCCCGCGCGGCAATATTGCAACGTGGAAGCCGGTTGAGATCTACGTCAACGGCGACAACGATCAAGCCAAGGTCGATGTACTGAATAAATTGATTGATCCTGCGTCGCTAACGACTGATGACGAGATCATTGCGCAGAACCCCGATCTCGCAAATGAGTTTCCCAACGGCTTCACGCTCTCAGACCTTCAGCAAAACAATCCGGCGATCATTTCGGAGTATCTCAACACCGAAGCTCTCAATGGTTGGGCACTTGTTGGTGCCGCAAACGCGGGTGAAGCGCAATCGGCAGCAGATCTTGAACTGATTGCGTCTGGAATCTTTTCGACGAGTTCCGACTACAAGAAACTGAATGTCTGGAACTACGGCGGTAAGCCCACGCTTAAGGACGACTGCCCCGACGGCGGCACGATTTGTCGAGTGCAGCATCGCATCACCTCTGCATTGCAGATCAAGAACCCGAAGAACTACACCGTGGTGCAGGTTCAGAAGGTCATTCCGCAGACCCCTATCCCTGGTCAGGCGCCACCACTTCCGAAGGTCGATCCCTCGCAGCCAGTGATTTCCGTTGTTCTGATTCGTGACATAGGAAACGAGCGTGTCATTCCGTTCCTGTGGTTCGTGATTTCAGTTTCGCTGTTTATCTTGTCCGCATGGGCTTTGCACAACCGTGACAAGACGCTTATGCAGAACAAGGCGATGGCTGAAGCAGCCTCGAAGGAGAGCTGACCAGAGTGGGGCAGTATCTGCCAATCTTCGCAATGCTTGTGCTGGCGATCATCTTCGCCGCAGTGAGCCGCGTCGTTTCGCAGCTTCTCGCCCCCCGTCGACCATCTGAAGCCAAGTCGTCTCCCTACGAATGCGGCATCGTTCCCGATGAGGGACCGCCGGATCGCTTCCCGGTGAAATTCTTTCTCGTCGCCATGATCTTCATCGTGTTCGACATTGAAATCATTTTCCTGTTCCCCTTCGCTGTTGTGTTCCGTTCGCTCGGTTGGTATGGAATTGCAGCGATCCTCATTTTTACTGCTGCGGTATTCGAGTCGTTCGTCTACCTCATCGGCAACGGTGCCCTTGATTGGGGCCCGGTTAAGCGGCTTCGTCGTTCTGAGGCCGTTTCGCCTGCCCGTACAGCGACGAGCACCATCCGTCGCGTCGGCCTCGAAGGCCGTTCCACTGGAGAGGCTGCATAAGTGTCAAGCGAGACCAGGCCCACCGGCGGACTCCTTGAGTCCGGCCTTGAAGGACTCAGCCACAATTTTTTCACTGGCACGCTCGAGGAGCTTGTCAAGTGGGCCCGTCGCCACAGCGTCATGCCCGCCACGTTCGGTCTTGCTTGTTGCGCGCTCGAAATGATGGCTGCAGGTGGACCGCACTACGACCTTGCTCGTTACGGCATGGAAACGTTTCGCGCTTCGCCGCGTCAGGCCGATCTCATGATCGTTGCTGGTCGCGTGTCGCAAAAGATGGCACCGGTGCTTCGTCAGATCTACGACCAGATGATGGAACCCAAATGGGTTATCTCGATGGGCGTTTGCGCATCTTCCGGAGGCATGTTCAATAACTACGCCATCGTGCAGGGTGTTGATCAGATTGTTCCCGTCGATGTGTATGCACCGGGTTGCCCGCCATCACCGGAAACACTGATGCACGCAATTTTGACCCTTCACGACAAGATCAAAAATGGCGAACTCACTCGCCGCGATGGTGAGGGTGCTGGTCTGATTGTTGAACAGATGGGTCCTTCTGGTCCTGTGCCTGTCACCCTGGGTCAGGGCTGAACATGACCGACATCGACGCCCAAGGTGGCGAGGCTGACACCCCAGCTGAGATCGCACCCGAAACACTTTTCGATACGTTGCTCACTCGTTCTCACGGGCAGCTTGTAGTGCATCCAACTCGCGAAACCTATTCCGCGCTGCTCGCGACACTGCATGCCGCTGGGTACCACTCCGTAATCGATCTTTGTGGTGTTGACTACCTCACCAACGATTCGCGTCAGCTTCCCGCCGGCATAGAACCCGAGCGGTTCGAAGTTGTCGTCAACCTCATTAACCATCGCGAACGCGCTCGTCTTCGTTTGCGAGTACAGGTACCCGAGACCGACGCAGTGTTTCCGAGCGCGTTCAATCTCTATCCCGGCACCGAGGCGATGGAGCGCGAAACCTTCGACATGTTTGGTATTGCGTTCGAAGGCCACCCTGATCTCACCCGCATCCTCATGCCCGAGGACTGGATCGGACACCCACTGCGCAAGGACTACGACTCTGGTCGTATTCCAGTGCAGTTCAAGGGTGCTCCCGCGAATCGTTGATCTCATGACCGCAACTCACGAACTTCCCACGAATGTGAATCAGACCTCCGGAGGGGGTCAGGAAATGACTTCAGCCGATGTTGTCGCAGCCGGCGAACGTCTTCGCGAACTTGGCGCGGTTCTTCGATTGTCCGAGAACGACGCGCTCGCCGCAGAGCGTGAACAGGTTCCCGACGACGAAACCATGATCATCAACATGGGTCCGCAGCATCCATCGACACACGGCGTGTTGCGTCTCATGCTTGAACTTCAGGGCGAGACCGTTCTTCGTTGTAAGCCGATTATCGGTTATCTCCACACCGGCATGGAACGCACGGGCGAAGAACTCACCTACTTGCAGGGCCCCACCAACGTGACGCGCATGGATTACGCAGCGCCGTTGTTCACCGAACTTGCCTTCTCGCTCACTGTCGAAAAGTTGCTCGATATTGAGGTTCCTGAACGTGCGATCTGGATCCGCATGCTCATGACCGAGATGAATCGCATCTCTTCCCACTTGCTCTTTATGGCCACCAACGGCATGGACCTTGGTGCAGTGTCGATGATGCTTTACGGATGGCGTGAACGTGAAGAGGCGCTTCGCTTCCTTCAGGAAGTCACTGGCCTCCGCATGAACCACAACTACATCCGTCCCGGCGGTGTTGCTGCCGATCTTCCCGACGGATGGCGAGACAGCGTTCTGCGTCTTCTCGACATGCTCCCTGGTCGGCTTGCCGAATACGACACCTTGTTGAATCAGCAACCGATTTTTCGTGAGCGACTTCAAGGCGTCGGAGCCATCACAGCCGAAGAATGTCTTGCGCTTGGCGTCACCGGCCCGATTCTCCGATCAACGGGTTACGACTGGGACCTTCGACGCGACATGCCGTATCTCGCGTTCGACCAGATTGACTTCGACGTCGTCGTTGGTTCGTACGGTGACTGTTTCGACCGATACGCAATTCGTCTCGCTGAAATTCACGAGTCAATGAAGATCGTTCGTCAGTGCCTCGAGAAAATGCCGAAGGGCGATTATCGCATCCAAGACAAGAAAGTGACGCCACCACCGCGTGCGCGCATCGACGAGTCCATGGAAGCTCTCATTCACCACTTCAAGATCTTCACCGAAGGTTTCAAGGTTCCCGAGGGCGAGGCCTATGTCTCGATCGAATCTCCTCGAGGCGAACTTGGCTGCTACATCGTGAGCGATGGTTCTTCGAAGCCGTACCGCATGCACGTCCGTGCCCCAAGTTTTGTGAATTTGCAGAGCCTTCCGCATCTCATGCACGGCAGTCTCGTGGCCGACGCTGTCGCCATCATCTCAAGCGTCGATCCCATCCTCGGGGAGGTCGACCGCTGATGGCTCGTCTTTCGAATGACAACGTTGAACTCGCCCGCGAGATCATCGGAAACTACCCGCGTCCGAAGTCGGCGCTCATTCCTTTGCTACATCTCGCGCAGGAGCAAGACGGTCATCTCACCGACGAGGCAATGGCCCATATCGGCGAACTTGTTGGTGTTTCATCAGCAGAAGTTCTCGGAACCGCATCGTTCTACGAGATGTTCAAGATGGAACCCGTTGGCCGTTACATGGTGAACATCTGCACCAACATTTCTTGTCAGCTTCGTGGCGGCGAGGAACTCCTTGCTCATGCCGAAAAGACACTCGGTATTCGCCCGGGACAAACAACCTCCGATGGCCTTTTCACTCTTGAAGATGTCGAATGCATCGCTGCGTGCACCGAGGCCCCGTGCCTGCAGGTGAACTATCGCTACGAGCATCGCATCTCGAATGAAGGATTCGATCAACTTGTGAATGACCTTCGCGCTGGCCGCCGCTCTGATATTCCGTCCCACGGAGTGCTGGCTGAAGTTCGTCAGCACATTCCCGAGGACCGACGCGCTGGTGTCGTGACTCCCGAAGACAAGACCGCACCAGTCTGGGTCGCAGCAGCGGGGGAGGGCGTCAAGTGATTACCGATGCTCCCCGCATCATTACTTCACGTTTCGATAATGCCGACAGCTTCATGCTTGCCGGGTATGAAGCCACCGGTGGCTATCAGGCATTGCGCAAAGCGCTCTCGATGGGCCCGACCGCTGTGGCCGACGAGGTAAAGACCGCAACCCTTCTTGGTCGTGGTGGAGCAGGTTTCCCCGCAGGGGTGAAGTGGGGTCTTGCTCCCGTAAACGTGTGGCCGCGTTATCTCGTTGTCAACGGCGACGAGTCCGAACCGGGCACCTATAAGGACCGTCTCCTTATGGAGCGTGATCCTCATCAACTCATCGAAGGTGTTCTGCTCGCGTGTTACGCAATCGGATGCGGCCAAGCATTCCTGTATGTGCGTGGCGAAATGCCGCTTGCTCAAGAGCGCATCGCTGCAGCCCTGAACGACGCCTATGCCGCCGGTTATGTCGGCAAGAACATCCTTGGTTCTGACTTCTCTGTCGATGTCGTTCTTTCATGGGGTGCTGGCGCCTACATCGTGGGCGAAGAAACTGCACTCATCGAAAGTCTTGAAGGCAATCGCGGTATGCCGCGTCTTAAGCCTCCGTACTTCCCGGCGGCTAAGGGCTTGTACATGCAGCCCACAATCGTGAATAACGTCGAGACACTTTCGAATCTGCCTTGGATCGTCACGAATGGCGGCGAAGCTTTTGCTGCGCTGGGTGCGGAAACATCGCGCGGTACGCGCATGTTCGCAGTCTCTGGTCACGTCAAGAACCCAGGTGTGTTTGAGGTCGAATACGGCGTCACCACCTTCCGCGATCTCATTTACGCCCCCCAGTACGCGGGTGGCATTCTCGGCGATCGTGCGCTCAAGGCGTATATCCCTGGTGGCGCATCGGCTCCGTGGTTCTTTGAAGAGCACCTCGACCTTCCGCTTGAAAAAGTCACTGTCGATCGCGCCGGCTCAATGCTTGGTTCTGGCGCAGTTGTCGTCATGGACGAGACCACCGATGCAGTCAAAGCGTGTCTGCGAATTGTTCGGTTCTTCGCCCGTGAATCTTGTGGCAAGTGCACCCCGTGTCGTGAAGGCACGACTTGGTTGGAAAACATCTTGCAGCGAATCCAAGACGGATATGGCCGTCCCAGTGATCTTGAACTGCTCCTCGACGTTTCCGACAACATTTCCCCAGGAATCGCATGGCCCCCGAAGCAGACAACGATTTGCCCTCTTGGTCCGTCAGCAGTGTCGCCGATCGCATCGGCCCTGCAGCGTTTCCGCCCCGAGTTCGAGGCGCGTATTACGCAGGCCGAAGAGGCTCGTCACTCAATTCCCGTGACCATCACGAAGGCGTCCTCGCATGGCTGAGTCCGAGGTGACCCCCGTTGACGGCGTCGCCGTCGAAATCAATGGCGTTGAGGTCATTGCCCGTAAGGGCGAGCTGCTCATCGATGCCGCCGAACGCATCGGCACCTACATTCCGCGGTTCTGTTACCACGAGCGAATGAATCCGGTTGGTATGTGCCGCATGTGCTTGGTCGAAGTCGACACAGGCCGTGGGCCAGCACTTCAGCCCAGCTGCATGATCGAGTGCACTCCTGGCATGAAGGCCGATACTGAATCGGCAGTCACAAAGAAAGCACAGGACGGAATCCTCGAGTTCCTCCTCGCGAACCATCCTCTCGACTGTCCAGTCTGTGACAAGGGCGGCGAATGTCCGCTCCAGGATCAGACCATGGCCTACGGCCCCGGTGAGAGTCGCTTTGTTGAAGAGAAGCGGCACAAGGAAAAGCCGATTCCAATCAGCGACCTTGTGCTTCTCGATCGCGAACGCTGCATCCTTTGCGACCGTTGTACACGTTTCGCAAAGGAAGTTGCTGGCGATCCGCTTATTCACTTCATTCATCGTGGGAACAACACCGAAGTCAACACATTCCCTGATGAACCGTTTGCTTCGTACTTCAGTGGCAACACTGTGCAGATCTGCCCAGTTGGCGCACTAACCGCATCGACCTATCGATTCAAAGCTCGTCCGTGGGATCTTGAGACCACCGAGTCCACCTGCCAGACCTGTTCGGTCGGATGTCGTATCTCTATCGACTCCTCTCGCGATCAGGTCCAACGTTTCGCAGGTGTCGATATCGATCCGGTTAACTGGGGTTGGCTCTGCGATAAGGGCCGTTTCTCCAGCGAGGTCGTGACATCTGATGAGCGACTTGCTGAGCCACTGGTTCGCGACGGGTCCGGCTTAGTTTCGGCCAAGTGGTCCGACGCACTGGGTCGTTTCGCAAATGCGCTCGGCAACGCATCTTCAGCGCAGTCGATTGGCGTCATCGGTGGTTCACGTCTCACCAACGAAGATGCCTACGCATGGTCGAAACTGTTCAAGGGTGTTCTTGCTACCGACAATGTCGACGCTCAACTCGGTGATGGACTTCCTGCCCACGTGGTTCTCGGTCTTCCGAGTGCAACAATCGACGAGGTTTGTGCTCCTGGCGGCACCGTTTTGCTGCTCGGTCCCGATGTCAAGGAAGAACTTCCCGTTCTGTTCCTCCGTCTTCGTCACGCCGTTGTCGAAGATCGCGTCACCATCGTCGAGGTTTCACCTCGTTCGAGCGGTATCTCTTCGCTTACCGCTGCGTCGGTGCATCCTCGCCCAGGCGAAACCGCCGATGTCGTCGCTGCGCTCATGGGCTTGGCAGCAATCGATCGTGAAATTGCCGGTGTTTCTGCTGAAGAACTCGAAAAAGCTCGTGCCGCTCTTTCTGCATCGGCCGGCCCGATCACTGTTGTGCTCGGTCGTGCATCGCTCGCCGAATCGGCAAGCATCACGGTCGCTGCAGCCTCTGCAATTCTCAACGCACGTCCCGACACCACGTTCCTCTCGGCATTGCGTCGTTCAAACGTGCGCGGCGCACTCGACATGGGCCTTGCTCCGGGACTTCTTCCCGGTCGCGTCACACTCGAGGATGGTGCCGAGTGGTACGCCGAGGTGTGGCCGACAATGCCAAGTGCAACCGGTCTCGATACAGAAGGCATCCTGCGAGCAGCTGCCGACGGCCGCATCGATGTCCTTGTTCTTTTGGGCGCCGATCCACTTTCTGACTTCCCCGATGCTGATCTTGCTGAACGTGGTCTCACTGGTGCACGCACGGTGCTCGCGGTCGATACGGCACTCAATTCTTCAAGTAAGCGCGCCGACGTTGTACTTGCTGCTGCAGGCTTTGCCGAAAAGTCAGGCACAACCACGAACATCGAGGGCCGCGTCAGCACGCTTTCACACCGCGTAACTCCGCCGGGAACCTCGCGTGCCGACTGGATGCTCGCCGCCGAGGTTTCGAGCCGACTTGGCACCGATCTTGGTTTCGAAAGTTTCGGTGATGTCCTCGCTGAGATTTCCGCAGTAGCTCCTGCGTACCTGGCTCTTGATCAGGCAATCGCCGAGGGTTCGCCCGATGGCATCCTGCTTCCGCTCGATGTTGTTGTCATCATCGATGAAGAAGACGATGACATTGTGATCATTGACGAAACCGTGACGGTGTCCGAAGATGGCGCCGAGGTCGACGTCACCGCCGACGTTGTTGTTGAAGAAACCGATGACGACGTCGAAGGTCTGATCGAGATCATCTCCGACGACTCCGACGTTGCTGGCTCCATGCCTCCCTTCGTTCAGTTCATGCCGATCGAGGCCGTTGTGTCTCCACCCGTCGATTCCTACGGCTTCCGTCTTGTCGCATCTCGAAAGCTGTACGACCAGGGCACGCTTGTGCAGTCGGCACCCTCGCTTGCGCCGCTCGCTGCCGGGTCGATCGTTTCGTTGAATCCGTGGGAGTTTGATCGCCTCGGTGTCGCCTCCGGTGGACGCGCGATCGTTCGTACGGCAAAGGCGTCGGTGAACGTCACCGTGCAATCTGATCCGGGCGTTCCTCGTGGTGTTGCTGCGATGATTGTGAATCAGGCCGATGGGCGTGTGAGCGACCTTGTGTCTACCGATGAACTCGTCGCCGAAGTCAGGATCGAGACCGCATCATGAACATGCTCGGTGGTGATCCGCTTCTCTCTGGTCAAATCGATCTTGCTGTTGTGCTTATCGTCATCCTGAAAGTCGTATGCGTGTTCGCATTCCTTTTGGTGGCGACCATGTTGATGATCTGGTTCGAACGCAAGGTTGTTAGCGATTTCCAGAATCGAGTAGGCCCCAACACTGCAGGCCCCTTCGGCATCCTTCAGACACTCGCCGACGGCATCAAGTTCTTCTTTAAAGAAGATCTCATCCCCGACAGGGCCGAGCGTCGGGTCTTTATTTTGGCGCCACTGCTCACCGTGGTACCAGCGTTCTTGCTTTTCACCATCGTTCCATTCGGCGGCGATTTCAGTAATGGTCACGATGGATCGGTCGAGATCTTTGGGCGTACGACCTATCTGCAACTCGCCGATCCCGCGATCGGCATCCTTTTTGCTCTTGCTATGTCATCAATTGCGGTTTACGGCGTCATGCTTGCTGGTTGGTCATCAGGCTCGAAGTATCCGCTCATTGGTTCTGTTCGCGCTTCGGCACAGATGGTCTCTTATGAAGCGGCACTCGGGCTTTCGGTGTGTGCGGTTGTGCTCACGACGGGGACGCTTAGTACGCACGGCATCGTGATGGCGCAGGCCGGTAGCGGTTTGGGCGGCTTCATCCCCAATTGGAATCTCATTGCCACAGGGTTTGTGCCGTTCGTGGTCTTCTTGCTTGCAAGCCAAGCGGAACTCAATCGTCCGCCATTCGACCTTGTTGAAGCGGAACAGGAACTCGTCGGCAGCTATCACACCGAGTATTCATCTATTCGTTTTGCACTCTTCTTTGTTGCCGAGTTCATGAACTCCGTAACCATGGCTGCCATCATCGTCACCCTCTTCTTGGGTGGCCCCGCCGGTCCTGCGCTTCTTGGCCCAGGTTGGCTGTGGGGAGTCATCTGGTTCCTCCTCAAGATGACTGGGTTCCTCTTCTTGTTCGTTTGGGTGCGCAGCACGGTTCCTCGTGTTCGCTATGACCAACTCATGGACCTTGGCTGGAAGGTGCTCATTCCGCTTTCACTCGGATGGATTCTCCTTCTCGCCACGTTCTGGGTTGCGCGTGATCAGAACTGGAACGGGTTCATTACTGTTGCAATCGGTGTTGTCGTAGGCCTTACTGGCTACGGACTTCTCAAGGCAGCGATTGCAACCTCGAAAGCTCGCCGACTCGAAGGGGTGGTTGACTGATGGGTTACCTCGGTGGTTTTCTCGTCAGCCTGCGCCAAATCGGCCGCAAGCAACGCGTGACAACGCAGTATCCGAAAGAAAAGGCGCCCAAGCCGATTCGTGTTCACGGTCGTCACGTTCTCAATCGTTACGAAGACGGAATGGAAAAGTGCATCGGTTGCGAACTCTGCGCTGGTGTTTGTCCCGCGAAGTGCATCTTCGTACGTGGCGCTGACAATCCGATTGAGGACCCAGTTTCTCCCGGAGAGCGTTTTGGCTACATCTACGAGATCAACTATCTCCGGTGCATCCACTGTGATCTTTGTGTCGAAGCCTGCCCGACCGAAGCCATTACCGAGAGCAAGATGTTCGAGTTCTCGTTCACAAATCGCGCCGACGCGATCTACACCAAGACCGAACTCGTTGTCGACGACGATGGCATGCCTCAGAAGATGCCGTGGGAAGACTGGCGAGCCGGCGAAGATCTGCCGACCTCTGCTTGGATGCGCGCAACGTCACCCTCTGGTTCTGCAGCCTTTGAAGGTGTTGTTGGTTGGTCGGGCGAACTTGGCTATGGCATTCGTGCGCCTGAAGCTGCGCAGGACGTCAAGGACTCCCTGGCTACTCCTAGCGAGATGATCGACGAACACGGTCATGGTCATGAGGATCATGCGCCGGGATCTCCCGAGCACGTTTCGCCAGGACATGACGAGCATCACGATGAGCACCACGACGAGCACCACGACGAGCACCACGAACGCGGCGGTGATCTCTGATCATGGAAACTGCCGTTTTTATCGTGAGTGCGCTCATCGTGCTTGCCGGGGGACTTGGAGTCGTTGCCTCACGCAACCCCGTGCATGCCGCTCTCAGTCTTATTGCGACCCTGTTCGGAATCGCCGTGCTTTTCCTGAACCTCGGCGCCGAACTGCTCGCCGTTGTGCAGGTCATCGTCTACACCGGCGCCATTGTCGTGTTGATCCTCTTTGTCATGATGCTTTTGGGCGTCGATCGCGAAGAGGACCTTGATACCGAACCCCTCGTTGGCCAACGACTTCTTGCCGGACTCGTAGGGCTGCTTTTTCTCGGAGCGATGCTTGCCATCATCATTATTGGTAAGGACGCGATCGTCACCGGTTCACGATCAGTCACTGGCGCTCTCTCGCCCACGGTCTCGAACGTCACGCAGATCGGTACCGAGTTGTTCACGACCTACGTCTTTGCGCTTGAAGTCACTGCCGGTCTTCTCACTATCGCTGTTGTCGGAGCGGTTGTTCTTTCCCGCCGCCCCCGCGATCTCCAGCCCATACCTGAGCCGGAATCCATGACCGATACGGGCGACGAACCACTGACCGCCATTCCCGAGGAAGGGGCGCACTGATGAGCTCAAACCTCTCACTCGCGTACCTGATGCTCTCGGCGATCCTTTTTGTGATCGGTGGCGTCGGCGTTCTCATCCGCCGCAATCCACTCGTCATGATCATGTGCGTCGAACTCATGCTCAACGCCGTGAACCTTTCGTTCGTGACATTCGGAAAGATGCTTGATGACATCTCTGGTCAGATCATCGTCTTCTTCGTGATGGTTGTCGCCGCTGCCGAAGTTGTCGTGGGCTTGGCCCTCATCGTGGCGATGGCACGTCGCCGTCCCGGCGCTACCGCCGATGACCTTCGGACACTGAGGGGATAGGGGACATGGTCGGACTCGTCTGGTTAATCCCTGCACTGCCGCTTGCAGGTTTCCTGATCTTGGTGTTTTTCGGTAAGCGCATTGGTGAGCCGCGGGCTGGTTGGATCGGTACGGGTGCGGTCGCCCTTGCGTTCGTAACTGCCTGTGTTGTGTTCGCCGGACTTTGGGGCGAGCCCGAACACACCTACGAACTTTCGTTGTTCGAATGGATCCCTGCTGGCAACTTCAGCGTCGATATTGGTTTCTTGCTTGATCCGCTTTCTATGGCGATGGTGCTGTTTGTAACGGGTATCGCATCTCTCATCCATCTCTACTCAATTGGGTACATGCATGGAGACAGTCGCTTCCCGCGTTTTTTCATGTACCTGAACCTGTTCGTATTCTCGATGCTCATCCTCGTTCTCGGCGACAACTTGGTGCTGACGTTCCTTGGCTGGGAAGGCGTGGGTGCTTGTTCGTACTTCCTCATCGCGTTCTGGTTTGAAAAGGACGAGAACGCCAGCGCTGGCAAGAAAGCGTTCATCACCAACCGCGTTGGCGATTGGGGCTTCATGGTCGCAATCTTCATGACGTTCTTCGCCTTTGGGACCGTTACCTATACAGAGTTCCTTCCGTTATCTCCGGGACTCGCGGAAACCACGGCGACGTTCATTGCACTGATGCTGTTTGTTGGTGCCATTGGTAAGTCAGCACAGATTCCGTTGTTTATCTGGTTGCCCGACGCCATGGCTGGCCCCACCCCAGTGTCGGCACTTATTCACGCTGCAACGATGGTGACTGCAGGCGTGTACTTGCTCGTTCGTGTGAACCCGATCATCGCCGCTTCGGCATCCTGGATTCCTTGGATGATCGCCATCGTCGGCATTGCGACAGCATTTCTCGCTGCGACGATCGCTATGGCTCAACAGGACATTAAGAAGGTCCTCGCATACTCAACCGTTAGTCAGCTCGGATACATGTTTTTGGCTATAGGTGTCGGCGGATACACCGCAGCGATCTTCCACATGATCACGCACGCATTCTTCAAGGCGTTGCTCTTCCTTGGTGCTGGTTCAGTCATCCACGGAATGCACGATGAGCAAGACATGCGTCGCATGGGCGCTTTGCGCAAAGTTATGCCGGTCACCGCAGTCACGTTCATCATTGGCTGGCTTGCTATCGCCGGTGTCCCGCCGTTCTCAGGCTTCTGGTCGAAGGACGACATCCTTGCGTATGCACTTCATAAGAGTCCGATCCTTTATGTGATTGGCCTCATCACTGCGTTGCTCACAGCGTTCTACATGAGCCGTCTTGTATTCCGCGTCTTCTACGGTGATGCTCGTTGGGGCGAATCAGCCGAGGGCGAACTCGCCAACCTCAAGGCTCATACGGCTTCCGATGTCGCCGATTCGAACGAACATGCCGATGCCCCCGCCGATGAAAATGATGGTGGACACGAAGACGCGCACGCCGGTGCTGGCCATGGTGCAGTGCATCCGCACGAATCGAAATGGCCAATGTTGGTGCCTCTTGTGGTGCTGGCATTCTTCGCCGCGATTGCCGGTTTCCTGAACCTTCCGTTCACTCACAACCTTGAGTTCCTCAACAACTGGCTTGAGCCAGTCGTTGGCGAGAACCAAGCTGACTTTGATCTTGGCGCCTTCCAACTCACCTTTGAACTGGCCCTCTCAACGACGATCGCGCTTCTCGGTATCTTCGCTGCCTACTTGGTGTATCTGAAGAACAAAGTGGATCCGCGTCGCATTGAACTCCCGTTCTTCGCCAACGGTTGGTATATCGACCAAAGCATCACAAAGTTCATGGGTGGGATTGGTCGTAAAGGCTTTGAACTCATCGCCATGTTCGACAAGGTGGTTATCGATGGTGCAGTGAATGGCGTCGGACGGGCCACCCGCGGTGGTGCGTCCCGACTCCGCGCCATCGAGAACGGCTACGTGCGCTGGTACGCACTCATGATCGGTGTTGGAGCCATTCTGATCGTTGCATTCGTCATGACGCAGGTGAGTCTCTGATGAGCGCCTCACTACTTTCCACCGTGTTTGCTGCGGGCGGTTCCGCATCGTTCCCGATTCTTCCTGCACTGATCTTCGTTCCAGCCGTCGGTGCGGTCCTTATCGCTCTCATGCCGAGTTCTCGCCCGGAACTTTCACGACAGATGGCGATCCTCACCGCGCTGCTCACCGGAATTTTGAGCATTGCGTTGCTCGTTCAGTTCAAGACCGATGATGCTGGATTCCAGTTCGTGGTTCAGCAGACCTGGGTGCAGTCGCTCGACATCAAGTTCTTCCTAGGCGTCGACGGCATCTCACTTTTCCTTGTTGTGCTCACGGGCATCTTGTTCCCGATCGCGCTCTTCGCTGCGAAACCGGACCACAGCCCCAAGGGCTATTACGCATGGCTCACCCTCCTCATGGCGGGCTGTATGGGTGCATTCCTTGCGCTTGATCTCTTCCTCTTCTTCTTGATGTTCGAGATCACCCTTGTGCCCCTCTACATGCTCATCGGTAAGTGGGGTCACGGCCGTCGGATCTACGCCGCGACGAAGTTCTTCCTTTACACAATGCTCGGATCAGCGTTCATGCTGGTCTCGATCGTCACGCTTGCGGTTCTCGCCGGTGCTGGCGACAACGGCGGCGTGTCATTCGATTTCACCAAGATCATCGCCACAGACAATTTGGCGACCAGTACCGGTCGTTGGTTGTTCTTGGGTATGGCGATTGCCTTCGCAGTGAAGGTTCCATCGTTCCCATTCCACACATGGCTGCCCGATGCGCATACCGAGGCTCCGACTGCAGGTTCGATTGACCTCGCCGGCATCCTCCTCAAGCTCGGTACCTACGGTTTCCTTCGTTACGGACTTGAACTGTTCCCCGAGGCAACGGTGTGGTTCGCACCGGTGATGCTCACCTTGGCCACGATCGGTGTGGTCTACGGCGGCATCGTCGCGGCGATGCAGCGCAACCTCAAGCGTCTCGTTGCCTACTCATCAGTCGCACACATGGGCTTTGCTCTCATGGGCCTGTTCGCGCTGAATGTTGAAGGTATTCAAGGATCTGTGCTTCAGATGGTTAACCACGGCATCACCACAGGTGCGTTGTTCATCCTTCTGGGCTTTCTCTACTCGCGTCGCCATACCTACGAGATCTCCGAGCTCAATGGAATCGCAAAGGTGGCCCCGATCTTTGCTGGCGTGTTCACGCTTGTGATGCTTGCGTCGATTGGCGTCCCTGGCCTGAACGGCTTTGTTGGCGAATTCCTTGTACTTGTCGGCACCTTCGTTGCGAATCGTTGGTGGGCAGTCATCGCCGCAACCGGTGTGATCGTTGCTGCGCTCTATTTGCTTTGGGCCTATCAGCGTGTGTTCCAAGGCGAACCCGACGAAGCGAACAAGAACTTTCCGGATCTCAAGATTTCGGAAAAGCTCGTCATGGTCCCGCTTGTCGGTCTCATTATCTTCCTCGGCATTTACCCGAAGCCGGTTCTCGACCGCATAGAGCCGTCGGTGAAGCGAGTTGTGACTCGACTCGAGGTGCAAGTCGAAGGGTTCCGCGAGCCAGTCACCCGCAAGGGTGCTGATCTCCTTTACCTTGCCGAGTCCTCGCCTTCGAAGACCGGTGAAAACTCTCTTGGTGTAGCCACCGACGGACAGGGAGCGAACCAGTGATCGCTTCACTTTTCGCTCAGGTCGACCCCAGCATGCTTCGCGGTGGCGATGTAGGTGCCGAAACACTCGATTCGGGAATCGTGCAAGTTGCTGGGCCGTCAATCGACTGGCTGGCGCTGCTGCCGATGATCATTTTGCTGGTCGGCGCGTTACTCACACTCACGTTCTCTTCGTTCTTGAAGAAGCGTGAGCCAAAGGGTCTGTTCACGCTGACCACAGTTGCAATCGCCATAGCTGCAGCAGTCAGCTCGGTGCCAATGTGGGCGCGTGTGCAGGGATGGGATTCGCTGCTGTGGTGGGACCTCGATCAATCGCAGACCGGTCCATTCAGTACCGCTGGGGGAGCAGTTGGCATCGATGGCTTCTCGCTCTTCATCACGATCGTGTTATGTCTTGGCGTGGTTTTAGCTGCGTTGTTGGCCGATGGTTTCCTGCGTCGCGAGTCCATGACGGGCCCTGAGTTTTATGTCCTGCTTCTTCTTTCCGCTGTTGGTGGCGTCATCATGGCGATGTCGAACGACCTCATCGTTCTGTTCATCGGCCTCGAGACACTCTCCATTGCTGTCTACGTTCTGGCGGGCATGAACCTGCGCCGTGTGCAGTCGCAAGAGTCCGGACTCAAGTACTTCATCTTGGGGGCATTCTCGTCAGCGTTCCTTCTGTATGGGATCGCGATGCTCTACGGCGCAACCGGCTCGACCAACTTTGCCGATATCCGAGATTTCATGGCGGCGGTTGTCCCGATCCATAACGGTCTTCTTCTGCTTGGTCTCGTGCTCGTGCTCGTTGGCTTGGCGTTCAAGATTTCGGCAGTTCCGTTCCACGCTTGGAGCCCCGACGTCTACGACGGTGCTCCCACGCCGGCAACCGCATGGATGGCGTCCGGTGTGAAGGCTGCAGCAGTTGCCGGTCTGGTTCGCGTGTTCATGTTGACCTTCCCGAACTACGCCTCGACCTGGAAGCCCATCGTCTACGTGTTGGCAATCCTGTCGATGGTCGTCGGTGCGGCGCTCGCAATCGTTCAGAGCAACGTCAAGCGCATGCTGGCCTACTCCTCAATTAGCCATGCGGGTTTCATTCTCATGGCAATCCAGGCCAACAGTGCCAACGGCGTCACTGCCGCAGCCTTTTATGTGGCGGTCTATACCTTCATGGTGGCGGGCTCATTTGGTGTAGTTGCGATCGTGGGGCGTAAGGGCGATGGGAACCATCAGCTTTCCGACTACAACGGCCTTGTTCGCTCGAACCCATGGTTGGCCGGTTCCTTTATCGTCATGCTCTTGGCTCAGGCGGGTGTTCCGTTCACCGCCGGCTTCTTCGCCAAGTTCCTCTCGATCACCGCTGCGGCTGACGCCCACGCTGTTCCTTTGGCGATCATTGCGATGGTTTCCGCCGTTATCTCCGCCTTCCTGTATCTCCGGATCATCGTGGCCATGTTCATGTCTGGTGGCGACGACGGGACCGAAGATGTCATCGATCGGTCAAAGCGGCTTCATGTGCCCTTTGCCGCTGGTCTCGCCATCGCGATCTGCGTTGTCGTCACGATCGGTTACGGCCTTTTCCCAGATCTCCTGCTTGATCCTGCCCGCGACGCCACTCCGGCAGTGGTGCACTCTGCTCCTCCCACCGACTCACTCAACCTCGGCGCGGCCGGATCCACCTCTGGGTCCACCACCGCTGGTCGTTGATCGCCAAAGATTGAATTGCTCTATGCCACAAGGATTTCATGCCATGTTCGGCCCTTCTGTAGTGTCGGGGAACGATGATTGAGTACTCCGATTTCGTCAGGCAGTACCTCACCGTCGCAATTTTCGCAGGCGTGGGTATCGGCCTCGGGGCCGGTCTTCTCGGCATCGGCAAAATCTTTCGACCAACGCGCCCTCAGGAACAGAAGTATCTGGTTTATGAATCCGGTGTTGATCCGGTCGGTAGCGGCTGGTCGCAAAGCCAAATTCGCTATTACATCTATGCCCTCCTCTTCGTCATGTTCGACGTTGAAGCGGTTTTCATATTCCCGTGGGCGACACGGCTCGAAATCTACGGCGTCTTCGGTCTGGTCGAGATGTTGATTTTCGTTGTCATCTTGGCCCTCGGTCTCCTGTATGCCTGGCGCAAGAAGGTGCTTCAATGGGCTTAGTCGAAAGCGGCAGGCTGCCTAAGCCGCTTGCCAAACTCCTGAATATTTCTCGGAAGTATTCCATCTGGGCCTACCAGTGGGGTCTTGCGTGTTGCGCTATCGAAATGGGTGCCGCATTCGGGTCTCCGCGTTATGACGTGATGCGTCTTGGCGTCATCCCATTTCCCGCCAGCCCCCGCCAGGCCGACCTCGTAGTTATCGCCGGCACGGTCACCGACAAACTTGCACCGGCCGTCGTTCGTCTCTACGAGCAGATGCCTGACCCCAAGTACGTCATCTCCATGGGATCGTGCGCTAATTGCGGTGGCCCCTACTGGGACAGTTACTCGGTCACTAAAGGTGTCGATCAGTTGATTCCGGTTGACGTTTACGTCCCCGGTTGCCCACCACGTCCCGAAGCCCTCCTTGAAGGCGTCGTCCTTTTGCAGGAGCGCATTGCCCACGAGGACATGGCCGAGCGTTGGAAGGGTGAGCCAATTGTCGTCGCCTGAGACTGAGACGCCCGAAGCGACAGCGCCCCAAATCGACGAGGCGCGAGAGGCCGTTCTGGCCGAAGTCACTGCGCGCCTTGGTGACGGTGTTGTCGGTTCGCATATTCGTCCCGGAGACGACCTCTGGATTCGCGTTGATCGTGCGAACTGGGTCGCCGCTGCTGAAGTAGCGAAGGCCATGGGCTATCGCTTTTTCGACTTTCTCTCGGCGATCGATTGGCTTCCATCGCCATTCGGTCGCGACATGGATTCACAAGAAGACCGCATTGTTTCCGGTGCACCTGCAAAGGAACCAGAAGCAATGGTGCAGGGTTATGCCGGCGGCGAAACCCGTTTCCAACTTCTTGCCCGTGTCTATTCAATTAGTGCCGGGATGGGAATCACATTCAAGTGCGACCTCCCCGACAACGATCTCACTGCAGGTACATGGTCGAACGTCTATGCCGGTGCGAACTGGCACGAACGTGAAGCTCGCGAAATGTTCGGCTTTTCTTTCGACGGACATCCGAACATGATCAACCTGTATTTGCCTGCCGATTTTGTAGGCCATCCCCTTCGCAAGGACTTTCCGTTGCTGGCTCGTCGGGTTCGCCCGTGGCCCGGCATTGTTGATGTCGAACCAATGCCCGGTGTTGCCGACGAGGAAGGAGAGGGAGAATGACCGCCGTCAGTGATCCGCAATCAGTTGCCGCTCTCGCCGCCGAAGCTGTCGACAATCGCGTCAACCTCGATTTCGAAACCGAGGGCATGACCCTCAACATGGGCCCGCAGCATCCGGCTACACACGGCACGCTGCGCATCATCGCTCGTCTCGACGGCGAACAGGTCATCTCCGCTGAGCCGATGTGCGGCTACATGCATCGTGGCTATGAAAAGCTCACCGAGGTTCGTACCTACCCGCAGATCAACGCCCTTATCAATCGCATCGATTGGCTCGGAAGTTTCGCCAACGAGGTTCCATTCATCCTCGCCGCCGAAAAGCTCATGGGTGTGGAAGCACCGCCCCGTGCGCAGTGGATCCGCACCATCCTTTTCGAAATGTCGCGAATCGCGAACATCTCACTCTTCCTTGGTGACTTTGGTCTACAGCTCGGTGGCATGACCGCTCTTTTCTACGCGTTCCGCGATCGCGAGTGGGTGCTCAACCAAATTGAGTCAGCCACCGGTGGTCGTTTCCATCCGAACTTCGATCGCATTGGCGGTCTCAAGGACGATCTCCCGAAGGGTTGGATCGAGTCCTCGCATACGGCGATGGACAAACTCCTTGCCTTTTGCGACGAGATAGAAGATCTTCTCGTAGGCAACGAAATCTTCCAGGCCCGTACACGCGGCATCGGCGTTATCCCCGCTGAAATCGCGCTTTCTTATGGCCTTTCCGGCGCCAACCTTCGTGCCTCTGGCGTCGACTGGGATCTTCGCCGAGACAACTGTCCTCCGGGTCTCGTCTATGACAAGGCCGACTGGAAGGTATGGACACATCCCGATGGCGACTGCTTCGCTCGCACGTGGGTCCGACTTCAAGAAACCCGTGAAGCGGCAAAGATCGTCAAGCAACTTCTCGACACCATTCCGAGTGGTCCAGTCATGGCCAAGGTCCCGCGCATCATCAAGGTGCCCGAGGGCGAGGCCTATGTCGCGACCGAGAATCCTCTCGGCGAAATGGGTTACTACGTCGTGTCGAAGGGCGATCTCGTTCCCTTCCGAGTCAAGATTCGGTCGGCATCGTTCAACAATATTTCCGTCGTTCCTTGGGTGGCTCGGGGTGCGTACGTTCCCGATCTCATCTCAATCCTCGGAAGCCTCTACTTCATTTTGGGTGACATCGACCGATGACACTTCTTCTCGCTGCTTTTGATCCGCCGTATTGGCTTTCGACCCTCATCAAGGTCGTTGTTGTCAGTGCGGTTGTGCCCACCACGGCACTCATTCTCGGCATGGTCTTCTTGTTCAAGATCATGTCCTGGATGCAGAGCCGTCTTGGTCCGCAAGAAGCAGGCCCGCGCGGAACGTTGCAGCTTCTTGCGGACGGTGTGAAGTTCCTTCAGAAGGAAGACATCTCGCCGAATGGTGCCGATCGTTGGGTTTTCAAGGTCGCGCCTCTTGTGGTGCTCATGTCGACGCTGCTTCTCTATGTTGCGCTTCCGACGTCAATGCGTCTTGTTGTCGCTGACCTCGACGTTGGTGTGTTTTTCGTGCTTGCCGTTTCATCGCTTTCGGTGATCGGTGTACTCATGGCAGGTTGGGCGTCGGCGAACAAGTACTCGCTCATGGGAGCGCTTCGCGCCGCCGGTCAGCTCATTGCATACGAACTCCCGATGGTGCTCGCTGTCGTCGGCGTGATCATTCAGGCCGGAACAATGAGTCTGAACGGCATTGTCTTCGCACAAGCCGACGGCTCAATCTTCGGATGGGGCGGCATCGGCTTTCCCTACATCCTCACGCAGTTTGTGGGCTTTTTCATCTTCATCGCAGCGGTGCAAGCCGAACTCACTCAGCCCCCGTTCGATATGCCGGTTGCGGAATCGGAAATCGTTTCCGGTTATCAGGTCGAATACACCGGCTTCCGTTTCCTCATCTTCTTCTTGGCCGAATTCGCAACGGCCTTCGCATTTGCTGCGATTGCTGCGGTGTTGTTCCTGGGCGGTTGGGCAGTACCGTGGCTTCCCACGTCGAGCGACTGGTACTACGTGCTTGGTCCGATCGTGTTGTTCGCCAAGGTGATGGTGGTTGCCTTCATCATCTTCTGGGTGCGGTTTACCTACCCACGATTCCGTGAAGATCAGCTCCAGAGCCTTGCCTGGAAGGTCCTCATCCCGTTGGCTCTTTTGAATATTGTCGTCACTGCTGTGTTTAAGGTGGTGCTCTGATGCCCCCCAAGCCCAAGGTTCCCGGACTCATTAAGGGTCTTGGCGTCACGTTCGGCGAGATGGTGAAGACCCTCAAGGACGGTCCGCAGACCACGCGCTATCCGCACGAGCGTGAGGAAGTTTCTCCGCGTGCCCGTGGTGTCATTGCGCTGCACGAAGAGAACTGCACGTCGTGCATGTTGTGTGCTCGTGAATGCCCCGATTGGTGCATCTTCATCGAAGCGCACAAGTACCTCGCACCGCCTCGTCGCGAAGGTGGCAAGCCGCGCCAGAAGAACGAACTTGATCGCTTTGATATCGATTTCTCGTTGTGCATGTACTGCGGCATTTGCGTTGAGGTTTGTCCATTCGATGCGCTTTTCTGGAGCCCTGAGTATGAGTACTCCGAGGTCCGCATTGCTGATCTCCTTCACGACAAGAGTCGTCTCGATCAGTGGATGCAGACTGTCCCTGATTTTGAGCCCTACGAGTCTGGCGCCGATGCCAAAGTCAAGAAGGTGCCGCGCTGATGCTCGCCCTGCTTGTCGCTCAAAATATCGCGTTCTACATTATTGCTGCGTTGATGGTGGTAGGTGCGATCCGTGTAGTGACAACAAAGAACGTCATGCATGCTGCGTTGTGGTTGGTACTCGTGCTTTCTGGTGCTGCGGCCCAGTACATCCTTCTCGCCGCGGAATTTGTCGCCATCACGCAGGTACTCGTCTATCTCGGCGCAATCATCGTGCTGTTTCTGTTCGGCATCATGCTTACCCGAGCCAAAACCGGTAACGATGATGACCTCGATAACAAGAAGTCTGCGAAGTTCATTGGTGCAGGCATCGGGATAGCGCTACTCGGCCTCATGGGTTACTCGCTCATCGACGGTTTCGGCGACACCGAGTTCGGTGACCTGATGGTGCAGCGAACCGCCGAGGTAAGCGATTCCATTTTCTCCACCTACCTCCTTCCCTTCGAGGTGCTGTCAGTGCTTCTGCTCGCTGCGCTTATCGGCGCCATTGTGATTGCGAGGCGTGACTGATGTTTCTCAATCAGTTCCTCCTTCTCGCCGCCATTCTTTTCTGTATCGGCGTCTATGGAGTGCTCGCTCGCAAGAACGGCGTGCTCGTTCTCATGTCGATTGAACTCATTCTCAATGCGGTGAACATCAACCTTGTCGCTTTCGGCGCCTACTGGCATGTCAATGACTTGGCCAACGTTTCTGGTCAGGTGTTCGCCCTCTTCGTTATCGCCGTTGCGGCTGCCGAGGTTGGCGTTGGCCTCGCACTTGTCTTACTCATCTATCGGAACCGACAGAGCATCAACATCGATGATGTCGACATGCTGAAGGGCTGATCGTTGTGTTGAACATGATCGACAAGGTCTGGATCATCCCCGCCCTCATGGCGGTGTCGTTCCTGGTCATCCTTTTCTTTGGTAAGCGTTGGGGTACCAAAGTGACTGCAGGCATTGGTATCGCCTCAGTATCAATTTGCCTCATCCTTTCGGTCGTCGTTGCCGGCAACTGGATCAATCGCGTCAATAACCCGCCGACGGGGACTGCACTTGCGGCCGAGATCGTACAAGCGAATGGCCTCACCCCTCAGACGGGCCAAACCATTAGCGAAGAGGTCAACGCTGCCACAAAGGATTCCGGCGAAACAGTTGCGACTGACTCCTATGGCGCATCGGACGAAAGCGTCCCGCCGGTTGTGCGCACGGTCACTTGGTTCCAGATCGGTGGCTTGCAATTCGAGATGGGCACGCTTGTTGACGGCCTCGCCGCCATGATGCTGATCACCGTCTGCATTATTTCTTTGCTCGTGCATATTTACTCAACCGAGTACTTGCGCGGCGATGTGCGCTTTACGCATTACTACGCGTTTTTGTCTTTGTTCACTGCATCGATGCTCTTCTACGTGCTCAGTTCGAACACGCTGCAGATGCTGATGGGCTGGGAGCTAGTTGGAGTCTGTTCATTTGGACTCATCGGCCATTGGTGGGAAGAGAAGAAGAACACCGATGCAGCACTCAAGGCGTTCCTCACAAACCGTGTAGGCGATATCGGCCTCATTCTCGGTGTGATCATTACGTTCTTTGCGGCTGGGGGCAGCAGCTTCAACGTTCTTCACCTCAATGAATACGCGTTGTCAGGAAACGCGAACACCACGCTGCTTCTTGTCGGCGCGTTGTGTCTCTTTGGCGGCGTCACATCGAAGTCGGGCCAGTTTCCGTTGCATACGTGGTTGCCTGATGCCATGGCAGGACCAACTCCGGTGTCGGCACTTATTCACGCAGCAACCATGGTTGTTGCGGGTGTGTATCTGATCGCTCGCCTTTATGGCGTGTTCTTCTCTGGCCTAGCTATCGGAAGCAGCACATTCCATTATGTGGCCTTCATTGGCGGGTTCACCACAATCATTGGTGGTTTGCTCGCATTCGTTCAGACCGATCTCAAGAAGGTGTTGGCGTACTCGACGATTTCGCAGCTCGGGTACATGGTCATGGCTTTGGGGGTTGGTGCATGGACCGCTGGTGTGTTCCATCTCTTCACTCACGCGTTCTTCAAGGCGTGTTTGTTCCTTGGCGCCGGTTCGGTGGCCCACGCGTGTCATCACACCTTCGATATGCGCGAAATGGGTGGTCTCCGCAAGAAGATGCCAGTCACGCATGCGACCTTCCTGATTGCGACACTCGCGCTCGCCGGTATCTTCCCCCTGGCGGGATTCTGGTCGAAAGATGAAATTCTCGCTGGCTCTGCGAACGGCCAAGAGAACGCGTACACGATCATGTTGATCTTTGGTCTGATTACGGCGTTTCTTACAGCCGCATACATGGGTCGCGCCTACTGGATGACCTTCTGGGGCAAATACCGCGGTCATGCCCATCCTCACGAGTCACCGAGGGTCATCACGGTTCCGCTCATCATCCTTGCCGGATGCGCTGTTGTGTTGGGCTTCACGAACTTTCCCAAGTCGTTCTTCGGTTTCAAATTGCCCGGGAGCTTCACGACGAGGTTCGAGCATTTTGTTGAACCCACATTTGCATTCCCGCCGATTGCTCATGCTCCGTTCACTCCGTGGTTGGCGATTGCGTCGACGATTCTTGCGGCTGGTGGTTTGTTTGTCGCCTACCAGTACTACGAGAAGAACCGCGGCCCGCATGGCCTGACTTCGCGGAGCAAGATCGCACACGCTGGTTACACGTTCCTCGAGAATAAGTACTACCTCGACAATCTCTACACAGGCGTTATCGCCGGAAGCACAACGGGTCCGCTTGCCCGCGCTGCGAACTGGTCTAACCAAAACATCATCGATGGTGCCGTGAACGGCATTGGCAATGGCGCCCGCAAAATTGCTGGCGTCGTCTATGCCGTTGCTGACCAGATCATCATCGATGGAGCAGTCAACGGATCTGGTCAGGGTTCTGAAGGAGCAGGTCAACTGCTTCGGAAGATCCAGACCGGCAAGGTCCAGCAGTACGCCTCGATCCTCTTTGCCGGCGCGGTAGTCCTCGCCGGTGTACTCGTGTTCGTCGTCTAGGAGCCCAGGACAATTCGATGAAAGATTTCCTGAACAGTTGGGGTATCAGCCTTATGGTGTTCCTCCCCCTCGTGGGAGCACTCGCCATGTTGGTCGTGCCCAAAGCCAAAGAGCAGTTCCATAAGGTTGTCGCTCTTGCGGCCAGCCTCGTGGTTGGGTTCATCGGCATCTTGCTCATGACCAACTTTGACTACGACGCGAGCGGTCGCCTGCAGTTCGTAGTCGATATGGCATGGATCCCGATCATCAACAGTCGCTACATCGTGGGTATCGATGGCATTTCTCTGCCGATGATTGCTCTCACGCTGTTAATCGTGCCGCTGTGCATCATCTATTCCTGGAACCGTTTTCCGGAGCCGAAGAACCCCAAGGCGTTCCTCATCCTCATTCTCATCCTCGAAACCGGCATGCTCGGTTCGTTCGTTGCGCAGGATCTCATCCTGTTCTTCGTCTTCTTCGAGGTTGTGCTTCTGCCGATGTATTTCATGATCGGCGTATGGGGTGGCGAAAAGCGTCAGTACGCATCGCTCAAGTTCTTCCTGTACACGCTTTTTGGTTCGGCACTGATGATCGTTGCCTTCCTTGCGTTGTATTTCCTCTCCGACAAGGTCTCGGTCGACGGCCAGATGATGCATTCATTCGATGTGCGTCTCCTTCCGGAACTCGCCACAGGCATTTCCACTGGTGCAGCCCTCTGGATCTTCGGTGGCATGTTCATCGGCTTCGGTATCAAGGTCCCGATGTTCCCGTTCCACACGTGGTTGCCCGATGCCCACACACAGGCACCAACCGTTGGCTCGGTCATTCTGGCTGCGGTGCTTCTGAAACTCGGTACCTACGGTTTCATCCGCATCGCCATCCCGATCCTCCCAGGCGCAGCCGAAAAGTGGGCACCGTTCATCGGATTGCTTGCCGTCATCGGCATCATCTACGGCGCATTGTGCTGTTTGGCGCAGACCGACATGAAACGACTCATTGCGTTCTCGTCGGTGTCGCACATGGGTTTTGTGATGCTTGGCATCGCCACACTCACAACCTTCGGTTTCCAAGCTGCGATCTTCGGCATGGTTGCCCACGGTCTTATTACCGGCATGCTCTTCTTTGTGGCTGGTTCCGCGAAAGACCGCTACCACACCCTCGATATCTCTCGACTGGGCGGCATGCTCAAGTCGATGCCGCGTATGGGCTGGATCCTGGGCTTCTCGGTCATGGCTTCGCTGGGCCTTCCCGGCCTTGCTGGCTTCTGGGGCGAATTCCCGGCGATTTTGGCGGCATACGAACCAGGTCTTGGCCTCAACGTTGCGTTCTTCCGTGTACTCATGGTGATCGCCGCCATAGGAACGGTCTTGTCTGCGGCCTACTTGCTCTGGATGTATCAGCGTGTGGGCTTCGGTGTTCCGTCGAAGGAATTCGAAGAGGATCCGCATCTGCACGACGTCACGTTTAGCGAATGGTTGGCGTGGACCCCGATCCTCATACTCATCGTCGTGCTCGGCTTTGTTCCCAACATCATCTTCAAGGTCACTGATGGTGCTGTTTCTCGCACGATCTCGATCGTGAACGGGCTCGGAGGCTGATCCGTTGCTCGCCCAGTTGTTGACATTCGCCTGGACCGCTCCCAGCCTCGACTACCACGCCCTCGCGCCCGAAATCATCGTGGCCGCGACCATCGTGGTGTTGATTCTCGTCGACGTGTTCACCGGTGAGCGCTCACGCTGGGCGTCATCGTCGATTGCTGGAATTGGTCTGCTTCTGGCTCTGATTCCGATCGCCACCCTTGCCTACGACGGTGTTGATCGAGCCATGTTTGGCGGCGGCTTTGTTGTCGACAATTACGCGCTCGTTCTGAAAGCGCTTTTTCTTGTTGCCGGCTACGTCGTGATTCTGCTTTCGACCAATTACATCGCGGAAGGCGATTACCACGAAGGCGAGTACTACACGCTCTTGCTTTCATCGGTACTTGGCATGGTGGTCATGGCGTCTGCCCGTGATCTCATCAGCATCTTCATTGCTCTTGAGCTTGTTTCCATTCCGGCCTACATGTTGGCGGCATGGCGAAAGCGCGATCAGAACAGCAACGAAGCAGGCCTCAAGTACTACCTCATGGGCGTTTTCGCTTCAGCGATTCTGCTGTACGGCATGTCGCTCATCTTCGGCATCACTGGTTCGACCCTGCTCGTTGACATCGGGGCCGAACTTGGCTCCTACGTTTCTTCGCAGCCGATCATCACGCTGGGAATCGCTTTCGTGCTTATCGGCTTTGCCTTCAAGGTGTCTGCGGTGCCGTTCCATCAGTGGGCGCCCGATACCTACGAAGGTGCGCCTACCCCGGTTACGTCGTTCCTCGCAGTTGCTTCAAAGGCTGCTGGCTTCGTCGCCATCCTCAACGTTCTCTTCATTGGTTTCTACGGTCGTCACGATGTTTGGGAACCGCTCATGTGGGCGCTCGCCGCGCTTTCCATGACAGTTGGCAATCTCATTGCCCTTCGGCAGACCAATGTCGTGCGCATGCTGGCCTACTCCGGTATCGCCCAGGCTGGCTACATCCTCGCTCCGCTCGCGGTTGCAGGAGCCACTCTCGGCACAGGAAGCGAAGCACTCCGGTCAATCGTTGTCTACCTACTCATCTACGCAGGCATGAACCTCGGTGCATTTGCTGTCGTGCTGGCCGTTGCCCGTAAGACGCGCTCAGGTGAGATTAAGAGTTTCGGCGGTCTGTTCTCCTACGCCCCGGCCCTCACGGTGTGCATGACGATCTTCTTATTTTCGCTTGCGGGTATTCCGCCGGCAGCTGGTTGGTTCGCCAAACTGTCAATCTTCAGTTCGTTGGCTTCGGCCGGAACCGCGTCGGGTTATGTGCTCGCCGTCATTGTGGGCCTCAACTCGGTGATCGCATTTGGTTACTACGGTCGCCTTATCCGCGTGATGTGGATGGACGAAGCTCCCGACGGCGACCGCACTCCGATCAAGGTGCCGGCATCGCTGTCGTTCGCCCTCATCATCACCGTGGCCGTCACCCTTGTGTGGGGTGTCTTCCCTGGAGCGCTTACGCACTTCACTGACCACATCACATTGTTCTCACTACTGCGCTGATCGAACATGTCCAACGAGTTCCGCTCCCGGTTCCCGGTCGGAACAACGATGTCCTTTGCGCAGTACATGGACATTGCGCTCTATGACGAGTCGATTGGTTTCTACGCGACCACTGGTCGTGCCGGTCGTCGCGGAGATTTCTTAACCAGTCCCGAGGTTGGACCATTGTTTGGTGCGTTACTCGCTCGCCGTCTCGACGAGGAATGGTTCGCATTGGGTTCACCCGAGGTTTTCGTCGTTGTTGAATGCGGGGCTGGGCCGGGAACACTCGCCCGTTCCATCGCATTCGCGGCACCGGAATGCGCGTCAGCACTTCGCTATGTGATGGTGGAACGTTCCGCCGAGCAACGCGCGTTGCACGCAGTGCACCTTGATGGATGGATGGGCGACCTCGACGCTGGCGGGCTCAATACGTTCATGCGGGTCGCTGGTCCTGGTCCGCGCTTCTCATCAAGCCCGATTGCACCGTATGGAGTCACGGGTGTGGTTTTGGCCAACGAACTTCTCGACAATCTCGCCTTCGACATTGTTCGTCATGACGGCTCAGGAAACTTCGAACGACTCGACGTACATCACGCCGAAGATGGTCTTGAGTTTGAGGTAGTTCCAGCAGAAGTTCCCATTGCGCTCGTTTCGGTGTTGTCCCAGGCGGCGGCGGGGGAGTGGATGCCGCTCCATGAACACGCGGTGCAATGGCTTGCTGCAGCGATTGATCGTGTCGAATGTGGTGTGGTGATTGTCATTGACTACGGCGCAACAACCGCAGAGATCGCCGCTCGTTCGGAAATGGGCTGGTTACGAACATTCGCAGATCAAGAACGCGGCGGACATCCACTCGATGCTCCCGGAGCGTGGGACATCACCACCGATGTCGCCGTTGATCAACTTGCAACCGTGATGGAACCGACCGTGCTGACGACACAACGAGAGTTCCTGAAACGTCTAGGTATCGATCAGCTCGTCGAAGAGGGACGCAGGATCTGGATCGAACACGCATCGGCTCCCGACGTTGCTGCATTGAGGGCCCGCAGCCGTATCGGCGAAGCAGAAGCGCTGCTTGAGCCCAGCGGCCTCGGAGATTTCGTCGTTCTTGAATGGCGGAAGTGATATACGGTGTGACAGGCGGCACAGGCTAATGGGGGAGTTGTGAGGCGGATTTGTTGGATTGTTCTCGTTGGAATTTTGGTTTTGGGTTATCAAGCAGTGAGTTACGCGTCTGCTGCACAACCCAACGATCCAGCGGATGTCATCCGGCTGGCGTCAGCTGACGTACACCTTTCTGTCGAGGAACTTCGGATTCTTCGTGCCGAATCGCGATTCGTTTCCCCTGTGGAAGTAAGTGAAAAGGACTTGGATCGGATCGTTGACCTCAGGGCTGCGGTGGGTCTCGATTCCGATCCAGACAGAGTTCGCTCTCTCCTAAATGGCGACGCAGGCGATGCACTGGTGGCTATCAGCACCTCTGACTTTGCTGGGCTTACGTTGAGCGTTGCCGAAGCTGGAAGAATGATTCAGAGGGCGAAGTTGCAGAAGTTGTCATTTCAAGCCAACGAGAGAGCGATCCTGGCGGGTACGGATTTCATTGAATCGCGAATTCGTGCAGACGTTTCGACTGGGGCATTCGTCATCGATTTTCTATTGGAGAAGCCGTCAGCTTCGGTCCAGTCTGCGGTGCTTCAAGTCTTCGGCAGCGACTACGTGGGTCGTGTGAATTTCGTCGTTGCGCCTCGACCGTCGAACTCACGAACTCTGATGGGGAGTTGGTTGAAGATTCGGTTGAGGTACTGAGATTGACTGATTCGGCCTATTGGCTTGATTTCTGGTCAGGAACAGTAGGGTTCTCTGCGAGTGAGCCCCGATCAATCGAACGGATTATGGAATTTGTTCCAGAAGTACGGTTCGGTGAACTGCGAATTGAAGGGAACAGTCCCAGCACGCTGAAGTCTCAATATCAACCTTATGGAACGGTCTTCGCGGGACTTGCCGTCTATGGCGGCCCCACTTGCACAACCGGATTCGGAGTAGCAACTGCCTACGGGAACATGTTGCTCACCGCTGGGCACTGTTACTCACTAAATGAAACCACCTATCAAGGTGGGCAAACACTTGGTCCCGTAGTTGCGCGCAATTACAAGATCTACTACTGCTGCGACCAAAGTACGTTTGATGCCGAACTTATTGCTTCGGCAGTTTCGGGCCGAGCGACATTTGGCCGAATTCACGTGAATTACGCAGATTGGGCTCATCAGATAAGTGGTTGGATTGGCCTAAACTCAGACTCAGTTGGAGCAATCATCTGTCATTCGGGAGTGACTACAGCAGGTTTAGACGGGTTTAGCAACCTTTCTGAGAAGTGCGGTCCAATTACTCAGAAGAACTATTCCCCAAGTGGGTACATGTATCAACCGAGCCCCGTGTTTCGGGTATCAACCGCACAGAGCCGCGGCGGAGATAGCGGTGGAGCGTTTTACTGGGACTCTATTTTCGGTTCTTTGGGGGTCGGTCTGATGAGCGGGAAAACCTGTCGAACAGAAAGTTGCGCAGCGAATTCGATTCTCAGCCATCTGCCCTACATCATGAACTACTGGGGAATTACCCCACTAACGAATTGAGTGCGATGAAAAAATTGTTCGTTGCACTGTCAGTAGGCTCCTTAGTTATCTTCGCCGGAATTCTCCTGTTTTCGCGATCTTTAAGCTCGAACACGTCCGTCGAAGGCCGTTGGGTCGGTACGTATGAGGTCCCCGTCGAATTTGGAGGAGGAGATATCGAAGTTTTTCTCTGGTTCACTGACGGTTCCCATTTCATGTTTCGTAACGGGTGTAACACCGGTGGGGCGCAGTACAACCTCAAAGATTCCGAGGTGACGTTCGACTTCACGGAAGGCTCCTCAACTGCAGTTGGTTGCGCCATTCCTGCCCCGAGTCTTCCGGAATCGATCAGCGTCGTTTGGGGATCGCCGTCATTTATAGAGATTCCCAGTGCTTCTGGGCCCATTCGCCTCGAGCGAGAGATCGAATAGGCGGTCCTTCATTAGGCTCACTTCGTCGATGCGGCGAACCGTCGCCATCCGTTAAGGGGGACCGTCATGACCGAACCGACGATCGAGGACTACTTCCTTGAAGAGCGCACCTTTCCACCATCGCCGGAGTTCAAAGAGGCCGCTCTCACTTCTGACGACTCGCTGTACCGCGAGGCCGACGCTGATTACGAGGCGTTTTGGGCTCGTCAGGCCCGTGAACTGCTCACCTGGAACTCCGATTTCGAAACCACCCTTGAATGGGAGCTTCCATTCGCCAAGTGGTTCGTTGGTGGAAGCCTGAATGTTTCCGAGAACTGCCTCGATCGCCACGTCGCCAATGGCATTGGCGATCGCGTTGCCTATCACTGGGAAGGTGAACCCGGCGATACGCGCACCATCACCTACGCCAACCTTCTCGACGAGGTGAAGAAGTTCGCCAACGTGCTCAAGGGTCTTGGCCTTGAGAAGGGTGATCGTGTTGCCATCTACATGCCGATGATTCCTGAACTTCCTGTTGCGATGTTGGCATGCACCCGGATCGGCGTTGCTCACTCGGTGATCTTTGGTGGCTTCTCGCCCGACTCAATCATTGATCGAGTGCATGACGGCGAATGCAAAGTCATCATCACCGCCGACGGGGGTTATCGACGAGGTGCTCCCTCGCTCTTGAAGCCGAATGTCGATATGGCAATGGAGTCGTGTCCCACAGTGACCGATGTCGTCGTCGTGCAGCGAACGAACTCTGACGTCACCATGGTTGAAGGTCGCGATCACTGGTACCACGACCTCATGGCTTCGGCCTCGCCCGAATGCCCAGCAGAACCCATGGATTCCGAGCAGTTGTTGTATCTGCTCTACACCTCGGGCACGACGGCCAAGCCCAAGGGCATCATGCACACCACCGGCGGCTATCTCACGCAGGTCGCATTCACCTACAAGTACGTCTTTGACCTCAAGCCCGAAACTGATGTGTATTGGTGTTCAGCCGACATTGGTTGGGTGACTGGCCACAGTTACATCGTCTACGGACCACTGGCGAACGGCGCTACCTCAGTGCTCTACGAAGGCACTCCTGATACGCCTGGTAAAGATCGCATGTGGGACATCATCGAGCGCTACGGCGTTACGCAGCTCTACACCGCTCCCACCGCCATCCGTATGTTCATGAAGTGGGGCGAACAAGAACCGCAAAAGCACGATCTTTCGTCGTTGCGTCTGCTCGGTTCAGTGGGTGAGTCCATTAATCCTGAAGCGTGGATGTGGTATCACGAACACATTGGCGGCAGCCGTTGTCCGATCGT
>SXGQ01556359.1_pt1 | contig 44743 bp, 33 predicted proteins | sample 3178371 | NCBI WGS metagenome assembly SXGQ01 (sample SAMN11356859, study PRJNA531348) | freshwater metagenome | isolation source: freshwater sample F1-20 | place: China: Fuxian Lake, Yuxi | collected 2017-12-25 | reverse complement strand
GTGATGGGCAAGATGATCGATGCGCAGAGCATTGTTGTGGCTCAGACGGCGACCGGAGGCGAAAAGGATGCGCCGGATGCCGGGACGATTTTGAAGGCTGTTTTCTGGCACAGTCTTGCGCTTGCAATGCTCGTCGGGGTGCTCGTGTGGCTGCAGGCCCGCGTGTGGCCGTGGATGATTCCGGGCGGCTGATTTGGCGTAAATAGGACTTTTTCACGGCGCGCAGTTCCGGCAGAAGTCCGGTATGCTCCACCAGCGATTGTCCTCAGTTTTGCTCCCCGTGATTCTTCCCTTCGCGCAATGGTGCGCTGCCGCGGAGACGGATTCGAAGGAGCGGGGTGCCGGGATTTACGTGCAGAAATGCCAGGTCTGCCACCAAGCCGGCGGCGGTGGCGTGCCGAATGTTTTTCCGCCGCTTGCAGCATCGGACTTTCTCGCGAAGGAGCGGGAGCGCGCAATCAAGGCACTTTGCGAGGGAATGACGGGGCGCATCACGGTCAACGGTGTGACTTATGACGGCCAGATGCCTGCCCAGGCGCTGGACGATCGCTCGGTGGCGGATGTTCTGAATTACGTTGGCTCCGAATTGGGGAACAAGGTGCCGGAGTTCACCGAAAAGGAAGTTTCGGAGGTCCGTGCGAAGACGAAGTTTCCAACGTATTCAAAGCTGGTCGCCGCGATGGAATTCGCGCCGCTGCCGAGGCCGCCGGAGGGATTTGCGATTCGCGAAGTGGTGCGGCTTCCGGACGACGAGTTCGGCACTCGCATGGCTGCGCGCAATGGTCGTGTCTGGATGCTCACGCAGAAGGGCTCGGTGTTTTCGCTCGATCCTGTGAGCGGCGCGATGGAGCGGGTGATTGCGCCGGCCGATTATCTCGATCTCTCGCGAGGCGGTGTGCAGTGCACCGGCATCGCGGTGGGACCGGACGGAGCGTTGTGGCTTACGTCGAACCAGGAACAGCGGAGAAAGGACGCGTTTCCGTTGAACGAGGTGGTGATTTGGCGCACGCCGCCTGTTGGCGCAGATGGCAAAGCGGGGAAGCCGGTGGCGTGGTTCCGCTCGACGTATCCGCACGGTGGCGGATTCAATCACGGCGTTTCGCATCTCGCGTTTGGACCGGATGGAAAACTTTACGTCTCCAGCGGGTCGCGGACGGATGGCGGGGAAAAGCCGAAAAACCATCCTGACTCACCAGTGGGTGAAGTGGACGCGACTGCGGCGATTTGGCGTTTTGATTTGAACGATGCGCAGCCGCAAATCGCTACAGTCGCACGCGGTCTGCGGAATCCTTATGGCTTCGCTTGGGATGGGGCGGGAAATCTTTTCTCTGTTTCAAATGGCCCGGATGCGAATGCTCCGGAGGAAATGGATCACATTCTTGAAGGCCGTCATTACGGATTTCCGTATCAGTTCAGCGACTGGTCGGTCGAAAAGAAGCCGTATCCACATACGCCGGAGCCGCCTCCCGGGCTTAAATTCACGCTGCCGGTAAAAAATCTCGGCCCCGATGGCGGCGCGGGCCTCGCGACGTTTGAACCGCATAGCTGTCCGGCGGGTATGATCTGGTGCGGGGAAGATTTTCCGGAGCCGCTTCGCAATTCCTTCCTCGTGACCCGCTACGGGAATCTCCTCGCCGAATCGCGCACAAGCCTCGCGGATTCGGGTTTCGATGTGCTTTCCATGAAACTCACCCCGAGCGGCGACGGAGCGTGGACCGCCCGGACGACTACCGTTCTGGCACCGCTGGGCCGGCCGATTGATGTGGTTCAAACCGCGCCCGGAACCGTGCTGATTCTCGAATACACCCGACCGACAAATATGCGCGACGGGCTCGGCTGGATGCCGGGCCGGATCATCGAGTTGCGGAAGCGGTGATTGCGCCGACGGGATATTACATCCCGAGCCAGCGAATCAGCGCCAGCGCACCGACTGCGCCGAAGACGAGTTCGACGCCGATTTGGAATCCGGTGAGGTCGAGCCGGGTAGGATGCTGCTGCTTTTTCATAGCAGCTTCACTTTAAGCATTGCGAGTGCCACGCAGCCGTTCGCGGAGGTACCACGGCAAATCCAGGACGAGGAAAAACACCACGGCAGTCGCATTAATGCACAGAACATACAGCCAATGTGGGTCGGGGAAGAGGTCGAGCATCGTTTTCTGCGCGGGGCGATGGTGCAGAAAGCCGAAGTTCGCGTCGTTCCAAATCGAATTCATCATTAGGGCGCACACGAGATAGACTTCAGACCAGACGAGGACTTTCCACATTCCGCCCTTCCGCGGGCGCATCCCGAATTCGAACATCAGCCAGAACACGCTCGCCGGGATCGCGGAGTGGATGATGAAGAATATCCATGTCCGGACGCCTGGTTCCATATTGATTGCCGGAGTAAAAAGAGCCTGCAACGTGCCCGAAATCCCCCAGAAATACGCCAGTTCGAAGGCCATGGCGTTTCGGCGGAGCAGTGCGATAACCGAGGCGATGGCCGCCCAATCGCACAGGTGCATCGGCAGTGCGTAGGGGAGTTCCAGAATCTCGTTCTTATGCATCCAGCGCAGATACATGACATAAGTGCCGAGCAGGATTACTGTAAAAGCCGCGCTGATTCCCTGCGCGAGCTTCGGCGAGCGGACTTTCCGGCTCAGAAAATAGAGGGCTGCCGGCCCGAGAAAGGTCACGGCGATGAAGCCGGTCTGCATGGAAGTCATGCTCCGGACGATGCCCCGAATGCCGGCCGGGTGCAATTCTTCCAGCGAATTTAGGAAAAAGCCGGTTGCCATCCGGCGCGGATTCTGTTTTTCAAATCTCACTTACATCATGAAAACAACCAGCCTCCTCAGCCTCACGCTCACAGTCCTCGCGGGAACCGCGATGGCCGACATTCAGGATCCGCCAATGAATGATCAGGGACCGCTTCGTAAACTTTCGCGCGGCGTCTCGAATGTCCTCTTCGGTGGAACCGAGTTTTTTGTCAGCATGGACCAGATCAACACCCGCCATGGAAACTCCGGTGAGTGGAGCTATGGTATTCTTCGCGGGGTTGATCGCACGGCGAAGCGCATCACTGCCGGCGTCTACGAAATCTTCACCTTCCCGTTCCCGACGACGAAGCTTTCCTACCGCCCGCCTTACAAATCGAATATCCCGTGGATCCACAGCGGATTCGAGGAATTCCCGCCGGAACTCGGCTGGAATACCCGCCGCCGCTACACCACCTCCTCGTTCGCAGGCTGGTAACCGAATCCCGGCACCGCTAGATTTCAGAGGCTTCCGTCCCGTGCGACGGAAGCCTCTTTCTTTTTCAAAATGAAGCAAACTGCTGTTGTTGCCGTATCTGATGTCGCCTTCGGTGGGAAGGGCGTGGCCCGCCACGAGGGAAAGGTGTTTTTCATCCCATTCACCGCTGTTGGCGATGTGGTGAAAGTGCGGGTGACCCGTGACAAAAAGAAGTTCGCCGAGGCCGAAGTCGAGGAAATCATCACGCCGTCGCCCGACCGCGTGGCCCCCAAATGCAAATGGTATGGCCAGTGCGGTGGATGCGGATATCAGCACATCTCATACGCTTCTCAACTCGCGCTCAAGCAACGGCAGGTGGAGCAGACGCTGCGTCGCGTCGGGCGCCTCGATGAGGTGCCGATGCGGGCGATCGTTCCGTCGCCGGAGCCCTATGCTTACCGAAACCGCATCCGGGTCCATGTGTCCCACCGGCAGGCTGGGTTCTTCGCGCATTCGTCGCACGAACTCGTGCCGGTGAGTCGGTGCGAAATTGCAAAGCCCGGCGTGAATGAAGCGCTTCACGATCTGCGCCGTGCGGGCGTGCAGGATGGCGATTACACGCTGGTTGCGGAATCCGAACGCGGGCGATTTTTTGAGCAGACGAATGACGCCGTGGCCGCCGAGATGCTCGCACTTGTGGAATCGCTGGTGCCCGCCGGTCACGACTTGCTCGTGGACGCCTACTGCGGGGCGGGTTTTTTTGCGCACCGGCTCGCGCCGAAATTCGGGAAGGTTGTCGGCATCGAGGAGAATCAGTACGCTGTCGAGCACGCGCGTCGCACTGCTGCGGAAAACGAGAGCTTTATCGCCGGCGACGTTGCCGAGCATCTCGCGGATGTTCTTGCACCGGCCACTCCGGCGACCACGACGCTGCTGCTTGATCCACCCGCAATTGGCATCACACCGCGTGTGGTGGACCACATACTCGCGTCCGCGCCAGCCAGTTTGATCTACATCTCGTGCAATCCCGCCACGCTTGCTCGCGACCTTTCGTCGCTGGCCTCCGTGTATCGTGTGAAAAGCGTCACGCCGCTCGACATGTTCCCGCAGACCGCAGAGGTCGAGGTGGTCGTGGAACTCGCTTGCGACGGCAATATCTGAACGCACGCCGGTTTTTCCCCACAGAGCAGTAATGATGAGATGAATGGACAGCGGGAGGAGGCGCGCGTACTTTGCACGCATGATCGACTGGCTGAAGCAATACATCGAAAACCAAAAGCGTGCGCTCGATACCGTGAGCCCGGAGCAGATCGCGCCGCTCATCCGCACCCTTCGCGAGGCTCACCGTGCCGGACGCCAGATATTCATTTGCGGAAATGGAGGGAGTGCTGCCAACGCGTCGCACTTCGTGACGGACCTCGGAAAGAACAGCAGCGAGGCGATTGGCTCGCCATTCAAGGTGCTTTCGTTGAACGACAACGTTTCGTGGATAACAGCGATTGGCAATGATTACGCGTATGAAGACGTGTATCTGCGGCAGTTGCACAATTACGGTCAGAAGGGCGACGTGCTGATCGTGATCAGCGTGAGCGGCAACTCGCCGAACCTAGTGAAAGCGCTGGGTTGGGCGAGGGAGAACGGTCTACAAACGATTGCGCTCGTCGGTGGAAAACGCGGCCGGTGCGCGGAACTGGCGGACCAGGTAATCGTCGTGGGCGACACGCACTACGGACGCGTGGAGGACGTGCAAATGCACATCCTTCACATGATGTGCTACGCGTTTGTGGAAGTGGAAGAAGCGCGGAAGTAGACGCTCACGGGAAGAGCGTCGCGACCGCGGTCTCGCGGAAATCGAAGATTTTCTTCAATTGCGGCTCCACGAGAAAGGGCCGGACTATTTCGCCGAGAATACCGAACGGTATGACGTAGGTGACAATATCCGTCGCCTCGACACGGCCGTCGCCGAGATCCTTGAAGTGATGCTCGTGGTGCCAGATTTTGTAGGGTCCCACGCGCTGTTCATCGACGAAGAATTTTCCGTCCCCCACGTGGGTGATCTCGGTGAGCCAGCGCGCCGGGATTCCGAAAAGGGGGCGGACGCGGTATTCGATCATCAATCCTGGGTAGATACGCTCAGGAAGCTTGGTGATGACGACGAAATCGAGTTCTCTGGGCGTGATCTTCGCGAGGTTTGCGGGATTCGAAAAGAACTCCCAGGCCGTGCGGATGTCGGTGTTGATGATTTGCGTTTTGCGCAGGACGTGGATGCCCATGTCACTCCTTTTCCCCCGTTTTGCGTGGCTTTTCGATCCGCAGCATCACCTCGTTGCGGCGCATGAAGGTCGGCGTCCACGGCGGGTCGTAGTAAGCGAAAACCGGATCTCCCTTCGGAGTGAGTTTCTGCTCCTTCATCCAGCCCCGCAGCATCTCGAGTGCCTTCGCTTCCGTTTCCGGCGAGCGTTTTCCTGAAAATCTAAGAGCGACGAATCGCGAGGCATCGACTTTTCCGAGCTTCACATTCTCGCCTGTCGGTTTCGGGACGCCCGTCGCGACGATGGCTGCGGGAACGATGAAACTCATGGTGCGCTGGTCCTTCTTTGAGTCGATGAGGACCGGCGCGGTCATCTCGATCTTTTGCGCAGTTTCATTGGCTCCGGCGATGAAGCGGAAAAGCTGCATGAAGCTGCTGTCCATATCGTCTTTCATAGGTGCGCTGGCCACAAACAAAGCAGGGTAGTCGCGAATTTCGAATTTCTCGTCCTTTTTGATCACCGTGTATTCCGGAGTCTCGGTAGCCGCACGGGAGTTACTTACGAGCCAGAAGCCGGAAATGACCGCGGGGAGGAGGATGGCGATAAGCAGTGAGCGCGTTGGAAGTTTCATAGGAATGTAAAGACCGTTCGTTCCATCGCGCGTATTGGACGCTGCTTTTGGAAGGCCGTTTCTCTGAAGTTTCCACAAGTCCTGCGTTGCAAACCGTGATAGCGGACGTATAAGTCTCACCCCCATAAACCAATGGCCAACGCACGCCGGCAGGAACTCCGGTCATCAGTCCAAGAAATCGTCGGCCTCAGCCTTCTTGTGCTGGGGGTCTTGCTTTTTCTCGCCCTAATTTCATACACGCCCCGGGACGTTCCGTCGTGGTATCCGGGTTCATTCACCGACCACCCGAACAAGACCACGCAGAATTTCGTGGGTTCGCTCGGGGCGATGATGGCTTGCACGAGTTATCTGACGCTCGGTGCGGCCAGTTACCTGCTCGCGGTGGCTCTGATCGCATATGGCGCGACGGCGCTGATGGGGAACATGATGGGCTTTTCACTCCGCCCCATCTGGACAGCAGGCTTCGTGATCAGCGGAGCGAGTCTTGTGCATGTGCTCGGCTGGTCATTGATCGATCGCGGCAGCATGAAACTTTCGAGTGAAGGAGGAATCATCGGCGAGATGCTCGGCGGGAAAATATTCTTCGGAATCTTTGGCCCGGCATCGATCATTGTCCTCCTGCTCATTTACACTGTCTGTTTGATTCTCATGACGGGACTTCGCCCGATCGCAGTCTTCAGGCGTGCGCTCGCATTTCCGGGGCAGATGATTGAACGCTACCGCGAATGGCAGTTCGAGCGGGCCGACGAACAGCGGAAACTTGAGATGGAGACGCGCCGGCTCACGCGCGAACGGAAGAAACTTGAGCGCGAACTCGCCAAAAAGGGCGTCGCTGTGGACGAGGATGATGAGGCCGAGGAGGATGACGAGGACGAGGATTCCGGTCGCTATGAGCAAACAGACCTACTGCCCGCGGAAGTTCCCGAAACGAAGCGTCCGGCTCCGAAGATTTTCGATTCTGCTGCGCCGCCGCCGCCCGTTGCTAAAAAGGACAAGAAGAAGGGCTCGCACCAGCTCCTCAGTGCGATTCACAGCGAAAACTACGAGTTTCCTTCGCTCGATCTGCTCGACGCACCCGACCTTGCGAGCCGGCATGTTGCGAGTCACGAGGAGCTGCTTGCCGTCCAGAACCAGATCATCGATACGCTCTCGGAATTCGGAATCAGTGTGACCGGTGGCGACATTACGAAGGGGCCCACGATCACCCGCTACGAAGTCTACCCTGCGAAAGGCGTTCGCGTGGATCGAATCGCGAGTTACGAGCGCGACCTCGCCCGCGCGACCCGCGCTGAGCGAATCAACATTCTCGCGCCGATTCCGGGCAAGGACACGGTCGGGATTGAAATCGCGAATTCCAACAAGCAGAAGGTGACTTTGCGCGAACTTCTGGAGAGCGATGAGTTTGTGAATGCGAAAGGGCGCATCCCTATCGCGCTCGGTAAAGACGTGTATGGCCACACCATCATTGCCGACCTTGCAGCGATGCCGCACGGCTTGGTCGCAGGCACGACCGGCTCTGGTAAGAGCGTCTGCATTAATGCAATCCTCGCGAGTATCCTTTACCGGTTTACGCCGGAGGATCTGCGTCTCATCATGATCGACCCGAAGGTCGTGGAAATGCAGGTTTACAACACGCTGCCGCATCTTGTGGTTCCGGTTGTCACCGACCCGAAAAAGACGCTGCTTGCGTTGAAGTGGGCAGTGAACGAGATGGAAAAGCGATACGCCATTTTTGCGAAAGTCGGCGTGCGGAATATTGGCGGTTTCAACTCCCGCCCGAGGCCGAAGACGCAGTCCGAACTCAACGAGGCTGCACGCGCGAAGGCCAATCTGAAACAGGCTCCGCTCATCGTTCAGGACCCCAATGCCGATGCGGAGGCGGCCAGTAGCACGGATATTCTCGGCAAATCGTTTGGCGAGGAACTTGAGGAAACGCCGGTGCTCAACGCCGATGCCGAGATGTATGGCGAGCCAACAGGCACGCCCGCCGAGCATGAACTGGATCGCGCGGAGCAGGCGGAACTGGGAATCACGGTCCCACGCGACGACGGTATCGCTGTGCCGGAGAAGATGCCGTTCATTGTGGTCATCGTGGACGAGCTCGCCGACCTCATGCAGACCGCGCCTGCGGATGTGGAAATGCTGATCGCGCGCATCACTCAAAAGGCGCGTGCGGCCGGAATCCATATGATCATCGCGACGCAAACGCCGCGCGCCGACGTGATCACCGGCGTCATCAAGGCAAACGTGCCATGCCGCATCGCATTCCAAGTCGCGTCGCCGCTCGATAGCCGCGTCATTCTTGATGAGAACGGCGCGGAGCGGCTGCTTGGCATGGGTGACCTGCTTTACCGTCCGCCGGGAACTTCGAAGCTCATCCGTGCGCAGGGAGTTCTCGTCACCGACGAGGAGGTCCATCGCATCGTCGAGTTCGTGAGCCGTCAAAGCGACCAGTGCTTTGAGTCGGAAATTCACGACAAGCTCGAGTCCATGAGCGACGGTGACGATGAAGAGGAGGTGAGCGACGAGGACGAAGAACTCGTGCAAAAATGCCTCGAAGTTATGGCGCAGGAGCAAAAAGCCAGCACTTCACTCTTCCAGCGCCGGTTGCGGCTTGGCTACACGCGTGCAGCCCGAATTCTGGATATCATGGAAGCCCGCGGCTACGTGGGTCCAGGCGACGGCGCGAAGCCGCGCGAGATTCTGAGGATGCCGGATTGAGGCCGGCACTCGGGATTTTGCGATGAAATTGTGCGCCCAGTCCGCATTGCGCTTTCCTGAAGACGGAAGTTGTGCGATACATCGACCGCATATGGCGAACGCGAACGGACAGGCGCTCCTGTCGGTAAAAACAGTCACATTGCAGAGGGCCGCGATCCCGTCGCGAAATCCGGTATATGATCGAAATGGAACTCGGTGAACAACTGCGGGCGGCACGTGAAAAACGGGGGATCTCGATCGAGCATGCCTCGCGTGGAACGCGCATGCGCGTGGCGATGATTCAGGCGCTCGAAGATGGGAATCTCGCCGCGTTTCCGAATCCCGCCTACGCCAAGAACTTCCTTCTGCTTTACGGAAAGTATCTCGGCATCGATGTGAGCGCGTACGCCGGTGGGATCGACACGGAGCACAATGTCACCGTGAAGAATTATCAGTATCTCGCGCACACCAAGGAAACGACGCAGGGTCCGGCACGGCGCGGTGATTTTGCGCGTGTTCACAGTCTTCCGTCGTGGACGCCGGTGCTCGGAGCCGCAGCCGCTGCGGTTGTGGGAATTTTTGGGTTCATGCTTTGGCTGAACATGAGCCGCATTGACGACACCGCCGCTGTTCCGCAACCGCCGAAAGCCGATGCCAGTCGCGCCGTAGTGCAGCTCGGCACCCCGGCTCCCGTGGAACCCGCGGCCTCGGCCGCGCCCGTCGCCGTTGCGCCTGCGCAGGTGGCTCCGGCCGCGCCGCCGCCGCCGGCTGAAAAGCTGCCTGAACCCAGTGCTGTTGGGAGCATTGAAGAGGCGCCGCCACAGCCCGCTGTGACGAAGATTGACGGTATTGAAGTCCGTCCGGCGAAGGTGATTTCGCCAGTGGCTCGGCTATCGAGCAGCGACATCGATCTTTTGGCGAAAATTGACGCCGGCAAAGCAGAGACTGCGCCGCAGTCGCCACCACCTCTCACGGATTTGACGCCGCTCGACGCCCCTGACGAGACGGAAGAAAGTCCGCTCGCGCACGACCCGAATACGATCGAAATCGAGCCGCTGAAGAAGACGTGGGTGGTGATCCGCCCGTCGGTTGGCGCCCCGCCGGTGTTCGAGGATTTCCTTTACCCGAGCGCGCGCCCGATGCGGCTTCCTGCCGGGAAGTACATCATCGAGGTGAAGGATTCGGATTCCGTGGAGATTCGAAAATCCGGCCGTGCCATCGCCTACACTGCGGGTGGGATTCGCGTGGAGTAAGGCGTATCCGCGAGGTGCGGTCGGCACCGCTTTTCACTGATGCGAATCCTTTTCCTGAACCAGTACTTCCCTCCCGACCCGGCGCCGACTGGTATTCTATTTCGCGAGATCGCGGACGAGTCGGTGCGCCGCGGACATGAGGTGGAATTCGTGGATGCGGGGCTGGGCTATCGCGATGCGCAGAAGAAGGGCGGTCGCATGAAACGGGAGCTCGCATCCCTCTGGCGGATGCTCCGCGAAGCAAAGCGCCGCAGCCGAGTGGATGTGGTGATATCGGGAACTTCGCCGCCGATGCTCGCGGTCATCGCGGACCGTGTTGCGCGAGTCCACGGAGCGCAGCATTTTCACTGGGCGATGGATGTGTATCCGGAAATTGCAGTCGCGCTCGGTGAAATTCGCAGCGGTTCGTTTATTGAGCGCATTTGCCGGTGGGCATCGGTCCGTGCGTTGCGCCGCGCGGCAAAAGTCGTGGCGCTGGACGAGGACATGGCGGCGCTGTTTCGCGGTCAATGCATGGAACCGGAGATCATCCGACCGTGGGTGTCCCTCTCGGTTCTCGATCGCATCACGCCTCCCGGCCTGCCGTCCGGCGAATGGACGTGGATTTACTCCGGCAATCTCGGCCGCGCGCATGAATGGCGGACGTTGCTCGAAGCGCAGGCGATTCTCGAAAAGCGCGGTGTGGATGCCACGTTGCTTTTTCAAGGTGGCGGGCCCGGATGGCCGGAAGCGCGAAAGGAGGCGGAGCGGATAGGGCTCGGCCGCTGCGTTTGGCGCGATTACGTCCCCGAGTCCGAGGTGCGTGCATCGCTGCTGGAGCGGCACGCATTAGTGGTTACGCAGCGTCCGGCGGTTCAGGGATTGCTGTGGCCGAGCAAGCTCGGGCTGGTGATGTCGTTGCCCCGCCCGATTCTGTTTGTCGGCCCGCCGGAAGGTGCGATTGCGCGGGACCTTCGAAGGTTCTCTCACGCAGCCACATTCGCACCCGGCGATTCCGAGGGCGTGGCTGGCTGGATTCGCGAAATCCAGGAAGCGTCGCCGGATATTTCGGTAACTCTGGATCCTTCAGCGCATCGCGACAAATCGCTTGCTGCGTGGATGAGGCTGGTTGGCTAGATTTGATCCTCGATTCCTTCGATCATCCGTTGCACGTGGCGGTGGCGTGCGCGCGGCTTGAGGATGCGCAGGCTTTCTTCAAGGCTGCCCCATTCAAGGATCTCGATTTCCACATTTCGCAGTCCCCATTTGTTCATTGCGAGTCGTGAAGGTTTGTAAAGGTCGATGGTATTCCTGCCGGAAAGTGCCCAGCCGATGTCGTCCACGCGGCACACTTCGCCGGTGTCGCAGATGCGGAAGACCGTGCCCACCGGCCAGCGGGACCAATCCGCCGCCGCGCTGGATATGGGGCCAGCCTGGAGCTCCGTTCCGATCGCGGTCTTCCGTCCATGAGCGAGGTGGTCGGATTCGGTGTGCGTGTAGGCGGTTGTACGGACCCGCTGGAACTGTGTCTTGGCGATGGGCTTTTCGTATTTTGGCAACGAGCGCGAGCAGGCTGGAAACAGCATGGCGACTACGGCGAGAAAGATCAGGCGGTGCAACATGGAGCGGGAAGATATCACTTCATCTGATAATTGGGGAAGCGATTCCTGATTCCTGCGCCGTGCGCGAGAATTACGGTGACGTCATCAATTCAAGGGCTTTCCGTTAGTTTGCAGTGCGATGTTATTGGAGTGACTGAGAAAGCCGAACAACGGCATGGTTCCGCCATGCGCATCCTGGTTGCCGAAGATGAGAAGAAAGTAGCGCAGCATATTCGCGCTGCGTTGCGTGAGCAGGGCTTCACGGTGGACATGTTTCACCGTGGGGATGAGGCGCTCGATGCTGCGATGGCTAATGCGTACGATACCATCATCCTGGACGTAATGATGCCCGGCAGGGATGGCTTGAGCGTGCTGCGTGTTCTTCGCGACAAGCGGATACTTGTACCCGTGTTGCTTGTTACGGCGCGTGGTGAAGTGTCCGAACGTGTGGAGGGTTTGATGCTTGGCGCGGACGACTATCTCGCGAAGCCTTTCGCCATGTCCGAGCTTGTCGCCCGCGTAGTCGCTTTGACGCGACGTGCGACGTCCCACGGCATGACGATGCTGAAGGTGGAAGACCTGACGATGAACCTCGTTACCCGTGAGGTGACGCGCGCCGGACAGAAAATTGAACTGCCCATGCGTGAGTTTGCGTTGCTTGAGTACCTGATGCGCTCGCCCGGGCGGGTGCTCTCCCGGACGCAGCTTATTGAGAACGTCTGGCAGTGGCACTTCGACACGGGAACGAATGTGGTGGAAGTCTACATTCAACGGCTGCGGAAAAAAATCGATGAGAACCAACCTGTGAAATTGATCCATACCGTCCGGAGCGTCGGTTATGTGCTGAAGCCCGGCGCATGAAGCGATTGCCCTTCCGGCGAAGGCTGACGGTATGGTCCACAATCGTCGCGGGTGTCGCGTTGATCATCAGTGGAGCTGTGACGGCGTGGGTGATTCATCGTCGCGAGATGCAGCTTCTAGACGCCGAACTGGAAGCGCAGAGCCGGCACTTTTTCGCTGAAATCAAAGAGCATGGCGGCGCGAAGTTTGATTGGTCGCGGATCGAGTTTGAGATGCGGGAATGGATGCCTGCAACCGTGCCGCTCCGATTTATTGAGGTGAGCAGCGGAGGGCAGCTTCGGTGGCGGCAGCCGACGGATGCAGCGGAGCGATTACCTTCACTAAAGCCGGGTATGCACACAGTTGTGCATGACGGTCGTGCGCACAGAATTCTTGTAAGTGAAGAGGATGGCATCCGTTTCGTCATAGCGTCGGACTTTCGTGCGCAGCACTCGCTACTTACGGCCCTTGGTGGAGTGATGATCGCCGCGCTACCAATTGCCCTGGCTTTTGCCTGGTACGGCGGGCGTCGAATCGCGCGCCTGGCGGTGCAGCCGCTGGAGGAAATGACCGATGCTGCCGAGCGCATCACAGCTGACCACATTGAGCAACGCCTTCCGGTGCCTGCTGTGGCAGACGAGGTGCAACGTCACGCGATTGCCCTTAACCGGACGTTTGACCGACTCGAGCGCAGTTACCGGCAGGCCGTGCGCTTTAGTGCTGATGCGTCGCATGAGTTGAAATCTCCGCTCACCGTGATGCGGGCGACGATTGAGGCGATGCTGGAGTCCGAGGATTTGAGCGAGCACGACCGCAACCACGCCGTCGTCCTGCTTGAGCAATCGAGACGGCTTTCGGGAATCATCTCAAGCCTTCTTCTGCTCGCTCGTGCTGATGCGGGAAGACTCGTGCTGGATTTGCACGATGAGAATCTTGCGGCGTTGCTTTCCGGATGTGTTGAAGACGCGAGCATCATGGCGGACATGAAAAACATTCGAGTTGAAAAGAGCATTCCGGATGTGGCGATGGCGCGCGTAGATCCGCTCCGCCTTCCGCAAATTGTGAGCAACCTCCTCGATAATGCGGTGAAGTATAACCATGACGGCGGATGTATCCGTGTTGTGCTGGCTGCCGACGGAAGCGATTGGGTGATGCATTTTGCAAACACAGGTCCTGCGATTCCCGAGGATATGGCGACGCGGCTCTTCGAGCGCTTTTTCCGCGCGGAGCACACTACCGAAGAGCGGGGTTCCGGCCTCGGATTGGGGCTGGCCCGTGAACTGGCCCGGGCTCATGGCGGGGACATTGTTTTCGAGCGGAGTGCCGATGGATGGAATGAATTTGTCCTCCGCCTTCCGGCAGATTCTGAAACCCAGCATCCGACGATCGGGGCTTAAAGACTTTAATGAACAATCAACCACCGGCATCATCCGCGCGGACCGGCACGCGACTCAGATTTCTCTACGTGCAGTGCGGGCTCTTCGTAGCGCTCTCGTGCCTGCTTCGCGTTGTGCTTTCGTGGAAATTTCATCCGCCGGCGGGTGCGCCCGGCGTGGATTCCGCGGGCTGGCTTCGAGTCGCTTCCGTGGGGCTGTTGTTTGATCTCGCTGTTGCGTTCGGAATCTTCACTCCTGTGGCGGTCTGGCTTGCGGCGGTGCGTGGCACCTGGCTGGAGCGGCGATGGCATCGGAATCTTCTGCTCGGTGTGACCGGCTTTCTGTGGGGACTGCTTCTCTTCCTTTTTGTCGGGGAGTACTTCTTTTTCGAGGAGTATGCATCGCGCTTCAATACGGTCGCGATCGACTACCTCCATTATTGGACGGAGGTGAGCGGGAACATCGGGCAGATGTATCCGTGGAAAAAGATTGTGGCTTCCTGCATCGCAGGTGCGCTTTTGATTCCGTGGCTGCTGCGGCGTCTGGCGTGGCCGGAATCGCAGGTCGAGTTTCCGCGCCGTGTGAGGGCTTTGGGCGTCTGGCTGGCCTTGACTGCAGTTTTCGTTGGAGCCGCGTCCCGTATCAGCCCACAGGCGAGCAGCGAGCGCGTGATGAATGAACTCGCGTCGAACGGACTGGCCAGTGGGTTGGTTGCGCTTTGGACGCGGGAGCTGGACTACGCGCACTTTTACCCGACGCTTCCGCGCGAGGAGGCCTACAGCCGCGCGAGGAAACTTCTCGATTCGAATCGGGCGGAGTGGAGCAAGGATCCGTTTTCGCTCCAGCGTCGGATTCCCGGATCGCCGGATCGGCCCCGACTCAATGTCGTGATACTCGTCCAGGAGAGCTTCGGTTCGGAGTTCTGGGGATGTCTCAATCTCAAGGACGGCAAGCCGGAAAAGCGCACTCTCACTCCGGCACTTGATGCGATCGCGGCGAAGGAAGGTATGCTCTTTACCAATCTGCTCGCAGATGGAAACCGCACCGTGCGCGGGCTTGAGGCGATTCTCGCTTCGTTTCCGCCGCTGCCTGGAGATGCGATTCTCGGGCGGACTAAAAGCGAGGGCTGCGACACACTTGCCACGGTGCTTGCGCGTGACGGCTACTCGACGACGTTCATGTACACGGGGCGTGGTCTGTTCGATAATATGAAGCCCTTCATGCTGAAGAACGGCTTCCAGCGCTTCGTGGAGGGCGGTGATTTCAAGAACCCTACGTTCACGACGGTGTGGGGACATTGTGATGAGGATTTGTATGACGGTGTCATCGCCGAAGCACGGACGGCCCATGCGACAGGACGCCCGTTTTTCATCACGACAATGAGCGTGTCGAATCATCAGCCATTCAAGTTTCCGGAGGGACGTGTGGATCCGAAGCTGAAAGGCCACAAGGCGGGCGCACGCTACAGTGACTTCGCCATCAGCCGCTTTTTCGAGCAGGCGAAGAAGGAGGATTTTTGGAAAGACACGATCTTTGTCGTTGTCGCCGACCACGGTGCGCGGGTGTACGGGAGCCAGACGGTGCCGATGCTTTCGTATGAAATCCCGCTGCTGATTGTCGGACCCGCGGTAGTGAAGCAACCGGCGCGGATTGATACGCTGGGCTGCCAGCTGGACATCGCGCCTACGCTGCTCGGGCTGATCGGCAGGCCATACGACACGGTCTTTTTCGGGCGCGACCTTTTTGCACCCGCTGCTTCGCGATTCGCGTTGATGCACCACAATCGCAGTATCGCGATGTATCAGAACTCGGAGATGATTGCGCTCAGCTTAGGGAAGGTTGTGGAGCGTTTCAGGCGGGTGGATCGAAAGACACTCGTGAGGGAGGCCTCGAACGAATCAACTGCGGAGGCCGCGGCTAATGCGACTGCGCTTTTCCAGACGGCATCGGAGCTATACCTCGCAAACCGCTACAAAGTCGAAGCGGCGAAGGAATGATTTTGCGAGCACGCTGAAAAAAGCGCATGGAGGCGGGTGCATTGAAAACTCAATCCGCCGGCAACCTGCTCGATCTATCGTTTGATGAACTCGAACGAGTTCTCGTCGCCGACGGATTGCGTGCGGTTCATGCGAAGCCGCTGTGGCGGGCTGTCCATCGGGAAGGCGCGACCGACCTTGCCGGCTGCGCGCATTTTCCTCCGCCTTTGCAGCGCTGGTGCGCGGAGGCGGGATGGCGTTTGGAAGTCCCGCCGGTGAGTGCGGACACGGCGAGTTCGGATGGGTTGACGCGGAAGTTCCTGCTGAAAATGGAGGACGGACAGACCATCGAGACGGTTCTCATGGGCTACACCGGACGCCACACGGCATGCGTAAGCACGCAGGCGGGATGCGCGATGGGCTGCGTGTTTTGCGCGACCGGGCAGATGGGTTTTGTACGGCATCTCCGCCCGGGCGAGATCGTCGCGCAGGTGCTTCATGCGAACAGGCAGCTCGCGGAATCTGGCACGCGATTGAGGAATCTTGTTCTGATGGGAATGGGCGAGCCGCTTCACAACTACGATGCTGTGATGGACGCGCTGGAAATCGTTTCCGACACGCGCGGCGCAAATATCGGTCCGTCGCGCATCACGATTAGCACGGTGGGTGTGGTTCCCGGGATTTTGCGGCTCGCGGAGGAGAGGCGCCCTTACAGTCTGGCTGTGAGTCTGCATGGCGCGGATGAGCAGGAGCGCCGCGCGCTGGTTCCTGCGTCGCAACGATGGCCGCTCGCGGATCTGATCGAGGCGTGCCGACACTATAGCTCGGTGATGGAGGAGAAGATCTTCTTCGGCTGGACGCTGATAGCGGGCCGGAACGACTCCGTGGAAACCGCGCGTCGTGTCGCCCGATTGCTCTCGGGAATCCGCGCGCACGTGAATTTGATTCCGCTGAATCCGACCGACGGCTTCGCCGGCACGGCTTCGGCGGAAAACGCTGCGTATGATTTCCAGCGAACGCTGCTGGAGGCGGGAATCCCCAGCACGATCCGGCAGCGCCGCGGAATCGATGTGGCTGCGGGCTGCGGGCAGCTTCGAGCCGAGCGGCGGGCGAAAGTCGCGCGAAACTGAATACTTGGAAGAACGGGAGGCCCGGCTACGGTGCGGGCGTGCAAATTTCCTCTGTCACCGAATTGCTGCAGGCGCTCGTGCGGATTCCGAGTGTGAATCCCACGGGTGATCCCGGTACGCCGCACACTGGAGAACAGGCGATTGCGGACTGGCTGGCGGACTGGCTGCGGAGGGAGTTTCCGGCTGCGCGGGTCAAATTGCGCGAAGTCCTCCCCGGACGTCCGAATGTTGTCGTACGTTTTTCCGACTCAGGCGGGAAGAAGCCGCGACTCCTTTTCGCTCCGCACACTGACACGGTGAGTGTGGGCGGAATGACGATCGAGCCGTTCGGCGGGGAGTTGCGCGACGGCCGGATTTGGGGCCGCGGCGCGAGTGATACCAAGGGCTCGATGGCCGCCATGCTTTGGGCGCTGCGTGCGGAAAGAGACGGGCTTTCGGAACTGGGTCACGAGATTTGGTTCGCGGGACTGTGCAGCGAGGAGACCGGTCAATGGGGGGCCAAAGCGCTCGCGAAGGAGGAAAAGTTCGATTTTGTGATCGCGGGCGAGCCGACCGGTTTGGACGCCGTCGTTGCTCACAAGGGAGCGCTGTGGATCACGCTCACGACGCGTGGTCGCGCGGTGCACGCGGCGGAGCCGGAGCGCGGCGACAACGCGATTTACAAGATGGCCGACTTGCTGCGGTGCGTGCGCGACGAACTTGCGCCCATGCTTGCTGCCGGCGGCGCGCACCCACTCCTCGGTCCGACGACGATCAGCGCCGGGACGGTTTCCGGCGGTAGCAAAATCAACATTGTGCCCGACGTTTGCCGTGCGGAAGTTGACGTGCGTTACCTTCCGGGCGCCGATCCGCTGGAGGAAATCAGCAGCCGGTTGCGTCTGGTTTGCGCGGATGTGGAAATCGAACACACGCTTTCGCATCCGATGCTTACGGATGAATTGCATCCGGTGATTGCTAAGTTGCGCGGATGCGGTTCGCGCTGCGTGGGCGCTGCGTGGTTCAGTGATGCGGGCGTTTTTTCCCGGCACGGGATGCCTTCGATCGCGCTCGGGCCCGGCTCGATTGCCCAGGCGCACACGAAGGATGAATTCATTTCCATGGCGGACCTTGAAACGGGCGTGGATTTCTTCGGCCGTTTCCTCCGGAGCCTCCGGTAGCGGGGCTATTCGCGGTCGATGCTGTATTTTCCCGGTCCGATGAACATCATCGCGAGGAAAACGAGGCCGAGTTCGATGGCGTGCGATGCTTCGCGCAACCCTGCGGAAAATGTCCGCTTCGTGGAGAATTCATAGGTTGCCGCGACTGCCATCACGATAGCGAGAAGCAGGCACGACGGACGAAACAGAAGCCCGAGGATAAATAGAACGATGCCGCCGGTATGCACGAGCATCGACAGGAATCCCCAGAATTTCGGCGCGGGCCACGAGATTCCCCACAAGCCCATCTGCGTTCCGTGAAATTGCCACCTGCCTAGCACGTCGTCGTCGAGCAGCGTCGGAGCGCCGTGAACCCAAAGGAAGACGACACCGAGCCAGATGCGGAGAAGGAGTATTCCGGCGTCGCGATTTCTTGAAAGAATTGCCCACATGCTCGGTGGCTTTTCCCACGACTTTGAAAAATGGGCGAGTCGAAAAAACGCTGCGGGACCTGTTCGCCCATAAGTCTCAAATCCCGAGTATCCTGCATCTCAGGTCGCCGTGCTGCGATTGCGGCATTTCCGAGCGCTGGTAGCGCCGTGTGAACAGCGAATCTGGCTGTGATGGGAAACCCGGCGGGTTTCGTAGTGCGGACTGAGAATCTCCGGAATCTTTGAGAATTGCGCCGTAGTTATGAGAATTTTCCGGGAGAATCTCAAATTTGAGTTGGTGAATGGCGGGTGCCTACAGAGGAAAGGACGGTTTCACCCTCTGAAATTATAGTGATTATAGAAAACGAGGCGAGTTGGCACGGCTGTGGCTATGGAAATTACAACACCAATTGAAAATATGAAATCGCTCGCACTCGCTCTCATCGTTCTCATCGGAAATGGCATCGCCGCATTCGCCGGTGTAGACCTCGGACTTCCTTCCAGCGGAACCCCTTATGACCGGTATATGACGCCGGTGAAATCCACGCTTTCGACTCTCGGGAAAAACCGCCCGACCATGGAGACCGTCAGCGCTCTGATGAAGCAGGGCCGCAGTTTCCGGTATCACATGGATAATCCCTACGTCGCGGCTCTTCCTTCGGAGACTGCCCGGACCCGCACCGGCGACTGCAAGGATAAAGCCCTCTGGCTGTGCGACCAACTCAATGATTCTTCGGTCCGCTTTGTAATCGGGAAGACGCATCCTTCGGCAAAAATGAGCCACGCTTGGGTTCTTTGGAACGATGGCAGCCGCTACTGGATCCTCGACTGCACACTGAATCGCGCTCCGATTGCCGCCGACCAGCTTCCTGCGAACCGCTACATCCCGCAGTTCAGCTACGCAAAAGGCACCGCCTATCGCCACGGAATCAGCTCGGCTAATGTCGCCGCAGTTGCGAACTCCAAGACTTCGCCAGTCGCTTCGGTGGCAGCATCCAGCACCCGCCGTTGAACGCTTTATAAACCATTTCAGTTGGATTACTGAGCCTCCGGGTACCGAATGACCCGGAGGCTTCAGTTCCTGTTAAGTGCCACAAAATTAATAACATGCGAAAGAATACCCAAATCCTGATTGCCTACTCAGCCCTCTTTGCCGCGGCAGTGGCTGGGGTTTGTTACGATGCCCACGTCCGCAGCCATACGGTGCCGGCGTTGTCGGAAGCCGAGAAACTGGCGGCCGAGCGTCGCGCGAAGGGGAACGTCGCATCACGAACCGTCGAGCTGCCGTCGGCCGCAACTTCGGTCCATTCGGAAGTTGGTTATGCTGCGAAGGCAGGCAGCCCGGCCCATTCAAGCAACGCAGCCACCGAGCTGCCGCGCGGAATTTTCCTCATCAAAGAAACCGTCACGGTCGAAAGCACAAGTGGTGTTAAATGCGAGCTCGAGGCTGGCACGACGGTTTCACTGATGCGGAGAGAAGAGGGGAAAATGAAAGTGACCTGCGATGGTCGCGACTTTCTCTTGGAGGAAAACCTCCTCACGCGCAACTCAAAGGCGGTCAGTCGCTTGATTGCGCGCAAAGGCTGATCAATCACGCCTCGAAGCTCACCCACCGGACCAGTCGTGAGAGCGACGGCTGTCCATCGTGGTGCCACTTCGCCGGCGGTGATTGCATCAAGCCGACAGCACATATCCGCGAAACTCCCAGTTTCGCGGCGAACTCGGCGTTTTCCGGCGTGAGCGGGAAGATTCCGCACGTTCCGGCATGATCGCGGATGCATGCGAGCTCCGCAGCCGTGCCGGGACCGAGCGGCTTCACGAAGATCACGCGATGGAGCGGCGTGGACGGAAATCCCGGCGATGAGTCGTAAATGACCATCGCGTCGGGCGATTCGTGCACTTCGCAAACCGCGCCATTTGCACGGTGGAAGTCGATTTCCGTGCGGAGCGCCCGAACCCGGGCTGCGTCCGCCAGCGGGAGCGCGTTGCGGGGATTATCGCGCCCGAATTCCTCCATCGCTTTTGCGAGTCGCGCAGCGTATTCGCGCGCATCGCCGTGTACATAATAGACGTGCGGTGAAAGACAGCCGAGTTGATCGAAGACGGACGCATCCCGAGCCGCTGCTGCGACACTCGAGAAATCCGGGTCGTCGAAAATCAATCCGAAGCTGATTTTGTGACCATAGCCGACGAACGTTTGTTCCGCCCGGATGCGGTTGCGGAAATGCGCAATCGTCGAGTCGCTGCCGAAAACAATCACCGCATCCGTCGATGCGAACCAATCATCCGGAAGCGTCTGCGAGCGTTCCACGAGTGCCCGCATTTCCGGCGGCAGCGCTGCGATAAAGGCGTCAACTTCCGGGAGTCCCGACGATGGGAGCTTGCAGAGATTGTGCGAGCCGAGCAATAGACCGCGAATCACCGTTTGCAGAGCAGCGGCGGGCGTGTTTCCGCTCAGGACGTGGAGAATCGTCCTTGGCGCAACAGCGCGAAAATTTCCGCCCGGTCGAAGAACAAATCGATCAAGCGCATCGATGTGGCCAAATTCCGACGCGAGCCAGTCGCGCAGTGTTTGCGCGGAAAAATCGCCGAGGAACGGAAACTTTGCCGCGGCTGATGCGATCGCGTCGATGCGGTCAGAAAGCTTGACCTCGGCTTTGACTGCGGAGCTGTTGCGAACACCGCGCATTTGTTCATCTGCCATCCGGGAACAGCCGCGCGGAGTTTCGGATGGCGACCGCCCGAGCAACTCGAATCCTTCCTCGCACCTCACGGCAAGGTCGCCCGTTTGAATCGCGAGCACGCTGCCGAGATTCGCGAGGTCGATGATCTTCAGTACGCCCGTCTCACCAATACCCACCTCGTCTCCCGTGCGCGGACAAACCACCAATGCGCGAACCCATGGACCGCTTGAATGCAGGCCATCCAGGCCGGTGGCGTAAAACTGCGATGCCAGTTCGCACATGCCGTATTCGTTGATCACGTCGTCTGCCGGAATCCCGAGATGGCTCGTGAAACGTGCGTACAGCTCCTTTTTTGGAATGTCGCGCCCGCTGCCTTTGAAGCCGCCCGTTTCCATCGCACAGCTCCCCGCCGGCAGCGCGACTTGTTTGGGCCCGAGCCATTCGAAGAAATTCAAGAAGGCGAGTGCCGGACCGAAAAGCGCGACCGGTCCGCCTGCCAGAAGTGCCTTCTCCAGCCGTGGAAAGTCCGCCCTCCCAGCTGCGTCGCAGAAAAACTCGCCGCCGTCATTTTCCGCGAGGCAGCCAAACATGCTCGCGAGCGACGAGTGCGGTGCGTCGGCCGGTGACGGCGTAAGGAACACCGCACGGTGCCGTGGACGGCCGAGCAGCCGCCAGCCCGCGAGGGCCGAAGCGTGGTAGAGCCACGTATCCCGGAGGTAATGTGCGCCGCGAGTTTCGCCCGTCGTCCCGCTTGTGAGAAACATCGTGCCTGTCTCCGCGGGCTGAAAGCACGAGAGGCGAAATGCTTTGAACATCGACTGCGGAACCGCGGGAATTTCGCGCCATGATGTGGGCGCGGGCAATCCGCTCCACCAGCGCTCGCAGACCGTGTTCCACTTTCGCTGAAACGCGTGCACCTTGAGCGCGAGTTCATTGAACTCCAGCTCGTTCAAATCCGGGCGCAGGGCTGCGAGCAGCAGTTTCTCGAGCTCGGAGTATTCTTCGACGGCGGTCATGGTGGCGCGTTCTGAATAGTGCACGGGCCTCAAGCAAGGAATCCAAATCCTCGTAATCGGCCTGCAAACATCATCCGTGCAAGACTCCGGCGATTGCGCTATAAGTACTTTCATGCGTGGACATCACTCTCTCCGTGGAATCATCACACCGGCAGTAATCTGCCTTTTTCTCGCGTCGCCCGCATCGATTTGGGCACAGGATGCAGAGCTTATCCAAAAGGAGGAAATCGTTGAGAAAAAGCTCCGCACCGGCGGGGCGTGGACCAATGCGGACAAAGGCGCGACCTTTCAACCGCTCGACAAAGTCCGCACTGGTGAATTGAGCCGGGCGGTCGTGCGCTTGAGCGACAAGAGCGAACTCCGTCTGGACGAATTGACCGAGGCGGAAATCGAGCCGGGCAAAGCAGTCGAGGTGAAAAGCGGGGGCGGATATTTTTTCAGTCGCGAAAAAGCGGAGCAGCTCCAAATCCGGACGCCGGCGGTGAACGGAGCGTTGCGTGGAACGCAGATAATTGTGCGCGTCGCAAAGGGCGGACGCACGACGATGACGCTGCTCGAAGGCGAACTCGCGCTCAGCAACAAAGCGGGCTCGCTGACGCTCAGAAGCGGCGAGCAGGCCGAGATCGTCCCCGGCGGCGCGCCGAGAAAGACGGCGGTCATCGAGGCGAAGGATGTCGCGAATCTCGTGCAGTGGGCGCTGTATTATCCAGCGGTGATTCCGCCAAACGAGTTTGGCCTCAGCGAAGCGCAGCAGCGTGCGCTCGGGGCGTCGTTCGAGTCTTACAAGCAAGGCGATTTGCTCGGCGCGTTGCGGACGCTACCGCGCAATGCGCCACCACTGTATCGCGCAGCGGTGCTGCTTTCCGTGGGACGCGTGGATAAAGCGCGGGCGACGCTGCGGAGTGTCTCGGCGTCGAATCCCGGAAGGCGTGCTTTGGAAAAAGTCATCGCGACGGTGAAGCGCGAAGACGGTGTGCAACCGATTGGTGGAAACGGCTCCGATGCGGAGTGGATCGCGGAGTCATACTGGAAGCAAAGCCAGTCGGATTTGGAAGGGGCCCTCAAATCAGTTAAGCGCGCGACTTTAATGGATAAGGAAGGCCGCCTCGTAGCGAGGTCAGGATTTGCTTACGCACGGCTCGCTGAGTTGCAGTTCAGCTTTGGCCGCATTGCGGAAGCAAAACATTCTGTTGAACGCGCGCTACACGATACCCCCCGCAACGCCCAGGCCCACGCCCTCCGCGGATTCCTGCTTTCCGCGGAAAACAAAATCTCCGAAGCCCGCGCTTCGTTCGAGCAAGCCATCGCAATCGACCCGGCGCTCGGCAATGCGTGGCTCGGTCGAGGGCTCACTTCGCTTCGCAAAGGCGACCGCGAGGCTGGGCGACGCGACCTTCACACGGCGGCGGTTTTGGAGCCCACGCGTTCGCTTTTCCATAGCTATCTCGGCAAAGCGTTCAGCAATGAAGCGGCGAACTGGCGCAATCTTTTCAGCGGCACCGGCGAGCTGGAATCGCTCGCAAACAAAGACCTGAACCGCGCTGTGGAACTCGACCCGGATGACCCGACGCCGCCGCTGTATCGCGCGATTGAGCGCAAGCAGGAGAATCGCTATAACGAATCCGTTGCCGACCTCGAACATTCGCTCGCGCTCAACGACAACCGCCGCATCTATCGCTCCAAGTTCCTTCTCGATCAGGACAAAGGAGTGCGTTCGTCGAACCTTGCTTCGATTTACCAAAACAACGGCATGACGGAAGTCGCCGTGCGCGAAGCGGTGCGTGCGGTGAATGCCGACTACGGTAGCGCGGCTGCGCATCTTTTTCTCGCGAACTCCTATGACAATCTCCGCGATCCGCGGCGCGTATTGCTCCGCTACGAGGCACCGTGGTTCAACGAACAGCTCCTCGCAAACCTGCTTTCGCCCGTGGGCGGCGGGCCGCTCTCGCAGTTCGTTTCGGCGCAGGAATATTCGAAGATGTTTGAGGCCGACGGGCCCGGGCTGAATTTCGTCTCCGAGTATCGCTCGAACGGCGAACTGCGCATGACGGGCTCGCAATACGGCACCTTCGGAAACCTCTCCTACGCGCTCGATGCCGACTACCAGTATGATGACGGCGACCGAGTGAACGATGACCTGTCACGCTTCGAAGCCTACGCGACTTTCAAGCTCCAGCTCGCGCCGACGGACTCGGTTTTGTTCCAGACAAAATACCAGGATTTGCGGACTGGCGACGCGCGTCAGGCGTTCGACCACTACGCGCTGCGCGACGTGCCCACGAGCACTTCGCGCTTCCGCGAGTTGCAAGACCCCGCGTTCATCCTCGCAGGATGGCATCACGAATGGAGTCCCGGAAATCACACGCTCCTGCTCGGTTCATGGCTGCGCAACAGCCAGACGTTTACCGCGGATCAAACTTCGCAGCTTCAGGTGCTGCGGGACATTGGTGGACTGCTTCCGCCCAATGCGGACCCCGGCGCTTTCCCCGACGATGCTACGCTCCGCCGCGACGGTCTCGGGGCCCGTGGGAACGTGCTCGGCGCGATTTCGCCGCTCGTTGGTCGCGGTCGTGTTGGCGCGCAGAATATCTTCGGATCGCCCGTCGCTGCGGTGACGAGCGACCGCTTCGACTTCCGACGCACGTCCGAGTTCGAGATTTTCTCGGCGGATTTGCAGCAGATTCTCACGCTCGACAAAAACACGCTCATTCTCGGCGCGCGGATCCAGAGTGGTGAATTCGACACGACGCAGCGTCTTTCGCTCAGCGATCCCGCCACGGCGACAAGTGGGCTCTTTAATATCCCCGCCGCCGACCAGCACAGCATCGTCGATTTCAACCGGCTCACGCTCTACGCCTACGATCACTGGAAGCTCACGAACTGGCTCACCGTCCATGCGGGCATCACGTACGACGACATGGAGTATCCGGAAAACTTCCGAAATCCGCCCATCAGCGACCGCCGGACTTCGCTCGACCGCGTCTCGCCGAAAGTAGGCTTCACGCTTTCGCCGAGCCCGTTGTTCACGATGCGCGGCGTCTATACGGAGTTTGTGAGCGGCGTGAGTTTCGACGAATCCATTCGCCTCGAACCGACGCAAATGGCGGGCTTCGCACAGGCTTTCCGATCGACGATTTCCGAGGACGTGCTCGGCTCCATCGAGGGCGCGCGTTACAAGGTCAAAGGAATCAGCATCGAAAGCAAGCTGCCCACGCGCACTTATCTCGGCGCCGAGTGGACGCAAGTGGAGCAGCGACTCGACCGCAGCATCGGCGTGTTCGATATCCTGAACGACCCCGCAAACCCTGCATTCATCGGTGCGCTGCCTTCGCAGACGGACGAACGCATTGCGTATAAAGAGAACGCGCTCTCGCTCACGGTGAATCAGCTTGTCGGCGACAACTGGTCGTTCGGCGCGCGGTATCGCTACGTGAAATCCGAGCTCGATTCGCATCTCGCGGATATCTCCGCCGCAAACTTCCCCGGCGGCGTCCGCGCACTGGAAGCCACGCTTCACGAGGCGACCATCTTTGCAAATTGGAATCACCACAGCGGATTCTTCGCCCGCGCAGATGCCACCTACTACGAGCAGGAAAACAAAGGCTATGCGCCCGGCGTGCTTTCCGCGGACGGCGCGACCGGCGATCAATTCTGGATGCTCAACGCATTCGCCGGATACCGCTTCATGCAGAACCGCGCGGAGCTCAGCGTCGGCGTGCTGAACATCACCGACACCGACTACCGTCTCAATAGCCTCAATCCAATCCTCGACCTCCCGCGAGATCGCACGCTGGCGGTTCGGTGCAGGTTTAGTTTCTAGCTGAGATGGGCCTCGATACCGTTGAACTCGTGTTGCGCGTGGAGAGGGAATTCGGGATAGAAATTCCGGACCGTGTCGCCGAGCAAATTCAAACTGTCGGAGGGATGCACGACCATGTCTACGCCGCGCTCTGTGAGCGTGATGGTCCAGAGAATGTTATCGAAGCTGCCGTTTGGAGCAAATTGGTGCATGTGATCGTCGATGAAGTCGGGGTTGGTAAATCCGAAGTGAGAAGGCATGCCCTTTTCGTCAAAGACCTTCGAATGGACTGATTGTGATGAAAGCTTCTATCGACAGAATGTGCGCTTCATTCTCGAGAATTGCAGTTTGAGGTTTCGTTATCATCGCGCTTTGCAGGCCTGCGACATGCTGCTACTTCCGCACCATGAAAGCGCAACTCCACCGGACGTCGTTCTTCACCCGCGTAGAAATCCTCGAACACCGCATCGCGCCTGCGACGTTTCTTGTTCAACCGGGCGGGTTTTCGGTTTTCAAAGACGGTGCGACGCCCGTGGAGGCAGGCATTTCGGCAAACGAGCTGGCTGCGAAATCGTTTGTGAATTCCGATGCGGCCGTGTTGCTCGTGGCGGGCGACAAGCTGGTCTTTGACGCGAACGGAAACAAGAAGGCGGACGTCGGCGAGTTGGTGAAGCTGACAGTGACTGCGGGCAGCGCGATGGTTTTCCTCACGGACACAGACATCGATGGAGTGCTTGAGCAGCACGAGATTTCCGGTCTCGCAGTGACGGGCGGTTTCGGGGCCAGCATCTCGGGTGATGTGGGCAATGGCGCGCAGCGGGCGAGCATTATTACAGCGCTCGGCGTGTCGGGCACGCTGTTGACGGCGGGCGCGAATCTGGAGTTGCAGACCGGCAGCATCGAGGGGTTGACGGTTACGGGCGCGGTATCGGAAAGCATTCTGGCTGGCGGCGCGATTTCAAAAGTGAACCTCGGCGCGCCGAAGACCATGGATGCCGCTGTGCCGAGTGTTTCCACCATTGCGTCGGGGGATCAGTTCGCCCAGGCGGGCAGCATCCAGCTCGGACGCGCTTCGCTGAATGTGGTATTCGTCGGCGTGCCCAATGGTACCGCCGGGCCGGATATTTCGGACGTGACGCTCGCGAATGGTGTCGAGGGCATGTATGCGGGAAACGGTGCGGCGGGCGGGGCTGGCGCGGGTGGAAATGGTGGAGCCCTGAAGCGTATCAGCGTGCTGAATCAATTTGCCGGCGCTGAGTTCTTCGCAGGCGTCGGCGCGAACGGCGCAATCGGCGGGAATGGCGGTGTGCTGGAGAATTTGAAGTTCACGGCGAAGAATGTCCTGGGTGGGCTACGCTTTTTTGCAGGCTTGGGTGGAAACTCGACTGCCGGTGCATCAGGGAGCGGTGGTAGCATCAACGGGTTGACGGTCGCAGTGAGCGGGATTCTGGACGGTGATCTTACTGTCAATGCGAGGGATGGCGGTGCTGGAACTGGTGGTGTTGGCGGAGCAGGCGGCGCCCTGGCATCGTCCGGCGTAACAATCGGCACGGTGCTCGGAAGTATCGATGTCGCTGCGGGAACCGGAGGGAGTGGCACCACGGGCGGTTCGGGCGGAAGTATCACCGCGACGAAGCTCACGACGAAATTTGTCGCTGGCCATATCAGCATAGAAAGCGGCTCCGGCAACGCGGGCAGCGCGGGGACTGGTGGTACGGGCGGCACGGTGGACGGTTTCACGTTCGTGAACAGCGACGCGCTAACGGGTGCTTTCAACCTGGAGGTTGGCAGCGGCAATTCCGGCGTTGGTGGCTCCGGAGGAGCGAGCGGTTCGTTGCGGAATTCATCATTCGCGTTCAACTTCGTGGACAGCGACGTCAGCCTTCTTCTCGGTGATGCCGGAAATAGCAACACGGCAGCGGGCGCGGGCGGTTCGATTGAGAACGTTTCCCTAACTTCAAAGAGCACGAATCCTGAGTCGTATACGATTAGCGCGGGTAACGCCGGCAGAGGCACCGCTGGCAACGCGACGGGCGGCGCCGGCGGTGGAATCGCCAATCTGAAGCTCACGCTCAACACAGCGAACAGCGTGAGCGTATCGGCGGGCGACGGCGGCGACTCCTCCGGCACCGGTGCGGCGGGAGGGGGCGGCGCGTTGTCGCTCGTGACTGCAAATATTACGCGGCTGGATGCCACGCTCAGCATTGAGGCCGGCAACGCTGGCGTGGCTGGCGGCACAGGACTGGGTGGCGCGGGCGGTGCGGTGGACAAATTGACTCTCGGCGTGAAAGGCGGCGTCGGCTCCGTAATTGTTTCGTCCGGTGCCGGTGGTGGCTCAAACGCAGGAGTCGGAGGCGATGGAGGCGTGCTTTCCAGTAGCACAGTGAACGCAGCCAAAGTCGGTCGTGTCGAAGTGAGGACTGGCGCCGGCGGTGACTCGAGCGTTGCGGGTGGAGATGGCGGGGCGTTTTCGAATTTCAAACTCATCGCGAGCGCCATATCCGGCGATGTCATCGCAGCCACCGGCAGCGGCGGGAGCGGTGGTCCTGCGGGAAATGGCGGCGATGGGACCGGCAACTCCGCTGCCGGCGGTAACGGCGGCCTTCTCGCAAACCTGACGATTTCGACCGCAGGCACGATGGGTGGAATCGTGGTAACCACAGGCGGCGGTGGCGCCGGCGGCGGGACTGGTGGCCACGGTGGCGATGCGAATGTCGTTGTCACGGCGACGGGCTCGGTAGGCGCGCTCAGTGTCTCGACGGGAGATGGCGGGGGCGGCGCAAATGGTGGTGCCGGTGGACGTGGCGGCGGCTTGCTCTCGGGAAAAATCAGCGCTCCCAGCGTAACGCAAAGCGTCACCGTCAACTCCGGCGGCGGTGGGGACGGAGATGGCGCGGGTGCCGCGGGAAATGGTGGCGAACTTCGCAACACTACCATCACCGTTCCCGGCCTGCTCGGCGCACTGAATGTAACGACTGGCGGAGGCGGTACCGGAGGAACGACGGTCGGGGGAAATGGCGGCGCAATCGAGAAACTCGCTGCGAAGCTGGGCAACGTGGGTGACGCTGCCTCGATTGGAAGCGGTCCCGGTGGCACGGGGGGCGCGAATGCAAGCGGTGGAAACGGCGGGCGGATTTTTGATTCCAGCCTGAGCATTGCCGGCAGCGGAAGCGATGCGACCATTTCCACCGGCGGCGGCGGCGCTGGCAGTGGCTCCGGAGGTGGTGGAAATGGCGGTCTCATCGAGAAGGTCACGATGACTGCGGGCGTCATCACCGATTCCGCCGCAATTTTGGCCGGCATTGGCGGTGGCGGTGGTGGCTCGCAAGGAAACGCCGGAAACGGAGGTGGCATTCTCGGCGCGGTCCTCACGCTGAAAGGTGCGTCGGGCGGTGTCAACGTCGCCGCAGGCAACGGTGCCAACGCTAGCGTCAATAGCCTTGATGCAGGCAATGGCGGCGCACTTTCCAACGTCACAGTCACGACTGGACGGCTCTTTCACAATGCCTCCATTCGCGGAGGAAGCGGCGGCACATCCACCAGTAACACGAGTGATGGTGGCGACGGTGGCGCGCTTTCGGGTGTGAAATTCACGGCAACGGAGGTCTCCGGGACGTCCAGCATCAAAGCCGGAAGCGGCGGACGCGGCTCTACGAATGGTTCGCGGACCGGAGACGGCGGCAACGGCGGCAACCTCAGTGGAGTTACCGTATCGCTCAAGACGGCCACCTCGCTCGACATAGGCGGCGGCGCTGGTGGCAATAGCGCGGCAGGCGGCGGTAACTCCGGCGCCGGTGGTAGCGTTGCTGCAGTCGTCGGCATGGTCGGCGAGGGGCGCGGCGGCATCTTCTCCATTTTCGGCGGTACGGGTGGGCGGCAGTCCGCGAGCGCAATTGGCGTCGCGGGGAATGGCGGTGGCCTCACCGACGCGAAGCTCACGGTAAATGGCGGCATTTTCGACGCCGCCCAAATCGGCGGTGGTAGCGCGAGCAGCAACACCGCTGCTGGCACCGGAGGTAATGGCGGCGCTGTCAGCAAGGCCGTGCTCACCGTCGGCGCAGCGGCGCTCGGCAACCTCGTTGAGATCACTGGCGGACGTGGCTCCGTGGGCACTGCGGGCGCTGGCGGCGCAGGCGGAGGTGTGGCGGATTCTACAATCAACTGCGCGGGCACCGTGTTTTCAAATGTGACCATCTCTGGTGGTGAGGGCCGAAACGGCGGCTCCAACAGCGCAGGTGGTAACGGCGGCAGCATCGAGCGCAGCGCCCTGAACCTCACCGGCTCAGTGCAAGTTGCCGAAGTGGTTGGTGGCAATGCGGGCACCGGTGGTGGTACAGGCGCGGGCGGCAACGGCGGCAAGATCAAAGACCTCAACGTCAACGTCACCGGCCGAATCGCCGCGGGTCTATCGAGCCGCGTCTTCGCTGGCGTGGGCGGCAGCACGGGAACTGGAGCGGGCGGCGCAGGCGGCACACTGGAGAATATCCGGGTCACTGATAAACTCGGCAACGGCCACTACGAGATTCGCTCGGGCGCGGGCGGCGGTGCAAATACAGCCGCCACCGGCGGCAACGCAGGCGATATCACGGGCCTCGTGCTTACCACGCCTCTCGCCGACGTTGCTTTGAACACCGGCACCAGCCCCAATGGCGGCAACGGCGTCAGCGCCGGCAATGGCGGCTCAGTTTCAAACGTTACCGGCAAGGCGCGCACATTCACGGCAATTGCAGGCAGCGGTGGCAATGGCACCACCGGAGCGGGCGGAGCGGGCGGTGGCATCAGCGATATCACCGTCGCCGTCACACGATGGGTTCAACAGCTCCGCGCAGGCGCAGGCGGCGGCAGCGTCAGCGGCGCAGGCGGTCTCGGCGGCAGCGTCGCCGACGTAAAAATCACCGGAGTCATCGGCAATTTCTTTACGGCATTCGGCATCGCCACGGATGAAATGGGCGGCCTCTTCGCAGGTGCGGGTGGCGACGGGGCAACCGACGGCGCGGCGGGCAGCATCACCGGCGTCAGCGCATCAAAAATCGCCGCCATTCTTGCGGTGAGCAACACCACAACGAGTGCAAGCCTCTCCAGCGCCAACGCCGTCAGCAGCATCGCCGGCGTCGTCGCGACGAATGTTGGTGTGGACCTCGATGGGGACGCGGCGTTCGACTTCACCAACACCGGCGGCACCGCGGATTTCGATCTCGGTGCGGGCGACATCGCTCTCGACGGGCTCGTCATCGTGAAGGCACCACTCGCTCCCGGAGCAATCACTGGTGCGGTCTTGAAGACGGTGCTCGCGTAACGCCGCCCCGATCCGCAGGATGAAGCTTCATTGAAAGAACGGCTCCGACAGCTCTGGCAAAACGCGCGCGGTCCGTGGAGAAAGCGAATTCTCCGCGGACTCGTGGTTTTCCTCACGGCGATTTTTATCGGCAGCGTCGGCGCGTGGCTGATTGAGTCGTCGCGGTGGCTGGGTGCGGAGGCTCGGAACTATGACAAGGAATACCCGGCGGTTCGCTTTCTGAAAATGTCGGCGGAATCGTTTGCGGAGACGTTAGCCCGCTACAGTTTTGATATTCCGCAGATGACCCGTGGAGGCGGTCGCTTGAGGGCGTCTGATGCCGTGATCCTCTATATGGATGAGGATTCCAGTACCCAACTCAAACAGGGGACGACCTACGACCGTCGGGTTCATGCGGAGCTTCTTCGACGACTGAAGGCGGCGGGAGCTCGGGCGGTCTTTTTCGATATTGTATTTGCCGGTGAGCGCGATGAACCCGATTCACCCGCCGACACAGAGTTGGCTGCTGCTTTGAAAGACTTCGGCGCTGGATTCATCGGCGGTGCAGTGGACATCACGAACAACGCGGGTACGAACCGCCTAAAAATTCTTCCACCAAAAGTCGTCTTTCGGAAGGCGGCGTCTTGGGGTTTGCTGGCGTTTCGACCGATTGACGAGGACTATGGTATCCGCGTTCTGAATACAGGGACCGAATCGACTGCGTCACTCTCGTGGGTGCTTGCAGAAAAGCTCGGGGCAAAATTGCCGAAAGATCCTGAGAGCCGGATGCAAATGAGATGGCTCAATTATTACGGACAATCCGGCGAGATACCGAACTTTTCCTATTATCAGGCGATGTTCGATAAGGGGCTTCCGGAAGGCCAACCGTTGAAGGACAAAATCGTATTCATCGGGGGAAGGGAATCCCTCGCAAATCTGGCGTCGAGCAAGGACTCCTTTCGCACGCCATACTCGATGTTGCCCGGTGGTCGGTTCGCGCCAGGAGTGGAGATCCACGCGACGGCGACGCTCAACCTGCTTCGTGGGGAATGGCTCACGCGGCTCCCGATCGAGACCGAGAAGCGCATAGTTTTCTGGCTCGGATTCGTTCTCACCATTCTCCTCATGCCACGGGCTCCATGGGTCGTTCTTGTCGCATGCGTGCTGACTGCGATCGGGATGACATTGCTGGCGATAGTCGGAGTGCAACACTGGTTCGTGTGGGGCAACTGGCTTGTTCCTGCTCTGGTGATACCGATCCTCGTCGCCCTGGCAAATTACGTGCACGAGGGGCGGCGGCGAAACGCGATCATCGTTGCTTTCGGGAAGTACCTTTCTCCCGCGATGGCGAAGGAAATCAGCGCCGACGATGTGGATTTGAAGCCCGGTGGCAAGGTCGTCGAAAGCACGATCATCTTCACCGATCTCGAAGGATTCACGTCGTTGTCCGAAGAACTGGACGATCCGAAGCGACTCTCGCAAATCCTTGCGACCTACTTCACTCAATGCACCGGGCACATCTTCCTATTGAAGGGCACGATTGCGAAGTTCATCGGCGACGCTGTGCTTGCTGTTTGGGGCGCGCCGAAAGCCGATAAAGATCAAGTTCGTCACGCGGTAATGTCCGCGTGGAGGCTGCACAAGGATTCAGACATTGTGATCGATGGAAAGCCTCTCGTGGTGCGTGGAAAGAAGGTGCGCACTCGCATTGGAGTCCATACCGGTCAGGTGCTGGCGGGAAATCTTGGCTCGGAGCAGCGCTTCGATTGGACCGTTATTGGAGATCCGGTGAACCTCGCAGCGCGGCTGGAATCGCTCAACAAACACCTCGGAACGAGCGTGCTGATCTCGGATGATGCCTTTCAAAAAATGGGCCCCGGATTCACCACGCGGCGGCTGGGCGCGTTCATCATGAAGGGAAAGGCGGCGGCGCTTGTGATTCACGAAATGCTCGGCGAGGAAGGAATCGACCCGGTGCCCGAATGGCTGCCGGAATTTAATGCAGGAGTCGCGGCCTTCGAGCGCGGAGATGTGCGGGCGGCGGTCGAAAGTTTCGCCAAAGTTATAGCCGCTCGCGGCGGTTCGGATGGGCCGTCGGAATTCATGCTCGCAGAGATTCAGCGGCGGGCTGCGGATGCGCCGGACAAATGGAACCCGCAGGTGGAACTTCATGAAAAGTAACCGATGCTGACCCTTCCTGATCTCGGCTGGAACGATGAGTTCGAAAAGGCATTCGCGCCGTTTTCGAAGAATGGCTGGAAGCCTGCGCGCCTGATTCGCGACAACAAAATTACGTACGGCGCGCTGCTGGAGGGCGGCGAGGAGCTAGAGGTCGTGATGAGCGGCAAGGTGTACCACGATGCGGCGTCCGATGCGGATTTGCCGGCGGTGGGCGACTGGGTTGCGCTGGATATCGGCAGCGAGGCCGTGATTCGTGCGCGTCTGCCGCGCCAGACTTGCCTCTCGCGCAAGGCTCCGGGAAAGAGTACCGAGGAGCAGGTGATTGCGGCAAATGTGGACGTCGTCGTGATCGTGACTGAGGCCGGGCCGGATTTCAGCCTGCGCCGCATGGAGCGGTATTTCGCGATCATCGGTCGCAGCGGCGCGAAACCCGTCGTGCTCGTAAACAAGGCCGATCTATACGACGACGAGCAAAACCGCGAAGCTGCCGCAGCGATTCAGGCGCTTCATCCGGCCGCCGATGTCCACATTACGAGCGCGGAAAAGAAAAGTTCGCTGAAGGTGCTCAAACCGTATTTCAAGCGGGGGCGTTCCGTGACGTTGCTCGGGTCGAGCGGGGTGGGGAAATCGTCGATCATCAATACCATCCTCGGCGACGAGTACCAGTGGACGGATGAAGTGAACGAAGCCACCGGGAAGGGGCGGCACACGACGACTGCGCGCGAACTCATGGTGCTGCGTGGCGGCGGAATCATCATTGATAATCCGGGTATCCGCGAAGTCCACATGTGGACCGACGAGACGACGTTGCGTGCGCAGTTTGCGGACCTCGAGGATCTGGCTTCGCGCTGCAAGTATCATGATTGCAAGCACGGCACCGACGCCGGTTGCGCAATCCGCGCGGCGATGGCCGAGGGAAAGCTTCATGTCGCCCGATTCGAGGCCTTCCAGAAACTGGATGACGAGATCGAAAAGCTTCGCCGGAACCGCCGCAAACGGCAGATGACGATCGAGCGTCGCAGCAAGCGTGACCAGCGAAGTGAAGCCCGTCGCCGCGACGACCGATGGGATCCGGAGCACGAGGCCGCGCCGCGGCACCGGCGGACGAAGTAGCGGGCGCTAGTTCTTTTTCTTCTGCGCCGGTTTTCCCGGCTTTTCCTTCGCGGCCGGCGGCGTGAATGCTTCGGCGGATTTTGCTTCAAGCGCCTCCGAAGTTGCCTTGAAGGTGGCCAGCATCTCCTCTGCGTTTTTCTTCAGTTCGGCGTTTTGGATTCTCGGCAGCGAGGCGGTGACGAAAGCGATTGAGCGCTGAGCCTCCGGCTTGAATGCCTTGAAGTATTCCGCGCGAAACGCCGCGCCTTTGAGTTTGCTCATCTTCGCAATCGCCTCGGCCTGATTCTTACTTACGTCGATCGCGATGCTGTTGAACTTGTGCGCCTGGCATACGTTCACAAACGGCGTCCAGCGCGCAGTGAGCGAGCGGTTCAGTTTGGTGCTGAATTCTGACAGGTCTGGATCGTTTGCCCGGACCCGCTTTCCGGCGAGCGAGAGCTGAAGCTGCGTCTGGAGCGTGACGGAAACGCTGCGGGCAAACGCCTGATCATTCATCGAAAGCGGTGCTGCGGGTGCGGTCGGAGCGGCGGGTGTTGCCGCGGGTGCTGCGGAAATCGGCGCTGGGGTCTGTGCGTGGACGAGCGAGGCAGCGAGGATTAGGCCGGATAGAATATGTCTGGTTGCGAGCATTGCGGGATTTGAGCGCGATGCACGAGTTCCGCAAGCGTCATTGCATTCGAAGCATGAGAAGGTGCTTCCAGACGGGCGACGGACGTAGTTACTTCGTATGATGATGGTTTTTCACAGAAGCGAAGCGCGATGAGGGTGGTCTTCCGCGTTTTTGCGTACTTGCGACGGTATCCGGGAATGGCAGCGGGAACGATGTTTTGCGCCATTCTTTCCACGTTGCTCGCATTCGTTTTTCCAAAGGTGACGCAACTGGTGATGGACGACATCATCGCCGGCCGTGGCGACCGCTTGTGGGCATTCGTGGGAGTTGCGGCGGCCGCGTATTTCGGGCGCGATGGTTTCAATGCGCTGCGCGTCATTCTAAACAACACGTTTGAGCAGAAAGTCATCTTCGATCTCCGCAGCGACCTCTACGGTCATATCCAGCGGCTTCCGCTGAAGTGGTTCGATGACCGCGCGACGGGCGACATCATGACGCGGTTGCTGGAGGATGTGACGGCTGTCGAGCGCATGCTCATCGATGGAATTGAACAGGGAGTCGTGGCTGTTCTGCAAATTGCTGTGGCCCTCGCGTTTCTTTTCATGGCGAATGCAAAACTCGCGTGGCTCTCGCTGCTGCCGATTCCATTTCTCGTCGCTGGTGCGCTCGCGTACACGCTCACCGCGCCGAAGCGCTACCGGGTGCAGCGCAAGGCTTCGTCCGCGATGAACGCATTGCTGCACGACAATCTCGCGGGCATCCGCCAGATCAAGACGTTCACCCGCGAGAATGAAGAGCACGAGCGATTCAACGGTGTCAGCGGAGCGCTTCGGGATGCGGCGCTGAAAATCATGAAGGTCTGGGCGATGTACAGTCCGTCGATGTCGTTCCTCGGTGCTGTCGGTGGTGTGTTGATGCTTGGATTTGGCGGGCAGGAGGTGCTCGTCGGGAATATGACTCACGGGCAGCTTGCCGGGCTGCTTTTTCTCACCGGGCTGCTCTATGAGCCAATCGGCAAGCTGCACTCGCTGAATCAGCTCATTCAGAGTGGCCGGGCGGCGGGTGAGAGGGTGTTCGAGATTCTGGACGAAAAGCCTGAGCCCGATCCAATGGAGCACGCACCTGCGGTTTCCGTGAAGGGCGACGTGGAGTTTTCCGATGTGTCGTTCTCCTACGACGAGGATCGCCCCACGCTGCGGCATATCACGCTTCGCGCAAAGCCGGGCGAGACCGTGGCGCTTGTGGGGCCGACCGGTGCGGGGAAGAGCACTCTGGTGAACTTGATTACGCGCTTTTACGAGTATGACGACGGCGAGATTCGCGTGGACGGCGCGCCCATTCGCGATTTGCCGCGTGCGGCGCTGCGGGCTGCGGTGGGCATGGTGACGCAGGAGAGCTTTCTTTTTAACGGAACGGTTCGCGACAATCTCCGGCTCGGTTTTGCGGAGGCGACCGATGACCAGATGTGGCAGGCCCTCCGCGATGCGAACGCAGCGGTCTTTGTGGAACGCCTGCCGAGCGGTCTGGATACGGTCGTCGGTGAGCGCGGTGTGAAACTGAGCGTGGGTGAAAAGCAGCGCGTCTCCATCGCGCGTGCATTGCTGAAGGATCCGCCGATTCTCGTGCTCGATGAGGCGACGGCCTCGGTGGATACGCAGACGGAGCGCCTCATCCAGCAGGCGCTCGACCGGCTGATGCAGAAGCGCACATGCTTTGTGATCGCGCACCGGCTGAGCACCGTGCGGCATGCGGATCAAATTCTTGTTCTGGAGCGCGGCCGCATAGTCGAACGGGGGCGCCACGAGGATTTGCTGGCCCTCGGCGGGGTGTATGCGCGGCTTTGTGCCGGCAGTTTCCTCGACGCGGACAGGTAGGTTCCGGAGGAATTTCCTCGCAAGCTAGAGAAAGCGGGCCATTGATACCCGCCCCTATACATAAAAAATCATGTCTGACGAAACGAACGAGCCCCGGACCGAGGGGGCATCCAATAACAAACCGGCAACTGAGAATACCGCGGATGGCGGGGCTCAGGCGCGCGGTACCGAACTTGAAAACGCAACTTCTGCGGTCGCGGCGACCGCGGAAAACGCCGGCGCAAACGCCGCCGGGCCGCAGGCCGATGCCGAGCCCGATGAGCGCTCGCTCGTCGAACTCACAGAAGCCGCGGCGAAGGGCCGTCTCTCCGATGCGGCCGAGGAGCGCGCGACAAACCTGATGCGCGACGCGCTCCTCGCGGGCGGCGAGGCATTTCTCGGCGCAGTCGATGCGATGCCGAAGCTGCCGTGGATTCTGGCGGTGCGTGCCATTGAGCAGGCATGGCCGAAGCTCGTCCCGGAGGCTCGTCCGTTCCTGCTCGACGGGCTGGAAAAAATGGACGGCGTTCAGGGCGCACGTTTGCGGCTCAGTGTATCGCGTGCTTTGATGCGGCTCGACCTTCCGGTGGCAGTGAAAATCGCTGCGTCAGTCTGCAAGGGAATGGTGAATCCCGAGATCGGCGCGCTCACGCCCGACCAGTCGAAATTGATCGGCAACGTATTCATCGGGCGCGGAAAGCCGTGGGTGCTCCAGCTTCCGCTTGAGTCTCTCGACGAGCAGGAATCCGTGGCCATCGTCTCTGCGCTGGTTTTCTCGGTTTTCAACGTCAACAACCCGCCGATTACTCAGCTTAGCATTCTCCGCTACGGCAGTTCGCGGCTCGGGGCTCTGGCCGCGGGGCTTCAGGAGATGGTTGCCAAGAACGTGGGTCGCTGGAACGGCAAGTGGCAGACCGCGCTTCGCCGCGATTGCCCGGTCCTTCCCGAAGTGATTGCAGCCGCGCTGAAGGAAGAGCGCGGACCGGCGCGGGGAGAACGTGCGCCTGCGCAGGACGATGATTCGGCCGATGCCGAGACGCAACCTCCGCTGCCGAAGGAACTGGAGGAAAAGTTGAAGCTCGCAGCCGAGGCTGGTGACCCGGATGCCGTCGCCGCAGCTACGAAGGAAATCAACGCATGGCTCGACGCGCAGCGTGCCGCACGCAATCAGGCCCGTGAATCAGGCCCTGCTGAAGGCGAACAGCCGGCTGAGCGTGAGGACGATCGTCGCGGTCGTGGACGTGACCGCGGACGCGGTCGCGACCGCGAGAAAGCTCCCGAGAAGCCGAAAGAACGGCCCGCTTATGTATCGCGCGAGCAGGAACGTTCGAGCGGTCCCGCGCATTTCAACCTCACCGAAGCCCTTCGCGGGATCGACAAATACGTCTCGCAACTTCGTAATGATCTCAGCGCCGCGCAGTCGCGTCTCCGCCGCGCGGAGGAAGGCGGCGGGCGCCGGCGTTCGTCGGATCGTGCAATTCTCTCCGTCGAGGAGGCAAACCTCAGCACCGATGAACTGAAGAGGCTCATCATCCAGCTTGAAGCCCGCGTCGCTGACCAAGAGGCGCGTATTGCAGAACTCACGTCCGACAGTGAAATGCGCGCGGCCAGCATGGCTCCGGGACCCGATGGGCAGGAGCCCGACGCCGTCACGCAACTCCGCACTTTGCTCGCGATGAAACTCAGCGACGACTGGGCCGATTACCTCGCTCTGGAGAATCAAAACCAGGAGCCGGACCTCGTCGTGAAGCAGCATCATCGCAGCATCATCCGCCGCGTCTTCGGAGTGCTCATCGCGGAAGGCATCGGCCTGACGCCAAAGGCCGAGCTCCCGCCGCCGCCGCCGGAGATTCTCCCGCCGCCGCCGACCCCGGTCATCGAGGAGGAGGAAGAGGATGAGGACGACGAGGAACTCGACGCCATCCCGGAACCCGAGCCGGAGAATCTGGACGACGACGATGAGGAAGATGCCGTCGCAGAAGGAGACGAGGACGAGTCCGTTGAGGCTGCTGAAGCTGACTCACACGAATCCGCCGAGTCGTCCGATTCTGCTGATGCGAATGGCGATGCCTCCGGCGATCCCGCTGCGGATTCCAAAAAAGACTGACGCAGTCGACCATGTCCAAACCGAGTGATGTCCGCGTTTTAGAAACGGAGCTGACATTCATTCCGGTCGCGACGCGCATGCCGCTGAAGTTCGGAGCGCAAACCGTTACGCGTGCCGTGTGCGCGCGTGCGCGGGTTCGCGTTCAGGATCGCGCAGGCCGGACTGCGGAAGGATGGGGTGAGACTCCGCTCAGCGTGGCGTGGGTCTGGCCGTCGTCGCTTACATGGGAAGAGCGGGAAAAGCGTCTTTGCGACTTTACGAGAACGCTGGCGGCGGAGGTGGCGACCTTTTCCGCATGCGGTCATCCGATGGAGCTCGGTGATGATTTCCAGCGTCACCGCCTGCACACGCTTCTAGCCGTGCACAATTCGGCGTGGAGCGAGCCGATGCCGCATCTCGCTGCGCTGGTTTGCCACTCGCTGCTCGATATCGCCGTGTTCGATGCCTTCGCGACGTTGCTGCGGCGACCCGTGTTTGAAACACTCGGGCGGGATTTTCTTTCGCGGGATCTCGCGCATTTTCTCGACGGGGATTCGTATTTCGCAGGGCAGACTCCCGCGGATTATCTTCAGCCGCGACAGACGCGCCTTCCCGTGTGGCATCTGGTCGGCGGTCTCGATCCTCTGGAGCCCTCCGATTTGACGGGCTCTGAGCCGGATGATGGATACCCGGTTTTGCTGCGCGACTGGATTCGCGCCGACGGCCTCGACTGTCTGAAAATCAAGCTCCGCGGAACCGATTCGGAATGGGACTACGAACGCATCGTTCGCGTCGGCACGATCGCGATGGAAGAGGGATGTCACCATCTCACTGCGGACTTCAATTGCACCGTCACCGACCCGGTCTACGTCTGCGAAATCCTCGACCGGCTCTCCGCCGAGCATCCGGAGATTCACCGCCGCACTTTGTATATCGAGCAGCCGTTCCCGTATGATCTTGAGGCGAACCGGATCGATGTCCGCAGCGTGAGTTCGAGGAAGCCGCTCTTTCTTGATGAAAGCGCGCACGACTGGCGTTTTGTCCGGCTTGGCCGCGAACTGGGCTGGACGGGCGTAGCGTTGAAAACCTGCAAAACGCTCACCGGCGCGCTGCTCAGCCTGTGCTGGGCGCGGGCGAATGGGATGCAACTCATGGTTCAGGACCTCACGAACCCAATGCTTGCGCAAATCCCTCACGTGTTGCTCGCCGCACACGCCGGGACGATCATGGGCGTGGAAAGCAACGCGATGCAGTTTTACCCCGAAGCAAGCGCGCCCGAGGCCCGCATTCATCCGGGCCTTTACCGTCGTCGCGGCGGAGTTCTTGACCTTTCCACACTTGGGCCAACTGGCTTCGGATACCGTGTCGCCGAGATCGGTCGGCGGCTGGAATGAGCACGCAGTTTCCGCTCGCCATGATCGCGGGATAAAGGATACGCGTCCGATATGTTGAATACCCGTCCGCTCATCCAGCCGCCTCTCGATGCCGCCGTTTCGCACGCGGTGTTGTGGAATCGTGCCTATCGTGAACTCGGTGCGACCGTGCCGCTCGCCATCGCGCTTGAGCGGCCGGACGGCACGGTATCGCGGTTCGATTACGCCACGCTGCCGCACTCGGCATCAAATGCGGAGCTCACGCTGCGTTATGTCGAGCGGCTCTTGAAGTTCCTGCTTTGGTCACGTGGTGCTTCGCGCGTGATTATCGGCGGAGCGCCGGAAGTCACCGCTTCCTTGCAGGCGATGTATGCCGTGGGTGGCGCCCGGGCTTTTGATGCGGAATTTTCCGCGAAAATCTACGGCGCGTTTTCCATCGAGGCGCGCCCGCTGGAGGCTGTTCCACAATCGCGTGAGTCCGCCGTTCCGCTCGGCCGGAATCTGGATGGATGCCGCATCGGCTTTGATCTCGGCGGTTCGGATCGGAAGTGCGCCGCGGTGCTTGATGGCCGTGTCGTTTTTTCCGAGGAGATCACGTGGGATCCGTATTTCCAAAGCGACCCGCAGTATCACTACGACGGCATCGCGGACACACTGAAGCGCGCCGCAGCGCATCTGCCACGCGTGGACGCAATCGGTGGAAGCGCTGCGGGAGTTTACGTGAACAACGAGGTGCGCGCTGCATCGCTGTTTCGCGGCGTCTCGCCGGCGGATTTCGAAAAGCGAATCCGGCGCATCTTTTTTGATCTGCAACGCGACTGGAACGGCATCCCGTTTGAAGTCGCGAACGACGGCGAAGTGACAGCGTTGGCCGCGTCGATGAGCTTTGGAGAAAACCGCGTGCTTGGCGTGAGCATGGGCACGAGCGTGGCTTCCGGCTACGTGACCGAGAACGGTTCGATCACATCGTGGCTGAATGAACTGGCGTTTGCTCCGGTCGATTACCGGGCGGACGGACCGGTGGATGAATGGAGCGGCGACCGCGGGTGCGCGGTGCAATTCTTCTGCCAGCAGGGTGTGGCACGACTGGCGCCGCTGGCCGGACTTTCGTTTCCGAAGGACATGAAGTTCGCGGAGCAGCTTGTGGAAGTTCAGAAGCTGATGGTTGCGGGCGACCTGCGGGCGCGTATGATCTACGAGAGCGTCGGAATCTGCTTCGGCTACGCGATTGCGCATTACGCGGAGTTTTACGACATCGGCACGCTCCTGATTCTCGGGCGCGTGACGAGCGGCGAAGGCGGTAACCTTGTTCTCGCAAAAGCCGGCGAGGTCTTGCGCGCCGAGTTTCCGGCGCTTGCGGAGCGCATCAAGCTCCGCACGCCGGATGAAAAGGACAAGCGCCACGGGCAGGCGGTCGCTGCGGCGAGTCTGCCGAAGTTAAAAACAGCCGCCGCGTAAATCCCGGACTGCCGCGCCGAGAAAATCGAGCGCGCGGGAGGGTGTGAGCGTTTCCTCCGTTTCGCCGCCGTGGCTGATCGCGATCTCCGACGCCCGCCCGCAAAGCCAGACTCCGAGCCGCGCGGCGTCGTAGGATGAAAGCTTATGCGCGAGAAGCGCGGCGATCACTCCGGTGAGAAGGTCGCCGTTTCCGCCCTTCGCCATGCCGGGCGTGCCGGTGGTGTTGTAGCTGAGCGCGCGACCGTTTTCCGCGACGATGGTGCGGGCGCCTTTTAGCAGAAGCGTGCATGGAAAGCGATGCGTGAACGCCCCGGCTGTCTCACGTCGGCAACGCGATGTGCTGCCCGGATCCAGCCGCGCCATTTCGCCGGGGTGCGGAGTGAGCACGCGCGGCGCGCTGCTTTGGGCGAGCACATCAGGATTGGCTGCGAGCGCGTTGATGGCATCGGCGTCGATCACCGCGGGCACAGTGGCCGCTGTGATGAGACGGATGATTTCCGCATCGCAGTCCCGCCCGATGCCCGGCCCGACCGCGATGACATCGGCGCGCGTGGAAAGGACATCGTCTGCGCCGCGAAACTCGCGGAGCATGATCTCGGGCGGAAGTTTTGCGGCAATCGCAGCGGAAACCCCGGATGGCACGTGCAGCGTAACCAAACCGGCTCCCGCGCGGAGCGCACCGGCAGCACAAAGCACCGCCGCGCCCATGAACGGTGCCGAGCCGGCGACAATCGCCACTCGCCCGAAGTCGCCCTTGTGCGTATCGAATCGGCGGCGGGGCATTACGGCTGCGAGGTCGCGGGGCGTGGTCACGGCCTCCGCATCGTTTGTGGACGCCTGGCGGGTTAGTTCGGCAAGTGGAAGAACGGCGATGCGTCCGGTGTGGTTGGTCGCACAGTCCGCGACGAGTCCCCGCTTTGCGAAGCCGACGGTGAGAGTTGTGTCCGCCACGATGCAAGCGGGGTCCGCGATACCCGTATCGCCGTGGAGTCCTGTGGGAAGATCGAGCGCGAAGACCCATGCGCCCGCTGTCTGACGTAGCGCATTGATTTGGCGGGTGAGAGACGCGACAGGGTCGCGCAGTGGCCCCTCGGCGCCGATTCCGAGCAGTCCGTCGAGAACGATGAGCGGGCGGCCCGCAACTCCGCGGAGTGAATCCGGCGCGACGGTGCGGCACCCGCTTGCTTCGCGATGCTTTTGCTTTACGAGCGGCCCCCAGTCGCCCTCCGGAAATGCCGGGATGAGCCGCACGTCCCAGCCCCACGCCGCCAGATGGCGCGATGCTGCGAGCGCGTCGCCGCCGTTATTCCCTTTTCCGAAAACTGCCGCGCACACGCCCGGGGTTGGGAAAAACTGCCGAACCGCGCGCGCCATCAATTCGCCGGCCTCATCCATCAGTGCCTCGGCGGACACGCTGTCAGCAAACGCCGCACGTTCCGCGGCCTTCATCTCTGCAACGCTGACAATCATTGGTGAGTCATGGTTGCGGACGGGAATCGCTATTCTTTGCGCCAGTAGCGGCCGGTCCAGTCGATCTCGTGGATCGGTGCCTCGATCTTGTGTTGTGCGCGGTAGTCAGCCACGGCTTCGCGGCAGCCGCGGACCGCTCCGAAATCGTCGATGATGCAGAAGCCGCCCTTTTGAAGCTTCGGATACAGACTCACGAGCGCATCCATCGTGGAGGCATACATGTCGCCATCGAGCCGCATGACTGCGAGTTTTTGAATCGGCGCGACTGGCAGCGTGTCCTTGAACCAGCCCTTGAGAAAAACGACCTGCTCATCCAGCAGGCCATACTTCCGGAAATGCTCCGCGACGGTTTCCTGCGAAACGGCGAGGAAGTCCTGCTCGTGATGCCGGTCGCCTTGATCGGAGGCGACATTCGCGTCCGGTTTCGGAAGGCCTTCAAATGAATCGGCGACAAAAACGCGGCGGTCGGTGACGCCGTGCGCGGCCAGAATGGCCCGCATGAGAATGCATGCTCCACCCCGCCAGACGCCGGTTTCAATGAGATCGCCCTCAATGCCCTCCTTGATGCAAGTTTCCACAGCCAACTGGAGGTTATCCAGGCGTTTCATGCCGATCATCGTATGCGCATATCCGGGCCAGATTTTGCCGTCGTTCCGGTCGTCGCTGGTCATTGGACGGTCGCGCACGATCTGAAGGTTGAATTTACGAAACACCCTCGAGAGCGTGGCTGTGAAGGAACGCATTGCCGCGCCGCGCGAGAAACCGCCGATTTCGATCGGCAGCGGCGGCTCCTGCCACAGCGCGAAGGACAGGGTTTTCTTCAGAAGATCCAGGTAAAGGGATTCGGGTGTTTGGCGGTTCATTCGGAGGCGAGTTTGGACAGGCTGCGGGACGTGCTGCAATCTAAAGTTGGAAGAGAACCCGAGGTCCGGATTCTGCGCGATTCGTCCCGATGCGTCAGAAATCCCAGTTCGCACAGAACGGCGGGCATTTTCGTGTTTCGCAAAACACTGAAGCTGCGGCTGCGCACGCGGCGGTCTTCCTCGCCGGTGGCGCGAAGAACCTGCGCATGGATGCTTCTTGCCAGGGCGGCGCTCATTTTCCCGCTGTGGTAGTAGGTCTCGATTCCGTGAGCGTCGGGATTGGGCGCGCCGTTGAAGTGGATGCTCACGAAAATCGCGTTGCTGCCGTAGCGGTTTGCCATCGCTGCACGATCCTCGAGCGTGACAAAGTAGTCGCCCTTCCGGGTCATTGCCGTCCGGAAGCCGGCTTTCCGCAGTGCCGTTTCCAAGCGCTTCGCCACATCG
>SXGQ01743640.1_pt1 | contig 44787 bp, 31 predicted proteins | sample 3178371 | NCBI WGS metagenome assembly SXGQ01 (sample SAMN11356859, study PRJNA531348) | freshwater metagenome | isolation source: freshwater sample F1-20 | place: China: Fuxian Lake, Yuxi | collected 2017-12-25 | reverse complement strand
TGGAAGACATCTTGGTCGACTATGCGGGGACGCTCATCGTCGTCTCGCACGACCGTGCCTTCCTCGACAACGTCGTGACCAGCACGCTCGTCTTCGAAGGCAACGGCATCGTCACCGAACACGCCGGCGGTTACACCGATTGGCGGAACGAGTTGGCCCGCATCGCCGTGGCCAAGCGCACCGCCGCCGCCCTCCAGTCCGCTCCGAAGCCAGCCGCCGCCAAGGCAGCCAGCACCGCTACTGGCGCGAAGCTGAACAACAAGGAACGCAGGGAGCTCGAGACCTTACCCGCGAAGATCGAGCAACTTGAAGCCGAGCAAGCGACCCTCAGCGTGCAGTTGGGCGACCCTGAAATCTATAAGGATGGCGGCACGAAGGCCGCCGAACTGCAGAAGCGCCTCCACGCCGCCGAAGCCGAGCACGCTCAGGCCGTGGAACGCTGGATGGACCTCGACGCCCGCAAGGAAGCGTAGGTTATAGAGGGGATGGGGGGTTGGGGGTTGGACGCAAGCGTTTGGGGTAAAACGAAAACAGAGCTCAGATGACGGCTTTCGATTCCACGAAGTCCGTAATCTGTACTCTGCAGTCTTCACCATCCCCTAACCGCTAACCCTATCCCCTGGCTAAATCACTTCCCCTTACCGCCGCGGTTGCCAAACTGGGCCATACGCTGCTCGAGGGCATCAAGGACCTTGTCCACGGTGTCGTCGGTGATGTCGGGATCGGCCGCGATGATGGCGGCCTTCTGGGCCTTGCGCACTTCCTTGGAGGCTTCGGCAATATCGGCTTCGATGTTGGTCTTTTCGGCATCGGTGGCGCCTTCGAGTTCCTTGCGGATTTCGCGGACCTTATTGCGGGCCGCGCTGACGCCTTCGTCACGGAAGGTCTTCATCAAGGCGGCGCTGCACTTGGTGAGCTGTTCGGGGCTCACGCCCGGAATTTCTTGAGGCAGGAAACCGTTGCCCTTGGCTTTGGTTCCGCCCGTGAAACCACCCGGCGCCTTGCGCTGACCATCGGCCGCCGGAGCGTTTGCCTGCGGCTGCGGCTCGGTTGACGGGGCGCCGGCGACGCGGGGCGCCGACTTGGCGTCGGGAGCGGCCAACGGGGCGGACGGCTTGGAGTCCATTATGAAATAGGTGGCGGCGGAGCCAAGGGCGGCGGCGAGGAGCAGGGGCAGGATGTTTTTCATGGGGGAAACTTGTCAGTAAAACCCCATGACCTACGAAAAGTTTTAGGAAAGTGCGCGGCACCCAGAACCTTGACTCCCCCAAGCCCGCTCGCAGTTTGGAAGACGCTGAGCCCCAATAAGTCCCGCCCGAGACTTCCCCACCCGCTCGCACCCCACTCCCATGCTGCGCGCCCTCCTCCCGCTACTCCTCTGCCTCAGTTGTTTGGCGCAAACGATTCCCGCTGGTCCACTTTGGCTGTCCTACAAAGGCGGCGACGGCCCGGGCAAGGGGAAGCACATCGTGCTCATCGCGGCCGATCAGGAATACCGCAGCGAACAGTCGATGCCGATGCTCGCGAAGATCCTCAGTACCCATCACGGCTTTGACTGCACCGTGCTCTACGCCGTCGACGAGAACGGCTTGGTCGATCCCCGCATGCCGGTCTATCCCGAAAAAGGCAAAGAGAAGGAATTCAAGACGCACCACATTCCTGGCCTCGAGCACTTGGCGAAGGCCGATCAGGTGATTTTCTTCTGTCGCCTCCTCACCCTGCCGATGGCCGAACGCGAAGCCATCGTGCAATACATCGATTCGGGGAGACCTTTCATCGCGCTGCGCACCACCAATCATGGCTTCCACGCTTCCTTACCTTATAAGATCAACGGCAAGCAGGTCAATTGGGGCGAAGACGTGCTCGGCGGAAGTTTCCGCGGGCACCACGGACGTTACCATGCGGACTCCACCCGCGGCATGATCGTCGAAGCCATGAAGGACCATCCGATCCTGGCCGGCGTCAGTGACGTCTGGGGCAATTCGGACGTCTACCGTACCTACAAGGAAGGCGGCAGTTTACCCGCTGGGTGCACCGCCTTGGTCTGGGGGCAGCCCTTGATGGGGCGCAAACAGGACGACGCCCCCAACACGAAGCTCGAGCCCCTGCCCGTCGCATGGTTCAAGACCTGGCGCACCAGCACCGGTAAGGACGCCCGCGTGTTCCAGTCCACGATGGGCAGCGGAGACGACTTCCGCAACCCCGGCCTGCGCCGCCTCGTGATCAACGCCGCCTACTGGGGCATGGGCATGGAGTCAGCCATCGACCCCAAGAGTTCCGTCGACACCGTCGGCACCTACGAGCCCCTTGGCACCGGCTTCAACTACGTCAAGCTCGGCATCAAACCAAAGCCTGTGTCGGAGTACCGGTAGGCGCCGGCCAAGGATAAATCGACCGGGTCACTTTACCGGCACGGCGTGAATGGTGTTCACGATGCGGCCGGTCACGTCGACGCCATCGGCGCTACGGAGGTTATACTTGAGCGACATCTGCATGCACGGACCCAAGTCCACGAGGTAAAGGATGGCGGTGCGGCCATCGGCCGAGAGTTCGACCCTGGAAACCTTCACGAGGTCGTGCTTGGCCTGCGCCATCTGCTCCTTGCTGAACTCGGGCTTGCCATCCTTGTTGACCTCCGCCGCCTGGGCCGGCGGCGCTTTGGTGGAGAGCTCCGGCGAACCGTAGGCGGCCGACCATAGGTAATTCCAAGTTTCCACGTTCCAGCTGCCGGGATCCTTCGCCACGGCGGCGTCAAGGGTCTCACCAAAGCGAACTTCCACCCGACCGGTGCTGACCTTCAGGTCCAACGGAGCGCGCACCTTCTCGCCGGTATAGCGGACCCGCTGGAGGCAACCATTCTTCACGGCGGTCGTCTGCCAACCGCGGAGTCCGACGACGTAGAGCTGGCCATCCTTCGGGTTGAAACGGGCGCGCATGGCGCCGCTGTCGAAGGTCACGTTGAAACGCGTCAGGCCGCCCTGCATCTGGGGCTGACCGCGGAATTCCACTTCCTGCGGCAAGACCCCGTAGAGCGAGCATGTGCCATAACTGAGGTGCAGCAGGCGACCTTTCCACGGGCCCCACTGGTCCGAAGTAACCCAGACCTGCCCACCGCTGGAATTATCGACGTCCTTCGGCATCCAACAGAGCGGGCGGTCGTAATCGGTCGGCTCCGTCGCACGGTGGGCCAATGGCGGGACGCCATAGAAGCCCCCTTGCTTGATCCAGTTCAAGCGGCAGACCGGCGTCCACGTGCCTTCGTTATCTCCGCTGGTCAACTGCCCGGTCGGCCCAAGCCCCAAACCGTTGGGGGCGCGGAAACCGGTCGCGACGACGGACAAGCTCGCGCCATCAGGCGTAACCTTGAACAACGCTCCATGGTGATCGCAGAGGTCATCAAATCCACGACCACCTTTTTTCACCGGGCCAGCCTTGGCGAAATACAGATTCCCCGCACCGTCCGCCTGCAGGTCGAAGACGTATTCATGGAAGTTCTTGGTGGCCTGAATATCGGAATTGAAGACAGCGTAATCCTGGGCGCTGCCTTGACCGTTGGCGCCAGGGAGCAGCTTCCAGAGTGCGTCGCGACAAGTGACATGGATGACGCCTTTCACGACCTTGAGGCCGAGCGGATGGTAGAGACCCGTGGCGAAGCGTTCCCAGGTGACCTGCTCCAGCTTGGCGTCGAGTCCCGTCCCGATCCAGACATCCCCATGGAACGTGCAGATCGCGACGCGACCGTCTTCGAAGAAATCGAAGCCACTCACATACATCGGCGCCTTCCAAGCGTTGTCGTCGGGGAGCTTAATCCGGTCCGTGACGTAGGGCTCGCCCGTCTTCGTCGAGATTTCGCCCTTCGTAATGACCTTCTTGGTCGAGAAATCCGCGAAGGCCAGCGGGCCATGTTCTTCCGGCCAACCCGTCGGACGAGCCGCCCCCACCGGGGCATAGGCAATCTCCACCTGCTGTTTGCCGGCGGGAATGCGATAGACCTCCCACCCTTCGATTTGCTCGCGCCGACCCGGACCACGGACGCCGATGCGGTCCCCGTCTTGGGCGCGGCCCAACAAGACCGTCACGCCCGTCGCCGTGTCGGTAGTCAGAGCCCGGACGATGACCTGGGCTTCATTCGAATCGACGACTCGGGGAATCTCGCTGACCCGATCGGCCCCGCCCGCCACGGTAAACGTCAGGACGCCGTCACCCTTTGGCTGAAAACTCACCAAGCGGTAATGCCCGGCGCCAAGGTGACCGTAGCCCTTGCGGCGACTCAGCTTGGTCGCGTCCTCACCCACCATGAGACCGGCGAGGTCATCATCCGTCGAGAAGTACACGCCGCCCAGGGCCGAGGGGTATTCACCGCGGGACATCAGGTTCATCTCCGTGACGAACTTGCCGGACCAGCCACCGACGACGCGGGCGAGCTCGTTATCATAGGCGATGGCATGCTTACCGTCCTCACCGAGACGCAGGGCCAAGCCTTTGAGCGCCGTATGTTCTGCCGTGCCATCGGGCTTACGGTCGACGCCGATGGTGCCAAACACCCAACGCCCCGACGCTTCGGTGGGCTCCCTTCCGGCGGACTTAGCGGGAGCCTTCTTGGCCGTCTGGGCCAACAGCAGCGGCACGGCCAGCAGCAAACAACACAGGAAACGCAGGACAGGGCGCATGGGGGTGCATCGAGCAAAGCCCTCCCCTCCGTCGTGGCAACACCCGAGGCTTACTTCTTACGCTTCTCGAGGTCGTCGACGCCAGGAAGGATGTACTTGCCCTCCTTGCCCAGTGGCTTGATGCGTCTCTCATTCTCTTGGCGGTTCTTGGCCGCCAGCTCCTGGGCCTTTTGCGACGTGTCGATGGGGCCGTCATTCTTTGTGCCATCCTCGGAATTCCCTTCGCCCTTCCCCCGGGTCACGACGACCGGTCGCGCCGGCTTATTGCGGCCTTCCCACCAATCATAGGCATCCTTCTCCGCTTGGGCGACCTGGTCGGGCTTGAGCTCTGCCTTCAATTGCGCCTGCAGTTTTCCGACTTCATTCGGAACCAAGCCCGTCATGCGCTGAAGCAGGCAAAAGAAATAGGCTTTGGGCTTATCGACTACGCCGAGTTCGGCGGACGCATGCAGCAACGCCAAGCGACCAGCGTAGCCCGTTTCCACCCTGGCCCGCTCGTGCAGGCGTTGCAGCCATTCGTTGGCCTCGGCGACATCGCGATCTTCGCGCTTCCCGTCGAGGCGCGCTTGGATGATATCGCTCATCGCGACGTAATACCCTTGGCGGGCGGACTTCCGGAACCAACCGAGGGCATCGTCGAAATGCAGGCGGATGCCGCTCTTGACGTAGAGATCCAAGTAATACCTGCCCACCCGTTCCTGGGCCTCCGCGTCCCCCGCCATGGCCTCGTGGTAGGCCGGCACCGGCGCCGGCGAAGGACCGGCATCGCCGGCCGCCTCCGCCAGCAACGGAAACACCCCTAACGCTAGGCACAGTCGGAACATAACGGCACTAAACAGGCCCGCCCCGGTCTGGGCAAGTCCGATAGGGACGCCAAGCCGGGGCGGGAGTTATAAAAGCACTCTATTATTTCGAGACTTCGGAGGGGCACTGCCCACCTGGGTTGGGGCGGGAGGCATCCGCACGGCGGTCACCCACCCGGGAGCCGATGACGTTTGCAACACCGATTTCAAGTGCCGCCAGCGGGCCGATGGATGGTGCTACTTCAACAGGCGCTTCATTCCCTCACCGCACGCTTCGCCGATCAGAAAGTAACTCTCCGCATTGGCGTACCAGTGATGTCCATGCGTGGGTTCGGGCGAGAGTTCTGCCGGGCGTGCAAAATCGGTGGTCTCGACGAAGACCGCGTTCTTGATCCGGTTGGTCCCCGCTTCCTGCGCCTTTCTGAATTCAAACATCGCGCCCTCGGTCACCGGGCCGCCATTGCCAAGTTGGCCCACCACCACCGGCATGTTTGGGACATTGAATTCCTTGCGGAGATCACTGACCAGGTTGACGAGTAGCTGGGCATATTCGGGTATCGCCTGTGGAGTGACCATGTCGTTAAAGCCCTGCTGCCAGTAAAAACCTGCGATTTCATATTTCTGATCCCCGAGATCGGCCAAGGCGGCGCGAACTTCTTTGACCATTTGGCGATAAGATTGCCCGACATCCTCTGGCTTTGGCCAGTTGCCAGTATCATAGGCCGGCTGGCCGGAACTTGGCGAACGGAAATGCCCGTGCAGGCTGTGCCCGCCCCATGCCGTCTTGATCAACAGGACCGGTTCTTGGTAGAAGTCACCCAGGACAAAACCGAACCCCAGCTCGGGTCCTATGTGCCTTCTCGATCCGTCGGCGGCATAACCGGTGTAGCCCACCGAAAGGCCTCCCTTCAGGAGCTTGCCGCCGCCCACCTTGAATGATACCTGCACATCATCCCGGACAACCCATTCACCTTTCTCGTTCTTGAGCTTCTTCATCCTGTCGGCGCTCTTCGAATTCGCCATCGACCAGACCAGGTTCCCCTTGCCGCCATTGTGGCCACCATGATCAACCGAGCCTTGGCCCTCCATGTTGGACTGGCCGGCGAGGATGAACACCTTCACAGGCTTCTTCATGCTGTCCGGCTTCGAGACGGGCTGCTCCGCGGCCCGACCTTGGACGGTGCTCGCAACCATTGCTGCAAATAGCGCAAACGCCGTGAACCTGACGGATGAAAGCGCATACGCCTTGAGTGTAATGTGGTTGAGTTTCATTTTTATTTTTTATTTGTTTATTTCTTCAATAATTCGACCATGGCCTGCCCCATGGCTTCGCCGACGTCCATGTAGACTTCGGCTTTGCCGCCGTAATGGCCGTTGCCGCTCCCGCCTTGGGCCATGGGGTGCGTGTAGATGGTTGCAACATTGCCTTTGAACTCGGGGTACTTGCCGGTTGCGCCGTCAACTGCGAGATGGGCTTCGAGGATCTTGCCGCCGTTGCCTCCCTTGCCCTTTATAGATTCACCCATCGTGCCGAGCACGAACTTCGCATTCGGGGAATTGAAGTCCTTGCGCAAAGCCTTGATTAACTGGACCAGATTCTTCTCGTAATGCGCCGCCCAGACTGGATTGCCGGCATCCTTTTCGCCCTGCCAGTAAAAGAAACCGGCCACCTCGTGGCCCTTCGCCCCGGGGTAGTGTTTGTCGAGATCCGCAAGCACCTTCTTGGCATCCGCGGTGTCATCGTCATACTGTTTGCCGGCATACCAGCCTGCCGGATTATCACCCTTAAGGGTTACGGCCCCTTCTTTGATTACGGGCGGAGTTGGTTCGGTGCCTTTGGCCCAGGAATCCGGGGCGTCGCGATAACCAGCATAAACTTTGTCCCCTTCTTCAAACCGCACGCTGCCCGGAGGCAAAAGGTGCCAGCCAAGGGCACGGTTCCCGATACAACTTTTGAGAATCATCACGGGCGCATCGACCGCATTGCCGACCAGATGGCCGATTCCGAACTCCACGCCAATGGTGCTGGACTTGAATAGTTGCCCGGGTTGCGCGACGCCCAGCCACTCGTTATTCATCAACCCATTTCCCTGCATCATCCGCACAAAGCGGACGTCCTTACGCGTCGACCAGGTGCCGGCCACATCGACAAGATAGAGGTACTTCATTTTTGACTTTACGGCATGTTCCAGTGATCCCTCAGGTTTGCCTTTATCACCGGCTTCAATCCTGCCGAGGCCAACCATATTGGACTGGCCGAGTAAAATAAAGACCTGAACTGGCTTGCTCATGTCCGCCGGCTTGCTGTCTGGCTTAGGTATTGGCTGCTCCGCTGCCCGAGCTTGGAAGGCGCTCATGACCGTTACTGCGAATAGCGCGAGCCTGGCAAGGAGGCCGATGGTTTTGAGCGCCGGTTTTATCATATTGGTTCTATCGGATGACTGAAACTAACTGACTATTTTTCGAGTAATTCGGTCAGTTTAGGCTCCATGGCCTTGGCCCACTCCCGGTAACCCGCGCTGTTGGGATGAAGTGCATCGGGCATCAAATCTTTTCGTAACATACCGTCTTGGCTGAGAAATGTTTCTTTTAGGTCGGGCCAGTAGACGGTTTTGTTGTCCGCGTACGTCTGCAGAATCCCATTGACCTGGTCGGTGCGGATTCGGCCTGGGTCGGTCGGCTTCCACTCGCGTGGAAAGATGGCCAGAAGCAGAATCCTCGAAGCGGGCAATCGCTGATGGACTTCTTTGAGTATGGCCAACACGCCTTGAGCCGTATCCCGTCCTTCGTTTGCCGGCTCGCCGCGATTATTGGTTCCGATCATGATGACCACGGCTTTAGGGTTGCGGGCTTTCATCCCGTCGAGTCCGCCGGCCTGAATATGCCACAACATATGCGAAGTTCTGTCACCACTGGAACCGATGTTCACCGCGTGACGGGTGCCGTAATATTCCTTCCAGACCTCGTGGCCCGCACGACCCCACCCGAAGACGATGGAATCCCCGATCATCAGAATATCCACGTTCTTTTCGGTCACCCACCGCTTGCGGTCTTCGTGGTGCCTTAGAAACTCTGTCCATCCGCCTTTGGCGCGTTCTTCGGCTCGCGAATCAGCTTGGGTGGCAGAAATATCCCTTTCATAGAACGGATTTTCCCACGGCATCTTTGCAGGGGCCGGGGGGAGTGCGGTCTCGGCGCCGAAGCAGACCGACGAGAGGATACACAGCAGCGCGGCGGTGAGGAATACCGTTGTTCTCACGCTTTTAGAGGCTTTTGAGGTAGGCCGTGAGGTCGGCGACGCCTTGATCGGTCAAGCCGAGCATGGCCGGCGAATACATGAGCGACTTCTCCAGCTTCTCGACGGACTTGATGCGGTCAGCCGGGACCGTCTGGATGGCGCCGCCGAAGCCCTTGATCATGGTCGGGTCGCCTTGCGTGAGCACCATTCCCGTGAGCACGAGGCCATCCTTGGTCACCAGGCGCGAACCTTCATAACCGTGTGAGATGGCCGCGGAAGGCTGGGCGATCGCCTGGATGATGGCCTCCGCCGACTGCTGGCGCCCATAGGTCGTCAGGTTGGGTCCATACTCGATACCCTGATCGCCGATGCGGTGACAGGAATAGCAGACCGCCACCGCGGCAGCACCACGCTTCGCGTCACCCTTCAGTTTGGCGATGGTTTCGACGGAGGACAGCGGCTGGGCGCCGACCGGCTCCGCGGGGATGTCACTCGCCGTCAGCTTGACCTGATTGGGGTCGTAGAGACCGCGGGCCTTGAGGACCTTATCGACCTCGAAGCCCTTCCAATCGTTGCCCTTGCGGTTATTCAACCACCAGCTGGCGATCTCCTTGAGGTCCTTGCGCTGCGACAGTTCGACCATGGCGCCGACCGCCTCGGGGCTGTTCGTGAAGGCCAAGGCCGTGACCATCTGCTTGGTCTGGGCGGCATCCAACTTGCCGGAAGCCAGGCGGGCACGAATGCCCGCGACGCCGGCCGGCACGTGCAGACGCCAAGTCAGGCCCGCGAAAGCGTCGCTCCAGGTGGCGGGGTCGCCGCCCATGGTCTTGCTGAGCGCGGCATGGAGTTCGACTTCGCGACCGGTGGCACCGAGGCCGACGGCTTCGAGGTAGGCGCGGTCCTTGCCATCGAAACGCTGGGCCACTTCCACAAGGGCGGCGAGCGCTTCCGGCCCCTTGAACTCACGCAAGGCCAACGCCACTTCGCGCCGAACCGCGGGCGAAGCGTCCTTGGCGTTCGCCACCGCGAGATTGAGCACGTCGCGGTTCGCGGCCCGGAGGGCGCGGAAGGCGACGAGACGGCGCTGATCGTCCGGCGAGCGGAGCTCGGCGGAGACCAAGTTCGCGCCCTTGTCGCCCAACTGGGCCAGCAACCAAACGGCGCGAGCAGACACGAACGGATTGGCATCCTTGAGCAAAGCGGACACCGCTGGGATGGCGGCTTCGCCTTGGGCCTTCAGGCGGGCGAAACCGGCCCCGCGGATGTTGTTGGCGGGACTACGGAGCGCGAGGATTTGACCCTCGGTGGTGTTGAGGTCGATCTTCGGGACGACGGACTTGAAGCCCTTCGGGGCCAGGCGGTAGATCGTGCCGCTGTAACGATTGTCGCGCGTGCCGTGACCGCCCACGCCCGGATCGTACCAATCGGCGAAGTAGAGGGCGCCATCGGGACCGACGGTGATGTCGGCCGGACGGAACATCGTCTTCAGTACGCCCGTGGCACGGCCACCGAGGAAGTCCGAGCCCGCCCATTCCCTCTCCTTGTTGGAAGTGATGAAGTCGAAGCGCTCGAGCTTCATCCCCGCGCCAGCCGGCTTGGGGAAGTAACCGAAGACGACGTTCTTGCCGGCCTCGCAGGCCAGGAGCAGGCCGTTCCACTTGTCGCCGAGGGCACCGTTCTCGTAGAAGGCCACGCCCGTCGGGGAACCGCCGCCATAGACATCGCCCGCGGGCATCGTGCCGGGGTCGTCTTGACGCCACTCGGCGGTCGGCGTGTCCTGACCGGGACGCTTATCCGCGCCCCAGGAACGCTTGCCGTCGGCGGAGGCGAAGCCGGCGTTGCCGCCTTCCATGATCAACGAGACCCGGCAGGCGGGTGGATCGTCGTTGTCGCTCTGGTAAAGGTCGCCGAACGAGTTGATCGCCTGTTCGTAGCTGTTGCGGTAATTATGGCCGACGATGCGGAGGTCGGAACCATCGGCGTTCATCCGCACGGAGAAACCGCCGATCCAGACGTTGCCGTCGTCGCTGCGCTTGCCGGCGATGTTGCCGAGCATGTAGGGACTGCCCATGTAGAAACGGCGACCCGCCTTGTCGGTGAATTCGGCGCCCATGTTGCCTTGGTTGAAATTCCAGCGGCCGTCGGGGCCCGTGGTCACGCTGTGCAGCGAGTGGTCGTGCTGGCGGCCATTGAAGCCGGTGAGCAAGACCTCGCGCTTATCCAGCGCCGGATTTAAGACCCCATCGCGGTTCACGTCGGTGTAGACGAGCAGGTCGGGCGGTTGCGAGACCACGATCTTGCCGTCGATGGCGGCCACGCCCAAAGGCGAAGCCAAGTTCACGTCCTGCAGGAAGACCGTTGCCTTATCGGCCTTACCCGCGCCCGTCGTGTCCTCGAGGACGACGATGCGGTCGCCCTCCTTGCGGCGTCCGCCTTTGCCGCGGTAGTTCACGCCCTCGGCGACGAACAAGCGGCCCTGTTCGTCGAAGTCGATGTTGGTCGGATTGAAGAGCAACGGCGAAGTCGCCCAGACCGTGACCTCGAAGCCTTCCGGCACGGTGAAGAGTTCCGGCGGGACGAGCATCGGGCCGTCTTCGACCGCCACGGCCTTTTCTTCGTCCGGCTTCTGGGTGAACACCAAGAAACGCATCGCGGCGGGGCTGCGCCTACCGCCGCGCTCCATGCCGCCGTCGTCGATGGCGACCTGGGTGCGGAAGCCGACCACGCCGGCGGGGAGATCGTAGGCGATCACCGACGTCGCGTGCGTACCGATGCCGTTGGTGTAGACCTTGCCGTCCACCTTGAGCGGACCCTTGGAGTTGTTCTTTCCCACGAGCACGGCGCCGTGGCTGGCCGAAGCGGACTTCCACTTGAGGTCGATGAGGTTCTTGGTCGTTCCATCGGCCATCAACAAGGTCGGCTCCACCCAGGAGGCCCAGTCGCAGTTCGTGTCGCCGAGATCGGAGACCAGGAGGTACAGTTCCTTGGCGCCCTTCAGGTCGGCCGTCAGCTCGGTCAGGCGCGCCTTGTCCTTGGTCGTGATGTCCTTGGACTGCGCCACCGGCTTGCCGGCGGCGGGCTTAGCGGTGGGCTTGGCCGCAGGAGCGGCGGCCGGGGCGGCGGGCGGGGAAACACCAGCGGCCGGGCGACCAAACTTGGCTTCGCGCTCGGTCTGGATGGCGGCGGCGGGGATCTTCGCGAACTCCCCAGGCTGCGGGAGCTTCAATCGAGGCGCATTCTTGCCCTTCTCATCCAAGTTGGCGTTGAGCTCGTCCTCCGTGACCGGCGCGGACTTCACGCCCGTGGCGGGCACTTCGACCTTGGCGGCCCAGACGATGGCGTTGAGGGCCAAGGTACGGAAGCCGTCGATGGCCCAGTTGCGATGGTTATGGCCGCCGGAGAAACCGACGCCGCGGCCGCCGTCGGCGCGCTCGATGCCCCACATGAGGGTCTGCTCCTTGCCGAGACCGTCCACGCCGTGCTCGTTCCAGAGGTTGATGTACTTCTTCACGTTCTCGCGGGTCGGAACGGCCGTGACGAGATCGAGCACCTTGCTGCGATCGGCCGGAAAGCGCATGTTGTAATAGAACTCATCGTAAGCCTGCACCAGCCCGGTGACGCCGCGCGAGACCTGGTGATTCGGCAAGGCCTTGAGGTCGGCCACCCAGTGCGGGTTCACGGACCAGCCCGTCTCGAAAGCGCCGCCGATCCACGGGCGGTAATAGAGCTCGCCCTCTTTGGCGTCCGGGTGGACGGCGTAATGCATGAACATGAGGCCCGTGCCCTTCTTGGCCAGTTCATCCACCTTCTTCCACCCCTTGCCGACGACGCTGGTGCCGTCCGCGTAGATCACAAGGCACTTGATGCCGTCGAGGACGGACTCATCCTTGGGCCAACCGTTGACGACCACGGCCTTCAAGCCGAGTCCGCTGTGCTCATTGATCGCCTTGGCCAGCAACCGACAACCGGCGTTGAACTCGTGCTCGCCCGGGCCGTGGGAACGACCGCCCGCCAGGAAGACGATGTCCGCGGCGGCGTGGGCGCCGAGCGAAACGAGCAAACAGGACGCTACCGCGGCGAGGCGGGTCCAAGGACGGAGGATGTTACTCATAAGAATGATGGGGTGAGCCGGGGGGGGACGGCACCCCTCACAGACAGCGGATAACCCTGAAGGTTGGAAGGAAAAACCAATCGAGGCCAAAGAACCCCTCGCGCACCCCCCTCCTGACCTGTTTTCACCCCCGTTTGACATTGGAGGAACAATCATAGGCTATTATTGTTAGATTCTCTATGAAAGCCCCTGCCGTCCTGCTGCTGGCGGGCCTCGCCCTGACCGGGCGTTTGGCCGGGGCTGACTCTGCCCCGACGGCCGCCCAACTCGAGTTCTTCGAAAAAGAGGTGCGCCCGGTCTTGATCGAAAACTGCTACGAGTGCCACGGACCCAAGAAACAGAAGTCGGGGCTGCGCCTGGACTCGAAAGCGTTCATCCTCAAAGGAGGCGAAATCGGGCCCGTCGTCGTCCCCGGCCAGCCGGAGCGGAGCCGCCTCATCCTCGCGATCAACCACGCCAAGCACAAGGACGTCGAAGCGATGCCGAGCGAGGACAAGAAACTCGCGCCGAAGGAAATCGCCGCGCTCACCGAGTGGGTCCGCCAAGGCTTGCCCTGGCCGCCGACGGGCCAACCCGTAATCACCGACCCACGCAAGCACTGGGCCTTCCAACCGATCGCCGCGCCCGTCCCGCCGAAGGTCGCCGCGACCGACCGCGCGCGCAATGACGTCGATCGCTTCGTGCTCGCGCAGTTGGAGGCCAAGGGTCTGACCTACTCGCCCGAGGCCCCGAAGGAAACGCTGATCCGTCGCGCTTACTTCGCCTTGCACGGCTTGCCGCCTACCGCCGCCGAGGTCGAGCGCTTCGTCGCGGATCGCGACCCGCAGGCCTACGACAAGTTGGTCGACCGCCTCCTCGCCGCGCCCGCCTTCGGCGAACGCTGGGGGCGCCACTGGCTCGACGTCGCCCGTTACGCCGACACCAAGGGCTATGTCTTCGAAGAAGAGCGTCGTTACGCCTACGCCTACACCTACCGCGACTGGGTGGTCGGCGCCTTCAATCAGGACATGCCCTATGACCGCTTCCTCAAGCTGCAGCTCGCGGCGGACGCTTTGGTGACCGGCGAAGACACCCGAGACCTCGCGGCCCTCGGCTTCCTGACCCTCGGGCGGCGCTTCCTCAACAACCAGCAGGACATCATCGACGACCGCATCGACGTCGTCATGCGCGGCACGCAAGGGCTCACCATGGCCTGCGCACGGTGCCACGACCACAAATCCGACCCCCTGCCCTCCACGGATTACTACGCGCTGTACGCCATCTTCAATTCAAGCGAGGAGCCCAAGGACAAGCCCCTGCTGAAGCCCTTCACCCCGACGAAGGATACCGAGGAATTCGAAAAGGAGCTCGCCACCAAGGAAGCCAAGGTCGTGGATTTCCGGACCAGCCGGCGCGAAGGGTCCTTCTCGGCCGTCAAGACCACCGCTTACCTCGGGGTCCTCCGCCGCTCCCTGGCGGATACGAAATTCGACGACGCCCAGGAAGCCAAACGCCTCGGGCTCTACCCTTCGGTCCTCGCCGGCTGGAAGAAGACCTTGAAGCCGCGCCTCGTGGCGACCGACGCGCAATTCGGACTCTGGGCCCGCCTCGTCGGGACGCCCGATGATGCCTTCAAGGCCAAGCTCTCCGCCGAACTCCTCGCGAAGTCGGCCACGCCGATCGACCCATTGCTCCAGGCCGCCGTGACCAAGAAGCTGCCGACCAAGTTCGACGAACTCATCGCCCTTTACGGCGAAATCCTCGCCTCCGCCCGCGGCAACCCGACCCTGGAACTCAAGCCTTGGCGGGTGCTCATCGAAGCCCCCAACGGCCCGACGGCGCCGACCGCCGAGAGCCTCGTTGGCTCCTACGTGGTGGCCGACGCCCAGAAGCACCGCGCGTTGATACGCGAAGTGGAAGCCTTCAAGGCCAGCCCGAAGAGCCCGCCGCGCGCCATGGCCTTGGTGGACAAGGCCAAACCCGTGAACGGCACCGTCTTCCTCCGCGGCAATCCCGGGCGCCCGGGCAAAAACGTGACGCGCCACTACCTTGAAATCCTCGCGCCCGACGGCAAGCCCACCGAGTTCAAGCGTGGCAGCGGTCGCCTCGAGTTGGCGGAAGCCATCGCCAACGCCAACAACCCGCTGACGGCGCGTGTCATGGTCAACCGCGTGTGGGACCAAATCTTCGGTCAACCCCTGGTCGAGACCCCCAGCGATTTCGGCGTGCGCACGGCGGCCCCCTCGCATCCGGCGTTGCTCGACGGCCTCGCCGCCCGTTTCATCGCCGACCAGTGGTCGACCAAGAAACTGATCCGCTCGCTGGTGACCTCGGCGGCCTTCCGCCAAGCCTCGGAGACGCACAAGGCGGGCCTGACCAAGGACCCCGAGAATCGTCTCTTGTGGCGCATGAACCGCCGTCGCGCGGACTTCGAGACCATGCGCGACAGCATCCTCGCCGTTTCGGGTCAGCTTGAACCCAAACTCGGTGGTCAACCCTTCGACCTCGTCGCCAATTTCGCCACACCGCGGCGCACCCTCTACGCGATGATCGACCACCAAAACCTGCCGGCGGTCTTCCGCACCTTCGACTTCGCCAATCCGGATTACCACGTCGCCCGGCGCAACCAAACCACGACGCCGCAGCAAGCGCTGTGGATGCTGAACCACCCGTTCACCCGACAACAGGCGGATAAACTCGCGGAACAGCTCACCCCCGCCGCGACCGACGAAGCAAAGGTCCGGCAACTCTACCGGACGGTCCTCGGTCGCGACCCCAAATCGGCGGAGATCAAACAAGCCCTGACCTACGTCACCGAAGTCCGCCTCGCCCCCGCGCCCGCCAACTGGTTGAGCGGGATCGGCGGCTACGACCCCAAGACGAAGAAAGTCACCTTCACCGAGATGAAGGTGCTCAAGAAGGAGGCCCTGACCCCGACCGACAAGTATCCGGATGCCGCGAGCGGCAATGGCCATGCGACGCTGACGGCGAAGGGCGGCCACCCGGGCAATGATGCGCAGCACGCCGTCATCCGACGTTGGTCCGCGGGCGGCGGCGGTGAATTCCGAATCGATGGCGAGCTCAAGGTTCCCACCCCGCAAAGCCAAGGCGTGCGGGCCCGCATCGTTTCCGCGCAACGCGGCCTCCTCGGCGAGTGGACCTGCCTCGGCGGCGCGGCGGTGCCCGTCGTCCTGGAGAAAGCGATCATTGCCCCCGGCGACACCGTGGACTTCATCCTCGACGACCTCAACGGACCGAACAGCGACAGCTTCAGCTGGGCGCCGATGCTCAAGGATGCCCGGACCGGCGAGGTCATCGATGCGGCCGCCGGCGGTTTCAGCCGCAAGGGATCGCCGCAGTCCCCCTGGTCCTCGCTCGCGCAGGTCCTCTTCGCCAGCAATGAATTCAACTTCGCCGAATAAGCATGCACCACGACCCCACCTTCATCCATAGCCGCCGGGAGTTCCTGCGGAAGTGCGGCATGGGCCTCGGCGGACTGGCCTTCGCCTCGTTGCTGCAGCGCGACCTCCACGGCGCCCCCGTCTCCGTCAACCCCCTGCACCCGCTCGCGGCGCGCCGCGCCCCTCTCCCCTCCAAGGTCAAGCACGTCATCCACATATTCGCCAACGGTGGTCCGTCGCACGTCGACACCTTCGACCGCAAGACCTCGCTCGACAAATATCACGGCCAGAAACTGCCCGGCGAATACATCGCCACCGAACGCAAGACCGGAGCCGCCTTCCGCTCGCCGTTCACCTGGAAGCGCTACGGCAAGAGCGGCCTCGAAGCCAGCGAGCTCTTCGCCAAGACGGCGGCCTTCGCCGATGACCTCTGCGTCATCCGCTCCATGCAGGCGAACGTCCCGAACCATGAGCCTTCCCTCCTGCTGATGAATTGCGGCGAAGCCCGCCAGGTCCGTCCCAGCTTGGGCTCCTGGGTGACTTACGGACTGGGCACCGAAAACGAGAACCTCCCGGGCTTCATCACCCTTTGCCCCGGCGGCTACCCGATCCAGGAAACCCAGAATTGGCAGTGCGGCTTCCTGCCCGGCGTCTACCAAGGAAACTACGTCGATTCCTCCAAGAAGACCGTCGAGGAACTCATCGAGAACATCCGCAACGCGGGTCTGTCGCGGCCGGCGCAGCGTAAGCAGCTCGACCTCCTCGCACGGATCAACGCCTCGCACCAGTCGCTCCATCCGCAGGATGCCGCCCTCGAAGCCCGCGCCCAGTCGTTCGAGATGGCCTACCGCATGCAGCTCGAAGCCACCGATGCCTTCGACATCAGCCGCGAGCCCATCTCGACCCGGACGATGTACGGCGATACGACGCAAGGCCGCCAATTCCTGATCGCCCGTCGCCTGGTGGAACGGGGCGTCCGTTTCGTCCAGCTTTGGCATGGCTCTGGCCAGCCTTGGGATGCCCACGACGACCTGGAATCCAACCACCGCAAGTTGGCGCACCAGGCCGACCAACCGATCGCCGCGCTCCTCGCCGACCTGAAGCGCACCGGCATGCTCGACTCCACGCTCGTCATCTGGGGCGGAGAGTTCGGTCGCACCCCGACGGTCGAACTCCCCACCCCGGGCTCGAACGCCGGGAAGATCAACGGCCGCGACCACAACCATCACGGGTTCACCATGTGGATGGCGGGCGGCGGCGTGAGGGGGGGCACCACCTACGGTGAGACCGATGAATTCGGCTTCAAGTCCGTCAAGGACGTCGTGCACGTGCACGACCTGCATGCCACGATCATGAAGCTCCTCGGCTTCAACCACGAGGAGTTCACCTTCCGGCATGCGGGCCGCGACTATCGCCTCACCGACGTTCACGGTAAGGTCGTGCAGGCGTTGATCGCCTGACCTACCGGACCGGAAGTCCGTCGCCGGCAACTTCACGCTTCCCCTCCGCCGCAGGGTGGCCAACCTAGGGCCACCCCCGCCCAACCATGCGTTGCCTGCTTGTCTTCTGCCTGCTCAGCGTCGTCACCCCAGGGTTGAGCTTGGCCCAGACCGCGCCCGAACTGAAGGTCATCAAGGACATCGGCTACCGCCGGGGGGACGACCTGACCGCCTATGAGGCCGAGCGCTGCAAGCTCGACCTCACCTTGCCGCCGGCGACCCAAAAACCCTTCGCCACCTACGTCTGGTTCTATGGCGGCGGGCTGAAGAACGGCGGCAAAAACCTCGCCTCCGAACATTGCGCGGAAATCGCCGCGAACTTCGCCCGCGCAGGCATCGCCGTCGTCGTGCCTGACTATCGCCTCAGCCCCAAGGCCCAATACCCCGCGTATGTCGACGATGCCGCCGCCGCCTTCGCATGGACGGTACGCAACATCGCGCGGCATGGCGGCGACCCAGGCAAGGTCTTCATCGGCGGACATTCCGCGGGCGGATACCTCGCGCTCATGGTGGGCTTCGACGCCAGCCGGCTCAAACCCTATGACCTCAGCCTCAAGGACGTCGCCGGAATCGCCCAAGTCAGCGGCCAAGTCTTCACGCACTACACCATCCGCGAAGAACGCGGCCAAGGCCGCTACCGCGTGACCTCCGACGACGCCGCGCCGGCCTTCCACGTGCAGAAGACCTTGCCGCCGGTGCTCTCCCTCTATTCCGACAACGACATGATCGGACGGGCCGAGGAGAACCAATTCCTGGTCGCCATGCTCAAGGGCGCCGGGCACGTCGAAACCTACTCGCTCAAAGTCGCCGGGACGGATCATGGCAGCGTCGGACACAACCTCCGTTTCGCCGAGGATCCTGGACACAAGGCCATCGTCCAGTTCATCCGCAAGCAGTCCGCAAGCCGCTGACCATGCGCCCGAAGCTCTTCATCGTCGCCGCCTTGTTCGCCGTCTGCGCCGGGCACGCAAAGACCTTGGCGGAAGCCGCCGAATCCTTGGCGACCAAACTCCCCGCGGGTTGCATCGTCACCGCCGAGCAGACTCCGCAAGGGACCCGCTTCGCGCTGGCTGGTCGATCGCCCGACCCCAAGGTAGCGCCGGAAAAATTGGTCTTCGAAATCGCGTCGCTCACGAAAATCTTCACGGGCATCCTGTTGGCCGAAGCCGTCCGGGAAAAGAAGGTTGCCCTCGACACCACGGTGGCGGAGCTACTGGGTCGCGACTTCAAGTTCGCCGATGGACGCGTGGGCCGGATCACGCTCAAGCAACTCTCCACGCATACCAGCGGGCTGCCGCGGATGCCGGACAACTTCACGAGCGGCTTCAAGGGGTACGCGGGTTACGACGAAGCACAGATGCTGGCGTGGTTGGCCCAAGTGAAGCTGAAGCAAGACGGGCCGCATGCCTGCAGTTATTCGAACATCGGCGTCGCCCTGCTCGGACACCTCGTGGCCAAGCAGTACGGCAAGCCATGGACGGAATGCATCCTCGAAAAAATCTGCGCGCCACTGGGGCTGACGCACACGCAAGCGAATCACTCGCCCAGCCACGGTACCCTGGCTCCGCCCTTCAGCGGCAACAAGCCGGGGACCGTCACCACCTTCCAAGCCTTTGCTCCCGCCGGCGGACTGCGCAGCACCGCCGCGGACATGCTCAAGTTCGGACAAGCCTTGGCGCACCCGGAACGCACCCCGCTGAAGGACGCCCTCACGTTGGCCCTGCAGGCGCATGCGGACTCCAACGGCAACGGCGGCAAGGTCGGCCTCGGCGCCTTTCGGGCCGGGCCGCCCGAGCGCGTTGCGTACGTACATGACGGCGCCACGGCGAGCTACCGCTCAGCCATTCGAGTCACCCCTGCCCTCGACACCGTACGTATCGTCCTCATGAATAATAATACGATGGAAGGCAGCGACGTCCTCAAGGCCATGGAATAACCCATCCCCTTTCCCCCATCCCCTTTTCACTCCGGTCCCCCTTTTTCGCCCCCTTTTCATCACCACCCATGCTACGCCTGCTCATCCTTCTGCTGACCCTTCCCAGTCTGCTTCGTGCCGAAGCCCCGCAACCGACCTACGACATCGTCGTCTACGGCGGCACCTCGGCCGCCATAATCGCCGCCGTCCAAGCCAAGAAGATGGGGAAGACCGTCATCGTCGTCAGTCCCGACCAGCACCTCGGCGGCCTCTCGAGCGGAGGGCTGGGTTTCACCGACTCCGGCGATAAATCGGTCATCGGCGGGCTCTCGCGCGACTTCTATCACCGCGTCTGGCAGGCCTACCAAAAGCCGGGAGCCTGGAAGCATGAAGCCAAGGAGAAGTTCGGCAACAAAGGCCAGGGCACGGTCGCGATGGATGCCTCCGAGCGCACCATGTGGATCTTCGAACCCTCGGTCGCGGAAAAAGTCTTCGAAGACTACGTGAAGGAACACCAGTTGATCGTCGAACGCAACGAATGGCTCGACCGCGCACACGGAGTCGAGAAGCAGGACGGGCGCATCGTGGCCATCACCACCTTAAACAAGCGACGCTTCGTCGGACGCATGTTCATCGACGCCACCTACGAGGGCGACCTGATGGCTGCCGCCGGCGTCAGCTACACCTACGGCCGCGAAGCCAACGCCGCCTTTGACGAGACCCTCAACGGCATCCAACTCGGTCATGCCAAGTCGCACCAATTCGCCGGCAAAGTCGACCCATACGTCATCGAGGGTGACCCCCAGTCCGGCCTCCTCCCGCGCATCCAGGAGGGTCCGGTGGGCGGCAAGGACGGGGACGGCGACAAGAAAATCCAAGCCTACAACTTCCGCATGTGCCTGACCAAGGTGGCGGCCAACCGCGTCGAGTTCCCGAAGCCACCGGGCTACGACCCCAAGCAGTATGCCCTCTTGGCCCGCGCCTTGGCGCAAGGCTCCACGCACGTCTTCGGCAAGTTCGACCTCATCCCGAACGCCAAGACCGACACCAACAACCATGGACCGTTCAGCACCGACAACATCGGCATGAATTGGGATTACCCGGACGCTTCCTACGAGCGCCGGCGCGAGATCATCGCCGAGCATCGCCAATACCAGCAGGGCTACCTGTATTTCTTGGCCAACGAGCCCTCCGTCCCCGCCAAGATCCGCGAAGGCTTTGCCCAATGGGGTTTGGCCAAAGACGAGTTCACCGACAACGGCCACTGGCCGCACCAGATCTACGTCCGCGAAGCCCGCCGGATGACCGCCGACGTCGTGGTCAACGAGAACCACCTCAAGCGCAAGATCCCGACCCCGCGCTCCGTCGGCATGGGCTCGTACAACATGGATTCCCATAACGTGCAGCGCATCGTCGTGAAGGACGCCGACGGCAAGGCCTACGTCCGCAACGAAGGCGACGTCCAGGTGAACCCGGGGCGGCCCTACCCCATCGAGTATGGTTCCCTCGTGCCGAAGAAGGACCAGTGCACGAATCTCCTCGTTCCCGTCTGCGTCAGCTGCACGCACATCGCCTACGGTTCGATCCGCATGGAGCCCGTCTTCATGATCCTCGGCCAGTCCGCCGCCACCGCCGCCAGCTTGGCCATCGACCAGAAAATCGCCGTGCAAGACGTCCCTTACGCCGACCTGAGCGCGAAGCTCCTTGCCGACGGACAGATCCTCGACCGCGCCGCCGCTCCCAAAGCCGCCCGCCGCGAAGCCAAGGAACTCCCTGGCATCACCGTCGATGATGCCGAGGCCAAAGTCACCGGTACGTGGACCGAGAGCGTCGCCTCCCCCTCCTTCATCGGCGCCGGCTACCGCCATGACGGCAAAGGCGAGCACGGGCCGGTCACCGCCCGCTTCGAGACCAAGCTCCCTCAGCCAGGTAAATACGAGGTGTTCCTTGCCCTCGTCCCCAACGCGAACCGAGCCTCGAACGCCGCCGTGACCATCGCGCATGCCGGGGGCACGACCGCAAAGAAGGTGAACCTCAAGGACAAGACCCCCGCCAATCTCCTCAGCCTCGGAATTTACACGTTCGCGGACACCCTGCCCGCCAGCGTGACCGTGGGTAACCAAGGTGCGGACGGGTATGTCGTCATCGACGCCGTGAACTGGGTTTTTAAGCCCTAAAGACAAGGAACGCGGTTTCGCCGAGTTCTAGAGGGTAACCCTGACGTAATTACGTCGGGTCGGTTGCCATTGGAATTGAAACAACCTGACTATGAGGTTGTCATAGTTGACCTTGCCATGTCGCCCAGCTTGCGCCCCATCTCCATCCTAGCCGTCGCCGTCCTCGGCCTTCCCGTCCTGTTCGCCGCCGACCAGGCCGACGACCTCGTCCGCTTCAACCGCGACATCCGTCCGATCATGTCGGACACCTGCTTCCATTGCCATGGCTTCGACGAGAAATCCCGTAAGGGGGGCCTACGGCTCGACATCCGGGAATTCGCCCTCAAGGCCGGCAAGAGCGGCGAGATCGCCATCGTCCCGGGCAAACCCGAAGAGTCGGAGATCATCAGGCGAATCTTCACGAAGGACGAAGATGACCTCATGCCCGCGAAGGAGTCGCATAAGACCCTCACGCCAGAACAGAAGGAACTCTTCCGTCGCTGGGTAAAGCAGGGCGCCGTCTATGAGCCCCATTGGGCCTACACGCCGCTGACACCGGTGGCGGTTCCGCCGATGCCTGCTGGGGGACGCAACCCGATCGACGCCTTCATCGGCGCCAAGCTGGCCGAGAACAAGATCGCGCCTTCCGCCGAAGCCTCCAAGGAAAAGCTGCTGCGTCGTCTCTCGCTGGACCTCACCGGCTTGCCCCCGACGCCGGCCGAGCTCGCCGCCTTCCTCTCCGACCAATCGCCCACCGCCTACGAGAAGCAGGTCGATCGCCTGCTCGCCTCGCCCCACTACGGTGAACGCATGGCCGTGTGGTGGTTGGATATCGCCCGCTTCGCCGACACCGTGGGCTTCCACGGCGACCAGAACCAGCGGATCTTCCCTTACCGCGACTACGTGATCAACGCGTTCAACGCGAACAAGCCCTTCGATGCCTTCACCCGAGAGCAGCTGGCGGGCGACCTCCTGCCGAACGCGACGGAGGAACAGAAGGTCGCCTCCGGCTACAATCGCCTGAACATGATGACCCGCGAAGGCGGCGCGCAACCGAAGGAATACCTCGCGAAATACGGCGCCGAGCGCGTCCGCTCGGTGTCCGCCGCTTGGCTGGGTTCGACCTTTGGCTGCGCCGAATGCCATGACCATAAGTTCGACCCGATCAAGGCCGCCGACTTCTATACCCTGCAGTCCTTCTTCGCCGACGTGAAGCAATGGGGCGTCTATGCGGATTACGCCTACACCCCGGAGCCGGAGCTCCGTGGCGTGAACAACGATTCGCCCTTCCCACCTGAAATCAAAACCACCAGCCCTTACCTGAAGAAGCAGGACGCCCGGGCCCGCCAGGAAATCGCGGCGTTAGCGCAAGCCAAGACGGACCCCGCCAAGGTCGCCGCCTGGATCGCCGCCCTCCAGCCCTTCGCCCAGAAAAACCCCGACGGCTGGCTGAAACCTGCGGGGTCCTTTGAAATCCATAAGGCTGCGATGGCGGCCGCCCCCGCCAAGAAGGGCACCAAAGCCACCCCCAGCCCGAGCGCGGGAACAGCTGTCGTGGCTTCGCAGCAACCGCTCGTCGCCGGCCAGTCGGTCGCCCTCAAGAAAGCCCTCGCCAAAGGCGAGAGTCTGGTCCTCGCCCTGAAGCCCGGGGCCCTCCGGGTCGCCGCCGTGCGCCTCGCCTTACCCGAAGCCAAAGCGGGCACCCGGAGCAACCTGACCATCGGCCTATCGGTCCGCAATGCCGCAGGCAAGGAACGCAAGCTTCCGGTCGCCTTCGCCGATGCCGCCGCGAAAGACCTCAAGCATGCCGGCGGCATCGAGATCCTTGGCATCGGCAATACTTGGGCGTTGACGATACCGGCGACAGGAACCGCCTCCGCCGTCTGGCTGCTGGACACACCGGCTGAACTGACCCAAGGCGACACCCTACTGCTCGCCATCGACGGAGCCAATACTCAGCCCATCCAAGTTTCCGTCACGCCCTTCGGTGGCTACGACCCATTGACCGTCGGCAAGCTCCCCGCGTCCACCGACAACCAAGCCGTCGCCTACCTCTGCTCCGTTCAACCCGCGCGAGCCGACTACGAGCAAGTCAAAGTCATGGCCGCCAAGCTGCGTGAGTATCGTCGCGGCGAGGCGTGGTCGCTCGTGACCGAAGCCCGGGCACCGATCACCGTGCGCATCCTCCCGCGGGGCAACTTCCTGGACACCACCGGCCCAGTCGTCCTCCCCGCCACCCCGTCGTTCCTGCCGGGTTACCGTCAGAGCACCGAGCAGCAACGCCTCACGCGCCTCGACCTCGCGAACTGGCTGACCTCCATGTCAAACCCGATGACGGCACGCACCTTCACCAACCGACTCTGGCAAATCTTCCACGGCACCGGACTCTCCGCCGTCCTCGATGACCTCGGCTCGCAAGGTGAACTGCCCTCCCACCCGGAGCTGCTCGACTGGCTGGCCGTCGAATTCCGCGACCATGGCTGGGACGTCAAGCGCATGGTCCGCCTCATGGTGACCAGCCGGACGTACCGCCAAAACAGCAGCCTGCGGCCCGAACTCAAGGACCTCGATCCCGCCAACCGCCTCTTGGCTTCCCAGACCCCCCGGCGCTTGGATGCGGAATTCATCCGCGACAACGCCCTCGCCATCTCCGGCCTGCTGAACGCCGCGGACATCGGCGGCCCGAGCGTGAAGCCTTACCAGCCCGACGGCTACTACGAGCCCCTGCAATTCCCGAACCGGACCTACGTCGCGAGCAAGGACGCCGAACAATGGCGACGCGGCCTGTACATGCACTGGCAACGCATGTTCCTGCACCCGATGTTGGTCAACTTCGATGCCCCGGCCCGCGACGAGTGCGTCGCCCTGCGCGGCTCGAGCAACACGCCGCAGCAGGCCCTGACGCTCTTGAATGACCCCACCTTCGTCGAAGCCGCCCGCGTCCTCGCGGCCCGCCTCCTCGCCAAGCCTGCCGCGGACGACCGCCTCAACGCCGCCTTCATCCTGGCGGTCGGACGCGGCATCAAGCCAACCGAGCGGGCCGCGCTGGAAAAGCTGATCGCCGATCAGCGGGCCTACTACGCGGCCAATCCCGCGGAGGCCACCAAACTCCTGAAGATCGGCCTCACCCCGCCGCCCGCCGACGACCCCGCCGTCCACGCCGCCTGGACGCAGGCCTGCCGCGTCCTCCTCAATTCCCACGAAGTCATCACGCGCTACTAAGCCATGCACCCTTACGACCCCATCGCGCATACGCTGTCGATCAACCGACGCAGTTTCCTGACCAAGAGCGCCTACGGCTTGGGCGGCGCCGCCTTCGCCATGCTCGCGGCCAAAGGCCTCGCCGCCACGGACGGCCCCGCTGACCGCGCTTTCTCCAAAGGTTTCCTGAAGTCTCCGCACTTCCCCGTGAAGGCGAAGCGAGTCATCTACCTCTGCATGGCGGGTGGCCCCTCGCACCTCGAGACCTTCGATTGGAAGCCCACGCTCAAGAAGCTCGATGGCCAAGCCTTCCCTGAGTCCTTCACCAAGGGGCAGCAACTTGCCCAGTTGCAGGGTGCCGTGCTCAAGGCCCGCGGCTCGTTCGTCGACTACAAGAAATACGGCAAGGCCGGCATCGAGATCAGCGACCTCTTCCCGCATATCGGCGGCCAGGCCGACGACCTCTGCGTCATCCGCTCGATGCGGACCGAGCAGATCAACCATGACACGGCGCACGCGTTCATGAACACGGGGTCGATCATCAAGGGCCGCCCGAGCATGGGCTCCTGGCTGCTCTACGGTTTGGGCGCCGAAACCGAAAACCTCCCCGGTTACATCGTCCTCACCTCGGCCGGCAAGACCGGCCTGCAGCCGATTTCCTCCCGCCAATGGTCCAGTGGCGCCTTACCCAGCAAATACCAAGGCATCCTGTTCCAATCCAAGGGTGAAGCGGTGCACTACATCGGCAATCCCCAGGGCGTCTGCCAGAGCACCCAGCGTCAAGTCGTCGATGAGATCCGCCGCCTCAACGGCACGCTCGCCGAGGAGACCATCGACCCGGAAATCGCCACGCGCATCGCGCAGTATGAACTCGCCTTCAAGATGCAGTCGAGCGTACCCGACCTGCTCGACTTCAAGAACGAGTCGCCCAAGACCCTCGAGAAGTACGGAATCAAGGAAGTCGGGGACGGCTCCTTCGCGTCCAATTGCCTCATGGCCCGCCGCTTGGCTGAGCGCGGCGTCCGCATGATCCAACTCTACCACCGCGCCTGGGATCACCATGGTGGCATCGAAGACGGCATGCGTTCGGCCGCGAAAGACGTGGACCAAGCGACCGCGGCGCTGATCGCCGACCTCAAGCAACGCGGCATGTTGGAGGACACCTTGCTGCTCTGGGGCGGCGAATTCGGCCGCACCCCGATGGGGCAAGGCTCGGGCCGCGACCACCACATCTTGGGTTTCAGCGTCTTCCTGGCCGGCGGGGGCGTCAAGTCCGGCACCGTCTATGGAAATACCGACGAACTCGGTTATCGCTCCGTCGAGAACATCGTCGATGTGCATGACCTGCACGCCACGATGCTCGCCCTCATGGGCATCGAACACACGCGCTTGACCGTGAAGCTCCAAGGACTCGACATCCGCCTGACAGGCGTCGCCGGCAAGCAGGTCAAGGGCATCATGGCCTGACGATGGTCCGGCCCGACCACCCCATCCCCACGGACGTCCGCCGGACGCGAGCGGAGATGGGACGTCGCGCGGCCGAGCACGTCGTCACCATCCTCGCCCAGACCCTGGCCGCGCAACCTCGCGCCCGGGTCGTCTTCGCCTGCGCCCCTTCGCAAAACGAATTCCTCGCCGAGCTCATCGGCCAAAGCCAAGGCCTCATCGACTGGGCGCGTATCGATGGCTTCCATATGGATGAGTATATCGGACTCGGCGCGAAACACCCCGCCGGTTTCCGGACATACCTTCGTCGACGCCTCCTCGACCACGTCGCCCTCGGCAGCTTCGCTGAAATCCACGGGGAAGCCGCGAACAGCGCGCAAGAAGCCACTCGCTACGCCGCCTTGCTCGCCGCCGCTCCCATCGACCTCATCTGCCTCGGCATCGGTGAAAACGGCCACATCGCGTTCAACGACCCGCCCGTGGCCGACTTCGACGACCCCGTGCGCGTCAAAGTCGTCCACCTCGATCATGCCTGCCGACAGCAGCAACTCAACGACGGTTGCTTCGCGACCTTGGCGGAAGTCCCCAAGCAAGCCTTGAGCCTGACCATTCCGGTCTTCCGGCAAGCCCGGCACCTGAGCGTCGTCGTTCCGGGCATGCGCAAAGCCCAAGCCGTCGCGGCCGCCTGCCTAGGACCGCTGACCCCGAAATGCCCGGCCTCGATCCTAAGGACACACCCAAACGTTCGCCTATTCCTCGACGAGTTCGCCGCCCTGCAGTTAAAGGCCTAAGGGCCGAACATGGCATCCAGGGAAGACCCGTCATTAATTACCCGTCTTTAGCCTTCTCATGAGTCGGGGTTGGTCTAACTTCTGTTCATGTCCCCACGCACCCTCCTCCCACTCTGGGCGGCGATTTTCTCGTCCGTCCTCGCTTCCCCTCTGGCCATCGCGGCCGATGCCCCAGCCGCAACCGTGGCGACGGCACCAGCCTCCACCCCGGGCGCCAAGGTCGAACTCTTTAATGGCAAGGACCTCACCGGGTGGACCTCCTTCCTCAAGGGCGGCGCCCCCGCCGCGGAAACTTGGTCGGTCAAAGACGGCCTCTTGGTCTGCACCGGCAAGCCCAACGGCTTCCTCCGCACCGAGAAGTCCTACAAACAATATAAGTTCACGGTCGAATGGCGCTTCACCAAACCCGGCAACACCGGCGTCGTCGTCCACATGACCGCGCCCGACGCCATCTGGCCGAAGAGCATCGAATGCCAAGGCATGCACAAGAACCAAGGCGACTTCTATCTCTGGTCCGGCGCCACGGCCAAGGAAGGCGTCGCGCTGAAGGCCAAGGATGGCACCGTCCGGGGTTACCGCATCGGCAAGCAGCTCGACGCGGAAAAGCCCGCCGGCGAGTGGAACACCTTCACGACGATCTGCGAAAAGGATACCGTGACCATCCTCGTCAACGGCAAGGAAGTGAACAAGGCGACCGGCCTGAACCTCACCGAAGGCGCCATCGGCCTCCAATCCGAAGGCGGCGCCTTCGAAGTGAAGCGCTGTACGCTTGAACCTCTCTGAACACCCTTCCCTGACTCCATGCGTCTCCTCGCCCTCCTCCTCGCCTCCGTCGCCTTGACGGCCGCGCCCACGCCCCCCGAAGGCTTCACCTCGCTCTATAACGGCAAGGACCTCACCGGCTGGCGCGGCGGCGACACCTCCGACCACCGGGCCTACCTCGCCCTGTCGCCCGAAAAGCGCGCCGAGCGCGATAAAGCCTGGACCGCCGACATGCTCGCCCACTGGAAGGCCGAAGGCGACGAACTCGTCAACGACGGCAAGGGCAAGTACGCCACCACCGAGAAGGAATACGGCGACATCGAGTTGACCCTCGAGTACAACATGGCGCCCCTCGGCGACTCCGGCATCTACCTCCGCAACGTGCCGCAGGTGCAGATTTGGGACCCCGCCAACGCCAAGGAAAAGAAGAACGGCGCCGACAAAGGCAGCGGTGCGCTGTGGAACAACGGCCTGAACAACGGCAAGTTCCCGCTCGTCCTCGCCGACAAGGCACCCGGCGAATGGAATACGCTGCGCATCGTCATGGTCGGGGCACGCGTCAGCATCTGGCTCAACGGCAAGCAGACCGTCGATCACGCCAGCCTCGAGAACTTCTATGACCGCAAAGTGGCCGTTCCGGCCAAGGGCCCGATTTGCCTCCAGACCCACGGCGCTCCGATCCGCTGGCGCAACATCTTCGTCCGCGAAATCAACGGCGCCGAAGCCAACAAGTACCTCGCCTCGAAGGGCACCGAAGGCTTCAAGGCCATCTTCAACGGCAAGGACCTCACCGACTGGAAGGGCGCGACCGACCAATACGAAGTCGTGGATGGCGCCATCTTCTGCAAACCCGGCAAAGGCGGCAACCTCTACCACAAGGACGACCTGACCGACTTCGTCGCCCGCCTCGAGTTCAAGGTGCCCGCCGGCGGCAACAACGGGCTCTGCCTCCGCTTCCCCGGCACCGGCAACACCGCCTATGTCGGCATGTGCGAACTCCAGGTGCTGGACGACAACTACGACAAGGTGAAGGGCAAGCTCGACCCGCGCCAAGTCCACGGCTCGGCTTACGGCATGGTCGGCGCCCAGCGCGGCTACCAGCGTCCCATCGGCGAGTGGAATTACCAGGAAGTCACCGTCAAGGGCTCGAACCTCAAGGTTGAGCTCAACGGTTTCATCATCCTCGATGCCGACCTCAGCAAGGTCGACATGGCCACGGTCATGGGCAAGAGCGCCCACCCGGGCAAGGATCGCAAGAACGGCTTCTTCGGCTTCGCCGGCCACGGTGATGCCGTCGGTTTCCGCGCCCTCGCCATCAAGTCCCTCGCCGAAGCCAAATAAACCATGCACGTCCGTCGGTCCTCCCTCGTGGTCCTGCTCGCCGCCGCCTCCGCGGTGCTGGCGGAGGACCGTGTCGAATTCAACCGCGACATCCGCCCCATCTTCTCCGACACCTGCTACGCCTGCCACGGGCCGGACGAAGCGAAGATGAAGGGCAAGCTCCGGCTCGACTCGCTCGAGGCCGCGCGGCGGGGCGGGAAGTCGGGCGCCCCCGCGATCGTCCCCGGGCACCCCGAGCGAAGTGAGGTGATGAAGCGTCTGCTGACGACGGATGCGGACGACCACATGCCACCCGCGGAGTTCCACAAGATCCTCACGAAGGAGCAGATTGATTTGGTGGCCCGCTGGATCAAGGAAGGCGCCGTCTACCAAGGGCACTGGGCCTTCCAAACGCCGAAGAAGCCAGCGGTCCCCGCCATCCCCGCAGGGGGCAACGCCATCGATGGCTTCGTCGTCCAAGCGCGGAGCGCCAAAGGCTTGAGCGGTACTCCCGAGGCCCCCCGCACCACCCTCCTCCGCCGAGCCGCGCTCGACCTGACCGGCCTGCCGCCCTCTGAAGCGGACCTCGCCGCTTTCCTTGCCGACACCTCACCCGATGCATGGTCCAAGGCCTTGGACCGCCTCTTGGCTTCGCCGCACTACGGCGAACGCATGGCCGCCCAATGGCTCGATTTCGCCCGCTACGCCGACAGCAACGGTTTCCAGAGCGACACCACCCGGACGATGTGGCCCTGGCGCGACTGGGTCATCCGCGCCTACAACTCCAACAAGCCCTTTGACGCCTTCACGATCGAGCAGCTCGCCGGTGACCTGCTCCCCAACCCGACCGAAGACCAACTCGTCGCAACCGGGTTCAACCGGAACCACCGCCTGAACGGCGAGGGAGGTCGCATCGTGGCGGAGTGGGCCGTTGAAACCGTCATCGACCGCGTCGAGACGACCGGTTCGACCTGGATGGCGCTGACGATGAATTGCTGCCGTTGCCACGACCATAAGTACGACCCGATCTCCCAGAAGGAATTCTTCCAGTTCTTCGCCTACTTCAACTCCAACGACGAAACGGGCGTGCTCGGCGAGTTCGGCGGTGCGGCTTCGACCCGCATGGGCGGCAACACTCCGCCGACCTACACCTTCGCCACGCCGGCAGCCAAGGCCCGCCTCGCCGAAGTGGAAAAAGCCGTCGCTGAAGCGGAACTCGCGGTGAAGGCCGCGAGCAAGAATGTCGCCACAGCGCAAAGCGCCTGGGAGCGGAAGCTCCGGCAAGGCTTCGCCGGCAAGACCGCAACCTGGTCGGCGCTCGGCGCGGCCCAAGCCGTCAGCAAAGGCGGCGCGACCCTCAAGCAACAACCCGACGGTAGTTGGCTCGTCGGCGGCAAAAATCCCGACAAGGACGTTTATACCATCACGGCGCCCATCCCCGCGGGCGAACTCACGGGTCTGCTGCTCGAGGTCATGCCCGACGCTTCCTTGCCCTCGCAAAGCCTCGGACGGGCTCCGAACGGAAACTTCGTGTTGAGCGGAGTGGATGCCGTCCTGACCTTGGCTAATGGCAAGAAGGTCGAGCTCGACTTCGTCGATGCCCAAGCCGACTTCAGTCAAGACGGTTGGCCGATCAAGAGCCTCGTGGAAGGTGGCGCAGCCACCAAGGGCGCAAAGAAAGCGCGGCCTGCTCGAGCCAAGACGGGTACGGGCTGGGCCATCGGCGGCAACGCAGCCGAAAATCGCGTCCCCCGCAAAGGCCTCTTCATGCTGATGCCGACGGCCGTGCCCCCGGGTGCGACCTTGACCATCGCCTTACGCTGCGAAACGCTGACCAACCATAACGTCGGCCGCTTCCGCCTCAGCACGACGGGTCTTCCCGCAAGCCTCGTGAGCCTGAAGGACACGCCGCAAGCCGCCGAACTCCGCGCCCTCATCCTGAAGGATTCGGCCACCCGTACGGCCGACGAACGCAAGGCACTGGCCAAGGCGTTTGCCGATAGCCCGGAACACCCGAAACGTTCCGCCGACGCGCAGCTCGCCAGCCTGCGGAACACCAAGAGCACGCTCCCTGGCATCATCGACGTCATGGTGATGAAGGAGCTCGCGCAGCCGAAGGATGCCTTCTTGCTCGACCGCGGCGAATACGACAAACCCACCGTCAAGGTCGAACGCAAGTTGCCGGCGGCGCTCCCGCCCCTACCCGCCGGCGAACCAAACAACCGCCTCGGCTTCGCCCGTTGGCTCGTCAGCGGCCAACACCCGCTCACCGCCCGCGTTTGGGTCAACCGCGCATGGGAGAACTTCTTCGGCACGGGCCTCGTGAAGACTTCGGAGAACTTTGGTTCGCAGGCCGAATGGCCTAGCCACCCGGAGTTGCTCGACTGGCTCGCCGTCGACTTTGCCGAAAACGGCTGGGACATGAAACGCCTGCAGAAGCTCATCCTGATGAGCCAAGCCTACCGCCAGAGCACGGTCGTGACGCCGGAGAAACTGGAGAAGGACCCAGAGAACCGCTGGATCTCACGGGGCCCCCGCTTCCGCCTTCCAGCCGAGACCATCCGCGACCAAGCCCTCGCCGTAAGCGGGTTGTTGGTCCCCAAGGTCGGTGGCGTCAGCGTGAAGCCCTACATGCCCGAAGCAGTCTGGGACGAAACCAGCGTCTACGGCGACATGCGCAACTACAAGGCCGACACCGGCGAAGGCCTCTACCGCCGCTCGCTCTACACCATCTGGAAACGCACCGCGGCCCCGCCCTCCATGCTGCTCTTCGACTCCGCCACCCGCGAGGTCTGCACCGTGAAGCGCTTCCGGAGCAACACGCCGATGCAGGCCCTCTCGCTCCTGAATGAAGTCACCTTCCTGGAAGCGTCGCGCAAATTGGCCGAACTCACGCTGCGCCAACCCGGCACCATCGACCAACGCTTGGCCTGGGCGTTCCAGCGCGTCACCAGCCGTCCCGGTACGCCCGCGGAACTCGCCGTCCTGCGCAAGGGGCTCGACCGACGCCTGACGGCCTACGCAGCCGACCTCCCCGCGGCGAAGAAGCTCCTCGCCAACGGCCAAAGCGCCGTGCCGACCGATTTGGACCCGGCGCAACTGGCCGCCTGGACCGTCACCGCCAACGTCCTCCTCAACCTCGACGAAACCGTCACCCGCGAATGAACTGCAACGACCGTGACTTCATCGGCCTCGACGAGGCCACCCGGCTGGCCCTCTCCCGCCGCACCTTCCTGAAAAAATCCGCAGGCGGCATCGGTCTCGCCGCCCTCGGCTCGATCCTCGCCCCCTCGGCCTTCGCCGGAAAACCGGAAGCAACGGGCTTCCCCAACTTCAAGCCCAAGGCCAAGAAGATCATCTACCTGTTCCAATCGGGGGCCCCGTCGCAGATGGACCTCTTCGACCCCAAGCCGGGGATGGACAAATTCCGGGCGCAGGACCTGCCGGCATCCATCCGCCAAGGACAGCGCCTGACCACGATGACCTCGGGCCAGAAGAGCTTCCCCGTCGCCCCTTCGATCTTCAAATTCAAGCAACACGGTCAGTCGGGCATGTGGTTCAGCGAGGTCATGCCACACATTGCCGGCAAGGCCGACGAATGGTGCATGGTCCGCTCGATGTACACCGAAGCCATCAACCACGACCCCGCCATCACCTTCATGCAGACCGGCAGTCAGTTGGCCGGTCGTCCGTCCATCGGATCATGGGCCAGCTACGGACTCGGCAGCGAGAACGACAACCTCCCGAACTACGTCGTGATGTCGTCCTTCGGCAGTGGCCGACCCGACGACCAACCGCTCTACGACCGCCTCTGGGGCGCGGGCTTCCTGCCCTCGAAGCACCAAGGCGTGAAGCTCCGCAACAAAGGCGAGCGCGTGCTTTACCTCAAGGACCCCGAAGGCATGAGCCGCGACATTCGCCGCGAATCCCTGGATGAGATTTCAGCGCTCAATCAGCAGCGCCACGGCGTGCTTGGCGACCCGGAGATCCAGACCCGCATCGCCCAGTATGAACTCGCGTTCCGCATGCAGACCAGCGTGCCGGACCTGCTCGACTTCTCCAAGGAACCGCAGCACGTGCTCGACCTCTATGGTCCGGACGTCAAACGCCCCGGTTCCTACGCCTCCAACTGCCTGCTCGCCCGTCGGCTCTGCGAACGCGATGTCCGTTTCGTGCAGCTCTTCCACATGGGCTGGGACCACCATGGCGGTCTGCCGAAAGCCCTGCGAGGCCAGTGCAACGACACGGACCAGGCGACCGCGGGGCTGCTCACCGACCTCAAGCAGCGCGGGTTGCTCGACGACACGCTCATCGTCTGGGGCGGCGAATTCGGCCGCACCATCTACTCGCAAGGCGCCCTGACCGAGACCAACTACGGCCGCGACCACCATCCCCGTTGCTTCACGGTCCTCATGGCCGGCGCCGGGGTGAAGAAAGGCCACGTCATGGGTGAGACCGATGACTTCTGCTACAACATCGTCAAGGACCCTGTCCATGTGCACGACCTCAACGCGACCATCATGCACCTCATGGGCGTGGAGCATACGCGCCTGACGTACCGCTACCAAGGCCGCGACTTCCGTCTGACGGATATCCACGGGGAGTTGATGAAGCAGGTCTTAGCCTGATAGGTTTATTCGTTGAATGGTGAGTAATGCAGGAGCGATGCTGTCAGCAGAGGCATCGTACCCCTCCCTCCCCTTGCTCAATTGAACCAATCAACCGGCGCTCCATGCTCCGTACTCCGCCCAACCTCACTTCCCCATCTGTTCTCGATACAGCACCTTGTACGAGTTTTCCGTGGGGCCCTTGATGCCTTCGTTAACCATCAGCGGACGGCATTCCTTCCACCAGGCATCATGCTTGGCGACGAGTTCGCCCACGACCTGCGGGTGCTGCGCGGCGACATCGGTGGTCTCACCGTAGTCGACGCCGAGGTCGAAGAGCTGCCAGTTCGGGCGGACGGGCGCTGACCCAGCCGACTCGCCTTTCGCGGCGGCCTTGGCCTTTCCTTTGCCGGTGTTCGCTCCGTTGCCGGCGGAGACAAGGTGCCAACGGGAGGTGCGGACGCTCGTCTGGACATACCGGCCGACTTCCGGATCGCTGCCGTTCCAGCGCCCAACGTGCGTGAAGAGCGTGCGATCGGGCCAAGCCACCTCCTGGCCCGGCTTGGCGGTCAACAAAGGGACGAGGCTGCGGCCTTCCAGCTGGGCCTGCATGGTCGAGGAGGCCGCGGCACCGGTCAGTTCGAGGATCGTCGGCGCGAAGTCGATATGCGCGGCGAGGGCCTTGACATCCGCCGGCTGAAACCGTCCGGGCAGGCGCCAGAAGGAGATCGCCCGGATGCCGCCCATGAAAGGGGTGCCCTTCTGGGCGCGCATGCCGGCGTTGAAGACCTTGGCGCCGGCGGTGCCGCCGTTGTCGTTCATGAAGACCACGAGCGTGTCCTGGGCGACCCCGAGGGCCGCGAGCTTGGCCAGGATCTTGCCGACGTTCTGGTCGATATTATGGAGCATCCCGAAGAAGTTTTCGGTGTCTTTGCCGAGTCCCTTGCCTTCATAAAGGGCCGCATCTTCCGGCCGTGCGTTGTAAGGTGCATGCGGGGCGTTGGTGGCCACCCATGCCAAGAAAGGACGCTTGGCCGCGGCCTCTCCTTCGATCCACCTGGTGGCCTGCGCGAAGAACTCGTCGGTGCAATACCCCTCGGTCTTCACGAACTTGCCGTTATGCAACAGGGTCGGCCCGAAGTACGAATTCTTGGGTACGTCGCCGCAGCTACCGGGGTAGCTCTGGCCGATCCCGCCCGCGCCATGGATGTAGACCTCGTCGAAACCGCGCTTGTTCGGCTGGTACTCCGCCTCGTCGCCGAGATGCCATTTGCCGAAGATGCCGGTGCGGTAGCCGGCCTTTTGCAGCTGCTCGGCCAGCGTAGCCGCGCCGAGCGCCAGGCGCTCGCGCTCGAGGATGGTGTGGGTGATGCCGTTCTTGAACTCATGCCGGCCGGTCAGAAGCGCGCTACGCGTGGGGGAGCAGGTCGGCGAGACCTGGAAATCCGTGAAGCGGACGCTTTCGGAGCGGAGCCGGTCGAGGTGCGGGGTCTTGAGCACCGGGTTGCCGTGCGCGCCCACGTCTCCGTAGCCTTGATCGTCCGTCAGGATGAAGAGGATGTTCGGGCGATCGGCGGAGTGGACGACGAACGGGAGCAGCAGGCAGGCAAGGAAGCGCATCGGGGTGGTCTCCAAATTAGTCAGCCCCGAGGGCCGATTCCAGAACGAACTACCCCCTTCCGCGCCATCGATGACCCCGCGTGGAAGCCCGGCGGCGGGCGGCCGACACCCGCGTTCGATCGTATCGACCTGCCTTCCCGGGCCTGTTTTGTCGCTTGGACGGCTTTTTCACGACCGCCGTTGACGAACCCGTCGCTGCGATAATGTGCCCCGGTACCTATTCTTATACAAAAAATTGAGAATTGAACCCAAAGAAGCCGCCGCCACACAAATATGACCATGGAAAACAACTACGCCGTGACCGATCCGCTCAGCTTCATCGAATACGGCATCTACTTCGTCATCGCCCTCGCCATCACGATCTGGGTCGGACGGACCCTCTTCCGCAGCGGTCGCGCCTTCCTCGTCGACGCCTTCCACGGCAACGCGGCCATGGCCGACTCGGTCAACAACCTCCTGATCATCGGTTTCTACCTGGTGAACTTCGGCTTCATGCTGCTCTTCCTCTCGACCGGCACGCCGCCCACGCGTGGCCTCACCGTCGCCGAGCACCTCAGCTGGAAGTTGGGCATCGTCGTCATCGTCCTCGGCGTGATGCACCTGATCAACCTCATCGTCCTGAACGGCCTCCGCAACCGCGGCCTGAACAGCACGCCGCCGCCCATCCATAAGGCCTAAGCGTTCGGCCGTTTTCGTAAGACGAAACTCCGGTAGCTGAGTTCCCCGCTCAAGGCGTCACGGTGGAGCCGCGACCCCTTGACGCCGGCGAAGTCGAGCCCCAGCCGGTGCAGGAATCGCGGGAAGCACGTCCGGATCATCTCCGTGTAGCGCGGGGTGTTCAGTTCCATGCCGCGCACCACCTCGGGATTGATGAGCCGCATCTGCTCGAGACCTAGATGCGGATGGTGCGCCAGGTCAGCCACCCAAGCGGCCACCTGCCCCGGATAGCGGAGATCGGCATGGACCAGGCGTCCCCCCGGCTTGAGCACACGGGCGGCTTCATCCAAGAATTTACGGAAATCGGGGTAGCAGTGTGATGCCTCTACATTGACGACGACATCGAACGAACCATCCAGAAAAGGCAGCGCCATCGCATCGCCTTGGACAAACCGCAGGTTGGCCAGCGGATGGCGGCCTTGGCAGTGGCGAATGCCCTCGGGATTGAGGTCCAGGCCCACGTATTCTGCCGGCCCGAAGGTCCGCGTCAGGTACGATGCCCCGCCCCCATGGCCACAACTGACCTCGAGAACGCGGGCGCCCGACAAACCGGCCTTCGCCGCGACGTGGTGGTAGAGCTGGATGTTCGGACGGAACGGTTCGTCGGCCGGCGCCAAAAGAATGCCCAGTGGCGGCTCCGCTTCGAAAGCGTAGTTGAGGAAATCGATGCCTTGGGTCCGCACCTGCCGGGTGAAGAACGGATACCACCAGCGCCACAGCGCCTGCCGCAGCGCGGGCCGGCCGAGGATCTCTTCGATCAGCGCCATACCCCTTGCTCCACCAAAGCCTTGGTTGCGGCCGCGGACCAGCCGCGATTGGCGACGGGATTGGCCGGGCTTGGATGCGGCACTTTCGCGTAGGTCACGAGCAAACCATCCAAAGCCTCGCGGGCCCGTTCCTCGGCATAGCCCCCGACGCCGACGACCGTCGTCACGCCGAGCGCCTCGACCATCGTCCGGAGGAGCTTGTCGCACGCCTTATTCACGGGTGCCATCGCTTCCGCCGGTAATTCCTCCGGTACCACGTTGCGGCCGAGCTTCGTGTTCTCCAGGAAAAGCAGCGGGCAATAGTTGTGCACCAAGTGTTCCGCGAAGAAACGTTCGGGCGTTCCGAACCGTTCCTGGAACAGACCCCACAAGCGACGACCGCTGACTTCCGAGCGGTGGCAGGCGAACCCCGTGACCTTTTTGCAGGGATGTTCGACCGAGGGACGCCCGACGGGCATCTCCAGGCCGAGCCAGTCTCGGACCGCGGCCACTTCGCCGAACGGCACGCCCGTCTGGGCCATCCCAAAAGGCCCCGGATTCATGCCCAAGAAAAGCACCCGCCGGCCGCCGGCCGCGGCGTAGCGCCGCAGATAAGCCTCATGGACATCCCAGGCGTAATCCAAAGGCCGGTAAACCAAGTCCGCCGGGGATGGGAAAGACAGCCCCGCAAGCGACTTCCGTAACGCAAGCGTCGCAGGGATGACTCGGGAGGCGGGCATGGCGACATCACAACCGCGTCCCGGCGACGGGTCGAGCCGGAAGGCGCCCGACCGGCCGGCGAGATTTCCCCTTGCGCTTCCGGCAGGGGGATAAAAAGTCCTCGCCTACTCACGTGAGCAAACCATCGCCTTGGACCACTAAAGACGCCGAAGAATACTACGGCTTCAAACGCTGGGGAGGTAACAACTTCTCCGTCGATCCTCAGGGTAACCTGTGTGTCCACCCGAAGGGGGACCACCGAAAGATCCGCATCGCCGACATCATCAAGGAAGTCGAAGCCTCGGGCCTCAAACCGCCGCTGACCATCCGCGTGCAGGACATGCTGCGCCAGCGCGTCACGCAGATCAACGAAGCGTTCCGCAAGGCCATCGACGAGGAAGGCTACGAAGGGCGCTACCGCGGCGTCTTCCCCATCAAGGTCAACCAGCTCCGCGAAGTCGTCGAGGAAATCCTCGACGCCGGCGAAGAGTACGATTTCGGCCTCGAAGCCGGCTCCAAGCCCGAACTGATCATCGCGCTCGCCCTCCTCGAGAACCGCAAGGCCCTCCTCATCTGCAACGGGTACAAGGACGAGGAATACATCGAGCTCGCCCTCATGGGCCGACGCCTCGGCAAGCAGACCATCATCGTCGTCGAACAGCTTTCCGAAATCGACGCCATCATCCGCATCGCGCGCCGCATGGGCGTGCAGCCCCACATCGGCTTGCGCGTCAAGCTCACCACCGCCGGCGAGGGCAAGTGGGCCGACAGCACGGGCGAGAACGCTAAGTTCGGCCTGACCGCCTCCGAGATCGTCGAAGTCGCCCAGCGCCTGACCAAGGCCAAGATGAAGGACTCGCTTCGCCTCGTCCACTTCCACATCGGCTCGCAGGTCCCGAACATCGGCACCATCAAGAAGGCCGTGGTCGAAGCCACCCGCTTCTACTGCGAACTCAAGCGCATGGGCTTCCCCATGGGCCTGCTCGACGTCGGCGGCGGCCTGGGTATCGACTACGATGGCAGCCGTTCGGCCTACGAATCCTCCATGAACTACAGCATGGAGGGCTATGCCCGCGACGTGGTCGCGAACATCAAGCAGATCTGCGAGGAAAGCAAAGTCGCCCTGCCCGACATCGTCTCGGAATCCGGTCGCGCGCTCGTCGCGCCGCACTCCATCCTCATCTTCGAAGTCGTCGACCGCATCACCCGCGACGAAGGCAAGGTCGACCTCTCCAAGGGCAAGCCGCACCAGCTCATCCGCGAGCTCGAAGCCATCCGCAAGAACAAGCGGAAGTTCGACCCGCTCGAGCGCTACCACGACGCCAAGGAAAAGCGCGAAGAAGCCCACGCCCGCTTCAGCCTCGGCAACCTCAAGCTCGAGGAACGCGCGCTGGCCGACCGCCTTTTCTGGGACATCTGCCGGCAAATCCGCGCCGACCTCGCGCATTCCTCCGACATCCCCGACGAGCTCGCCCGCCTCGACTCGATGCTCGCCGAGCAGTACGTCTGCAACTTCTCGGTCTTCCAGTCCCTCCTCGACCACTGGGCCTTGGACCAGCTCTTCCCGATCGCCCCGATCCACCGCCTCAACGAACGCCCGACGGTCCAGGCCACGTTGGTCGACATCACGTGCGACTCCGACGGCAAGGTCGACGACTTCATCGACCTCGAGGACGTCCGGAAGACCCTTGCCCTGCACCCGCTCAAGGGCGACAAGCCCTACTACATCGGCGCGTTCATGGTCGGCGCCTACCAGGACATCATGGGTGACCTGCACAATCTCTTCGGCCGCGTTAACGAGGCCCACGTCTTCCTTGAAGACGACGAAGCCGACGGCTTCTACATCGAAGAGAGCATCCCGGGCTACTCGGTCGAACGCATCTTGGGCATGATCCAGTACAACGCCGAGGACCTCTGCCGCATGCTGAAGCGCCAGGTCGACAAGGCCACCAAGGCCGACTCAGTCCGGCCGCGCGAAGGCGTGGCGATGGTCGACCTTTACGAGCGCCTGATCCGTGGCCGTACCTACCTCATCCCCGCGCGCGAGGAAAAGGCGGTGACGCTCAAGAAGGTCCGGCCCAAGGGCAAATAAGCCTCAGGCCAAGATCAACTTCAGGCGCTTGAGCTCTTCGAGCGTCAGGGCCGGCGCTTCTCGCAGGTTCTCATAGGAGTCCACGTGCGCGAGCCAGGCCCAGTGGTCGCCGCAATCCAGTCGCTCCATGAAACGGAGGCGGAGAGTGGCGATGGCTCCCTTCAAGCGATAGAGACCATCGGCGACATGTTCGACGTCGCCACCGAGCTGCGCGACCTTGTCGACGTTGTGGCCGGATTTCTTGCCCAGCAGCTTGATGTGGTTGGCTTGGTCCTGAGCGAGGTAGTTGAGCAAGCCGATGGGATTGGTCTCCAAATTCTCCAGCGTCTTGGTGTCCTTGTAGATGCCGACGATGAAGCGCTTCGGCTTCATCGAAATCGGCGTCACATAACTGCAGATATTGAGGTTACCTTTACCCTTCGCCGTCGTCGCGAGACTGTAAATGGGACCATCGACACGGTTCCAAGGTTTGACGCGAATGCCAGGCATGAGGGTTGGGGTAACCTTTAGTAAGCCCCCAGCGCATTGGGTTCCCTTTTTTTCCTGTCCAACAGCCCCCCCATGAAATAGAACCTGCGTATGCCCTACCGCTTGCTTTTGCTTACGCTGGTTGCCCTTTCTTCCCCCCTGTGGGCGGCTTCCGGGGCGACCCTCGGGACGCTCAAGAAGGACGTACCCTACGTCGAAAACGGCCATACCCGACAAAAGCTGGACTTGCGGCTACCAGCCGACCCCAAGGGAGCGCCCGTGGTCCTCTGGATTCACGGCGGCGGCTGGATCGGGGGAGGCAAGGAGAACCCACCCATCGCCGCCCTGACCGCCCAAGGGTACGTGGTCGCATCGATGAACTATCGTTACTCGACCCAAGCCCCCTTCCCCGCCCAGCTCGAGGATGCCCGCGCCGCGGTCCTGTGGCTGCGCTCCCATCAGACTGACTTCGGTTACGACGGGAAACGCATCGCGGCCTGGGGCCACTCGGCCGGCGGCACCATGGTTTCGCTCCTTGGCTCCCGCCAAGACAAGGGCACCGAGATCCAAGCGGTGGTGAACTTCAGCGGTCCGACCGACTTCGGTCTCATCATCAAGGACGCCATCGACGGTGGCTATGCCGATCGCCTCGACACGCCCATCAGCGTGGTTGCCCTGCTCCTCGGTGGGCCCGTCAAACAAAAGCTGCCGCTCGGCCTCGAAGCCAGCCCCGTGACCCACGTGACCGCCCGATCCGCCCCGACGCTTCTGGTCTATGGGGCGAAAGATACGCTCGTCCCACCCGTACAAGGCACGAATCTCTTCACGACCATGAAGAAAGCGGGGGCAACCGTCGAACTGATGTCGCTGCCCGTCACCGGGCACAACTCGGTGAATCGCGAGACCATCGCGCGAGCGCTCGCCTGGACCGACCGGGCGTTGGGCGTGAAGCGTTGAGCGGAAAGATGGCGACGCTCATCGCATGCCACGGCTTCACCGGCGAGGGCGCCGACTTTGAGCCGCTCCGGGCTGTCCTGCCGCCTGGCCACGTATTGCTGGCACCGGACTTCCCGGGCCATGGGACGCGATGTCGCCAGCGGACGCCGTCCGACTACTCGTTAGCCGCACACCTCGCCATCTTGGATGAGTCCGCCCGGAACGCCGCGGAGCCCGTGACCCTCCTAGGTTACTCCATGGGAGGCCGCATCGCTCTGCATTGGGCCTTGGCCAATCCAGGCAAATTCCATCAGCTGATTCTCGTCGGCGCCAGTCCTGGCCTACCAACGGAAGCGGAACGGGCTGAGCGGGCTTATGCGGACGACTCTGTGGCGAAATACCTCCGCACCCAAGGGTTACCGGCTTTTTACAAGTACTGGCATAATCAGCCCTTCTTCAAAACGCTGCTCGCCCTGCCCGCCCCACAGCTCGCGCCCATCCTTTCCCGTCGCCACCAAAACGACCCAGAAGGCCTTGCCTTGAGCCTGGAACACGTCGGCACGGGACGGCTCAGCTCGCTCTGGGAACGCCTCTGTGAGTTGACGGGCCCGGTCGACCTGGTCACCGGCGAACACGACCCGAAGTTTACGGAGATCGCCCGGCGGATGGGCGAGCGCATGCCCAAGGCACGCCTCAGCGTCATCGAAGGCTGTGGCCATGCCATCCACCTCGAACGCCCGGACGACCTCGTCCAAGTCTTGCGGTAAGTCCGACTAGATTCGACGCATCACCGTCTTGGCGAGGCCTTGAATCACCAGTTCATCGACCGGGGTGAGGTCGGGGTAATTCTTGTTCTCGGACTTCAGGTAGACCTTGCCGCCCTGCTTGATCAGGCGCTTCAGCGTGGTCTCGTTATCGATCAAGGCGGCCACGATGTCACCATGCTTGGGGTGGCCGGGCTCGACGATGACCGTGTCGCCATCGTTGATGTCGGCATCAATCATGGAGTCACCGCGGACGCGGAGAGCAAAGGACTGCGGGGGGCGGCGACGGGAACCCGCGGCGATCGGCACCTGCATCATCGAGAGCACGCCCGAGGATTCGGTGTAGTCCGGGAGACCCGCGGGAATCGCCCCGGCGAACGCCACTTCCTCGAAGTTGACGATTTGGTCGTCGCTCGGGCCCTCGTAGCGTATGACCGTCTCGGAGAGATCGGCGCTGACCTCAGGGGCGATCTTGTAGGCACGGGCGGCCCCGGGGATGCGCTGCAGGACGCCCTTACGCTCGAGGGCCTGGAGGTGGCCGAAGACGGCATTCGTGCTGGCGAAGCGGAACTTGGCTTGGATGTCGCGGATGCTCGGCCAATAGGAGAGCTCGGTGACATGCTCGCGCATGTAGTCGAGGATGGCCTGCTGCTTCTTAGTGAGTGCTTCCATGGTGAACGGATGTTTCTGAAACTTTGTTCACCTGTCAATAACTCAGTGAAACCCCTCAAAGGACTCTTTTTACCGCTAAAAACCCGTCCTAGCCCTCCCTAGCCTGGCCATCGACCCAAATACTTACAAACCCCAGGCCTTGAGGGCGTCGTCGATGGCCTTGCCCATGAACTCGTAACCCGCATCGGTCGGGTGCAGGAAGTCCGACATGATGGCCCGCGTGATCCGTCCGTCGGGCTGGATGAACCGGGCCGAAAGATCGAGGTAGCGGTCGCAAATCTTGGGGGCCCGGGTCACCAGCATCGAGTTCACCTCGGCGACCTTTTGGCGCATGGCGTCAGGACGTTCGCCGCGCGGGAGGAGTCCAAGCAGGAGAATCTTCGCGCCAGGCGACTGGGTGCGGATTTCGGCGCAAACCGCTTCGATGCCTTCCACCGTCTCGGCGACGGTGTTGGTGTTCAGGTTATTCGTCCCGATGAGGACCACAAAGGCCTTGGGGCGCAGGCCCTTCACTTCGCCATGCCGAAGACGCCACAAGACGTTCTCCGTCCGATCCCAGCCGTAACCCAAGTTGAGCGGGGCATGCGGGGCGATGTATTTATCCCAAGACAAGGCCCCCGCCACGCGGGTGGACTTGGGTTCACCCGACCAAAAGTGCGTGATCGAGTCGCCCACTAGGACGACCTTGGTGGCGGTAGCTCCCGACTTATTCAGGGCGAGAATCGCTTCATGGCGCTGAACCCAATCATACACGCGGTGATCGCGGTTCTGCGTGAGAGGCACCTTGGCGGGGTTGGGTAGTTCCGAGGGACTGACGGGCAAAGACTTGCTGACGACCGGCCCGACGCGCTTCTGGTCGACGAAGACCGCGGCTTTGACCGTGCCGCCTTCCGGCAGCTCGATGGGGGCGAGATAAACCCCAGCGGAGTAATCCGGGTCACGGCCATCCAACGTGTAGCGAACCACGTCGGCTGGTGCATTGGTCTCGAGCGTGATGACCTTCTTGACGGCATCGGCTTCGATGATGTCGATGGCCGCCTGCGCGGACGCCATGGACCCGAAGGCGCAAACCAAAGCAAAGCAGAGACGGGGCGAGAACATCCCTGAGATGTAAGGGCCCCGAACCCAAAGGACAAGGCATAGAATGCCTTCCCATCCTGACCGTTCAGCGTCGCTGCAGCACCAAGATGACGTCGGAGTAGTCGGCCTTGAGCGGGCGGGTCGAGGCCAAGTCGTAATGGAAGTCATGGCAGACGAGCAACTTCAGCTCCGGCACTTTGGCCAAGAGCGCCCGGACCTCCGTCGGCGAATACGTACGGAACTTCCAATGGGTCTCTTCCTCCCAGGTCTTGCCATCCTGCGTGATCTGCATGCGCGTCCGCATGGCTTCGGTGCGCTTGGCCCGGATCGCGGGGGCGGACCAGGTGTCGCTGACCACGCGGACCCCCTGACGGCGCCCAGCCCAGCGCTCATGATCGGGGGGATTCTTGGCATAGTCGGTCAGGTGAATGCCAATCAGGCAAAGGCCACCGGGCCGCAAAGCCTTCGCCATGCGCCGCAACGAGGAAACCGCCCCCCTTTCGGTGAGGACGTACTTGAAGGTGCTGACGAAACAATGGGCGACATCATACGGCGCACCCTTCGGTAGGGAAAAAGCTTCGAGCCCATCGCGCCAGACTTTGACCGCCAATCCCTGATCCTTGAGCCGCTTCTGGGCGTAGGCGACTTGATGCCGATTCAGGTCGAATCCGGCCACATGATGCCCACGCAGCGCCATGGACTCCAGGAGACGCCCCGAACCACAGGCGGGCTCGAGCACGCGCAACGAACCCTTGAAAGACGGGCAATGGCGCCGGACGATCCCTTCGATGAAGCGGGACTCCTTCTTCGTGTAGTCCTCGTAGACAATGTCGTAGTATAACGGCGAGTCATACCAGGCGGTGGAGGATTTCTTGGCAGGAGACATGACGACGGAAGGAATCAGCGGTTGGCGGTGAGGGGAAGGATAACGAAAGGCCCAACCAGAATCCCACCCCCTATCCCCCATCCCGTATCCCGTACCAACTCTTACTGATAAATCTCGCCGCCCTTTTCGCGGAACTCCTTCGACTTCTCCGCCATGCCCTGTTGCAGAGCTTCTTCCGTGGAAACGC
>SXGQ01065149.1_pt1 | contig 44814 bp, 35 predicted proteins | sample 3178371 | NCBI WGS metagenome assembly SXGQ01 (sample SAMN11356859, study PRJNA531348) | freshwater metagenome | isolation source: freshwater sample F1-20 | place: China: Fuxian Lake, Yuxi | collected 2017-12-25 | reverse complement strand
GGACATTAATAGCTTCTGGAGCCACTTCTTATACATGGAATACAGGAGCTAACACCTCGAGTATAATTGTTAGCCCTTCTTTAACAACAAATTATACGGTTACAGGATCGAACGGATCGTGTTTGAGTAATACAACAGTTTTGGTGAATGTAACACCAACGCCATCATTAACAGCAAGTAATCAAACGGTATGTCCGGGAGGTTCTGCTTCTCTTACTGCCAATGGGGCGAGCAGTTATATATGGAATACCGGTGCACTTACAAATATAATAGTTGTTTCTCCTACAGTAAATACGATTTACACATTTACAGGAACTTTGAATGGCTGTTCTAATACTAAAACGGTAAGCGTTAATTTAGGCCCATCACTAGGTATTAATCTTTCTATAAGTAATGTTTCCATCTGTTTAGGTTCAACTACATCTATTACTGCCTCAGGTGCTTCAAGTTACACTTGGAATACTGGATCAAATAGTAATTCAATTGTTGTTTCCCCAGTTACTACAACTACATATTCAGTTTTTGGAGTTAATGGGGTTTGTACTGGAAATACTATTACTACAATTTATGTTAGCGCTAGTCCGACTTTAGCATCAAATAACCCAAGTGTTTGTTTGGGCAGTGTAGCTGTATTAACAGTAACAGGAGCAAATTCATATACCTTAAATCCAGGCAATTTAACTGGTTCAAGTTTTTCAATTTCTCCTTTAGCAACATCAGTTTACACGGTAGTTGGTAATAATGGAATTTGTTCAGTTATTATTAATCCAACTGTATATGTTAATTCTATCCCAACAGTTGCTGTAAACAATCAAACTATTTGTAATGGTGGTACTACAACTTTAATTGCTTCTGGAGCTAATAGTTACTCTTGGAATACTGGGTCTATCTCTAATTCTATAGTAGTAAGTCCAATTATTTCCACTAATTATACAGTTATTGGATTAAGTTTAGGTTGCACAAATACAAGAACAGTGAGTGTATCAGTTAATCCTTTATTAATTTTAAATCCTATAGCTAGTCCTTCTGTCATCTGTTCTTCAGGCAGTTCAACAATTACTGCCAGTGGTGCAAGTACTTATACTTGGAGTACAGGTTCAAGTTCAAATTCAATTGTTGTTAATCCGAGTGTAACTACTACATATACTCTTATTGGATCAAGTGGTTCATGCAACGCCAACACAATTGTAACTATTATTGTATCTCCAACCCCTTCAGTTTCATTAATAACATCGCCTAACAGTTCAATATGTGCTGGAGCATCAGCTACATTAACTGCGAATGGTGCCTCAAGTTATTCGTGGAGTTCAGGCGCAGGTAGTAGTTCGATAATAGTTTCTCCTTCTATTACAACGGTTTACACTGTTACAGGAACAAGTTTGGGTTGCAGTAATACTCAAACAGCTATTGTAACTATAGGACCATCTACAATAATTTTAGTTTTGAATGCAAGTTCGCCTTCTATTTGTGCTGGAGGAAATTCTTCTATAACAGTTAATGGCGCATCTACATACTCATGGAACACAGGGACTGGTTCTGCTTCTTTTGTTGTTACACCTAGTATAACCACCACGTATTCAGTTACAGGGTCAACTGCCGGATGTAATGCATTTAGTGCCATAACCATTACAGTTATTCCGATTCCTACATTAACACTTTTTTCTTCACCAGGAAATACAATATGTACAGGTGCCACTGCAACGATAAGTGTAATTGGTGCAAATAATTATACTTGGAGTACTGGTTCTAATAGTAATTCTGTTTTGGTAACACCTTCTATTAATACTGTTTATTTTGTAACCGGAAGCAATCAGGGATGTAGTAATACAGAAAGCATAACTATTTCAACTGGGGCAATTTCGTTGCCTATTACTGTCGTTTCCAGTCCATCAACAATTTGTATTGGTCTTTCAACTACCATTACTGCTTCCGGAGCCACTACATATTCATGGAGTAATGGATCAAATGCATCTTTTATAGTTGTTAATCCTACTGTTTCTTCAACATATTCTGTGAGTGGATCAAACGGAATTTGTTCAGGAACAAATTCAGCTAACATAACTGTTTCGGCTTTACCAATTTTAACGATAACGACCTTTCCAGCAGGCCCAATATGTGCTGGTGCTAATGCTACTTTAAATGTAATTGGTGCATCAACTTATTCATGGAGCACTGGTTCTTTTTTAAATCCATTGGTTGTTTCTCCATCTGTAACAACTATTTATACTGTAACAGGAGACAATAATGGTTGTTCTAATTCGCAAACAATCGCAGTAACAGTTGGGGCGGGATCTATTGTCGTTACAATTACACCAAATACTTCATCAATTTGTTTAGGCGGCTCAACTACAATTTTTGCCAGCGGAGCCAGCTCATATACTTGGAGTAATGGTTCAAATTTATCCTCAATTATTGTAAGCCCATCGGTTACTACTACTTATTCAATTGTTGGATCAAATGGAATTTGTTCAGGAAATGCATTTACTACTATTTCATTATTACTAGCCCCTTCATTAAGTATTAATGCTTCACCTTCAAACACATTATGTTTAGGTCAAACAGCGAATTTAAGTGCTTCAGGTAATTACTCAAATTTTGTTTGGACAAGTCCATTAGTTTCTAATTTTTCTATAGCAGTAACACCTAGCTCAAATATTGTTTATACAGTTTCAGCTTCAGGAAATACACTTGGATGTTCGACAAAAAGTTTTGTATCAATTTATATTTTACAAAATCCAGTTTCGATTATAACTACAACAAATAATTCTTGTTTAAGTAATTGTTCGGGAGTTATAAGTGCAAGCTCAACTGGTGGCAGCCCACCTTATACCTATAGTTTAACAAACTCATCTTGTACAACAATTCCATGTTCTAATTTATGTTCAGGACTTTATAATTTAAATACTAAAGATGCTTTAGGATGTAGTTCTTTTAATATATTTTCAATTGGTAATGCTGCGAATATATTATCATCAAGTATAAGTTTTACCAACGTGAGTTGTGCTACCTGTACGAATGGTGCTTTAAAAGTAAATGCATCAGGTGGAAACCCACCTTATAATTATACTTGGTCGCCAACTGGAGGAAACTCGGTAATTGCTTCTAGCTTGGGAGTTGGATGTTATACTGTTAAAGTACAAGACTCCAAGGGATGTTTTGTTAATTCAAATTATTGCATCTCAAGTCCCAATGGTATTGAAGTAACGGGTTTAACTTTAAATGATGTATTTATTTATCCTAATCCAGCAAAAACTTTTATAAATATTGAATATAATGGTGCACCATTTAATTTTTCTATTTTTAATAATTTAGGTCAAATTATTTTATTTGGAAAACAAGTTACAAATAAGGCAACCATTAATTTAAATCAATTTGCTAAAGGAATTTATTTTGTGGAAGTAGAATCTGGAAACAAGAAAATACATAAAAAAGTAGTTTTAGAATAAACATTAATTTATAAAATTTAAAAAATGTGTCCTTATATTTTTAAGATTAAAATCTTATTTTTAATTATTTTTTTAACTGCATTAAATTTTAAATCACAAACAATTCCAGCACAAAGAACATGCGGAACAGTTATTCTCCCTCAACAATATGAAACTTGGGTTCAAAGTCTTTCTGCTCAGAATTCAATTAAAGGGCAGGGGCAAAATTCAATACAATCAATTTTTTATATACCTGTAATAGTTCACGTCATTCATAATGCAGAAAATATTAATTCTGTAAACGCTAGCTCAGGAAATAATTTAAATGCAGCTCAAATTCAAGATCAAATTAATATTTTGAATAAAGATTTTAATGGTACAAATGCCGATACGAATTTAATACCAGCTGTATTTAAACCACTTTTGGGTAAGTTTCAAATATATTTTTGTTTAGCTGTTGTAAATCCAACAGGTGGAGTTATTGCAGAACCTGGTATTGATAGGATTAATCGGGTTACAAAAGGATGGACAGCCTCGCCTTATTCAACAAATTATGTTAATGCCACTATTAAACCAAATAGTATTTGGAACCCGAATTTGTATTTGAATATGTGGGTTTGTGCTATGTCAGGTGGGATATTGGGATATGCTACATTTCCCAATCCGGGTGCATCAGGTTTAGCTGGATTAACCGGTTCTTTTGGATCGGCTACAACAGATGGGGTTGTTATTTTGAATACTGCTTTTGGAAGTATTGGAACGGCAGCTAGTGGACAATATAACAAAGGTAGAACAGCAACTCATGAAGTTGGTCATTGGATTGGATTAAGACATGTATGGGGAGATGGTAATTGCGCCACTGATTATTGTAACGATACTCCAGTAGCTCAAACAGCTAATTACAATTGTCCAACATTTCCATATCATGTTGGCACTTGTATTGGAAATACTACTGGAGAAATGACCATGAACTATATGGATTATACTAATGATGCTTGCATGTATATGTTTTCTAAAGATCAAAAAAACCGTGCTCAATTGATTATGACTAATTCACCAATGCGAGCTAGTTTAATTACTTCTACAGTTTGTAATTTACCAAATATAGGTAATGATATAGGAATTACTTTTGTATCGAGCCCAACTTATTCTCAAACTTTAAATTGTGTTTTCAATATTAACCCAGTAATAAATATTACTAATTTTGGAAGCACTACTTTAAACAGCGCATTATTTACTTTTAATGTAAATGGTGTAAATACTCAAACTTTAAATTGGACAGGAAATTTACTTCCAAATAATTCAACAACAGTTACCTTAAGTCAAATTTCTAATTTGATGATGGGTTTAAATAACTTTAGTGTTAATGTTTCTATGCCAAATGGAAGTATTGATAATAATCTAACAAATAATAATAATTCGCAACAATTTTATGTTAGCGGTGGTTCTTTTACATTAACTCCTTCAAACCCCACTATATGTGCGGGTTATTCAGTTAATATTAATGCTAGTGGAACATTAGTTAACTTTAACTGGAGCAATGGTGCAACTGGAGCAAATGTAAATTTGAGTCCGAGTGTTACAACTATTTATTCTGTTTCTGCTGGAACCCCAAGCTGCTTAGCCGTTAAAACAATCACTGTTGTTGTAAAGCCAAACCCAAGCTCTATAATAAGCACTACATTAGCTTCATGCCCAAATGCATGTAATGGTATTGTTAAATGCATAGTATCTTCTGGCACCGCCCCTTATAACTATAGTATTTCTCCTTATGGATTAAGTTCTTCAATTAATAATGCATTATGTAAAGGAAATTATTCAATGGTTGTTACTGATGCGAATGGTTGCAACTCTAATTCAACATTTACAATTGGTGCAGGAAATACAGGCTTATCTATTGTTACTAATAGCACTTTTTTAAGTTGTGCCATGTGTAACGACGGAAGTGTTTATGCCAACGCAACTTCGGGTATAGGTCCTTACACGTATACCTGGATGCCAGGTAACGCTAATACAAGCTCAGTAACTGGATTGTCAGAAGGATGTTATACAGTAACAATTGAAGATGCTGAAGCTTGTTCAAGTAGCACTCAAGTATGTGTGTCTTTTGATGTGGGCGTTCGATCACAAAATATATTAACTGAGTTTATCAAATTTTATCCAAACCCAACCAATGGTATTTTTAATATCCAGTTTAAGAATGATGATTTTAGAAAAGTAGTTGTTTTAAATGTTTTAGGGCAAATTATAATTTCGCAAGAAGTGATGTTAAACAAATCTACTATTGATATTAGCCAATTTGCCGATGGTATTTACTATTTAAAAGTAGTTTCTGATACTCAAGAAACGGTGCTTAAAATAATTAAGCAGCAATAAAATTTTATTTTAAAAATCGAGAATTGGGTTTATAGCTTAGTTTTCGATACAAAAAATTCAAAGAGGCAAAATTTTTTTAACGAACTGACCTGATTCTTAATGAAGAATTTTAAAAACCAGTTCTTTTAGAAGTTCGCCATAAGGGATATTGCTATTATCAACACCTTTAGATTTAAGATCGCATTCTTTTAAATAAGAAAAAATATTTTTAAGTTTTAATGAGGTATAATTTGCTGCGGCTTTAGCATAGCCATCAACAAAAAATGGATTAACACCAAGAGCCTGTGCTGCTGCAAATTTACTTTTATCTGTTAAGAATTGATATTTTAAAATTTTACTGTAATAACCAAATAAAGAAGCTAAAACTAATTGCGAAGGATTTTCTTTTTCGTAGGCGGCAAAATGATTAATAATTCGGTTTGCTTTTAGTATGTCTTTTTTTGCTAAGGCATCTTGTAGCTCAAACACATTAAATTCTTTGCTAATGCCAATATTATCCTGAATCATTTCAGGTGTAATTTCTTTACCTGTTGGCAAACTAATTAATAGTTTATTTATTTCGTTAGTTATTTTGCTCAAATCGGAGCCTAAAAATTCTGATAATAAAAACGATGCTTTTGGGCTAATGGAATAATTTTTTTCTTTTACATAATTGCTAATCCAATCAGGTATTTGATTGTCGTACATTTTTTTTGTTTCTAAAAAAACTGCATTTTTTTGTAATGCTTTAGCAATAGTGCTTCGCTTATCGATGATTTTGTATTTAAAACAAAAAACTAAAATGGTACTTTTTTGAGGATGATTAATATATTTTAAAAACTGAGCTCCAGCATTATTGCCCTCTGTTTTATTTTCACCATCTTCATCAGACGAAGCATTTTTATTAAGTTCTTTTAAATTTTGAGCTTCTTTTATAATTACAAGCTTATAATCACTCATCATCGGAAACTCTTTAGCTAAACCCAATATGTCTGATAATACAATATCTTTACCATAAACAATGGTTTGATTAAAATCTTTTTCGGCTTCGTCTAAAACATTATTTTCGATAAAATTACAAATCTCATCAATGTAATATGGCTCCTCGCCCGATAAAAAATAAATGGGTTTAAAAATTTTTCGTTTTAAATCTAGTAATATTTGGTTTACTTCTTTCAACGCAATAGTTTTATAAATAATTATCCTGCCCAGCCATCTCTATCTAAACTTCTATATTGAATTGCTTCGGCAAGGTGATTAGTTTCAATATCTTTTTTGTTGTTTAAATCGGCAATGGTTCGGGCTACTTTTAAAATTCTGTCGTAAGCTCTGGCGCTTAGGCCCAATCTTTCCATGGCGTTTTTTAATAAAGAATTTCCGGCCTCGCTTAGTTGGCAATATAATTTTAAATCTTTTGGGCGCATTTGAGCATTGCAATGAATCTTATCAGAATGCTGATATCGTTTAGTTTGGATAGCTCTCGCATTAACGACTCTCAATCTGATTGAGTTGCTATTTTCAGATTGATTTTGTTTATTTAGTTCGCTAAAGGGAACAGGAGTTACTTCGATGTGAAGATCAATTCTATCTAACAAGGGCCCCGAAATTTTATTTAAATATTTTTGTACAATACCTGGAGCACAAACGCATTCTTTTTCAGGATGATTGTAATAACCACACGGGCATGGATTCATACTTGCAATTAACATAAAACTTGCCGGATATTCAACACTGTATTTTGCTCGACTAATGTCTACCATTCTGTCTTCCATGGGTTGCCGCATTACCTCTAAAACACTGCGCTTAAATTCGGGTAACTCGTCTAAAAATAAAACACCGTTATGAGCCAAACTAATTTCGCCGGGCTGCGGATTAATGCCACCACCAACAAGAGCGATATCGCTAATGGTATGATGAGGGCTTCTAAAAGGGCGCTGTTTAACTAAGCCGCGATTATTTTTTCCGGCAACGCTATGAATTTTTGTTGTTTCAAGAGCTTCGTCTATTGAGAGAGGGGGTAAAATACTTGGCAAACGTTTACTTAACATTGTTTTTCCTGCGCCTGGTGGACCAATTAAAATTACGTTATGGCCTCCAGCTGCAGCAATTTCTAATGCTCTTTTTATATTTTCTTGGCCTTTTACATCTATAAAATCATATTCATTCAGATCAGATTTATTTAAAAAATCTTCGTCTAAATTTAGTTCTGCTTTTTGGAGGTCGCCTTTTTTATTAAAAAAATCTATAACTTGTTTGATATTAGTTGCATACAAAACATCTAATCCATTTACCACAGATGCTTCAGCAGCAGATGCTTCAGGTAAAATAATTCCTTTAAAGCCATCTAATTTGGCGTGGATAGAAATGGGAAGTGCGCCTTTAATTGCTCTTAATTCTCCGTCAAGTGCTAATTCGCCCATAATTACATAATCAGAAATTTTATTTGAAGGAATTTGTTCGCTTGCGGCTAAAATACCAATGGCAATAGATAAATCGTATGCAGAACCTTCTTTTCGGATGTCTGCTGGTGCCATATTAATGGTAATTTGTTTGCCAGGTATTTTAAAGCCATGTTGTTTTAGGGCGGTATCTATTCTTTGTTGACTCTCTTTTACGGCATTATCTGGAAGACCAACTAAGTAAAAATTAACGCCCACACTAATATTTACTTCAACAGTTACCTTTGTAGCGGTAATTCCTTGTAAAGCATAGCCGTATGTTTTAACTAACATAAGTGCAAATTAACAAAATACTAATTAAAATAATAATTCTATTTTCATTTTTTAGTATTTTAATCTTGTATTATATAAATTGAATAGTTTTTGTTTTTTTTGTATTTTTGAGTTCAATTTATAAACGTATAATTATGAAAAAAATAGTATTAGCGAGTCTTGTGTTGTTATCTTTTAATTTTATTGCTCAAGATAAGCTAACAGAATTGAATTGTTATAATAAATGGTCTATTAAATTTGAAGAAAGAGGCGCAGAAGAGATTAAAGATGGGATATATAGTGATGTGATTATTTCAAATAGACAAGGTTCAAAAGCTATATGTAATAATGGAAAAGCAGAGGTAAGAAGAGGAAAGCTGGTTAATTTTTATGTATTATTGGATGACGGTAATTACGAAGAGGTTAAAAGAACTTGGAAAAACACTTCGATTGTAAGTTTTGAAATTAGAAATGGCATAAGTGCTAATATGGTTTCTAATCACAATGAAATAATTAATGTTTTGTGGCCAAAAAGCATCAAACCAAAAAAAGCCAAAGCTATAGAAGCGTCAGATCCAACTGATGAATAAGTTAAATGTATTTAATTTTATTTTTTATGACAATTGTATGACAAAATAAATTCATACTAATGCCACCTTTGTATTAAATAATTGGAATTTCTTAAGGTCATAGCGTTTACTCACAAGCATCTTTCTTTTGAATTAATTGGAAAATTGCATCTTTCTGAAAATGAGCAAAAAAATATTTTAGGAGGGTTAAAAATTAATTTTAATCTAGACGAATTATTATTTCTAACTACATGTAATCGTGTAGAATTGATTGTTAAAACATCAAAAGATATTAATGAAGACTTTATCAAAAAAATTATTTTATTTTTAAATAGTCGAATAAATAAAGAAGAACTAGAAGAACTCGCAAAGATTTCAGAAATATATGAGGGTATTTTTGCAATTGAACACTGTTTAAAGTTAGCATCATCATTAGACTCTTTAGTTGTTGGGGAGCGAGAAATACTTACTCAAGTTAGAAAATCGTATGATTTTTGTAATCAATTGGGATTAACAGGTGATTTTATTCGATTGTTGATCAAGCAAACCATTGAAACCGCAAAAGAAATATATACTAATACTGAAATTGCGAGAAATCCAGTTTCGGTTGCTTCATTGGCATATCGTCAACTAAGAGAATTAGGAATTAAAAATGATGCGCGAATTATATTTGTAGGTAGCGGAGAAACAAATATTGTTTTGTCGAAATATTTTCAAAAGCATAAGTTCGCGAACTTTACTATTTTTAATCGCACTTTAGAAAGAGCCAAAAAACTAGCTAAAATTTTAAAAGGTAAAGCCTACGAGTTATCTGAATTAATTAAATATAAAAAAGGCTTTGACGTTTTAATTGTTTGCACATCAAGTTCGGAGACAATTATTACTAAGGCAATTTATAATAATTTATTGGCTAGCGAGCTTTCAAAAAAAGTAATTATTAATTTAGGTATTCCAGCTAATGTTGATTCTGTGGTTGCTAATCAAACATCACTTAATTATATTGATATTAATTCAATAAAAATTCGCGCTAAAAAGAACTTAGAATTGCGTAAAAATGAAATTATTAAGTGCGATATGATTATTAAAAATAAAATCAATCGTTTTATTGATTTATATCAAGAAAGGCATATTGAGTTAGCGTTTGGTGAGATTCCAAAAAAAGTAAAGGCAATTAAAGAGCTTGCAATTAATGAGGTATTTGCTAAAGACATCAATTTGTTGGATGATCAGGGAAAAGAGGTTTTAGAAAAAGTGATGACTTATTTAGAGAAAAAATTTAATGCCGTTTCAATTAAAACTGCCAAAGAAGTTTATATAAATTTAAAAAACTAAACTAATTTATTTAGTTTTTATTGGCAAAAGCTATCTTTTAATTCAGTTGCAATTTGAGACCCCATTAAAATGGCTTTATTAATAACATTGCAAGCTTTATCTTTTTCTTTTAAAATAGTATATAAATACGCCAAGCCAAAATACGCCTCAAAATTATTTGGGTCTATGCGAATAACAAATTCGTAATCTTCAATAGCTTCTTTATATTTTTGCGTGTATTCAAGCCAATAAGCTCTAGAATAATGTGCCATCTCATAATTAGGGTTTAATTTTATACAACTATTTAAGTCTTCAATGGCATCATCATAATCTTCAAGTTTGCCATAGGCAATACTACGGTTATAAAGCGCTTTAGGATCATTAGGATTAATTTTAATAATTTTAGAAAATTCAGTTATACTTTTCAAAAAATTATTTTTAGAAAAACTAATTAATCCTTTTAAATAATGAACTTCGTAAAAATTTGGAAATTTTTTATGAAGAGTGTTACATAGTTTTGTAGCAAGTTTAATATTATTATTTTTAATGTAAACCAATCCTTTATAATACATTGAACTATCTATTTGATATTTAACTTTTAAGCATGAATCGATAATACTTAGAGAATTTTGATGATTAGAACTAGTAATATTTTTTCTTATGATTTCAAATGGTGTTTGAGCACTGATACAAACCTGTATAAAAATATATAAGTAAAATAGTATTTTTCTCATATTTAAAAATCTATAGTTGGAGATTTTGATACAGAATGTTTAATGGCACCAAAAATTTTTGAATTCATCCCATATGGAGTAACCCCAATAATAAATTCAAAGCTGTTTGGTGCAGAATATCGAGAGGAGTTTAAAGGATACGAATAAGATAAGCCAGCAGTTAAATTTTGCTGAATACGCAATTGTAAAGTAATATTAAAAAAATTTAGATTTTTTAAACCTACGCCCGCTCCAATTCGGTTATCATAAAAAAACATAGCAGATGCATCAATAATAGGGATGTCAACAATTTCAGCATTTATTGCCACTGAGGGCAAAAATAAAATTTCATCGGTTAAACCAATTTTTCTTCCATAGGCAAAATAAATATTAGGATTTAGGTCAAATGGCTCACCTATGTTTAAGGGGCCATATTTTAATTTATTCTTTTTGGAATAATTGATTTGTCCTTCAAAATTTTCCACCTTCAAAAGATTAATTTGTTTAATCGCAACATCCATAAAGAATTTTTTTGCTGTTAAACGAAATCCAGGAATAAAATCGGGATAGATACTTGGATTAGAATTTTTAAATACGGGGTCATTTGGATCAGCTCTGGAGATTACCCCATAATTTTTAATTCCTGCATAAATTCCAAACGAAGCAATTAATCCTTTTTTAATAATTATATGGTAAGAATAGTTCACATATAAGCCAACATTATACATCAATCCAGCTGCGGTATTATCGACATACATTCCGATATTATGCCAACGAATGTAGCTTCTTGGTGGCTTATAAGTATGAGATATATTAACAAAATTTTGAAATGGTGACCCTGGAACACCAAACCATTGATTGCTTAATCCAAATACAAAATTATATTTTTGATTTATATCCGTGCCTGAAGCTGCAGGATTTAGTCCTGCTTTATTGAATACAAATTGATTATACATACTGGCTTTTTGAGCCAAGAAAGAAGGAGTAAAAAAAAGAATAAATATAAAAAAAATAATATTTTTCATTTTAAGACATAGCAATAATAGACCACATTCTTCCGGTTATTTTTTGATCTCTTCTATAACTAAAAAAATCTTTCTCAAAAGTACAACGATTTGAGGCCCAAATATTTTTTTCTAAAATATTTTCATTCATTAATATTTGTTTATTGCATAAAATTAAATTAATTGTATTGTCTTTCAAATATTTTTTTGAAAAACCTGCGTCAATAAATTGTTTTATTAAATCAAATCCCACTTTAAATTTATTTTGAGAAATGCCCTGCCCAATTGCAACTTGAATATGTTTCGACTCTGCACCAATTTCTATCATTTTTTTAATTGTATTTGAAGCAATTTTGTTTAGCGTACCACGCCAGCCAGCATGAGCAGCTCCAATTACTGAATTTTTTTTATCGTAAAATAAGATCGGATAACAATCGGCCATGCTAACAACAAGAGCAATTTTTTTTTCATTGCTTACTAGCGCATCCCCTTCTTGATATCCATTTTTTGCAATTTTAACTTCGTTGCCATGAACTTGATTTAAAAATGATAATTTAATATTATTAAGTTTTAATTTTTTTAGAGCGATTTCTTGATTTATTTTAATATTAGCTAAATCATCTTCAAGTCCGCCTAAATTTAAACTATCAAAAGGTTTTTTTGAAATCCCGCCATATCTTAGAGAAAAACCATGAATACAATCAATATTTGGAGCAAATAACCACATTAACAGATATAACTTAATTTCATCATATTTGTACGGCCTTTTTCTTTCATTGGCATACTTGCAATATTTACAACCAAATCGTCATTTTTTAGTAAGCCTTTAGATTTAATAATGTCTTTTAAATCATCAATAGTATGGTCTGTACTTTCATATTTATCATAATAATAACCCCTAACCCCCCAAACTAGATTAAGTGCTGTAAGTAAAGATAAATTATCTGTAAAAATAAAGATAGGAGCTTTTGGTCTATGGCTTGAAAGTTTAAATGCCGTATAACCACTATTTGTCATACTAATAATTGCATTTGCTCCAGCATGATGAGCGAGAGAACACGCGTTATAACAAATACTATCAGTAATGTAAGTGATGGTTTTTATTTGAGGTATATGTTCTTTATAATAAATGGAATCTAGTTCTTCTACTTCAGTGATTATTTTTCTCATTATTTCTACAACTTTAATTGGAAATTTTCCAACAGATGTTTCAGCGCTTAACATCACAGCATCAGCGCCATCCATCACAGCATTTGCCACATCATTCACTTCAGCTCTAGTTGGCGTATTGCTATTAATCATACTTTCCATCATTTGTGTGGCAATTATTACTGGCTTTCCAATTTGGATACACTTTTGTACAATCATTTTTTGTAAAAGTGGAACCCTTTCCATAGGCAACTCAACACCTAAATCACCTCTTGCTACCATTATCCCATCAGCAAAATCAATAATATTATCAATCTCTTCTATCGCTTCTGGTTTTTCTATTTTTGCAATAATACGAGCTTTTTTATTTTTACTTTTTATAAGATCTTTTAATGTAATAATATCCGATATGCTTCTTACAAAAGACAAGCCTATCCAATCAAAATCTTGTTCTAGAGCAAAGTTTAAATCCTTAATGTCTTTAGGAGTAAGGCAGGGTAATGAGATTTTTGTATTTGGTAAATTAAGACCTTTTTTAGAAGTTAACCGGCCGCCCATTGTGATTAAGCATTTCACATTGTCTTTAATATTTGTTTGTAAAACTTTTAACTGTAATTTTCCATCATCAATTAAAACGGTTTCACCTACTTTCACATCAGCAGGAAATTGAGGGTAGGTAATATAAATGATGTTTTCATCACCTTCGCATTCTTTGGTAGTAATATTAATTTCTTTGCCAGTGATTAAATCAACAGAATTATTTTTAACTAATCCAATTCTTAATTTTGGACCTTGAAGGTCGGCTAAAATACCAACATGCATTTCTAATTTTTTATTTAATGCCTTTATATTAGAAACTGTATTTAAAATAGCATCGTAATCTCCATGAGAAAAATTAATTCTGCAAATATCTAAGCCCTGATTGAACATTTCTTCTAAAATAGAAATATCGGCTGTTGCGGGCCCCATAGTTGCAACAATTTTAGTACGATTAAAAGAGTTCATTTATAAATGGAATTAAGAAATAAAAAGCTAAGATAAAAAAAATGATTGAAGATAAATTTATTAAATTATTATTTTTTAAGACATTAGATTATGAGTCATATAATTAACAAAAATCTTTATTTATATTAAGTGATTATTTTTTCTTTATCGAGTCGATTTTTACATGATTAGAATCATCTATATTTTCTAAAGTTGTTATCATTTCTAATTTTCCTGGAAGCACTGAATCGTTTGACTGATTATCAGCTCCTATTTTTTGTTGACATGAGCTTAAGAATATAAGTAATAAAACGACGGCCAAATTTAGTATTTTCATTTTTGTTTTCTTTTTAAAACTCTTTCAGCAGCAGAAATAATATCTAAAGTGTCTAATCCATATTTTGTCATTAATTGGTCTGGCGTTCCGCTTTCTCCAAAAGAATCATTTACTGCTACAAACTCATGCGGTGTAGGCATTTCACGGGATAATAATTGAGCAATACTATCCCCCATTCCCCCATTCATCTGATGCTCTTCGGCAGTAACAACACATTTAGTTTTTTTTATTGATTTTAAAACCGCAGCATTATCAAGAGGTTTAATGGTATGTATATTAATAATTTCAGCGCTAATTCCTTTTGCAGCTAATTGTTCAGAAGCTTCAATTGCTTTCCAAACTAAGTGTCCAGTTGCAATAATAGTAATATCAGTACCTTCATTCAGTAAAATTGCTTTACCTATTTCGAAGTTTTGGTCGGGTGCCGTAAAGTTTGGAACCGATGGCCTACCAAATCTTAAATAAACTGGTCCTATATATTTAGAAATTGCAATCGTAGCAGCTTTAGTTTGATTATAGTCGCATGGATTAATAACAATCATATGCGGAAGCATTTTCATTAAGCCGATATCTTCTAAAATTTGGTGGGTTGCCCCGTCTTCTCCCAAAGTTAAACCTGCATGTGAGGCACAAATTTTTACATTCTTATTTGAGTATGCAATACTTTGTCGAATTTGATCATAAACCCTACCGGTACTAAAATTTGCAAAAGTACCTGTAAAAGGGATTTTTCCTCCAATCGTCAATCCTGCTGCAATGCCCATCATATTGGCTTCGGCAATTCCTATTTGAAAAAAACGATTTGGAAATTCTTTTTCAAATGCATCCATTTTTAAAGAGCCTGTTAAGTCGGCACACAAAGCTACCACTTGATCATTTGATTTCCCTAGTTCTAACAGCCCAGCGCCAAATCCCGAACGAGTGTCTTTTTTTTCAGTGTAGGTATACTTTTTCATTTTTAAAATAATCTAATTATTTTTGGGGTACCAGATTTAACTTCAAAGTTTTGTTCAATTGTTTTAGTGGTTTCTTTCGCAAATCCATACCTATAAATAACTTTATATTTTCCGGGCTGTAAATATATAACTTCATTTTGTAAGGTATTATTAAAGTTACAAACCCAATTTACAATTTTACCATTATCGCTATAAATACTTCCAAATCCAAAATCAGGTTTATTAAATTGAATACTGCCACTTGATGGAATTTGAATAATGTTGGTGCTACTTTGTTTTATTTCAACATTTTTTAAATAAATACGAGGTAGTGTTAAAATTTCAAGGTCATATTTTCCTACAATGTATTTTTCAGTCTTGCCAAATTCTTGGGCATTTAATGTTTGCATTTCCCCATTTTTTCTAACAATTGTAGTTGGATAATATTTATTTATAGCATCGTCTAAGTCTAATTTTAAAAAACCTTGTGGTGCGTCAAGTTTAATAATATTATGCTGGCCACGTATTATTGAAATATTTTTTTTTTCAATGGGAGGAATGGTATGTACCATCAAATCATAAGTTTTATCTGGATTAAGAATCAGCGTATCGGGTAATCCGCGATTATTTAATGTATGAATATAGTTATATTTAGCAATATTTGTCCCTACTTCGTAAAAAGTCATATCTACGTCTGTTTCAGTTGGGTTTTTGGATAGGTCTAGTAAATCTACTTCTACCGAAGTTTGAGATAGCGCTTCAATGAGGACTAAATTCAAAACGTCTTTAAAATTAGCTTCATTACTCACATCGTAAAATTTACCCATGCAAGCAAAAATATCAGCAAATTTAGCATCCAATCCAACCCCAATGACAAAGGGTCTTAAATAAATTCCTTTTTTTTGAAGCATAGCGCTTACCTCACAAGGATTGCCATTGCATTCTTCGATGCCATCAGTAATTAAAATCACAATATTTCTGCAATGATTACAAGCTGTAAAATCATTTGCTGATTCGCCTAAGGAGTATGCAATTGGAGTTGTTCCAAGAGGTTCAAGTCGCTGAATGCGTTGTTTTATTTTTAATGAATTTGTTTTTGCTTCGGCGAAAGGCACTTCTAATTTACTGTCTTGACAATTCCTATCTGGTTTAAAAAAAGTAGTGTGCCCATAACATCTTAATGCTAATTCTAAATTTGAAATATTTTCGAGGCTGTCTAAAAATTCTCCCATTACTTTTTTTGCAACCTCAATTTTAATATCACTTTTCCATGGCCCATACATACTATATGAATCGTCAAAAATAAAAAGAATACGATTGGTAATTTGAGATTTAAAAGAATAACAGAAGAAAGTTAATATCGAAAAGAAAACTATAAATCGTTTGTTCATATTAATTTTTTCGCTAGTTTATAGCTTATATTAATTTAATAGTCTTTTAAAGATGAAGGAAGCTGAGCTAGAGCACTTACTAGCTGTTCGTCGTTTGGTGCAGAGCCATGCCATTTATGGGTGCCCATCATATAATCTACACCCATTCCCATTTCAGTTTTCATAATAATTACAATTGGTTTTCCTTTGCCTAAAAAACTTTTAGCAAGTGTTAATGTTGCAATAACTTCCTCAATTTCATTCCCGTTTTCATTTTCAAGAACAGTCCAGCCAAATGCTTCAAATTTAGATTTTAAATTACCTAACGAAAGAACCTTTTCAACATCTCCATCTATTTGTCGACCGTTATAATCAATAGTGGCAATATAATTATCAACACAATTAGCAGCAGCATAAATTGCGGCTTCCCATATTTGCCCTTCTTGTAATTCGCCATCACCATGTAAACTGAAAATAACCCCTTTATCGTTGTTTAATTTTTTAGACAAAGCCGCACCAATAGATACACTCATGCCTTGACCAAGAGAGCCACTTGCAATTCTCACACCTGGCAAGCCCTCGTGAGTTGTAGGATGTCCTTGTAAACGCGAATTTAATTTACGAAAAGTGATTAATTCTTCCACAGGAAAATACCCACTTCGAGCTAAAACACTATAAAAAACTGGACTAATATGGCCATTACTTAAAAAAAATAAATCTTCATTGACACCATTCATATTAAAGTTTTTTGGATCATGCTTTAAAATTGATTTATAAAGTGCAATCATGTATTCAACACAACCAAGCGAACCGCCAGGATGACCTGAATTTACAGCATGTACCATTCTTACAATATCTCTTCTTACTTGCACGCATAAGTTTTTTAACTCTTCAGTATTGTTCATGGTTTGGAATATTTAAAAGCAATTAAAGGTCTTCTTGTCGATCAAAATTAACATTTGATAATAGCTTCTAACAATAATGTTAATAATAATACATCGATGTTAAAAACTCTAATTATTTAAATTTAAAACACAATCAATAACTTTGTTAGATTAGTATCTTTGCAAATTAATTTAATAAATTATTAATTTACATGGCCTTAAAATGTGGAATAGTTGGTTTACCTAATGTTGGAAAATCTACTTTGTTTAATTGTTTGAGTAATGCTAAGGCACAAGCAGCAAACTTTCCTTTTTGCACTATCGATCCAAATGTTGGAACCACAATCGTTCCAGATGATAGAATGACAAAACTTTCTGAATTAGTTAAGCCTCAAAATATAATACCTACAACTGTAGAAATAGTTGACATTGCTGGCTTAGTTAAAGGCGCAAGTAAAGGTGAGGGTTTAGGAAATAAATTTTTAGGAAATATTCGCGAGTGTGATGCTATTTTGCATGTTTTACGTTGTTTTGACGACGATAATGTAGTTCACGTTGATGGAAAAGTAAATCCTGTTAAAGATAAAGAAATAATAGATACTGAATTGCAATTAAAAGATTTGGAAAGTGTTGAAAGTAAAATGAAAAAATTTGAAAAAATTGCAAAAGTTGGTTCAGATAAAGAATCGATTAAAACATTTGCCACTTTATCAAAATTAAAATCTACATTAGAAATTGGCCAATCAGCAAGAGCATGCTCTTTAGAGGATAACGAATTGTCTTATATTTCCGATTTACACCTGCTTACAATAAAACCTGTTGTTTATGTTTGCAATGTTGATGAACCTTCTGCAAAAACTGGCAATCATCACGTTGAGGCTGTTAAGGAAGCAGTTAAAAACGAAGATGCAGAAATTTTAATTATTACTGCACAAATGGAAAGCGAAATAGCTTTTTTAGAAACCTATGAAGAAAAACAAATGTTTTTAGCCGATATGGGTTTGGATGAACCTGGAGTTAATAAACTAATAAAATCTGCCTATAAATTATTAAAACTCGAAACTTATTTTACTGCAGGTGTTAAGGAGGTTAGAGCTTGGACTATTACTAAAGGTATGAAAGCGCCTCAAGCAGCCGGTGCTATTCATACCGATTTTGAAAAAGGATTTATAAAAGCTGAGGTAATTTCTTACAATGATTTTATTACTCTTGGTTCAGAAGCAGCTTGCAGAGATGCCGGAAAATTAAGGATAGAAGGAAAAGATTATGTTGTGAATGATGGAGATGTGATGCATTTTAGGTTTAACGTTTAATTTTGTTATGAATAATCATGAAATCGATTTTAAAATATTTGGAGAAGAACTTCAGTGTGTAGAAATTGAATTAGATCCAAACGAATCAGTAATTGCAGAGCCAGGCAGCCTTATGATGATGACTGAGGGCATTGAAATGCAAACCATGTTTGGAGACGGATCGAAAAATGAAGGTTTTTTAGGGAATTTATTTAATGCTGGTAAAAGAATGCTTACTGGCGAAAGTTTATTTATGACAATTTACACTAATTTGTCTAATCAAAAAAGACAAATAACTTTCGCAGGACCTTATACAGGAAAAATAATTTCCTTAGATTTAAATCAATTGGGTGGCAAAATAATTTGTCAAAAAGATAGTTTTTTATGTGCCGCAAAAGGTGTTTCAATTGGTATTGAATTTCAACGAAAATTAGGCACAGGGTTATTTGGAGGCGAAGGCTTTATTATGCAAAAGTTAGAAGGAGACGGCTTAGCTTTTGTTCATTCTGGTGGTTATGTAATTGAAAAAACATTAGCTCAAGGCGAACTTTTAAAAATTGATACTGGTTGTTTGGTAGCATTTACTAGTGGAGTAGATTATGATATACAATTTGTTAAAGGAGTTAAAAATATTATTTTTGGTGGAGAAGGTATGTTTTTTGCAGCCCTTCATGGACCAGGAAAAGTTTGGATTCAATCCTTACCCATTAGCCGTCTAGCAAGCAGAATAATGTCTTACGGATCTGGTCTAGGAAGAAAAGAGGAGGGCAGTATATTGGGAGGAATAGGAAATTTATTGGATGGAGATTAATTAAAATATTTTAAATATTGAAAAAGAAATAATTAAAAATGGCAAAATCAAATTATACAGAAGATAATATTCGGTCGTTAGATTGGAAAGAGCACATCAGAACAAGACCAGGCATGTATATTGGTAAATTGGGTGATGGTAGCGCATTCGACGACGGTATTTATGTTTTACTAAAGGAGGTTATGGATAATTGTATTGATGAATTTATGATGGGCGAGGGGAATAAAATCGAAATTATTGTAAAAGAAGGTGTTGTTTCTATTCGAGATTATGGAAGAGGCATTCCGTTAGGTAAAGTTGTTGATGTTGTTTCTAAAATGAATACAGGCGGAAAATATGATAGCGAAGCATTTAAAAAATCAATTGGATTAAATGGGGTAGGAACTAAAGCAGTAAACGCACTATCTATTAATTTTAAAGTAACTGGTTTTCGAGATGGACAATCTAAAACAGCAGAATTTAGTAAAGGAGAATTAATAAAAGAGCATAAATTAACTACCTCTGATGAAAAAAATGGAACGTTAGTAGAGTTTAGGCCTGATGATACCATCTTTAAAAAGTATCATTTTGTTCATGAATATTTAGACAGAATGATTTGGAATTATGCTTTTTTAAATACCGGCTTAAAATTGTATTTAAATAATCAAGAATATAAATCAGATAATGGTTTAAAAGATTTATTAGAAAAGAATATTACCGGCGAAATTATTTATCCAATTATTCACTTGAGGGGAGAGGATATTGAATTAGCAATAACTCACAGTAATGAGCATTATAGCGAAGAATATTATAGTTATGTTAATGGACAATATACTACTCAAGGAGGCACCCACCAAATTGCTTTTCGAGAAGCACTTGTTAAAACCATTCGTGAATTTTATAAAAAAGAATTTGAACCCTCGGATGTCAGAAAATCAATTGTTGCAGCAATTTCTATAAAAGTTCAAGAGCCAATTTTTGAATCTCAAACCAAAACAAAATTAGGTTCATCCGAAATCGCTCCAGGTGGTCAAAGCGTGCGAAGTTTTGTAAATGATTTTATTAAAGAACAATTAGATAATTTCTTACATAAAAATCCTGAAACTGCAAAAGCAATAGAAACTAAAATTTTAGCTAACGAACGCGAAAGAAAAGAATTATCAGGGATTCAAAAGCTGGCTCGTGAGCGCGCAAAAAAATCGTCGCTTCATAATAAAAAATTACGTGATTGTAGAATTCATTTAGATGATGTGAAAGATATTCGAAGATTAGAAACAACCTTATTTATTTGTGAGGGAGATTCGGCAAGTGGTTCTATCACAAAAACACGCGATGTAAATACTCAAGCTGTATTTAGTTTAAAAGGAAAGCCCCTAAATTGTTTTGGTTTAGGTAAAAAGGTAGTTTATGAAAATGAAGAGTTTAATTTACTTCAATCGGCTTTAAATATAGAGGATGGCCTTGAAGAATTAAGATATAATAATGTTGTTATTTCTACCGATGCAGATGTTGATGGCATGCATATTCGATTATTATTGCTTACTTTTTTTCTTCAGTTTTTTCCAGATTTAGTAAAGAGTAATCATGTAAAGATTTTACAAACCCCTTTGTTTAGAGTAAGAAATAAAAAAGAAACTGCTTATTGTTATAGCGATCAGGAAAGAAAAGCAGCCATTGCAAAATTAGGACCGAAACCGGAAATTACAAGATTTAAAGGACTTGGAGAAATATCGCCAGATGAATTTAAACATTTTATTGGAAAAGACATTCGTTTGGAGCCAGTCTTACTTGATCAAAAAGCTAGTATTAGCGAGTTATTAAATTATTACATGGGTAAAAATACGCAAGGTCGTCAAGATTTTATTATAGATAACCTTAGAGTTGAAAAAGATATAGAAGAAGCTCTGGTAAGTTAAAGTTTATTTATTGTTAAAATATTGCTATGTATCAAAAAAAACTTATATTTGATTTATAAATTTAATAAAAAACAAAAAATTAATTTATGAAAAAAGTAATATTATTTTTATTCCCAATTATTGTCTCTTCAATTATTGTAAGTTGCAAGTCTAAAAAACCAGTATCAATAACAAAACAAGAAGGATTAATTGAAGTTTCAACTCCATTTGATTCTAAGGAATATAGAGGTGATGCTGAAAACTTTCGCTCTAAGCAATCAGGTAGGTCTCCCGATCAATCTACTGCTAAAAAAATCGCATATCAAAACGCTAGAGCTGAAATGGCAGCAAACATTAACGCAACTGTAAAACGAGTGACCGATCAATATACCAATCAAAGAACTGTTGGAAATACTCAAGAATTTGAAAATAAATTTGAAGAATTATCTCGTGAAGTTGTAAATTTAGAAATGTCAAATGTTCAAGAATTGGGGCAGAAAACATTTATGGATCCGTCTGACAAAAGTTATACTGTATGGGTAGCATTAGAGGCAAATAAGAAAAGTATATTTGATAAAATAGATGCAAAAATATCAAGTGATGCAAAATTAAAATTAGATTATGACAAGCAAAAATTTCAATCTATTTTTGATTCTGAAATGAAAAAATTGGCCGAGGAAGGCAAATAGTTTAAAATTAAATAAAAGAGCCATCATATTTGTTGGCTCTTTTTTTTAACCATTGAAAATATTATTAAATACAGTACTTATTTTAATGCTTATTATCATAGCGTCTTGCAATGGTTCTCGTAAGTATTTTAAAGCAGCCGAAAAGCTTGAAAAACAAGGTTTAGTAAATGAAGCTGCACAATATTATTTAGAGTCGCTTCAAAGAAAGTCATCTAAGGTTGATGCTAAAGTTAAATTAAAATCGGTTGGTCAAAAATATGTTTCAAACTTAGCATCAGATTTTTTTAGAAATTATAATACTCAACAACTTGAAGCATCTCTTCAAAGTTTTGAAACATTAAAAGATTTTTATTCTAAGGCTGCTTTATTAGACGTTTTGCTTGATTATCCAAAAACTTACGACGATGATTATTTAATTGCCGTAGAAACGTTTTGTGAAAAAAATCATGCCTTAGCGGCTAATTTAGTTTATAAAAAAAAATACAACGAAGCCATTCCATTTATAGCTAAAGTAAAGAAGTACAATTCTAGTTATAAAAATATACAGCAGTTGGATATTACCTCTATTTGTGAGCCACTATATCAAAGTGCTATTTTTCAGCTTGAAAATAAAAATTATGCAGGCGCTTTATCTTTTTTAAATAAAATAAAAGATAAAACTGATAGCTATAAAGATTCAAAAGATTTATTAGAATTATCTTTAGCACAACAAACAAAAAGTTTGATGATGTTTCAGCCAAAAGCCAATTTTGATGTTTCTGAAAAATCAATAGAAGAATATTTGTATTTAAACTTTAATCAAATTGCCCTACAAAAATTTAACGGAGTGCAGGTTATAAATAATACCCCATTTCAGAACGCTACAGGAAGTTTTGATTTTAATAATAATACAAACGTTGATCTAATACAAGCAATTCGAAAAGCAACATCAGCTGATTATTTTTATACTTTTGATGTGAATAATAAACGAGAATATAATTCAGGCCTTTCAAAAAAATCATTCACTGGCTTTCAAGAAATAAAAGTTCGTAAAAACGATACTACTATAATTAAGGAATATAAAACTTTTGATTATAATTTAGTAAAAGCCCAACGTACTTTTTCTTACGATTTTAATTATAAATTAATAAATTCTAATACTAATCAAATTATAGCATCATCAAGCCAAAATATAAAGGCACAAGATGCAGTTGAATATCAAGAGTTTCAAAAGGTATTTTCAGGAAATAATAATCTTTTATATCCATATAATCCTCAACAAACTAGCGCTTCCGCTCAATATAATCCTCGTTTGTGGCGAGGGTTATTTAATGCAAGAACTAATCTAAAAAGTATTGATGATTTAAAAAATGAAGCTTATAATCAAACCATTACTATATTTACTGGAATGGTCTCTAAAATTAAATAGATTTTGAAAAAAGAGAATTATATATTTTTTATTTTTTTTATTACCTCGTCTTTTTATCAAATGATAAAAGCACAAAGCCCCCTACCTATAAATAATCAATTAAAAGCACCAATATGGGTAAGTAGTAGACCAAATAATGGTTTTAAATATGTTGGAATTGGTTTTGCCGAAAAAGATAAAGGTGGAAATTATCAAATGGAAGCAAAGAAAAATGCTTTGTATGATTTAGCTTCAGAAATTAAGGTAGATATTTCAAGCAATTCTGTTTTATATACCATTCAAAATAATAATAATTTTAACCAAAATTTTAATTCTCTAATAAAGCTTTCTAGTTCGGATAATATCGAGGGGTATATTTTAGTAGATTCTTATGAAAACGAAAAACAGTATTGGGTATACTATCAGTTGGATAAGGAAGAATACGCTAATCAAAAAGCAAAAAAAAAACAACAGATTATCTCAAAAGCCTGTAATTTAATTTCGGCTAGTTTTTCAGATGAAATAAATAAAGATTTTACATCATCTTTAAAAAAACGAATTCATGCATTTGGCATACTGACGCCCTATTTAAGTGAAGAAATAAATTTTGATTTATCGCAATCAAAAGGGCTAAAAAATATTTTTGATTTAACTGGGCTTATTCAAAATCAGTTACAATCCATTTCAGTGATTCAACAAAAAATAGTTCAAGTTTTAAAACCTTATCAGCAGGTATATTCTCCTTTAGTTTATCGTTTGCAATTAAATTCAAAAACGCCTCTTCAAGATTTTCCGTTATTAGTAAGTAGTGATGAAGAAAAAATAACTATCAATGAAAAAACTGGTACGAATTCCTCTGGTGAGGTGCAATTAAAAGTTAATACAGTAGAGCCTCTTAATCATTATGTTTCTTTTTCTTTAAGTCCAGATATTATTACTTTAATGGGAACCGATTCAATTGGAAGTATTGGTGTAAGATTATTAAAACAATTTATTCAAACCACTTCCTTAAAAGTTCAGGCTAATGTTACTCGCATTAATATTTACGTTAATTCAATTGAACAAAATTTCGGAAATCCAACTCGTTTAAATGCAATTGAAGAATTTATTAAACAAAAGTTTACGGGCCAAGAAATTAGTATAATCGATAGCCCAACCGATGCTGACTTTATTATTGAATCCTTAGCCGAAACGAAAGAAGATTTGAGTAGTAATATTTTGAGCTATACTTTTAAAATAAAGCTTGCCTCTTTATCGATTAATTTGAAACTTAAAAATGGTCAAAATGGTAACGTTCTCTATTCAACAATTGTGAGTGATGTTTATGGTTATGCAAATAGCCTTGAAAATGCCGGTATAAACTCATATGCCAGCCCAAAATTAAATGCTAAACTGGCAGAAGCACTTTTCTTTTTAAAGAGAAAGATTTTAGTTTACTAATTCTTTTGTTCTCAATCCTTAAATATTAAAGCTAATCTTGATAGCTGTTAAAATCTCTTTTAAAAACAAATATTTAATTCAAGTACTTGTAATTTGCTAATCTTATATTTGTATTTTAAATTTCAGTAAATGAGTGATCGTATTTTTGAAGGAACTGATAGTGAAAATCATAAAGAGGTTGATAATATTACCCACGTAAGTGGCATGTTTAAAAATTGGTTTGTCGATTATGCATCTTATGTTATTTTAGAACGGGCTGTTCCAGCTATGGAAGACGGTTTAAAGCCTGTCCAAAGAAGGATTTTGCATAGTATGTGGGAGTTAGAAGATGGACGCTACAACAAAGTGGCCAATTTAATTGGAAATACAATGAAATACCATCCCCACGGTGATGCAAGTATTGGTGACGCATTAGTGGCTATTGGACAAAAAGATTTACTAATTGATTGTCAAGGAAATTGGGGTAATGTTCTAACTGGCGATAGCTCAGCGGCTCCACGTTATATTGAAGCACGTTTATCGAAGTTTGGTTTAGAAGTAGTTTTTAATCCAAAAACAACTAACTGGGGTTTAAGTTACGACGGCCGAAATAAAGAGCCACTAACCTTACCAGTTAAATTTCCATTATTATTAGCTCAAGGTGTTGAAGGCATTGCTGTTGGTTTGGCTACAAAAATATTACCTCATAATTTTAATGAATTAATCGATGCTTCTATTCAAATATTAAGAGGTAAAAAAGTAACTATTTTTCCTGATTTTATAACCGGTGGCATTGCCGATTTTAGTGATTATAAAGATGGTTTGCGAGGTGGAAAAGTAAAAATCAGAGCGCGAATAAAAGAATTAAATTCTAAAACATTAATCATTTCTGAAATTCCCTTCGGAACAACTACAGGTTCGTTAATCGATTCAATTATTTCAGCAAATGATAAAGGAAAAATAAAAGTAAAAAAAGTAGAAGATAATACCTCTGAAAATGTTGAAATATTAATTCATCTTCAGCCGGGTATTTCGCCCGATAAAACTATTGATGCTTTATACGCATTTACTAATTGCGAGATGAGTATTTCTCCTAATGCTTGTATTATAGAAGCTGAAAAACCACGTTTTGTTGGAGTAAGCGAAACTTTAAAAATATCTACTCATCAAACCTTAGAATTATTAAAACGAGAGTTAGAAATAGAACAATTAGAATTAGAAGAAAAGTGGCATTTTTTATCGCTTGAAAAAATATTTATTAAAGAAGAGATGTATATCGACTTTAAAAAGTATTCTAATAAAGAAACTTTATTTGACTATTTATACGAACGTTTTAAACCACATAAAAAGAAATTAATTCACGATATTTCTGACGAAGATTTAACTCGTTTAACTCAAATACCAATGATTAGGATTACTCGCTTTGACAGCATTAAAGCTGAGGATCAAATGAAAGACTTAGAGCAAAAAATCGAAATTGTAAAAAACCATCTTGCAAATTTAATTGATTTTGCTGTGGAATATTTTAAAAATTTAAAAAAGAAATATGGTGTTGGTCGAGAACGTAAAACTGAAACTAAACAATTAGAAACGATTGTGGCTTCAGAAGTAGTAATGGCCAATGAAAAATTATTTATGAATCGAGAAGAAGGTTTTGTTGGCACTGGTTTAAAAAAGGATGAGTTTGTTTTTGATTGTTCAGACATAGATGATATTATTGCTTTTACCAAAGAAGGTAAAATGAAAGTATTTAAAGTATCTGACAAAACCTTTGTTGGAAAGGATATTGTTCACGTTGCCATATTTAAGAAAAACGATGAGCGAACCACTTATAATATGATTTATCGTGATGGACCAAAAGGAATCACGTTTATGAAGCGTTTTAATGTGACTGGAATTACCCGAGATAAAGAATACGATTTGACTAAAGGAAGCCCAAATTCTAATGTATATTGGTTTACTGTTAATCCAAATGGCGAAAGTGAAAAAGTAAAGGTGCATTTAAGAGCAGTGCCAGGTTTACGAAAATTAGAATTACCCGTTGACTTTGGTGAAATGGAAGTAAAAGCAAGGGGTGCTGTAGGAAATATTGTAACAAAATACACAGTTAATAAAGTTACACTAAAAGAAAAAGGGGCTTCTACTCTAGAGGCCGAAGATTATTGGTTTGATGAAGCAACCCATCGTTTATCCAAAACAGAACGTGGCACTTACCTTGGAAAATTTAGTGGAGATGATAAAATATTAACCATTACAACCAAAGGTTTTTATAAATTATATACTTATGATGTTTTAAATCATTTTGATGAAGATATTATTTTAATAGAAAAACAATATCCAAATTTGATTTTAACTTGTATTTATTTTGACGGACAAAGTAAATGTTACTTCACGAAACGCTTTGAATTAGAGGCTAATAATAAAACTCTTATTATTTCTGAACATGAGCAATCATATATAGAATTGGTTACTACTCAAATTAATCCGATAATAGAAATTAAATTTTCTAAAGAAAAAGGCAAAGAAATTTCTGACGAAACTATAAAAATGACTGAATTTAGTCCAGTAGTTAATATGAAGGCAAAGGGAAAAAAGTTAACTTCTTATAAAGTAAAAGAAATTAATTTACGCGAACCTGAAGAAATAAAAGCGGCTCGTAAATTTTTATCTATCGCAGAGGATGAAAAATCAGGGTTATCTCCGATGGAACTTCACCGAAGGGCAATGGAAAAATTAAATAAAGACAATGTAAAAGATTTTTTTGAAGGAGATGGTCAAATTACATTTGAATTTTAATTTTTTTTAATTTAAATTTATATTAAATGAAAAATTACTTTTTATTATTGTTTGCCTTTTGTATTATTTTTATTTCATGTAATAAGGATAGAGTATGTAATTGCACTATAACTACTTCTGGTTATACTACTACAAAGGCTTCTATTATTTTATTGGGAATTGATACTACAATTGTAAGTCCATTATATACTGTAAATATAAATAAAACTACTTTTTATAAAGTTAGTAATAAGATAGCGGCAAATAATTGTACTAATCGTACCGAAACTATTAATGAAAATAACCCAACATCTATTCCCGGTTTTTTAGTTATTTCTTCTAATAATGTAGGAGTAAGAAGTCATGAATGTAAATTAGAGTAATAATTTATCCCATTTTTATTGCTAGGTCGATTAAGCGATTACTGTAACCGCATTCATTATCATACCAGCCAATAATTTTCACAAGATTACCTACAACGCTTGTAAACTCTGAATCATACAACACACTATGAGGATTTCCTATTACATCGATGCTTACAATAGGATCTTCCGTGTATTCTAAAATTCCTTTAAGTGAGTTTTCGGATGAAGATTTAAAAGCCGCATTAATTTCTCTAGGACTAGGTATTTTCGATAGTATACAGGTAATATCTGTTAAAGATCCATCGGCAACAGGAACTCTCATTCCGCAGCCGCCTATTTTGCCAACAAGGTTCGGGAAAATTTTATTTATAGCTTTTGCTGCTCCTGTAGAAGTTGGAATAATACTCATAGCTGCCGCTCGAGATCTTCGTAAATCTTTGTGAGGCGAATCGTGTAAACGTTGATCACTTGTATATGCGTGAACAGTTGTAATATATGCTTCTTCTATTCCAAATTGTTCTAAGACTTTTAGCATCGGAGCCGCACAGTTTGTTGTACAACTGGCGTTAGAAATAATAATATCATTAGAATTTAAGGTATGTTCGTTTACACCCATAACAATAGATTTTATAGCATCGTCATTTGGTGGGGCAGATAAAATAACTTTTTTAGCACCTGCTTTGATGTGTAAACTAGCAGCAGCCATATTTAAAAAATGACCAGTACATTCAACTACCGTATTAACGTTAAGTTGTTTCCAAGGCAGTTGGCTTGGGTCTTTAAAAGAATATACTGGTATTGATTTTCCGTTTATTATTAAATTGTCTCCATGATCACTCACGCTGCCTTGGAATGCCCTATGAATAGAATCATATTTTAATAAATGTGCTAGTGTTTTTGTGTCGGCAATATCGTTAATAGCCACTATTTCTAATAAAGGATTATTAATTGCATTTCGAAAGAAAACTCTACCTATTCTTCCAAATCCATTAATAGCTATATTTATTTTTTTCATAATTACTTTTTTGATTATCGTTTTAAAATTTATTAAACAAATAAACTAATTTTAAGTTTAAATAAAATTTTAATTACATTTTATTTTGCGTTTTGTTCTTCAAGATGATTTTCCCATTTCCAGGCGCTCAACATCATATCATCAATATTATATTTTGGTATCCAATTTAATTCTGTTTTTGCTAACTCGTTATTAGCATATATGGAAATTACATCACCAATTCGTCTTTCGCCAATTTTATAGTTTAGTTTTTGGCTTGTTGTTTTCTCAAATGATTTTATGGCTTCTAAAACACTAACTCCATTTCCTGTTCCTAAATTAAATAACGAACATTGTTTTTTTTCATGATGCTGCATTAAATAATTTAAGGCTTTTAAATGAGCATCGGCAATATCACATACATGTATATAATCTCGAATGCATGAACCATCACGAGTATTATAATCGTTTCCAAAAACGGTAAGATTATTTTTTCCTATGGCAGTTTGAGTGATTATTGGAACTAAATTATTTGGAACATTTATAGGGTATTCACCATTTTTTCCACTTGGATGGGCACCAACAGGATTAAAGTAACGTAATAATACTGTTTTAAAACTAGGATTTACATTACAAAAAAAAGAAATAATTTCTTCACTAATTTGTTTGGTATGACCATATGGACTCTCGGCTTTTTGTAAAGGAGTATTTTCTGTAACTGGTAAATCTTTTGAATTTCCGTAAACAGAGCAGGAGGATGAAAAAATAAAATTCGAAATATGTTGTTGTTTTGAAAATTTTAAAATATTATTTAATGAGTTAATATTATTTTGATAATATTTAATAGGATTGATTATACTATCAGATACTGATTTAAAAGCTGCAAAATGAATTATGCCAACAATGTTTGAGTATTTAGATAATTTATGATTTAATAAAACTTCATCGCACAAATCTAATTCAATAGTTTCAAAAGGCCTTGAAGTTAATACGCTTATTCTTTTATAACTATCAGGGTTAGAATTAGAAAAGTTATCAATAGATACTATTTGAAATAATGTTTTATTTAATAATTCAATAATGGTGTGTGATCCAATATAACCAGCGCCACCTGTAACAATAATCGTTTCCATAAATTTAAAGGTAATATTTTTTTTAGTCAGTTAATAATTACAGTTAAAGGGTTATTTATATAATCAATTTGATGAATTAAAATGGTTGAATATCAATTTTGCTTTTGAATTTCCAATTACTTTTTCTAAATCTGATAATGAAGCTGATTTTATTTGAGTTACACTTCTTAATTCGATTAATAGTTTTTCTGCCGTTTTTTCACTAATGCCTTTAATTTCATTTAATTCAGTTTTAAATGTTTCTCGGCTTCTTTTATTTCGGTGGTGGGTAATGCCAAAACGATGTGCTTCATCTCGAATTTGTTGAATAATTCTCAATGTTTCACTGCGTTTATTTAAATATAATGGTACTGAATCATTCGGAAAATAAATTTCTTCTAAACGTTTAGCAATTCCAATAATTGCAACTTTTCCCATTAAATTTAATTTTCGCAAACTATTTATGGCAGCACTAAGTTGTCCTTTACCACCATCTATTATAATAAGTTGAGGCATAGGAAAATTATTTTCTATTACACGAGAGTAACGTCTAAAAATAATTTCTTCCATTGAAGCAAAGTCATCAGGTCCTTTAACTGTTTTTATATTAAAATGACGGTATTCTTTTTTAGCAGGTTTTCCATTAATAAAAACAGGCATAGCACTAACAGCAAAATCTCCTTGAAGATTACTATTATCAAATCCTTCAATTCGTCGAGGCTGTTCTTTCATTCGCAAATCTTTCATCATTTGATTCATTATTCTTTCAGTATGCTTCTCAGGATCAGTTATGGCAATTTGTGTGTCACGCTCTAATTTAAAAGCCAAAACATTTTTATAGCATAAATCGAGTAACTTTTTTTTATCTCCAATTTTAGGGATAATGTATTCACATTCGGGTAAACTAACTTTTGGTAGAAAGGGCACTAATATTTCTTTACTTTTACTATTAAATCTATTTCTAAATTCGATTATTGCAAATAAAAGAATATCCTCGTCAGATTCTTCCATTTTTTTCTTAAGCTCTATTGTTTGAGCATGAATTACAGCACCATTTGTTATTTTAAAATAATGAGCATAACTATTTTTTTCGTCGCTTATAAGATGAATAACATCTGTATTTGTTATTGATGGATGAACAATAGTAGATTTACTTTGATAAGCATTTAGTGTTTCAATTTTAATTTTTATCGTTTCTGCTATTTCAAATTCATACTTTTCTGCAGCCATTTGCATTTTTATTTTTAAGTCCTGCATTGTCGAATGGATATTACCTTTAAGAATTTGTTTTATTTCGTTTATATTTTGATTGTAGTCTTCTTCGTTTTGTTTATTTATACAGGGAGCTTTGCAACGACCAATCTGATATTCTAAACAAGCTTTAAATTTACCTTTATTAATGTTATCGGCACTTAAGTCATAGTTACAGTTTCGTAGAGTATAGATTTGCTTTATAAAATCTAGAAGTGTATAAATTAATTTACCGGATGCATAAGGGCCAAAATACTCACTACCATCTTTTATATGTTTACGAGTATAGTATAATCTTGGAAAACGCTCTTTTTTGAGAATTATCCAGGGATAAGTTTTATCATCACGTAATAGAATATTGTATCGAGGTTTTAAACTTTTAATTAGATTATTTTCAAGTAAAAGAGCATCAACTTCACTGTTCACTTTTATAGTTTTTATTTCTTTTATTTTCTTTACCATTAAACGAAGACGATTACTTTCGTGTTTTTTAGTAAAATAAGAATTAACTCTTTTTTTTAAATTTTTAGCTTTACCAACATACAACAAATTATTTTCATCATCATAATATTGATAAACCCCTGGAGTTTCAGGAAGTGTTTTAATAAGTGAGTATATATATTCTGAAAATTTTTCTATCACATCACAAAGCTATAAATTTTATCAAAATTATTTTCTATAAAGGGCTCTGAAATTTTATAGATAGACTGAATCTCATTCTATCAATTCAAAGTTTATTCTTGAATATAAATTCGTTTTACTCTACTCGATACATTGGTAAGCACCTCGTATGAAATAGAATGGAGTGCTTTTGCAATATCATTTATTTGATGGGTGTTTTCAAAAATAACAACTTCGTCTCCTTCTTGGCAAGGAGTATTGGTAACATCAATTATACTCATATCCATACAAATATTACCTATTGTTTTACAAAAATATCCATTTATATAAACCCCATGGTTTCCATTTCCTAGTATGCGACTAAATCCGTCGGCATATCCAATAGGTATAGTTGCAATTTTGATGTCTGATTCAACTTTTCCATTGCGATTATAGCCAACAGATTGACCTTTTTTTATATTTTTTATTTGACTAATTCGAGTTTTTAATGTACCAACATTTTCCAATCGATTTTGTTCATTTTCATTAATTCCAATTCCATACATGCCTATTCCTAATCTTACCATGTTGTAATGAGATTTTTTGAATCGGCTAATACCCCCCGAATTACAAATATGTTTAAGAACGGTATAGCCTAATTCTTTTTCTAGTAATTCAAAAGCTTTTTCGAATACACGAAATTGTTCGTTTGTAAAATCGTCTTGTTGTAAATTATCTGAAGCAGCTAAATGAGAGAATACAGATTTTATTTTTAGTTGTGGTATTTTTTTTAATTCGCCAGCTAATTTTTCAAGATCAGATTCTTCGAAGCCCAGGCGATGCATACCAGTATCTATTTTCAAATGAACCGGAAAAGAGTCAGCAATGCCTAAATTATCTATTTTTTTTACAAAGGCATTTAAAATATTAAAACTATATATTTCTGGCTCTAGTTGATAGTTTATAATATCTTCAAATGAGTCTTGTTCGGGATTCATAACCATGATAGGTAAATTAACTTTAGCTTGTCGAAGTTCTACCCCCTCATCGGTATATGCTACTGCTAAATAATCAACTCCAATGTGTTGTAAAGTTTTAGATATTTCCGCACTGCCGCTTCCATAACCCATAGCTTTAACCATACACATTAGTTTTACTTCGGGTTTAATTAAAGAACGGTAATAATTAACATTATCAATTAATTTATTTAAGTTAACTTCAAATACTGTATCGTGGCTTTTGAGCTGTAACAATCGACTAATATTTTCAAATCCAAAACTCCGAGCACCTTTTAATAAAATACTTGCATCACAAAACTGATAGCTATTTAAATTAAATTGATTAATGAAGCTACCGGTGTCGATAAAAAAAAGAGAGTTCGATTTAAATAGTGGCTTATGATTAATAATTTCTTTACCAACACCTACTAATAAATCTATTTTGTTTTGATTTAATAGATCAGCTAATTGCCGATATAAATTTGATGCGAGTATTCCTGATTGTTCGATATCAGAAATAACAACTATTTTTTTTGATTTTCTGTTTTGTTGTTGCAAATAGTTTAATGCAATTTTTATTGAATCTAAATCTGAATTATAATAATCATTAATTATAAAAGAGTTATTAATTCCATTTTTAATTTCTAAGCGCAAAGCAATAGCTTGTAAATGTTTTATTTTTTGTTCGATTTCTATTTCTTTAAAGCCCATTTTTAGCATCAGTATAATACAGGTTGAGATGTTGTAAAAAGAAGCGGTATCTGAAAAAGGAATATGAAAGTGGAGTGTTTTTTTATCGTCAATTAATTCTAGTTTATTTTGAGAATAATTTATTTTAAAATCAGCATCATTAAATTCAGACACAACAGTAAAATTTTCAGAAATAGTTTGAGAAACTTGACTTTTTTCTAATCCATTTATAATTATAGTTTTACAATTCTTGAATAATTTTAATTTTTCAGAAATTTTTTCTGCTTTATCTTTAAACCCTTCATCATGAGCGGAACCAATTGAAGTTAAAATTCCGATGGTTGGTCTAACAACATTAGCTAATTGATCCATTTCGTTTGTTTGCGAAATTCCTGCTTCAAAAATGGCAAGAGTATGCGTTTGATTTAAATTTAAAACACTTAAAGGAACACCTATTTGAGAATTATAGCTTTTCGGACTTCGACAAATACTATAATTATTTTTTAGTAATTGATAGAGCCATTCTTTTACAACAGTTTTACCATTACTTCCTGTAATTCCAATGACTGGAATGTTAAATTGCTGCCTGTGATGTGAAGCAAGCAATTGAATTGTTTGAATTGGTTTTGGTGAGATAATAAACGAAAGGTCAGATTCTGAAAACTTCGTAAAATCAAAAGCATTTTCCTCAATTAAAAAGGATTTTACTCCTAAATCAATTAAATTTAAGATATATTGGTGACCATCATTTCTATTCGTTTTTAATGCAATAAAAAGAGTATCGATAGCAGATTGTAACGATCTACTATCATTCAAGAAATAATTTATTTTAGGATTATTTTTACCAACAAAACGGGTGTTAGTTATTTCGGCAATCTGTTTTAAGGAGTACATTTATTTTAATTTTTTAGTATTAAAACAATTTCTACATAATGGCTCATAGCTATCGGTTTCGCCTAACATTACTAATTTTTCTTCTTTACTAGTTCGAAAACTTACATAGGCTAAGTTACCACAATTCATGCAAATGGCCTGAACTTTAGTAACATATTCAGCTAAAGCCATTAATTGAGGCATAGGACCGAATGGTTTACCAGTAAAATCTAAATCTAAGCCAGCTACAATTACTCGAATCCCCCTGTTTGCCAATTCACAGCAAACATTTGGTAATTCTTCATCAAAGAATTGAGCCTCATCAATCCCAATTACATCTGTATCTGAAGTAAGTAATAAGATGTTTGAACTTGATGTAACAGGAGTACTAATAATTTCACTGCCTTGATGACTAACTACTTTAATATTGTCGTAACGTATATCAATATTGGGTTTATAAATTTCTATCTTTTGTTTTGCATACTGTGAGCGTTTTAATCTTCTTATAAGCTCTTCGGTTTTACCTGAAAACATGCTTCCACAGATGACCTCAATCCATCCACGCTTACTTTCATTAATTTTAGTTTCTAAAAACATTGTTTAAAAAGAGTGTAAAACAAAGCTTAAATTTAACTTAAGATGAGCCAAAATCAAATTAAATTAGATATATTTTTAAATTAATTCACACAAGTTTATTTATGAAAAAAATATTACATAAAATTCAGTCACAAATAAATGAATTAGCACCGGTTTTAGAGATTTTTATTGACGAAACTATTCAGCCTAGCGTGAAGGATTGTGAAAATTTACAATGTCAATTAAGCCTTCTTCAGGAACAGGTGGCTGTTTATAAACATAATCAAGCTAATCAAGAATTGTCGCCTAGTTTTGCGATTCACTCAAAAGTTAGTAAAACAGAAATGCCTGGCATAAAATATGAAAACACTCAAGGGTTAAACTCAAACTTAAAAGAAGATAAGATGATTTCTGAATCTCCAGTATTTAAAAATACTGAAATAATTGTTGAGCCCACTATTCAACAAGTTTCTTCTGAAAATATTGTAAAGCCAATAAATATTAGTTTAAACGATAAGTTTAGATTTATAAATGATTTATTTGTTAAAAAACCAGAAGAATATAATTTAGTCATAGAACAATTAAATAATTTAAAAACTTATAACGATTGCGAGATATATTTGAGTAGTTTAAAAAAATTATACGGTTGGAACGACGATAATGAAGTTGTGAATTTATTATATGCTCTTGTAAAAAAACGTTTTTAATTCATGTATAGGTGTTTTTTTTTATTGTGTTTACTTTCATTAAAATCTTTTGCTCAAGATACTATTTATGCCCGCGATGTAATTCGCCAATTAACATCTAAATCTTTTTTTGGAAGAGGTTATGTAAAAAATGGTTTACAAAAAGCAGAGTCATTTATTATTAATGAAATAAAAAAACAAAAAACTTTTCCATTATTTGAAAAAACATTTACTCAAACCTTTACCCACGCTGTAAATACTTTTCCAAAGATTTGTAATGTTAAATTAAACGGAAATAAACTTAAGCCAGGCACAGATTATATTATAAATCCAAGTAGCCCTTCAATTAAAGGAAAATTTAATTTAATTAAAAAAGACAGTAGTTTTTATTCTGATAACTCGAAGGTTAACGTTTTATTTAAAAATAAATTAACGTATCGTATTTCGTCTTTAGTGGACTTGAGATGCGAAATTGAATTAGATAGGCATTTAATTATTCAAGAACCAAAATTTATAGAGCTTAATATTCAGAATAAATATTTACCTTTTTTTAAAAGTAAAAATATAGCTTGTTATATTCCTGGTTTACTAAACCAAGACTCGATGATAGTTTTTTGTGCACATTACGATCATTTAGGAGGTATGGGATCTAATACGTTTTTTCCTGGTGCTAATGATAATGCAAGTGGAGTAAGTGTTTTGTTAAATTTAATAAAATTTTATAATGCTAATCCTCTTAAATATAAAACAGTATTTATATTTTTTGCGGCAGAGGAGGCTGGTTTATTAGGATCTAAGGCTTTTATAGATTCTAAAACAATTTCTTTAAATAAAATTAAGTTTTTAATTAATTTAGATTTATTAGGCACAGGCGATAATGGAATTATGGTAGTAAATGGCAATTTGCATGAGAAAGAATTTAATCAACTAAATGTAATAAATTTCGAAAATAGATATGTAGATGAAATTAAAAAAAGAGGAAAGGCTGCTAATAGCGACCATTATTGGTTTTCAGAAAGCGGGGTGCCTTGTTTTTTTATTTATACTTTGGGCGGACCTACTGCTTATCACGACATTAATGATATCGAGAAAAATCTTCCACTTATAAAATATATTAATGTTTTTAAACTAATTACAGAATTTATTAAGAGCTTTTAATTTATTTTATTTCGGTAAAAATTCATAATATCAATCTCTTCCCACACTTTTGGAGCTAAAAAAAATCGAATATCTTTTTTATCATTAATCGCTTTACGAATAAATGTTGATGAAATATCCATCTTCGGCGCTTGGGTTAAATGTACGTTTGGATGAGTGTCAAATTGACTTGGCTCACAATTTGGCCTTGGATAAACATAAATATGAAACTGCTTAAGTATAGTCTCGAAATTTTTCCACTTATTAAAATTTTGTAAGTTATCTTGCCCCATAATTAAACTAAATTGATGTTGCGGATACTTTTCGCTTAAATGAGCTAAGGTGTTAATTGTATAAGACGGTTTAGATAGATTAAATTCAATCGTGCTACTTTTTATTCTTGGAAAATCGTCAATTGCTAGATTAACAAGTAATATTCTATTATTTTGATTTAATAATTGATTTTTAATTTTTAGAGGATTTTGCGGACTAACTACCATCCATATTTCTTCAATTTCGGTATAACAAATCATATAATTTGCAATTGCCATATGACCAATGTGGATAGGATTATATGACCCAAAAAATAAACCTATATGCATACTCAAAATTAGTAGTTATTTTTGTAAATATTATATATAATTTTTGATTCGATGATTAATTTACTTGATTATAATAATTTTATTTTTTTACCCAATAAAAACGATGATGACAGTGGCCTTTTATATGAATTAGAAAAGTCAGATAGTTTTGCTGAAAATACTTTTGTGATTTTGCCTTATCAAAACCCACAAAAAAATCAAGTTTATCCAATTTTTTACAAAATTATTAGTGAGCAAAAGCTTAATCAAAACGATTTAATTTTTGATAGATCAATTAATTCACCCATAAATTTAATATCATCTATCTCGAAAGAAACTTATTTAGATAAAGTTATTAAATTAAAAGAACACATTCAACTAGGGAATATTTATGAAATTAATTATTGTATTCAGTTTTTATCTGATCAAATAAATATTTCTCCATTAAATATTTTTTTCAAATTAAATAAATTAGCAAAAGCTCCATATACTGCTTTGGTTAAAATAAATAGCGACTTTATTATTTCGGCTAGCCCCGAGTTATTTTTAAAAAAAGTTGGAAATGAATTGTTTAGTAAACCCATTAAAGGAACAATTAAAAGAGGAATAACAAATGACGAAGATAATCAACTTAAAAATTATTTATACAATAGTTTAAAAGAACGTACCGAAAATGTTATGGCCGTTGATGTTTCAAGAAATGATTTATCTGTAATTGCTCAAAGAGGCACTGTTAATGTCAATAAATTATATAACATAGAAAGCTACGAAACTGTTCATCAAATGGTAAGCACTGTTAGTTGTTTAATTAAACCAGAAATAACATTTCAAAAAATCATTAATGCAACTTTTCCAATGGCAAGTATGACTGGAGCTCCAAAATTAAGAGCAATGACTTTAATTGATGAGTTTGAAAACTTTGAACGAAATTATTATTCTGGAGCTATGGGAATTATAGATTATGAAGGAAACTATATACTTTCAGTAATTATTAGAAGTATTTTTTACAATATAAAAACTCAAAAATTAAGCATAGCTGTTGGCGGTGCGATAACTTATTTGAGTGATCCCGAGAAAGAATATGAAGAATGTTTACTCAAGGCCAATGCATTATTAAAAGTACTTAATGCAAAAATAGATTAGAAAATCAACTTTTTTCTTCCCAAATATTTACAAGATGAATAATTGTTTCGACTGCCTTTTGCATATCTTGTATACTTACCCATTCTTGTTTGCTGTGAAATGCATGTTCGCCTGCATATATATTCGGACAGGGTAAGCCCATAAATGACAATCTAGAGCCATCTGTGCCGCCTCTAATGCTGGATAGGATAGGTTTAACTCCAGTTCGGGTTATTGCTTCGAGGGCATGATTTACAACATTTGGATATTTATCTAAAACTTCGCGCATATTTCGATATTGTTGAGTAATAATAAACTCACAACTACATTTATTATAATCTAATAATACCTGATTTGTAATATTTTTTAATTCTTCCTCTAGAGCAATCAGTGTTTCTGTATCAAATGCTCGAACTATAAATTTTATTTCTACTTTTTCTAAACCTCCATTAATTTCAGTTGGATGAATAAATGGCTGCATATTTTCTGTAGCTTCGGGAGTTTTATTTTTTGGAATTTGATTAATAATTTGCGATGCTATTTTCATGGCGTGTTGCATTTTATCTTTTGCAAATCCAGGATGTGTTGCAAAGCCATTAATTTTTATCGTCACAGCATCAGCACTGAATGTTTCGTTTTCTATATGACCAATGGTTTCTCCATCCATCGTATAACCAAAATCAGCTCCTAATTTTTTTATATTTACTTTATCAGTTCCTCTACCAATTTCTTCATCGGGAGTAAATAAAATTTTGATTTTTCCATGTTTAACTTCTGGATGCAACATTAAATAGTTGGTAGCATCCATAATTTCAGCTACACCAGCTTTGTTATCGGCACCTAATAAAGTTTTACCATCAGCCGTAATAATATCATTTCCAATTTGATTAGCTAAGGCTGGATGTTCTAAAAAGTTAATTTTTTGAGAAGTATCGTTTGGTAAAATAAGTTCTTGTCCAGCATAATTTTTATGAATTATTGGATTTACATTGGTTCCAGAGCAATCTGGAGATGTGTCAACATGCGAGCAAAAACAAATTACAGGTACTAACTTTTCTGAATTACTTTCAATGGTGCCATAAACATATCCATATTCGTCGAGTTCTGCATCATTAATTCCCATCTCTTTTAATTCTTTTACAAGAATACGTGATAAATCCTTTTGTTTTTCGGTACTCGGGCAGCTCATCGAGTCGTGATCAGATTGAGTATCTATTTTAGCATAGCGAACAAAGCGCTCTGTAACGGTAAAATTATAGTTGTTAAAATCCATAATCTAACAATTTATTTTCGATTTAAAATTAATAAAAATCACTCAAAAACTTTTTTAACAAAAAAGCCAATTGCTAGAGCAATTGGCTTACAATATTTTTTTTACTTGGTTATGCAACTTTTAGTTGATTAAGTTTTGCATTTTTTAATTTTTCTAAAGCATAATCTATTGAAATAGTAAATTGTTTAGTTGGTTTTTCTTCACTTGGTAAGCTGTACATTAAATCAGTCATAATTGCTTCGCAAATACCTCTGAGGCCGCGTGCACCCAATTTAAATTCTAATGCTTTATCTACAATTAAATTTAAAACAGCTTCATCAATTTCTAATTTAGTTCCTTCCATTTTAAACAATTGTTTGTATTGTTTAATTAATGCATTTTTAGGATCAGTTAAAATCTGACGTAAGGCTGCTCTATCTAATGGTTTTAGATAAGTTAATATAGGTAATCTTCCTATTAATTCAGGAATTAATCCAAACGATTTTAAGTCTTGGGGCGAAACGTATTGCAATAAGTTTCCTTTATCAATTTCTAGTTCATTTATTGAAGACGTATAGCCTACAGATTGAGTGTTTAAACGTTTAGCTATTTTTTTTTGAATACCATCAAAGGCACCACCACAAATAAATAATATATTTTTAGTATTAATGGCAATCATCTTAGCGTCTGGATGTTTTCTTCCTCCCTGAGGTGCAACATTTACAATCGATCCTTCTAATAATTTTAGAAGCGCTTGTTGAACCCCTTCACCGCTAACATCTCTGGTAATCGAGGGATTATCACTTTTTCTTGCTATTTTATCTAATTCGTCAATAAATACTATTCCTTTTTCTGCGGCTGATACATCATAATCTGCAGCTTGTAATAAGCGAGTTAAAATACTTTCAACATCTTCGCCAACATACCCAGCTTCAGTTAAAACAGTTGCATCAGCAATACAAAAAGGCACGTTTAGTAATAATGCGATTGTGCGTGCTAATAATGTTTTTCCTGTACCAGTTTCTCCAACTAAAATTAAATTAGATTTATCTATTTCAACATCTTCTTTATTGTTTTTAGATAGGTGGGTAATGCGTTTAAAGTGATTGTAAACAGCTACACTAAGAATTTTTTTTGCCTCATCTTGTCCTATAATGTATTCATCAAGTTTATCTTTTATGGCTTTTGGTTTTAATAAGTTCATTGCTTGTTGAACATGATGTTTTTGCTCTCCAGCAGTTTCTTCTTTTATAATACAATAAGCTTGTGTTATACAGCTATCGCATACATGCCCGTTAATACCAGCAATTAAAATCTTCGATTCTTTTTTATCTCGTCCGCATAACGAACATCTTATTGTTAAGTCTTTTGCCATTTAATTTTATCATTTCAAAGATATGAATAATTTAGTTTATTTTTTAATTACATAAACCCTAATTCTAATTGAGCAACTTCGCTCATCATTTCTTTTTCCCAAGAAGGTTCAAAAGTTAATTTTAACTCAGCCGATTTAATTCCTTGTAGTAATTTTAGTTTATTTTCTACTTCTGCTGGTAAGCTCTCAGCAACCGGACAATTTGGCGAGGTTAATGTCATAATTATTTTTAAATTATTTTCGTCGTCTAAATTTAACTCATAAATTAATCCAAGTTCCCAAATATCAATTGGAATTTCAGGATCAAAGCAAGTTTTTATTTCGTCAATAACCCTTTGCATTAATTCTGTATTTTTTGTAATAATTATTGCTGCCATTTCAAATTCTTTTTAAAGCTTCTTTTTTCATTTCATTAATCATACTTAAAAGTCCATTTGCTCTTGTTGGACTTAAATGTTCTTTTAAACCGATTTTGTTAATAAATTCCATATCTGCTTTTACAATATCTTCGGGCTTTTGATTTGATAATACTCGAATCATCAAAGCAATCATTCCTTTTGTAATAATTGCATCACTATCCGCAGTATATTCGATTTTATCTTCTTTTAATTCTGCATTCAACCATACATTACTCTGACAGCCTTTAATGATACGATTATTCGTTTTCAAATTTAAATTAATTAAAGGAAGAGATTTTCCTATATCAATAATGTGCTCGTATTTGGATTCCCAGTCGTCGCCAAAAATCTCAAACTCTTTTATTATTTCATTTTCTATTTCTTTAATTGACATTATTTCTTGATCGTTTTAATTTAAAAATAATTTTATTATTGTAGCATTTTAATTACTTTTTTTAGTTTTTCAATAAAATAATCTATTTCTTCAATTGTATTATATACAGCAAATGAAATTCTTACAGTACCAAGAATTTTTAAATCTTGCATTAGTGGCTGGGTGCAATGATGACCGGTTCTGACAGCAATTCCGTATTTATCTAATAAAGTTCCAATATCGAATGGATGATGATTTTTTACATTAAAAGAAATAACGCCAGCTTTTTCGTCACTTTCTCCGTACATAATTATTTCTGGTATCTCTTTTAATTTTTTTTGAGCATACTGAACTAATTTTTTTTCAAGTTCAAAAATATTTGAAATACCTATATTATTTATAAATTTTATCGCACTTGCGAAACCTATAACGCCTGAAATATTGGGTGTTCCTGGTTCAAATTTTAATGCCCCATCAGTATATTCAGTCTTTTCAAAGCTTACTGATTTTATTGTTCCTCCACCAGTTTTTGAAATAGGTAATTTATCTAACCATTTTTTAGAAATATACAGCAAACCAACACCTGCTGGACCATATAATTTATGTGCGCTACATACAAAAAAATCTACATCTAGTTTTTTTAAATCAACTGGCATATGAGGAGCTGATTGAGCACCGTCTAATAAAATTGGTAATTGATGTTTTTTTGCGATAGTAACTATTCTTTCTATATCGGTTATTAATCCTAAAGTATTAGATACATGAGTAATAGCGATTAATTTAGTTTTAGATGTTATTAATCTTTCTATTGCATCATAGTTTAAATTTTGATTATTTAGTAATGGGATAATTTTTAAAGATCCTTTATTTTCTGTTGCCCATAATTGCCATGGTAAAATATTAGAGTGGTGCTCGTAGGTAGATAAAATAATTTCGTCTTCTTTTTGTAAATGAAATTTAGCTAAGCCCTGCGCCACTATATTTATAGAATCAGTACAACCAGGTGTAAAAATTAGTTGTTGCTCGTTATCTATATTAAAATGACTAGCAATTGTTTTTCTAGCCAATTCGAATTGTTCTGAAGCACTAACACTGAGACGATGAACACCTCGATGAACATTTGAATTACTTTTTTTGTAAAAATCAGAAATGCAATCAATGACAGAAATGGGTTTTTGACTTGTTGCGGCATTATCAAAATAAATAAGATTACAACCATTTATTTTTTGATTTAAAATTGGAAATTGTTCGCGTATTTTAATTAAATCAATCATAGATTTTTTTCAAATAAAAAAGTTATTTTTTCTCTTAAACTTTCTGGTTCAATTTTATTAATGATTTCTTGCGCAAAAGAATTTAGTAATAATTTTTTAGCACTTTCTTTTCCTATACCTCTTGAATTTAAATAAAAAAGCGCCTTTTTATCAATTTTACCAGTAGAAGTTCCATGCGAACATTTCACATCATTGTTATAAATTTCGAGTTGTGGTTTAGTGTAAATACTTGCATCATCACTTAATAAAATATTTTTACTACTTTGATAGGCATTTGTTTTTTGAGCATTTTTTTGTACATATATTTTACCATTAAATACTCCTGTACTTTTATTTTTTATGATGCCTTTATACAACTCATTGCTATCACAATGAGGCGCCTGATGATCCATAAGTGTATGATTATCGATGATTTGATTTTCTTTAGAGGAAAATAAACCATTTAAGTTAGCTTGAGAATTCTGACCAGACAGCAAGACATTATGATTGTTTCTAACTAATTGACCACTTAAAGTAATAGTATGGTTATGGTATTGGCTATCTTGTTCTTGTTTGATTTGATTGGTATTAACCGAAAACCCTAAACATCCTTCATTTTGAAATAAAGTAGAATTTAATTTAGCATTTTTTGAAATAAACTTTTCACTCAAAAAATTAGTAAATACTTTTCCTTGTCCTATTAAAATTTGTTCTTCAATAATAGTTGCTTCTGATTGTTCTTCTAATTCAATTAAATTTCTACTATTTATTAATGCTTCTTTTTCAGAACCTGAAATATAAATAATATGAATAGGCATTTTAAGCTTTTCACCTTTTTGAATTTTAAGATAAAATCCATTACCGCAAAAAGCAGTGTTAATTGCAATAAATACATCTTTTTGTACATCGGCAATTGTCGAAATTAATCTATTAGCCCGAAAATCATTATTAGCAAAAGAATGGACTTGTAATCCCTTTAAAATAATTTTATCACTTAGCGCTTCTGAATAATTTCCGTTTACCATAACTATTGTAATCGTGTCTTTAATTTTGTATTGATTAATATCTACAATATTTATAAAATTTTGCTCAATATTTTTGAATTCTTTTTTAAGGATAGCATCAATATTACAGTATTTATAATCTTCATGTTTGTTATTTGGTATGCCATTATTCTCGATATG
>SXGQ01713668.1_pt1 | contig 44829 bp, 38 predicted proteins | sample 3178371 | NCBI WGS metagenome assembly SXGQ01 (sample SAMN11356859, study PRJNA531348) | freshwater metagenome | isolation source: freshwater sample F1-20 | place: China: Fuxian Lake, Yuxi | collected 2017-12-25 | reverse complement strand
CCTTTGAGTCCCAGTTGCACGGCCAGCAGTCGCTCGCCTCGCGCACCGGGAGGTTCTGTGTTGAGGCGGCGGGCGACAAGGTCAGCCTCACCGCAACGATCTAGTTTTGCTCGGGGTCTTGCCATGGCCAAAGTCTATCCCTGTCTATACACTTATACCAGACAATTTACGTAGTTGGTATAAGGCGCCTCCCACCAGTGGTAGCAGGGCACGATGAAGTTCAGCGGATGCACGAGGTGCGGCGCGTTGCGCAACAGCAGGCCGCGCTCGTGCAGCGACTCCCGCACGAGGGCGATGTTCCCTTGTTTCAAGTAGCGAAAGCCGCCGTGGATCAGCTTGGTGCTCCGGCTGGAAGTCCCCTTGGCAAAATCGCTTTGCTCGACGAGTGCCGTCCTCAGCCCGCGCGCCGCTGCGTCCACGGCCACGCCGAGGCCCGTCGCGCCGCCGCCGATGACCAGCACGTCCCAGAGCGTGGGCTGCTCCAGCAAGGCGGCGAGTGCCGAGGCGCGATTCACGGCGGAAGGTTACGCGGCGCGGGACAATTGGCGAGCGCGGCTGAAATAGGGATTGAAAGCACGCGGACGGCTCCTAGTATGCGCCCGCCTTGTCGCTTGTGGGAAGGCACGATGGTTCGGGATGTAGCGTAGCTTGGTAGCGCGTCTGAATGGGGTTCAGAAGGTCGTGAGTTCAAATCTCACCATCCCGACCATTTTCCTCCTGGTTACTTCGCGTTCTTCTTCTTCGCCTTGCCACCGCCGGCTTGCTCCGGGTCGCTGAACGGAGGTTTGTCGAAGGTGCTGCCGTCGCCGGCCACGCGCGGGTCGTTCGCGTCCTTGAGGAGTTTCATCAGGCGTTCGGACTGCGCTCGCTTCTGCGCGGCAAAGGCGGGATCGGCGGCGAGGTTCTTCACCTGATCGGGGTCGTTCTTCAGGTCGTAGAGTTCTTCGGCGGGGCGCTTGGCGAAGGCGAGGTCGAAGTGCCATTTCCACTGCGCCTCGTGCTGGTGCGCGATGAGCCAGGTCTTCGTCGGGCTGGCGTCCATGTCGGGGAAGGCGGCGCGCGTGTTGTTCCCCACGTTCTTCAAGTCGGGCGTGCTCTCAGCGGCGGAGTAGGGCGCGCCCATCGGCCAGCGGTCAGGGGCGAAGTTGCGGATGTAGAGGAAGTCCGGCGTGCGGAGAGAGCGCATGGGATACGGTAGATTGCCCTCGCGCGCGATGCCGACGTGGCGTTCGCGGCCGGAGATGGACCAGTCACGGCTTGCGTCCACGAGGCCGGATTTGTCCGACTTGAACAAGGGCAACAGGCTCTTGCCGAAAAGGTTCTCGGGCGGTTTCACGCCGCCGATTTCGAGGAAAGTCGGGCAAAGGTCAGGAATGCGCGCGAGGTCGGTGAGCACGCGGCCGGGTTTGCCGCCGGGGTAACGGATGGCAAGCGTCACGGCGGTGCCGTGGTCGTAGAGGTTGCACTTGCCGCTGGTCGCGCCGGGCATGCCGTGGTCGCCGCTGAGGACGATGACGGTCTGCTCCAGTTCGCCGATCTCTTCCAGCTTCTTCAGCAGCACGCCCACGTAGGCATCCACGGCCTGGCACTCGCCGAGGTAGTCCGCCACGTCCTCGCGGATTTCCGGCACGTCGGGCAGGAACTTCGGCAGCTTGCCTTTGAGCGCGTCCGGTTCGATGCCCCAGAGCTTCTTGCCGCTGCCCTTGATCCAAGAGCGATGCGTCGTCGTGGTGCCGAACCAGTAATGCCACGGCTGCCCCGGCTTCCGCGCGGTGAGGAAGTCGTCGAAGTTTCCGCGCACTTGGCCGAGAATCTTCTCGCGCGCGGCGGCAAGGGTCTGACCGTCCGTGACCATCTTCGTGACTTCCTCGGAGAAGTTGTTACAGGCGCCGCCGGCCTTCTGATACGCGTATTGCTGCCCGCCGAAACCCGCGTCCGCCGGCGTGCCGGGACTCCACACCTTGAAGCTCTTGCCGATGTGATACCCCGCATCGCGCAGCAGCAGCGGGAAGGTCGGGATCTTCTCATCCCACACCGCGCCCTGAAGGATCGCGCCGCGTCCGGTCTGGAAGAAGTAGCGGCCCGAGAGCAACGAGCTGCGGCACGGCGTGCAGCTCGGTGCGTTGACGAAGGCGTGCTTGAACAGCACGCCCTCGCGCGCCACTCGGTCCACGTTCGGCGTCTTAATGGCGTCGTTGATGGTGGGGCGACCATCCACCTTCGCGTAGGCGCTGGCGTAGCGGCCCCAGTCATCGGCGAAGACGAAGAGGATGTTCAGGCGCGGCGCGTCCGCCCCGGAAGCTTGGGCAGCAAAGCAAAACAGCCCGGCCAGCAGGGCGAACGCGCGAATCGTGGTGCTCATGCCGCGACGGTAGCGGAACCGTCCGCCACAGCGCAGCGGAAAAATGGCTCGACCGGCATCACCGACAGATTTCGTATGCCATCCGAAATTCACCCATGAACCAGGCCGGCCACGCCAGAAGCCCCAGGGCCTTCACCCTCATCGAACTGCTGGTCGTCATCGCCATCATCGCGATCCTGGCCGGGATGCTGTTGCCGGCCTTGGGCAAGGCGAAGGCCAAGAGCAAGGGCATCGCCTGCACGAACAACCTGCGGCAGATTTCCCTCGGCTCGACGCTCTACTCGGATGCGTGCGACGACCGGATCGTCAAGCTCTGCACGGACACAATGAACGCGCCGCTGTTCATCCCGATGCCGCCGGGGGACCCCATCCTGCCCAGCGCCACGCGGGTTTGGTGGATGGACTACATCCGGCCCTTCTTCGGCGCCTCGAGCAAGAGCTACCAGTGCCCCGGATATGAGTTGAAGGACTCTGGCAACACGCCTGCCTTCGGGGTCGGTATCGCCTATGCGGAACTGGCCACCACCTGGAGCGACGCCACGATCGTGCGCGTCCAGGCCGTTTCCCAGCCGTCGGCCACGATCATCTTCGCGGACTGCGCACTCCTCGTGGCCGAGCCGCTCCCCGGCAATCAAACCGAGCCGGACCCCGACAAGTGGGTGTCCAACTCGCTCGCCGTGGGCACGCGACCGTATTACTTCAAGTCCCCCGGAAGCATCCTCTCCGGGGCCGCCGGCGACCCGAGCACGCCGCGCCCCGTCAACCGGCACAATCAGCGCGGCAACATGGGCTTCGTGGACGGCCACGTGGAGGCCATGCGCACCAGCCAGGCCGGCTGGCTCCTGCCGCGCGGCGATGCCCGCGCGCTGTGGGACAAGTGAAGCCCGCGCACCGGACGGAAATTCCACCCCATGAGAACACTTCTTCTGCTCGCGCTGTTGCTCGTGGCCCTGCCCGGCTGCAAGAAACGGCCCGCCCCTGAAACTCCCGCGAGCGCCCAACCCGCCGCGCCCCCAGACCCGCAGAAGGACCTCGCCGAACTCTCGATGGCCGTGCGCGCCTATTACCTGTCCCAAGGAAAACAACCAGCCACACTGGACGACTTGGTCCAAGCCCGTTGCATCTACCGGTTGCCGACACCGCCGGCGGGCAAGAAATACGCCATTGACGCGAAGAAGCTGGAAGCCGTCCTCATGGATCAGTGAGTGAGTCACCTGTCAAGGCGCGGGCCGAAATCCGCCCGGTGCCCCGCCCCGCCCTCGTGGGAGACGACGTGCGGAGTCTCTGACTTGATTCCGCGTGTCGAGTTTCGCGCTCTGCGGTGATTGGAGACTCGTCACCTCGTCACATACGGACCACGCTCGACGCTGCCCACCGCTCGGCTTAGTCTCCGCCCAGTGCACGAGATCGCGTTCAGCATCGGCAGCTTGACGGTCCACTGGTATGGCATACTCGTGGCCCTCGGGTTCATGGCCGGCTACTGGACCGCCCAGCGTCGCGGCTTGCGCGACGGTCTTTCGCCGGACGCGGTGGCGGACGTGGTGTTCTGGCTGTTCCTCGGCGGCATCGTCGGTGCGCGGGTGCTCTACGTCATCAGCTACTGGCGCGAGGAATTCGCCGACCAGCCGCTCTCGCACATCTTCACCACGCGCAGCGGGTTCGTGTTCTATGGCGGTCTCATCGGCGCGACGATTTGCGGCATCATCTTTGCGCGCTGGAAAAAGCTTCCCGTCTGGAAGCTCGCCGATGCGCTCGTGCCCAGCGTCGCGCTAGGTCACGCGCTGGGCCGGATGGGTTGCTTCATGACTGGCTGCTGCCACGGGCGCGCGTGCGACCTGCCGTGGGCGGTGCATTTCCCAGCGGACCACGCGACGAAGGGTGCAGGCGTGCATCCCACGCAGCTTTACGAAGCTGGCTTGAACTTCGTGCTCTATGCTGCGCTGGCGTGGTTCTATCGGCGGAAGAAGTTCGACGGGCAGGTGTTCGCGGTTTACCTGATGGCCTATGCACCGGTGCGTGCCTTGGTCGAGCACTTCCGTGGGGATTACGCGCCGACGAAGTTCATCGGCCCGCTCTCGCCGGGGCAACTCGTGAGCATCGGCATCTTCGCGGCGGGCGTGGGGTTCTACGTCTGGTTCAAGTCCGGTGGCGGGCAAAGTCCAAAGTCCGAAGTCCAAACTCCCAAGCCAGCATGAGTGACCGTTCCGATACTTTCACCGTCGAGTTCACGCTGCCCAGCGAGCGACTCGATCGCTTCCTGCACACGCGTTACCCGATGGCCTCACGCAGCGCGCTCCAGCGGCTCATCGAGGAGGGCGAGATCACCGTCAACGGCGAGAAGGTGAAACCCACGCACGCGCCGCACGCGGGCGAGGTCGTCGTTGTTCACTGGCCGGACCCGCGCCCTGACAAGGCCGAGCCGGAGGACTTGCCTATCACCGTGCTTTACGAGGACGAGTCGCTACTCGTCGTGAACAAGTCACCAGACATCGCCGTGCATCCCGGCAACGGCCACGAGCGGCACACGCTCGTCAACGCGCTGCTGCATCACTGCAAAGGTCAGTTGAGTGGCATCGGCGGCGTGGCGCGGCCGGGCATCGTGCATCGGCTGGACCTTGAGACGAGCGGCTGCATGGTCGTGGCGAAGAGCGACGCGGTTCACACCGCGTTGTCCGAGCAGTTCGCGCGGCGCGAGGTGGAGAAGGTTTATCACGCGCTCATCTGCGGCGCGCCCACGCGCAGCCAGGGCGAGATCAAGGTGGCCATCGCGCGCCATGTGACGCATCGCAAGCGCATGGCCGCGACGGACGGCGGCGGGCGCAGCGCGTGGACGAGCTACACGGTGGTGCGGCGGCTGAAGTTCTCGACGCTGGTGCATTGCACGTTGCACACGGGCCGCACGCATCAGATTCGCGTCCACATGGAGCATCTCGGCTATCCGCTGGTGGGCGATTCGATCTACGGCAAGAAGCAGAACACGAAGTTTCTGGAGCTGACCGGCTTTCAGGCCCCGCGCCAGATGCTGCACGCGGCGCGGCTGGGCTTCACGCATCCGAAGACCGGCAAGGTGCTGACGTGCGAAGCGCCTTGGCCGGCGGACTTCGCAGCGGCGCTCGAGGCGGTTAGTTGAAGCATGGCAAGGACTGCCTCACGTAAAGGACGCGAAGGGCGCGAAGGAACGGGCGCGGTGGTGGACCGTCTTGCACATGAGCGCGAGTTGCTGGCCAGCGGGATCACTCTGCTCGCGGGCCTCGACGAGGCGGGGCGCGGGCCGTTGGCGGGGCCGGTGGTCGCGGCGGCGGTGATGTTTCCGGTCGCGTGGCTGCGCAGTGAGTTTCCCGCCGAGCTGGCGAAGCTGAATGACTCCAAACAGCTCACCGAGACTCAGCGCGAGCATTACTTCACCTGGCTCACGTCGCGCGCAGAAGTCCGCTACGCCATCGCGCAGGCGGGCGCGGCGGTGATTGATCACATCAACATCCTGCAAGCCACGCACCGCGCGATGAACGACGCACTCGCACAGATCACGCCTACGCCCGCGCATGTCCTCGTGGACGGCTTGTGCGTGAGGTCGCTGCGGTGGGCGCAGACGCCGCTGGTGAAGGGTGACGCGCGCAGCTACTCCATCGCCGCCGCCAGCGTGTTGGCGAAAGTCACGCGCGACCGGCTGATGCGCCAGTTCGACCGGCAGTTTCCCGGCTACGGTTTCGCGGAGCACAAAGGCTACGGCACGCCCGCGCACCTGGCCGCGCTCGCGTGGTTGGGGCCGTGTCCCATCCACCGCCGCAGCTTCGCGCCGTTGAAGGCGGAGCAGGAGGAGCTGTTTGTGAAGGAGGGGCGATGAGCAAGATTTGCTGCGTGTGGCGTGCCGGGCATGGGCATACGGCTGGGAATTGGTTTTGCCCAACACGCAACACGCAGCACGCCACACGGCTCTGAATGAAGAAACTCTGGCAAAAACTCAAGGCGCTCGCCGCCACCGAACAGCCGGAGCATCTCCGGCGCGGCAAGCTCGGCGAGCGCGCGGCGAAGGCGCACTTGCAGGCGCACGGCCTGAAATTCCTTACCGCGAACTTCCGCTCCACGCGTGGCGAGATTGACCTCGTATTCCGAGATCATGACTGCCTCCTGTTTGTTTTATTTACACGGAACATTTTTCGGAGCAGTTTCAGCCTCCATGAAGCAACGGTTGGCGATCAGTTACGTCCGGTTCAGCACCATTGAACAGTTCGGGGGCGATTCCATCCGTCGTCAAACGGAGGCGACGGAGGCGTATTGCAAAAGAAACGGCCTGACTCTGACGAACGATTACCGGCTCCGAGACCTCGGTAAGTCGGCGTTCAAAGGCGATCACCGCAGCGCGACGGGGGCATTGGGCCAGTTGGAGAAACAGGTTGCTGACGGCAAGATCCCCAAGGGCACAGTGTTGATCGTGGAGAATTTGGATCGGTTGAGCCGTGAGGACATTGTGTCCGCGCAGTTGATGTTGCTCAACCTGATCAATCGAGGCATCGAAATCGTGGCGCTCTCCGACAATGAACGGCGCTACAGCAAAGAGTCGCTCACGGCGAATCCGTTCGAGTTGATCGTCTCGATCATGGTCATGAGCCGTGCCCATGAGGAAAGCAAGGTCAAGAGCTACCGCGTGAAGGAGTCGTGGATCAATCGCAACAAGCTCGCCTCCGAGGGCAAGCACATCAACATCAGGTTGCCTGCATGGCTCGAGTCCAAGAACAAGCAATACATCGCCACTCCCGCAAAGGCCGAGGTGATCAGGCGAATCTTTAAGCTCTACCTTGAAGGTTTTGGGACGCAATCCATCGCGCAGATCCTCATCAAGGAAAAGGTCGCCAACATCGCCAAGAGCAAAGGTGGGAACAAACTGTGGCACCCGACCTACATTCAACGAATTCTGAAATCTAAGGAGATCATCGGATTTTACACGGGCACCACTCCAGAAGTTCCGGGTTTCTTTCCGGCGATTGTCCCCGAATCTGACTTTTACGCGGTCCAGGCCATCATCAAAACTCGATACACCTACAAGGGACAGAAGAACCACAACCCGCATCCACTTAGTCACCTTCTGAAATGCGAACTTTGCGGCGAAAGCGTCGTGAGGTGCTTGGGAAACGGCTACCACTACTTTCAATGTCACGGTGCGCATCTGAAGATTTGCAACCCGAAGACGATGTCAATTTATGGAACCGAGCAAGCGTTGCTCCGTGTAATCGCATCGGCTGGGCCAACAACCTCAAGGCTTGATGACCAATCAGCTCGTCAAGCGCACCAAGAAATCCAAGCCCTGAACGGTAGAGTAAGCGAATTGGAAGAAAAACTGGTCATGGCTTCCAAGCTGTTCATGGCGACTCCTTCAGAAGCGGGCACGAAAATTTTGCAGCAGATGGAAGCGGAAAAGGCGAATTTGGTTCGGCAGTTGGAGGCTGCCAAGGACAGCAGATTGTTGATTGATCATCGGGCTGATTGGAAGGAGGTCAAGGCGAGGCTGGAGGCGTCGATCAATCGCCCCGGAAAACTACCGCTGGAGGTGATTCCGGTTTCGGTCAAAATGGTAAACGGCAAGCTGGAATTTTTGCGGCATGTCGCGGCTCAAAACGAGAATGACGTGATCGCCTTGCGTGAAGCCATGCGGAGCCACATTGACAGGATCGGGATCGACATTCCGAAGATGAAGGCAACGATTCAATTCAAGAACGGCGAAAAACTCTTCGTCGAGTTCAAGAAGAGCAACAGTTACCCAAGAACCTACGCTTACAGATTGCGCAATGGCGATTGGGTCGATCTTGGCAAAGATCCGGGCAGGTAGACTCATCATGTCCGACCTCTTCGATTTCGTTCGACCCGCCAGCTTCAAGACCAGGCTGCAATCTGCGGTTCAACGCCTCGCCGCTGACAACATTTTCATTGGAACGTCGAGCTGGAAATACGAAGGCTGGACTGGGCAGATTTACGACGAACAGCGCTACTGTTACAGGGGGAAGTTTGCGAAGACCAGGTTCGAACGGGATTGCCTCGTTGAGTATGCGGAGACGTTCAAAACCGTTTGCGTGGATGCCGCTTACTACCAGTTTCCATCAGCCAAATATCTGAGCGGGCTGGTCGAGAAGGTGCCTGGCGATTTCCTGTTCACCTTCAAAGTGACCGACGACATCACGTTGAAGAAGTTCACCAATCTGCCCCGATTCGGTATCAAGGCAGGGAAGCCGAACGAGAACTTCCTCAACGCTGACCTGTTCCTCAACGCCTTCCTGAAGCCGTGTGAGCCATTCCGAAGCAACGTCGGGCTGTTGATGTTCGAGTTCAGCCGGTTCCACTCCACCGACTACCAGCACGGGCGAGACTTCGTGGCTGATCTGGACGCCTTCTTTTCAAAGCTGCCGAAGGAGTGGAACTACGGCGTTGAAATCCGCAACAAGGACTGGCTCCAACCCGACTACTTTGCGGTCCTCAAGCGGCATGGGGTTGTCCACGTCTTCAACAACTGGTCGATGATGCCGACGGTGGGGGAGCAGATGGCGATGACGGTCAGCGATACGAGCGACGCATTCCTGGCCGCTCGGTTCCTTCTGAAGCCGGGGCGCAAATACGAGGAGGCGGTCAAGGAGTTCAGCCCCTACAAGGCCGTGAAAGAGGTGAACGCGGAGGCCCGGAGCGCCGGGGCCGAGCTGGTGAGGCAGGCGTCTGAACCTACCCGGTCTTCTTCCATGTCGTATCCCGCATCCCCTGCCACAGCGGCTCCAGGTCGGGATCGTCAATGGCCATCCGCTCTGCCTCTATGTGCAGAACCCGACCGGCTACCACCACCTGTGCCGGCTGCTCTCGATGCCGAAGCCGCAGTTGGAGGGGATGACGGAAGGATTGCTGGCGGTCGGGGTTGATGAGCGCTTCTCCAGCCACTTTCCCTCGCGCTTCTACCGGGGAGTGGCCAGCAGCGATGAGCTAAAAAAAGGTTCCGGTGATCAGCCAGTCGTCCTTCACCAGCCCGTCCACTACGCCGGTGCTGCTGACCGCTGGAAGTTTGATGTGGTCCAGAGCATCCGCACCCTGACTCTGCTCAAGCAACAGCATCCCGAGAAGCGGCTGAACGGGGAGTTCCACTTCCGCTCCCCGCAGAGTGTCTCCAATTGGCGACAGTTTCAGCCCGAGCTGCTCACCAACACCCTTGAGTTGGCTGACCGCTGCAACTTCGAGCTGCCGCTGGGTAAGCCACAGTTCCCCGCCTTCAATACTCCCGACAGCACCACCTCGCCCCAGTTCCTTCGCCATTTGGTCGAGGAGGGCTTGCGGAGACGATACCCGCTCAAACACGCCACCATGCAACGCCAGGCTGATGAGGAATTAGCCATCATCGCGGACGTGGGCTACGAGGATTACTTCCTGGTCGTTTGGGACATCCTGCAACAATGCCGGCGCGAAGGAATCGAATGGATCACCCGTGGCAGTGCGGCCGATTCATTGGTCTGCTACTGCCTTGGGATCAGCGACGTCTGCCCAATCCGTTTCGACCTCTACTTCCGCCGCTTCCTCAACAAGGACCGGATGGCGCTGAACAAGCTGCCGGACATCGACATCGACTTTCCCCACGACCGGAAGGACGACGTTGTTGATTTGATTTTCGCCAAGTATGGGGCTGGGCACTGTGCGGTTGTGGGCGGCTTCTCCACTTTCCAAGCCAGGAGTGCGTTTGCCGAAGTAGCCAAAGTGCTGGGTGTGGCTGAACGCGAGGTCAGAAAGTTCACCGAGCACTTTCCTTGGGGCTTCGGTGGTGGCTGGGTGCCTGATGAACCAGCGCCCAAGAGTGGGACCGGGCTGATCGAGTTGCTGCGCGCCAACCCTGAAACCAGCACGCTCCCGCTAGACGAGGAACCCTACCGTTCAGCCATCGAGATGGCTGGTTGTCTCGAAGGCGCTCCTCGTTATCCGAAACAGCATCCCTGTGGCGTGGTGTTGTCCCGCCAATCAATGCACGAACTGACCCCCACGTTCGTTTCCGCCAAGGGGTATCCGACCACGCACTTCGACATGGACGCGGTTGAAATGATCGGCCTGGTGAAGATGGACGTTTTGGCTCAAGGCGGACTGGCGGTGATGCGGGATGCCAAGGTCGTGTTGAAACGAAGGGGTGTTGAGGTGGACTTCCCTGTTCCCTGGCATTTCGAGAGCCATTGGCACCTCCAACCCGCCAGAAAAGCACGTCCTGTGCCCGAAAAAATCGGGAATTTCAAACCGCCGCATTTCCACCAATTTCACGCCGCCGCTGACATGCTCATAGCGCCCGCCCCTCAGCGAAGCATTGAACCCGAATTCCGAAGTGGGCGGCAGGCGCTGGCGAGGAGCGCGGCCTTCAGGCCGCAGAAACGTGCGAAAGCTAACGGTTGCTCGAACGCACTTTTACGCTCGCGGCCGACTGCGGCATGAATGCCGCGCTCCTCGCCGCAGACGTGCGTGCCCGCTCGCTTTCTCTACTTCGGGCTCATGGGCAGCGGACAGGAGTGTCCGCTTTACGCTGGGCGTGAAGCCCGGCTCGGCAGCTCAAGTCAGAGCTTGAGCCATGACCCGCTGCCTTTGCCTCGCTTTGCTTCTGAGTGTCACCTCCTTGATCGCCCAGGAGCAGGTGGACAAGGCGGACGCGCAGGCCAAGGGCTCGGCGGCTCTCACCCGGCTCACGATGCGGGTGCGGGTCACCAAGGCGGTGCCGGAGCCGGCGGCAGTGCGCATCCACTGGCGGCGGGGCGGCGAGGGGCTGGGTGGCAACGTCATCCGCAGCTCGTTCCTCGGGGCGGGTGACGAGCAGAACATTCCCTTTGGCGCGTGGACCGGCTGGTTCGCGTTGCGCACCATCACGGGCGGCGGTCGGGGCTGGGATTTTCCGACCATCGTGGTCGAGGGCGTTTCAGGCGGTGCGGGCGCGAAGGGGAAGGCGGCGGCACCCAAGCAGCCCGATGTGCTCGCGGATTTGGATGACGCGCCCAAGGCGGCGGCCACGGCCAATGCCAAGGGCGCACCCGTAACCTTGTCGGACCTCGTCGTTGAATTCGAGTTCGCGGACGGCGGGAAGGTGTTTCACCGCTTCACCGAGACGGCTCCGAAAGGGGCGACGGTGGGCTTTGCCTTCCCCGGCAGCGCGCTGGGCGACAAAGTGACGCCGGAGTTCATCGCCCAGCTCAACGGGCTTTCCGTCCACGCCCGGCTGCGCCGCGAGCGGCTCGAAGCTCTGTTCAAGGAACCTGCGCCCATGCCCCAGCGGTTTGCGCTGATCGGGCACCTTGGTGGCTACGGAGAAGGTGGACCGGGCAAGGGTGGTGGGGCCGGTTACGGGGTGCGGCATTGCAATCCAGCCATTCTGGTTGATGAGTGCCGCACCTTGCAGATGCTTGGCGTGAACAGCCTGGTTGGCTCACTGCGCTTCGCGGACGCGGCGGGTTTTGGTTCCAAGTTCCGCCAAGTTTATTGGGGCGGGCCGGGCTCGGGCAGCCCGATGAACATGCTGCAAGGCAACAGCAAGGTGGTCGAGGATGTCTGCCCCTTCGACCCCGCGCTGCCGCCGTTGATGGCCGAGTCCACGAAGCGGGCCATCGAGGAGCATCGCGCCGCCAAGGCAAAGGAATCGTGGGCACTGTGGACGGATGAGATTGGCGTGTTTGCGAAGGAGCACATCGCGCGTTGTGGCCGGTGCGTGGAGTGGCATGTGACGTATGCCGGCCGCAGGGGGGATGCACTCGCTGTAACGCCGGCAGCCATCACTACATCACGGGCTTGCCACGACGCAGGCGCAGGAGGTGTTTGACCTGTGGGGGGAGCTGGTCGCGCCTTCGGCGAACTAGTGGGCAGGCCGTTTATCCCGCATTTGCCCCATTGCCGGGCGCGGGCTGGGCAGGCCACCAAGGTGGTTTCGGAACTCGTAGAGGTCGCTGCGGTAAAGGGTCTCTTCGTGCCAGAGCGGTGATTTGTCGGCCAGCGCTCCCACCGCCACCACCAGCAGACAGGCAGTGTGCTTCGGCACGCCCAGTCGGTGTGCCTGCTCGGGCGTCGCGTTGACGGCGCGGATGGTCTCCGTTGCGCCGGAGAGGTTGAGACGGCAGTCGCCGGTCCAGTAGGCGTAGAGCGAACCCGCCGCGTCTGCGCGCGTCATCCCAGGGCAATGCCGGGCCACCACGTGCCGTCGCTCCAAGATCACCGGCACGTCGTCCGCAAGGCGAAGTCGCTCCAGATAGAACAGCGCGTCTCCGGGGTCAGCGCCCAGCCGGGTGGCGATTTCGGCGGGTGCGTCCTCGGCTTTGAGTCGGCGGAAGGCCAGCACCCGCGTGGACGGCGTGCGCCCGGCGGCGGTCGCCTTGTCCGTGAAACTCACCAACCGTTGCAAATCGTAATCCAGCACCCCTTCGCGCACGAAGGTTCCCGCGCCGTGGCGGAACTCAAGGAGCCCCGCGGAGGCGAGGCTGGTCAGGGCCTTGTTGGCGGTGGCGCGGCTGGTGGCGAAGCGCTCGGCAATCTCGCGCTCGGTCAGGAATTGCGCGCCAGGTGAGTAGGCACGGTCTCGGAGGAGCTGCTTCAGTTCGGTGACCAACTGGTGATGGAGGGGAGCGGTTTGAACCACGGCGCGAGATTATGGGACGAGCCGGCGCTTGACAAGTGGCTAGGCCACATTAAGAAGTGGCCTAGCCAATTCTCAACCAGCCATGCCCGCCATGAACCGCCGCACCTTCCTTCGTCGTTCCGCCCTCGCCGGCACCGCCACCGCGCTGGGCGCACGCTCTTACGCCCAGGTGGCCGGGGCGAACGGAGTGGCTCGCGTGGGCATGATAGGTTTCGGGCTGATTGGCCGCATCCACACACGCAGCTTTCACGCGCTGACGGACCGCAGCCGGGTGGCCGCGGTGTCGGACTGCTATGGGCCGCGCATGGACGCGTGCGTGGAACTGGTCGGTGCGGGCTGCGCGAAGGTGCCTGATTTCCGCCGGATGCTGGAGCGCAAGGATGTGGACGCGGTCGTCATTTCCACCGGCGACCACTGGCATGGCTTGCAAACCATGCTGGCCTGCGACGCGGGCAAGGATGTGTTCGTGGAGAAGCCGCTGCATCTTTTCGTGCGCGAGGGCGAGTGGATGCAAAAGGTCGCGGCGCGGACGAAACGGGTCATCCAGGTCGGCACCCAGCAGCGCAGCGCGGCGCATTATCACAAGGCGAAGGCGCTCCTGCGCGGCGGGGCCATCGGCGACATTGTCAGCGTGCAGTGCAATTTCTTCCGCAACGTCATGCCCGGCATCGGCAACCCGCCGGATGGCAATCCCCCGGCGAACCTCGACTGGGACATGCTGCTCGGCCCCGCGCCGCAGCGGCGCTACAATCCCAACCGTGCGCTTTATCACTTCCGGTGGTTCTGGGATTACAGCGGCGGCCAGATGACGAACCTCGGGCATCACTCGCTGGACATCGTGCATTGGATTTTCGACATCCAGGCCCCGAAGGCCGTGAGCAGCAGCGGCGGGCGATATTTTCTCAAGGACAACGGCGAGGTGCCGGACACGCAGGACGCCATCATCGAGTATCCGAACTTCAACGCCATCGTGCAGTTCCGCGAGTGCGCGGCGGGAGCGGGGAGCACCAGCATGGGCGCGCTGACCTTCATGGGCACGAAGGGAACGATGACGCTCGGCCGGGATGGCTTCACCATCCTGCCGGACAAGAAAATCGAACCGGTCAACGCCTTCTCCCGCATCGTTGGCGGGCATCCAGTTGGAGGGCCGCAACCTTTGCCGGAGCCGGAGGGCGATTTCTGGTGCGAGAAAGCCGAGGACAAGACCGGCGATGGCAAGCGCCAATTTGTGGAGCACGCAACCAACTTCCTCGACTGCGTGCAGAACCGGAAAACGCCGCACTCCGACCTCGCCAGCAGCCATTGGGTCAGCACCACCTGCCACCTCGCCAATATCAGCGCCCGCACGGGCCGGAAGGTATTTTGGGACGCCACCGCGAACGACATTCGCGGTGACAAGGAGGCGGGCGCAATGCTGACGAGGCCGTATCGGGCACCGTGGGACAAGGAACTCAAGGCTTTGCTCTCGTGAACCGCCGCGCCTTCCTCCTGTCCGCTTCGTGTGCCGCCGCGCTGGCCTCGGCGCGTTCGGTGCTCGCGGCCGCGGGCGCTTCCGGGAGCCGACTCGGCATTTGCACCTTCTCGTGTCACCAGCATTGGAAAGCCGTCGGCGCGAAGCACGCGGGCGTGAAGTTCACCGATGCCAGCGGCTTTTACCGCTATGCGCGCGAACTCGGCGCGGAAGGCGTGCAGACGCCGTTGCGCGGCGCGGAGCCGAAGGCCATCCGCGAACTGGTGGAGCGCACCGGTGGCTATTACGAGGGCGAGTTGCGGCTGCCCAAAACGGCTACAGAACTCGCCGCCTTCGAGAACGAAGTGCGCCAGTCCCGCGAAGCCGGGGCCACGGTCGCGCGCGCAGTCTTCACCAACGCCCGGCGCTACGAGGCGTTTCGCACCCGGGCGGAGTTTCAAGCGTTTCACCAGCAAGCAAAGCGGACGCTCGCGCTCATCGAACCGGTGCTGCGCAGGCATCGTCTCAAAGTCGCCATCGAGAACCACAAGGACCATACCGCCGAGGAATTGGCCGCGCTCATGAAGTCCGCCAGCAGCGAGTGGATGGGAGTTCTCGTGGACACGGGCAACAACCTCGCGCTGTTGGAAGCGCCGGAGGAAACCATCACCGCGCTCGCTCCGTTCGCCTTCAGCGTGCATCTCAAAGACATGGCCGTGCGCGCGGTGGACGAGGGCTTCCTCCTCAGCGAAGTGCCGCTCGGCAGCGGATTCCTCGACCTGCCCCGCATCATCGCAACCTTGCGGAAGGCGAATCCCGCCATCGTTCTGAACTTGGAGATGGCCACCCGTGACCCGTTGCGGGTGCCGTGTCTGACGGACGGCTTTTTCTCCACCTTCCCCGACCGTAAGGCCTCGCACCTCGCCGCCGCGCTGCAGCGGGTGAAGGATAATCCCCCGAAAGCGCCCGTGCCCACCGTCAGCGGCAAGCCGACCGCCCAAGTGCTGGCCGAGGAAGAACAGCACAACCGACACGGACTCGGCTGGATGAAACAACGCCTGGCCATTTGAACCCACGCCCTTCTTTTCCACCACCCATGAAACAACTCGTTTGCCTCCTGCTCCTGAACCTCACGCTCGTCACCAGTGCTGCCGAGTTGAATCTCCCGCTGCTTCCCGCCGAAGCGAAAATCATCCAGGGCATGGCGGCCACGGAGGGCGTTGAAGTCGTCCTCGCGTCAAAGGCGGGGTGGTCGGCCAGAGGCGCTGCGGAGACGCTCGTCAGCCTCGGCGTGGCGAAGGATGACATCGCCTCGGTGACGGTTCAGTCCAAAGTGCGGGAACCCGTTGCCTTCACCGTCACGCATGACAAAGCGGGCCATGTGCTGGCCATCACCGGCAACGGTCCGTGGCTGCGCAACAGCACGCTGCGCTCCTTCAAGGCGCTGCCGGAACTGCGCATCATCCGCATGGACCACAATGGCTTCGTCGGCAAAGACCCGCGCATCCCGGAGTTCGATGGCGCCGGGTTCGATGCGCTCACGGACTCGAAGCTCGCGGACATCAAGTTAGGCCTCAGCTTTTCCGACAAGGGCATGGAGCAGTGCGCGAAAATCAAAGCGCTGCGCAGCTTCGGCGTCGCCCATTCGCAGGCCACGGAGGCGGGCATCGCGTTTTTTGCCGGGCATTCGGGGCTGACGAGTTTTTCCATCAGCGAGATGGCTAAGCCGGCCGTCACCGAGAAGGCATTGGGAGCCATGACGAAGATTCCGAATCTCACGAAGGTCGGCTTGGGCGAGTGCTATGTGACTTATGCCGGCGGGTTCGCGCTCCTCGCGCCATTCAAGGGCAAGCTCACCGAGATCAATCTCGGCATGTGTCTCGCAACACAGGCGGACTTTGACAAACTGCGGGCCGACCATCCGCAGGCGAAAATCATCACCACACCGGTGTCCGAGATTCCGAAGCGGCACATCTTCGTGGCCATGAATCTGGCGAAACAGGCCCCGCCCGAACTCGCCGCGCCGCTGAATGCGGCTATCGAACAGTTCCGCAAAAAGTAATCTTCACGAATCCATGATGCGCTTTTCCATTGTTTCGCTGCTGCTTGCCGCAGGCGTTTCGGCGGGCTTTGCCGCTGTGCCGGATTTCGAGCGCGAGGTGCGGCCGTTTCTCAAGCAGCACTGCTATTCCTGCCATGACGCGAAAAAGGCCAAGGCGGGCTTTCGCATCGACCAGCTCGGCACGGATTTCCTCAGCGGCACGACGGCGGATGACTGGCATGAGGTCATCAACTCCATCAACAGCGGCGAGATGCCGCCGAAGAAAGAGCCGAGGCCGGATGCGAAGGCGGCCTTTGCCGTGGTGGAGTGGGTGGGCGCGAATCTGAAGAACGCGGAGCGCCAGGCACGCATGGCGGGCGGACGCATCCTGATGCGGCGGCTGAACCGCCAGGAGTATGCGAACACGGTGGGCGACCTGTTCCGGCTCGACCCGCACTTTGTCGAGAAGCTGAAACGCGAACTGCCTGCCGACGGGAAAGCGGAGGGCTTCGACCGCATCGGCAGCGCCTTGTTTTTCGACCAGACGCAGATGCTCGGTTATCTCGACTGGGCCGGGCAGATTGCCCGCGAGGCCGTTCAATCCGCTCCTCCCGCGTCTGCAAAATACATCTGGGAAGCAAATCGGCACCTTGGCGAGGGCGTGCGTGAGAAGGTCAATGAAAACATCGACCACCTGATCGATACCGGTCCTCCGACCCACTTCAAGACGGAGAAGGGAATGCTTGTCCGCTCCGCGAATATGTATGGAAGCAAGAACGCGGAGTTCATCGGAGTCCCGGCTGGCCCTCGCCCTTCGTTAACCAGCTTGGTCAAGAGGGACGGCTACTACCGCATTCTGTTCAAAGGGGGCAGCTCCCCTGGGGATAGGGGTGAACAGATCCGGGTCAGGCTCATCTACGGCGGAGGAACGCCGCTCGAACAAACGTTCGAGTTCAAACCCAATGGAACGCTGGACAACCCGGAGGTCACGGAGATGACCGTGTTCCTTCGCGCGGGCGAACCCGACATGACCAGAGGCATCTCGATCACTTGGAACGGCATTTGGGATGCGCGCATCAATCATCCCGGCTGGGAAGCGGTCAAACATGGCATCGATAGGGCTATGGGAAAAGTGGCGAAAGCCGGCGCGGAAAAGGATGGCGATGGGCTCAAGAAGGCCCGAGCAGATCTCGACAATGCCTTGGCGGAGGCGAAGGCGTTCACTGGCACGCGATGGATCCACAACGAGAAATACAATATCGACACGCTACCAAGACTCCTTCTCGACACGATCGAGGTCGAGGGGCCCGTCGCCAAGGAATGGCCGCCGGCGAGCCACAAGGTGCTCGGACTTGATGACAACACGCCGCAGGATGAGAACGGGCTGCGCTCGGTGTTCGCGGGGTTGCTGCCGCGAGCGTATCGTCGGCCAGTTGAAAAAGCGGAAGTCGACAAGCTCGTGCGCATCGCCGCCGGTGCGATGCAGCGCGAGAAGATGCCCTTTCCAGACGCGCTGCGGCTCGGAGTGCAGACGATGCTCTGCTCGCCGGGCTTTGTTTTCATCCAGGAGCCGCAACCGCGCGCCGCTGCCGCCACCAAGGGCACGCGGCCGCTGAACGACTTCGAACTCGCCAGCCGCCTCTCCTATTTCCTGTGGAGTTCGCTGCCGGACGACGCGCTGCTCTCGCTCGCGGCCAAGGGCACTCTGAAGCAGCCCGCAGCCCTCCGCGCCCAGGTCACGCGGATGCTCACCGATGCGAAGAGCCGGCGTTTCGTCGAGAACTTCGGCGGTCAGTGGCTCGATGTGGAGCTGTTCGGCAGCGTCGAGCCAGCGAAGGAATACAAGAGCTATGACAATGAGCTGAAGGCCGCGAGCCGCGAGGAGCCGCTGATGTTTTTCCAGCAAGTGCTCACGGAGAATCTGCCGGTCGCGAACTTCCTCGACTCCGACTTTCTCGTCATCAACGAACGCCTCGCGCGGCACTACGGCATCGCGGGCGTGAGCGGCGAGGCGTTTCAAAAAGTCGCGCTCAAGCCGGAGCATCATCGCGGCGGCGTGCTCGGCATGGCCGGCCTCATGACCCTGCTGGCCGATGGCACGCGCACACTGCCCGTGCGTCGTGGCGCGTGGGTCCTGGAGAAGCTGCTCAACGACCCGGCACCGCCTCCGCCGCCGAACGCGGGCGACATTCAGCCGAACACCGCCGGGAAGAACCTCAGCGTGCGCGAGCGTCTCCAACTGCACCGCAACGAGCCGAACTGCGCGAGCTGCCACGCCAAGCTCGACCCCTACGGCCTTGCGTTGGAAAACTACGACGCCATCGGTGCCTGGCGCGACCGCCAGAATGGCGAAGGCATCGCCGGGCCGAGAGCGCCCGTCATTGACGCCAGCGGCGCGCTCAAATCCGGCCGCGAGTTCCAAGACCTCACCGGCTACAAGGCCGCGCTGCTGGCAGAGCAGGACAAGTTCATCCGCGCCTTCACGGAAAAACTGCTCACCTACGCCCTCGGCCGCCCCGTCGGCTACGTGGACCACGCGACCATCGAAACCATCCTGAAATCCGAGCCGCGACTGCAATCGCTCGTGCAAGCGGTCGTCGCATCCGAACCCTTTCAAACCAAATGACCGCCGGCAACAAAGTGGCCCCAGGCAACAAAGTGGTCCGCACAGTCCTCTGTGCGGCACAAGCGTCTCCTGACTCTGAACCGCACAGAGGACTATGCGGACCACCTTCCCACATCACACCTCCATCACTCCGCCCTGCGGCACACCACAAAGGCATCCGTGAGCCGTTGCCGCAGCTTTTCGTCATCAAAGGTCGCAATCAGCCTCTCAATCTCCACCGGGCGGATGAAGTGGTGCTTCAGCATGCCGCGAATGAACGCGATGTCCTTGGGCCGCGAGGCCGCGAGCTTGGCGATGGTGAGGTCCACCGGGTCGATGCACCACCCCGTGGCACCGCCCGTGTTCTCATTGCACACCGGCGTCAACCGCGCCTCCCAACCCGCAGGCAACAGCGCCGTGTCCGGGCTCACGCCATCGGCAAAGTAGCCGTAGGTTTCGTTGAAGCGGGAGTAGCGCCCCAGGCTGCCCTCGATGTCCTCGCTCAGCTCAGGCCTGTTTCGAGGGTAAATGTCCAACTCCATGGACTGCCGCAATTCGCGCGGCGCATCGGGATGTTTTCCGAGCACCGACTGGCTGCCGATGATGATGAACTCTTGTTCGCCGGTGCTGCCGCTAGACGCCCGCAAAAGATGTTCGAGTTCGGAGCGGTTCATACCTCTTCAGAATCTCGCGGCGTTTCCCTTCCGGCATCAGCGCAGCAAAAGGTGAGCTCTGACGCAGGCGCTCGCCATCCTCACTGCGATCAGCCAACTGGCGGAGCACGCCGTCGATCCCCTGGGCTTCGATTATCTGCTTCCACTCACGCAGCGCATCCTTGTTCTGCTCCGAGTAAACCTCATCCGCCAGCTTTCGCTCAATCCAGTTCACCACGAGCAGAAGTCGTTCAGGCGATTCGCGAAGTTCCTCCGCGATCACCTGATCCATTTCGTAGTTACGATCCTCGATGACTTGATGCCAGTTCACGCCCTCAGGATACCCGCCACCCCACTCATTCGCAACACCGCAAACCATCACCACCATGAACATCCAACACCACCGCTCCCTCTCCCGCCGCACCTTCCTGCGCGGCACTGGCGTCTCGCTCGCGCTGCCTTGGCTTGAATCCATGTCCTCGCTGGCACGCGCGGCATCCACGGCGGGTGGCATCGCGGACTCCGAGCGACCCAAACGCGCGCTCTTCACCATGTGGGGCCTCGGCATGAATGGACGCGACTACACGCCAGCCAAATTTGGCCGCGATTGGGAGGCCACGACCATTTTGAAGCCCGTGGCGCATCTGCGCGATGACTTCACCCTCATCAGCGGCCTCAAACTCACCCACTCCGGCGGCCACGGCGGCGACCGCACTTTTTTGACCGGCACCGCCACCCACAAAGCCGATGCCAAACTCCGCATCTCCGCCGACCAGGAAATCGCCGAGGCCATCGGCAAAGCCACGCGTTTCTCCAGCCTTGTGCTCGGCATCCATCGCGGCACCGGCTTCGGCAGCGGCACCATTGACAAGACGCTCGCCTGGACTCGCGGCGGCACGCCCATCCCTGCGGAAAACCGCCCGCACCTCCTCTTCGACAAACTCTTCCGCGCTGAAAGCCCCGAAGAAGTCGCCGCCCGCAGAGTCGGCGCTGGCCGCACCGGCAGCGTGCTCGACGCCGTGCGTGACGAGGCCAAACGCCTGCAAACCCGCCTCGGCAAAGACGACCAAGCCAAGCTCGACGAATACTTCACCTCCATCCGCGACGTGGAGCAAAACATCGCCACCGACCTCGCCTGGCTCGACAAACCCAAGCCGCAGGTCGCCGCGATTGATTTCGGCAAGAACGTCCAGGCGCTCGACCCCGAGCTGCAAGCCAAGGGTAACTTCGACTACCGCCGCTATCAGCGCCTCATGTTCGACGTCATCACCCTCGCGCTTCAGACCGACAGCACGCGCGTCATCAACTACTACGCCCGCCGCGACCTCAACGACGGCACCCATTGCTACGCCTACAAAGGCTGCCCCTACGGCTACCACGAAATGACCCACCACGGCGAAGAGCCCGACAAGCTCAAGTGGCTCACCACCGTGGACACCTGGTATATGGAGGACTGGGCCTACTTCATCGAAAAGCTGAAGAGCGCCAAGGAAGGCGACGGCACCCTGCTCGACCACACCATGCTCGTCTGGGGCAGCAGCGGCGGCACCGAGAACGCGCACAACAACACCGACCTGCCCACCATGCTCGTCGGCGGCCAAAAAATCGGCATCAAGCACCAGGGCCACCTCCAGCAAAAAGACACCCGCCTCGGCAATCTCTGGCAGACCATGTTCGGCGTCATGGGCGTGAAAGTCCCCGCCAATTTTCAAGGCGGCGAGGCCGATGGAATCATCAAGGAACTCGTGTAACGCAGCCACTCGATGCAGTTCCTCGGTTACATCATCGCACTCGCATTTGCCGTCGCCGCTCACGCGCAGCGCCCGCCCAACATCCTCCTCATCATGGTGGACGACCTCGGATACTCCGACCTCGGCTGCTATGGCGGTGAGGTGCGCACGCCGACGCTCGATTCACTCGCTGCGGATGGCGTGAGGCTGGCGCGGTTTTACAACTGCGCGCAGTGCTGTCCCTCGCGGGCTTCATTGATGAGCGGGCTGTATCCGCATCAGGCGGGCGTGGGCGATATGAACGAACAGGGCGCGGCGAATGACTTTTGGCGGCGCATCGGCTCACCGGCGTATCTTGGTTTCAAAAAAGAGGGCGTCGTCACCTTGCCGGAGTCGCTGCGGGAGGCGGGCTATCAGACTTTCATGGCCGGGAAATGGCACCTCGGTCAGGATGAAGCCTGCTGGCCGGGACAGCGCGGGTTTGACCGGCATTTCGCACTCATCGGCGGTGCTTGCGAGCAGTTCACCGGCTATCGCTCCTGGCAGAAGAAGGGTCCGATCTCCAAGTTCGTGCTCAATGGCAAAAAGGTCGAACAACTGCCGCCCGACTTCTACACGACGGACTCCTTCACCGACCACACGCTGCGTTTCATTGAGGAATCCGACAGCTCGAAGCCGTGGTTTGGCTATCTGGCCTACACCGCGCCGCATTGGCCGCTCCAGGCGCATGAGAGCGATGTGGCGAAGTATGCGGAAACCTATCGCGCTGGCCCCGATGCCATCCGCCAGCGTCGTTTCGAGCGCTTGAAGCAAATCGGCCTCGTTCCCGAATCCGCGCCATTGCCGCAGCTCGACGCCGAAATCACCGACGAAGCCAGGAACGCCAAAAAAGAGCGCAACGAGCAATGGATGCGCCACTACGCCGCGATGATCGACCGCGTGGACCAAAACCTCGCCCGCATCGTCGAGACGCTGCGCAAACGCGGTCAGTTCGACAACACGCTCATCCTCTTCCTCAGCGACAACGGCTCCGACGAAGTGCGCGGCCCGCTTTGGGGCCAGGTGAGCAACACGCCCTTCCGCAAGTTCAAGGTCTGGGTGCATGACGGCGGCATCGCCTCGCCCTTCATCGCGCACTGGCCCGCAGGCATCCCGGCCTCGCAGCGCGGCAAAATCGTGACCGGTCCCGCGCACATCATGGACATCTTCCCCACCTGCCTCGCCGCCGCATCGGCAAAACATCCGCCCACCTTTGCCGGACACACCGTGCAACCGCTCGAAGGCACGAGCCTCCTGCCCGCCCTGCGCGGCGAACTCGCCACGCTACCGATGGACCGCCCGCTCTTCTGGGAACGCATGGGCAACGAAGCCATGCGCCAAGGCCACTGGAAACTCGTGCGCGGCTACGGCCCTGCGGGCGAGAACGGCGGCATCGCCACCACCGGCCCGCGCACCGGCGCCTGGGAACTCTACGACACCACCACCGACCCCGGCGAAACCCACGACCTCGCGAAACGCGAGCCGGGCAAGCTGGCAGACCTGGTCGCCCGACACCAAGCCTGGTCACAGCGCGTCGGCGTTGTCCCGCGCGAGGAGGTCGTGAAACTGATGAAACCCGCTCCCACGAAATAGAGGGCCTGGCCTGCCTCGCATTTCTCGCTGGCGCCTGCGTTTCGGCTTTAGACTTCCCGCCGACGAGGCCAAGTTAACGCCTAATGAAACCCACTCTTGCAGTTCTCACCGCCCTGCTGCTCGCGCCGCTGGGCGCGATGCACGCCACTGATCCGGCGAAACCAAACGTCGTTTACATCATGGCCGATGACCTCGGCTGGGGCGACGTCAGCGCGCATGGAGGCGGGGTCCCGACCCCCAACATCGACCGGCTGTTCTCCCAAGGGGTGGAGTTGACTCAGTTCATGGGCTGGTGCGTCTGCTCGCCGACCCGCGCAATGCTGCTCACGGGACGGCATCCGATCCGCGTGGGCACGGCGCCTGAGGTCGGCGGGGAACTGGCGAAGGAGGAGACGACCATCGCCGAGGGATTCAAGGCCAGCGGATATCGCACCGGCGTCTTCGGCAAATGGCACAACGGCGACGATCCGAGCACTCCGGAATTCCAAGCTGCGTTCAAAGAAGCCTTCAAGGACATGCCCAACAAAAAGCACTCGGGCGGTCACGGCGCGAACGCGCATGGATTCGACGAGGCGTGGGTTTACTACGGCGGCGGCGCGGACTATTTCAACCGCCGCACCGTCCAGGGCCGCGGTCCGGTTTCATGGTGGCACAACACCGAGTTCCGCCCGAAGGACGAGGGTTACACCGACGATATACTCACGCAGCGGGCCATCGAGTTTATCCGCGAGAACAAGGAGCGCCCGTTCTTTTGCTACATCCCGTTCCACATTGTGCATGCGCCGCTTCAGGCGAAAGAAGAGGATCTGGCCGCAATCGATCCGAAGAAGGCCGCCGCACTCCCCACCGCCAGCGGCAAGACGACGCCCGAGAACAAACGCCTCCACGCCGCGATGCTGCATTCCATGGACAACAACATCGCCGCCATCCGCGCCGAACTCGACAAGCTCGGCCTGAGCGAGAACACCATCCTCGTCTTCACCAGCGACAACGGCGCGATGGAGGCCGGCAGCAGCCTTCCTTTGCGCGGCCACAAGCACACCATCTACGACGGCGGCGTGCGCCTGCCCACCGCCATCCACTGGCCCAAAGGCGGGCTGGTCGGCGGCCGGAAATGGGACGGCCTCTGCGGTGCGCTCGACATGTTCCCGACGCTCATGGCGATGACCGGCTCGACGATCCCGCAGACGCGCCCGCTCGACGGCAGGAACGTCTGGCCCGCCTTGCGCGACAGCCAGGCCAGCCCGGTCGAAAGTTATTACTGGGTGTGGCGCGGTCAGGACGCAATCCGCACCGACAGGTGGAAGCTCCACCGCTTCTTCGACCGCTTCGAGCTTTACGACATCAAGAAAGACGAGGCCGAATCCAACAACGTCGCCCAGGCGCACGCCGACGTGGTCAAGTCACTCACGGCGAAGATGGACGCCTGGGCCGATTCCCTCGGCGTCGCGCTCAGCCACCAGCCCGCGCCGGCCAAGTATCACGCGCCGGCCAAGCCGGAGGGCGAAGTGCTCGCCGTCACCGTCACTGTCACCGACAAAGCCAAACCGAGTGATCGCCTCGCCATCGCCGTGGCCAACTGGAGCGGCTCGCAATTCGCCACCGACTGGATCGAATACGACGTCGCCTTCTCGCCCGGAACGCCCGCGCGACATCCATGGTTCTCGACGCTCGAAGGCAACAACTCGAAGCCCTTCGGCCCGCTCTTCAAACGCGGCGACGGAGTGGACCAGTTCGGGCGCGACCAGAGCACCGGCCATGGCATCACTGACGGCAAGAGCGTGTGGGAGCACCGCATCATCGGCCTGAGCAGCACCGCCCCCGGCCCGCTCGGCAAACACGGCGTCGTCTTCAACGGCGGCAAACCCGGCACCTACACCATCTACCTCGACAACCTCCGCATCCGCCACGCCGACGGCAGCACCACCCCGCTGTGGACCAGCGGCAAGGACACTCGCGCTGGGAAATTCACTGCGGACGAGAAGTTCAAAGATCTCCAAATCCACGCTGTGGCTCTCTCGCAAGTCGGCAAGTAAGCCGGCTGCCGAGTAGTTTAAGTTCCCTGCGCTCAGCGCCGCCGCCAGATGACTGCCTGAACGATTAACCATGAAACATGCCCTCACACTCCTTGCCGTCCTGCTGCTCGCGCCTCTCGCCGGACTCCACGCCGCGAACTTGCTCCTCACAGACAATAGCCAGCCGCGCGCGGAAATCGTCTTGCCAGAAAAGCCGCCATCGTCGCTGCCACCAAAGCGAGGTGGGCGAAAATCAAGGCATCGAGGAAGTCGTGATTCAGCACAGCAGCGATGAAGTGCGAGTGGAATAGTCTCAAGTCGCACCTGGCCGAAGCAAAGGATCACTCCCTCGCGTCGGCTGCGGTTCGTTCAGCGATGGTGGGGAGGCCAGTCGTCCACCAGCAATCCTTGCCAGCCCAGCTCTGTTGGCGATCATCACCGAATCCAATTGCCTGCCGTTCCTCCAGCCGACAGATTCCCCACAGCCCCGACGTAGAACACCGGGGCGGCCAGCGGAGTAATTCATTCCCAACATTTTCGCCCTTCGTCTCGTTCGCAATTTACGGCTTTGGCGAGCCGACTGTATGCTCACCTCGCACGAGTGAAGAAACTTTGGCAGAAACTTAAAGCTATCGCAGCAACCGACGAACCCGAGCATTTACGGCGCGGTCGGTTGGGGGAGCGCGCGGCCAAGGCGTTTCTGCAAAAGCAGGGGATGAAGTTTTTGGCGGCCAATTTTCGCTCCAGCCGTGGTGAGATCGATTTGATCTTTCGAGCCGGAAGCACAGCAGGCGAGTTTTTTACAGGTAATGGAACAGACTGCCTCGTGTTCGTCGAGGTGAAGGCGCGTTCCTCCGAGGCCTGGACGCGTCCCGCCGCCGCCGTGAACGCGCGCAAGAAGCGGCTGCTCTCTCAGGCGGCGATGGACTACCTCCGCCTGCTCAAGGACCCGCGCGTGAAGATCCGCTTCGACATCGTGGAGGTCTTGCTGGCTGACGGCGCGGTCCGGGAAATCCGCCACCTGCCCAACTCGTTCACGCTGACAGGCCCGATGCGCCACGGGTGAGGTGTCGGCGGCGGTCGTGGCCCTCTACGCAATCTTGCCGAAGGCAGCCGCGGCCCCCGGCCAGCTCACGCCCCGACGCGCTTCTTGATCTCCTTCAACTGCGCGGCCTCGGGCTTGGCGGTGTAATACTTGTCCAGCGGGTAGCAGCCGGAGATGAGGCCGTTGCGTGGCGCGGTGGTGCAGTCGCTGAAGGTGCGGCAGATGAGGCGCCTCTCGATCTCTCCCTTCGCCGCAGCGTCGGCGAGCATCGCCGGGTAGCTCAACACTGCGCGGCCGATGCCCACCAAGTCCGCCCATCCGTGGCGCAGGAGAAACTGCGAGACGTGGGGCAGGTATTCTTGGAGGTAGCTCAGGCCAGAGGCGACCAGAACAGGGATTCGCAATTCGCAATTCGCAATTCGCAATTTCTCCAAGTGTTCCTTCAGTTTCCGCACGACTTGCACTTGCCGCTCCACGTCAGTGAGCGGGTCGTAGGCGGGCTGGTAGCCGTCGCTGGGCGGGTAGGCGGCCGGGCGTTGGAGATGCGGCGTGTAGTAGGGCGAGCCGGCGGTCGTGTTGAGAATCTTCACGCCGAGCTGCGCGCAGAGCTCCGCGAACTGGAAGGTCTCCGTGAGGTCAATCTGCGTTGGGTCGCTCTGGCTCACGCCGAAGCCGTAGCGATACGGCAGGCAATGCGCGTGCTCCTCCGGGATGCCGGGGCCGAGCTTGCCGGGCACGGACAGCGCGGGGTCGGGCCGGTGCGGCACCATGTCGAAGCAGCTCAGACGCACGGCGAAGTCAATCGGGTTCCCGCTCGCGCGGATGCCGGCGACGATGTCGCGCAGGATGCGGGTGCGGTTCTCGAAGCTGCCGCCGAACTTGCCGGGCCGCGTGTGCGCGCCGAGGAACTCGTGGAGCAGGTAGCCGTGGCAGTGCTTGAGGTCCACGAAATCCGCGCCCACGTCCCACGCGATCTTCGCCGCGCGCACGTAGTCCTCGATCAGCCGCTCAATCTCGTCGTCGGTGAAGACCTGCGCATTGCTTGTTACCTTGAACTTGGGGTCGAGCAGCGGATGCCGGAACGCGACGCGCGGTTCGTAGCGCATCCGCTCGATGGGCCGACAGAAACGTCCCGAATGCGTGAGCTGGAAGCCGATGACGAGATCGTCCGTTGTGCCGTAGCGCTCGGCGTGCGCGCGCTTCAGGAGGCCGACCAGCTCCGAGATCTCGGCCTTGTTCTGCTCAATGATGATGAGCTGGTTCGGGTTCGCGCGACCGTCGGGTCGAACGGCCATCGCTTCCGCACCGCAAATCATCTTCGCGCCGCTCTCGCCGAAACGCTGCCAGCGCCGACGCATCTCCTCGGTCACGCCGCCGGTCGTCGTGCCGTCCCAGCCTTCCATCGGGTGGATGGCGATGCGGTTGCCGATGCGCTTGCTATTGACGACGAGGTTGGGCACCGGCTCGGCGAGCGGGGAATTGCCGCTGGCGATGGCGTCTTCACAGGGCAGCTCGATGCCGAGCGCCGTGCAGTGCGCGCGGAAGTCGGCAACGGTCCTGAGTGAAGGAAGACGGGTGAGCTTGAAGGGTTCGGGCATGGAGCGTGGGGCTGAATGATCAAGGCTTGGTGCGCGCGGCCACGAAGAGCCGTGTGAACTGGCCGTCGCTGACGTTGTAGTAAATGCGCTGGCCGTCGGTGCTGAAGGCGGGGTGCGGGTCGTTGCGCCGCCAGGAGAGAGCGCCCTTGCTTTGCACGAAGCTGTGCAGGAGCGCCCACTTCCCGCCGTTCATGTCAGCGACCATGATGCCCCATTCGAGCGGTGGGCCATCCGCCGCTTCGCTGTAGCCGTCGGTGACCATGAGCTTGCCATCGGGACTGATCGAAGGATGCGACCCGCGCAGGTTGGGCACGTCGGCGAGCTTGGTGTATTTGAACTCCGGGATGTCCGTGTGCATGCGGATGTTCCCGCCCTCGAGGATGTGGCGCGAGTCGGGCTCCCAAGCCGGGTGCCCCCACTTGCCGCGCTGCCAGATGCACTTCGCCTGCGCGAAGTCGTAGCAGACGATGCCCTGCCGCTGGCTCGCGTTCTTGGCCATGAAGTTGCCGCCTCCATTGCCGGCGGCGATTTTGAAGAACACGCGCTTCAGATCAGGGCTGAGGACGGGGAAGAAAATCGAGCAGGGCTTGCCAGAGAATTCCTTGGTCAGCCAGTCGCCATATTTGGCGTCAACCTCGGCGATGGTTGCACTGCGTGTCAGCTTGCCGGTCTTCGCATCCCAGAGTTCGAGGTCGCGGTGCGCGCCGGGATTCCAGTGACAACCGTAGAGCGGCAGCAGATCGCCGGCTGGCTGGCCGAATCCGAGCTGACGATCCTCCGCGACGACCGTCTTCGCGAGCGTCGCGACATCCACGACCACCACGCGCCACTTCTTCTCGATGACCTCGTGAAAGGCGACGCGCCTGCCGCCCGAGAGCCATTGCTGGCAAGCAGCCCGGTGCGCGTCCTCGGTGTGGACGTTCTCCGCGAGCACTGTTTCCTTGCCAGTCGCTCGTTCTAGGATGCGCACCTGGCCGATGTATCCAGCCGGATGCTTGGAGGAGAAGAACAGGCCGTGCTTCCCGTCCGGGCTTTCCGGATTGGCGACGTAGTAGCTGTGAATCCTGTGTCGGCCCGCGACACTGGATACCGGCGCGATGCGGGCGCCCGTGGTCCACGGTGTGACGGGACCTCCGGCCGAATCCGCAGCGACGAGCGGCAACGCCAGGAGGGAAATCAGGCCGAGCATGAGTCTCATGTTGGTCAGCGCATGCGACGAAAGGACGCGCGGACTCTAGGCATCCGACGCTTGGAAACAAGCCGGGAGGTGGAGCGCCGGTCTCCAACCCAGCATGCAGCCGGAAAAGAACGCACTTTGGTCCGCACCGGGTCGGAGACCGGCCCTCCTTGGGACCGCGACCCCAAAATGCTTTGCCTCGCCTCCGGCGCGCGTGTAGAAACGCGCTCTGTTTTCCGGGCAGTTTGCGAATGAAAAGCCAGCGTTGTCACCGAGCGTTCCCGCGAGAGGCGCTGCGCCTTTTACGCCGTGCTGTGCTCACGGCCTGGCTCTGCCTTGTCGTCGGCAACACGGGCTGCTCCGTCAAGCGCCTCGCCATCAACCAGCTCGGCGATGCGCTCTCCAACGGCACCGGGACCTTCGCCACGGATGACGATCCCGAGCTGATCCGCGATGCCGCGCCGTTCAGCCTCAAGCTCATGGAGTCGCTCCTCGCCGAGTCGCCGGAGCACCGCGAATTGCTGCAAGCACTGGCCAGCGGCTTCACGCAATACGCCTACGCCTTCGCGCAGCAGCCCGCCGACGCGCTGGAGGAGAAGGACCTCGCCGCCGCAGCATCCGGGCGCGAGCGGGCGAGACGCCTTTATCTCCGCGCTCGCAACTACGGCCTGCGCGGGTTGGAGGCGCGGCATCCCGGCTTCGAGAAACTCCTCCGCTCCGATCCAGCCGCCGCCGTCCGCGTCACGAAGAAGGCCGACGTGCATCTGCTCTACTGGACCGCCGCGTCGTGGGCCGCAGGCATCTCGCTCTCGAAGGAAAGCCCCGACGCAATCGCTGACCTGCCGCTCGCGGCGGGGCTGATGGACCGTGCGCTGGCGCTGGACGAGAAGTTTGACCACGGCGCGATTCACTCCTTTCTCATCACCTTCGAGCTGGCCCGGCCCGGCGCAGGACCGGACGCGGTGGTGAAGTCGCGGCAGCACTTCGCGCGCGCCGTCGAGTTGAGCGGGGGAAACCAAGCCGGGCCGTTTGTCTCGCTCGCGGAAAACGTCGCGGTGAAGCAGCAGAACGCCGCCGAGTTCAAAGCATTGCTCGAAAAAGCGCTAGCCGTTAAGGTCGACACCCGTCCCGAATGGCGGCTGCTGAATACCATCATGCAGCGCCGGGCCAAGTGGCTGCTGGGGCGGATGGATGATTTGATACTGCCCGCGTTGCCGACGGAGACAAAGTGATGAATGCCCAATTCTCAATACCCAATTCCCAAAGAATGACCAATGACGAATGCCCAAAGCCGGGCCGCCACGCGCGCGGCCATTCGGGCTTGGGCATTGATTGGTCAGTGGTCATTGGTCATTGGTCATTACGCGCGCTGACGATTGCACTCGCACTGGCCGCCGCGCCCTTGCAGGCGGCCGCTCCCGTCAAAATCCGTCTCGCCACACTCGCGCCCAAGGACACATCGCCCCACAAAAGCCTCCAGCAAATGGGCGAGTCCTGGCGCAAGTCCACCGGCGACCAGGTCCAGCTCACCATCTACACCGACGGCACGATGGGCGGTGAGGCCGACATGGTGCGCCGAATGCGCGTCGGGCAGATTCAGGCGGCGATGCTCACCGGCCCCGGCCTCTCGCAAATCGAGGACTCCGTCAGCGGCCTGCAACTCCTGCCGATGATGTTCCGCTCGCTTGACGAGTTCGATTACGCCTTCGAGAAGCTCCGGCCCGGTCTCGAAAAGAAATTCCGCGACAAGGGTTTTGAAGTCCTTTGCTGGGGCGACCTCGGCTGGGTTCGCTTGTTCTCCAAGCAACCCGGTCGCCGCATTGACGACTTCCGCAAGATGAAGGTCTTCGTCTGGTCCGGTGACTCCCGTTCCGCCGACGTGATGCGCGCGCTGCGCGTCAACCCGGTGCCCGCCGAGCAGACCGACGTGCTGCCCGGCCTCCAGACCGGCCTCTTCGACATGGTCCCCAGCGTGCCCATCTACGCGCTGGCCGGGCAGTTCTACGGCCCCGCCTCGCACATGCTCGAAATCAACTGGGTGCCGCTCGTCGGCGCGACCATCGTGTTGAAAAAAAGCTGGGACGCCACGCCTGCCGACAAACGTCCCGCCCTCCTCCAGGCCGCCGCCGAGGCCGGCAAACAAATCCGCGCGCAGGGCCGCAAGGAAAGCGACGAGGCTGTCGCAGCGATGGTGAAGCGCAGCCTGAAAGTCATCCAGCCCACGCCCGACGACCTCGCCGACTGGGTGCGCTTCGCCGATGAGGCCCATTCGAAAATCCGTGGCAAGCTCGTGCCCGCCGAGATGTTCGACGAGGTGTCGAAGCTCGTGAAGGAGTATCGCGCCAAGGCGAAATGAGCCGATTGCGGACAGACAGCCGGCGGAACGGTTGCAAGGCCGCAGCGCGTTTCTTCTCCCTCTCCCTTCATCGGATGAGGGGAGAGGGTTGGGGTGAGGGGTCGCGTGCGTCGGCGTTGGCGGCCCCACCCCTCATCCGGCCTTCGGCCACCTTCTCCCCTCCTCCGAGGAAGGGAGAAGGCGTGCGGCGTGGCGTTCGGTTCGCTAGCCACAGACGGGCTGCACGCTGCGTGTTCCGTGTGGAGCGCGCAGCCGCCCCGAGGCTACTCACGGAACACGCAACACGGAGCACGCCTTCCCCATGCTAGTCACCGACGCCGCTCCTCCCGCCGCACCACCCGCCGGCATCCGCCTATGGCTGCGCCAGGGAGAGAACCTCCTGCTCAGTTCCGTCCTCGTCGCTCTGATGGTGTTGCCGTTGCTGGAGGCATTTCTGCGCAAGGCGTTTCAGTCCGGCATTCCGGGCGCAACTGCTCTCGTCCAGCACTTCACCCTTATCATCGCGATGCTCGGCGGTGCGCTCGCGGCGCGGGACAGCCGGCTGCTCGCGATGTCTGCGTTGCCGACGATTCTGCCGCCCAAGTGGAAAGTCTTCGCCGCGCTCTTCAGCGGCACGGCGGCCACGACGGTCACGCTCTTCCTCACCGTCGCGGGCATCGAGTTCGTCAAGACCGAGCGCGAGAGCGGAAACTTCCTCGTCGGCAACCTGCCCATCTGGTGGGTTCAAATCGTCACGCCCATCGGCTTCGCGCTGGTGACGGGACGGCTGCTCTGGAACGCCTCGCCGAAGTGGTGGGGGCGCGCCGTGGTCTTCGTCGCAAGCGGCCTGCTCGTGTGGCTCGCCACGCATCCGCCCATGGACCCGGCCAAGCTCGTCTGGCCCGCGATTGCCACGCTGCTCGTCGCGACCGTGCTCGGTTCGCCCATCTTCGTCACGCTCGGCGGCGCGGCGATGATTCTCTTCTGGGGCGACGACCTGCCCATCGCGTCCATCCCGCTCGACCACTACCGGCTCGTCACCAACGCCACGCTGCCGACCATCCCGCTCTTCACGCTCGCGGGTTATCTGCTCGCGGAAGGCGGCGCGTCGAAGCGGCTGATCGGCGTGTTCCAGGCACTGTTCGGCTCGTTCCGGGGCGGCCCGGCCATTGTCACCGCGCTGGTCTGCACATTCTTCACCTCGTTCACCGGCGCGAGCGGCGTGACCATTCTCGCGATGGGCGGCCTGCTCATGCCTGTGATGCTCGCGGCGCGCTACTCGGAGCGCAACGCCCTCGGCCTGCTCACCGGTTCCGGCGCGCTGGGGCTGCTCTTCCCGCCGTCGCTGCCGCTGATTCTCTACGCGATCATCGCCGGCTCGAAGGCGCAGGCCGCTGGCGTGACCATCGAGAAAATGTTCCTCGCCGGTCTGATGCCCGGCCTGCTGCTCGTGGCGTTGACTGCGTGGTGGGGCGTGAGCCGTGGCCCGAAGGACGCGGACGACCGGCCCAAGTTCTGCGGTGCCACCGCGCGTGCGGCCATGTGGGAGGCGAAGTGGGAACTCGCCGTGCCGTTCGTCGCGCTGGGTGCGCTCTTCGGCGGCATCGCCACGCCGGTCGAAGCGGCGGCGGTCACGGCGCTCTACGTGTTCATCGCCACCGTCTTCATCCACCGCGACCTCAAGCTCACCACCGACATCCCGCGCGTGCTGACCGAATGCGGCCTGCTGGTGGGCGGCGTGCTGATGATTCTCGGTGTCGCGCTGGGCCTGACCAACTACCTCGTGGACGCGCAAATCCCCGACAAGGCCGTCGCATGGGTCACCGGCACGATTCACTCCAAGCTGCTGTTCCTCCTAGTGCTGAACGTGCTGCTCCTCCTCGTGGGCTGCTTCATGGACACCTTCTCCGCCATCGTGGTCGTCGTGCCATTGCTCGTGCCGCTCGGCTCCGCGTATGGGATAGACCCGCTGCACCTTGGCATCATCTTCCTCGCGAACATGGAGTTGGGCCTGCTCGCTCCGACCGTGGGCATCAACATCTTTCTCGCCTCCTACCGCTTCAAGAAGCCGGTGATGGAAGTCTCCCGCGCCGTGCTGCCGATGCAGGCCGTCCTCATCATCGGCGTGCTGCTCATCACCTACTTCCCGCCGCTGACCACGTGGCTGCCGGGCTGGCTGGGGAGGTAGAGGGAGAAGGCTTTCATTTGCCGACTCCGTGTCGCCTCACGCCTCCACCGGCACCACGAGGTTGCCCATGATGTAGTCACGGCGCTCGGGCGTGTTCTTGCCCATGTAGAAGCCGAAGATGCCGGCGGCCTCGGGCTTGGGCGCGAACTCCACGCGACTCAACTTCATCTGCTTCCCGATGAATTGCTTGAACTCCGCCGGGGAAATCTCACCGAGGCCCTTGAAGCGCGTGATCTCGGCGCTCTTGCCCAGCTTCGCCGCCGCCGTGTCGCGCTCGGCCTCGCTGTAGCAGTAGATCGTCTCGTGCTTGTTGCGCACGCGGAAGAGCGGCGTCTCCAGCACATGCACATGGCCGTCGTGGACGAGCGGCTCGAAGAACTTGAAGAAGTAGGTGATCATCAGGTTGCGGATGTGCAGCCCGTCCACGTCGGCGTCGGTGGCGAGGATGACCTTCTCGTAGCGCAGGTGGTTGGGGTTGTCCTCCACGTCCAGCGCGCGCATGAGGTTATACATCTCGTCGTTGCGATACATCACGTCGCGCTTGAGGTCCCAGACGTTGAGCGGCTTGCCCTTGAGCGTGAAAACGGCCTGCGTCTCGACGTCGCGGCAGCTCGTGATGGAGCCGCTGGCGGACTGGCCCTCGCAGATGAAGACCATGCTGCCCTTGCCCTTGCCCTTGTCTTTGTCGAAATGCGTTTTGCAGTCCTTGAGCTGCGGCACGCGGATGGTCACGGCCTTCGCGCGTTCGCGGGCGAGCTTCTTGACCTCCTGCAATTCCTTGCGCAACTGCCGGCTGTCCTCGGCCTTCGCGACGATCTGCGTGGCGATGTCCTTGTTGCGGTTGAAGAAGTGCAGCAGCTCCTCGCGCACCTTGTTGACAAGCTCCGTGCGGATCTCGGTATTGCCCAGCTTGTTCTTCGTCTGCGACTCGAAGACGGGGTCCTTCAGCCGGATGGCCACCGCGCCGGCGATGCCCTCGCGCACGTCGTCGCCCTCGAAGCTGGCCTTGGCGTATTCGTTCACCGCCTTGAGCAGGCCCTCGCGGAACGCGCTCAGGTGCGTGCCGCCGTCGCTGGTGTATTGGCCGTTCACGAACGAGTAGATCACCTCGCCGTAGCGGCTGTTGCTGTGTGTGAAGCAGAACTCCAGCGTCTTGCTCGTGAAATGCAGCGGCGCGTAGATCGGCTCCGCGTTGTCGCTTGCGAGTTCCTCCATCACGAGGTCGTGCAAGCCGTGGCGCGAGACGAAGGCCTTGCCATTGTAGACCAGCTTCAGCCCGGCGTTCAGGTAGCTGTAATGCCGCAGCCGGCGCTCGATGAACTCGTCGCGGAACTCGGACTCCTTGAAAATCTCCGGGTCCGGCGTGAAGCGGACGAAGGTGCCGTTCGCCTCGGTGGTCTTGCCCTTGTTCTCCTTCTTGAGCCGGCCCTGCTTGAAGCCCGCCTCGGAGAACTCGCCGTCGCGATGGCTGCGGACGAGGAAATCCTTGGACAGCGCGTTGACCGCCTTGGTGCCCACGCCGTTGAGGCCGACGCTGAACTGGAAGACCTCGTCGTTGTATTTCGCGCCGGTGTTGATCTGGCTGACGCACTCCACCACCTTGCCCAGCGGGATGCCGCGTCCGAAATCGCGCACGGACACCACGCCGTTCTCGATGCCGATGTGGACCTCGCGACCGTAGCCCATGATGAACTCGTCAATCGCGTTGTCCACGACCTCCTTGAGCAGCACGTAGCAGCCGTCGTCCTGATGCGACCCGGTGCCGATGCGGCCGATATACATGCCGGTGCGCAACCGGATGTGTTCGATGCTGGAGAGCGTCTTGATCTTGCTCTCGTCGTAGGTGTGCTTCTTGTCGTCGGCCATGTTTCGCGCGGGTGACTACCGGAAAGCGGAGTGGTTGCCAACTTGAAACGCTCTGCTAGAAAGCGCCGTGCCCTCCGCGCCCGATTCCACCGCCAGCCGCAGCTCGCGGTCTGCCGCGCCGGGGCACTTCGTCACCACGCGTTGGACGCAAGTGGTGGCAGCGGGACGCCCGAGCGACTCCACCCACGCCCGCGCCGCGCTGGAGCAGCTTTGTCAGACTTATTGGTATCCGATTTACGCCTTCGTGCGTCGGCAAGGCCACGCGCCGCACGACGCACAAGACCTCACGCAGGCGTTCTTCGCGCGCTTGCTGGAGCGCAACGCTCTCGGCGCGGCGGACCGCGAGCGCGGCCGCTTCCGCTCCTTCCTACTGGCCGCATGACCCTGGGCACGCCGCGCTACATGGCCCCGGAGCAGTTCGACAAGCTGCAGGAGGTGGACCACCGCGCGGACATCTATTCGCTCGGCGTGGTGCTCTACGAAATGCTCACCGGCGAGGTGCCGATGGGCCGCTTCTCACTCCCCTCGGCCAGCATCGGCATGGACGTGCGGCTGGATGAAATCGTCCTGTGCACGCTGGAGAGGGAACCATCGCGCCGCTACCAGCACGCCAGCGAGGTGAAGACGCAGGTGGAAAACATCTCCGGCATCGTGGCGAACTTGTCGCAAATTCCGTCAGCAACCCCGATGATGGGGGCAACTGAGCCAGGGAGCGGGGCCAAGCTCCTGCTCGACGAGACCGACCGCTCCGCGCGGCAGTTTCAACACCTCTTCTTTTATCGGAGGGTTGATTTGGATAGTGCTGGGCATCGCGGGCGCGCTGATTCTTCCCCGCTATCTTCCAATCGCACTCGCAATGTGCGCCGGTGGCATCGCCATGCTCGTCATGGCCTTCCGTCATCGGCAGCAGTGGGAAGTTATTACCTCGGCCACGTCATCCGCTTCGAGAACGGCATCTACACCTCCGGGCGACTGATGATTGACGGCAACATCGTCGCCTCGGGCGGAGTTGGATTTCAGGCCGAGTTGAGTGGACGCATTCCCCGGGGCGCTGGTGTAGGCCACCGGATTGTGGCGAAGACCCAAGCGGGATTCCGCTTCTTCCGCTGCCAGTTCTTCGCCGAGCCAAACACGATGGCACCCCCGAAAGAGGCCGGACCTGTGGCCCTCGACCAGCGCGTCAACCAAGCGGTCTCGGTTGGGTTGCCGGGCTGGTTCCATCGTCGGGCCAGTCGGATGCAGTTCCTGATACAGATTCCGCTTGTGCTGGTGGTGGTGGCCGCGTGCCTGGCGATGGATGGGTCGGATTCCAGCTTTCGCTTCGAGACTGTGGCAGATGAAAGAAAAGTGCAGCCCGTTGCCAGTTTGAGTGTTGGCCAGCCGTCTCCCTGGCTCACAGCCGAGGTCGGCGGCCCGCAGAGTGGATTTCATTTTCATCCGCTCGCCACCTCGGTTTGGGTGGGACTGGCCGGCATCGCGAGCATGAGCTTCCTTGGGTTGTTGCGCCGCACGCGCCCTGGTGCCGATGCGGCGAAGGCCGCAGCGAAGCAGCGCGAGTAGTGGGTCGTGGTCGGGTGGTCTGGTCTGGGTCTGTTTCGCTTCCCACACGGCACGAAGATAGTAAAGGATTGGCAGAAGAACCCGCGCGCTGCTGGTAAGTCCGCTGCTGTCGCAACCCAGGCCACCTACAAGCTCAACTTCAGCGGCACGTGGAAACTGCGGAGCACTGCGACAGAGGAACTGTTCACCATCAAGCACCGCGAACCCAACCTGCGCGTTATCATGCGCGTCAGCGGCGATGCGTTGGGCCTGCGCACAATGGATTGGGTGGGACGGACAGACCGACAGGAATATCGGCAAACGGTGCTCGGCCTGCCCGGGACTTTTATCGGCTGGTGGGAAGGCAGCGACTTGATGATCGAGAACACCCGTGACAGCGGCGGCGGCAGGCTGATGACCAGCCGTCGAAAAATGACTCTTTCCGCCGATGGCAAAACGATCACCGTAATACGAACGATTCCCATGCTCAGCCCCGAGCGTGGCTGGGATGAAATTTAAGACAAGCAGGATGGGCCGGGTGGTGCTTCCGCCAATACTCCTGCCGCTGTCGACATCCTCCGCAAGATGGAGGACAAATACGCGGCTCTCTCGAGCATTAGCGTGACTGGGAAGCAGGTCTCCGAAATCGGCTCTGTGACGGGCGGCGTGGCATCGTCCGTTGAAAGCACGTTTTCTCTCAACCTGGCGCGGCCTGATTTTTACCGCATCGAGTGGCGGGAGGCTGCTCAGACTGCCTACAACGCTGGCGCTGTGTGGTCAACCGGGGCAGGCCACTTCGTTCTGAGTGGTCGCAAGGTGACACAATATCCCGAGCGCGGATTGGCACTGGGAGTGGGCGGCGTCCATTCACGCGACGTCGCCAAGACAGTGCCAACCATCTTCTTCCACGACACGATGGACAAGATGCTCGGCTGGCTCACCCACTTGAAAAACCCCGCCCGTCAGCCGGACGAAAGAATTGACACCGAGGATTGCTATGTTGTTGCCGCCGACGGCTTGGCTGGAAAGACGGTCGTCTGGATTACGAAGCGGAATTTTCTCATGAAACAGTTCCGGACCACAACCGGGGGCGACCTCCAAGCAAAGGTCTCACAAGCTGTTTCAGTAATCGGCGATGAGTCTTTGAAGGCCATTTTGGAAAGGTCGGGCAAAGCAGTGACATCTGAAGCCATCCGGAAGTTGAGAGCTGAGATGGAAGAGTCCGGAAGGGTCGCGGCCCAATCTCGCACCAGCTTCACTCAGACTTGCCAAAGTATTGTCGTGAACAAGGCGGTGAAAACGGAAGAGTTCGAAGCCACGCTCCCACCCGGCGTGGCCACCCCGCCAGCGAAGCAGCCGGAGCCACCGCACTTTGGAATTGAACGCCCCGCCGCGCTTGCTAGCCTCGCGGCGCACTTCCAGAAACGCATCAAACATCTCCACCATGAGCACCTCCGCGAATCTCTACCCCAAGCTCCACAACGCCATGTGGCCCGGCCTCGTCGGCAAGGGCAGCCCCGGCGCTGAGCCGTTCATTGACCTCGACACCATGCTCGACCTCACCGCCAAGGCGGAGGTCAACGGCCAGAAGTTCGACGGCGTGGACCTCTTCCTCTACGACCCGCACGTGAACATTGACATCAGCGACGACGGCATCAAGGCGCTCGCCGACAAGATCGCCGGCAAGGGCTTCGTCGTCGGCTCCGTGGTCGCGCCCGTGTGGTTCGATGGCAACGCGATGGGCGACGACACCAAGCGCGCCGGCTGGGTCACGGCGGTCAAGAAGGCCTGCCGCATCGGGCAAAAGCTGCGCCAACTCGGCGTGCGGCCCTACGGCATCGTGCGCATTGACTCCGCTGCCGGCGTGGCGGACTGGGACAAGGACCCCGTCGGCAACACGAAGATTATCGCGCAGACTTTCCGCGAGGGCGCGGCGGTGGCTGCCGACCACGGCGAGCGGCTTGCGGCGGAGGGCGAGATTTGCTGGGGCGGCATGCACTCGTGGCGGAACATGGTAAACCTCCTCGAAGAAACCGACCGGCCCGGCCTCGTCGGCTTCCAGGCGGACATGGCGCACACGCTCCTCTACACGCTGGGCTACAACGCCGAGAAGCACGCCATCCTGCCCAAGGGCTACGACTGGAAGAACAAGAACACGCTCCTCTCCGCGCTCAAGAAGCTCACCAAGGCGCTGCGTCCGTGGACGATTGACTTCCACGTCGCCCAGAACGACGCGACGGTGAAAGGCTCCGGTGGCCACGACCTCACCGGCCGCCACTGCGTGGTGGACGACCCGAATGGCAAGCTAGACATCCCCGTGCATGCCGGCTACTGGCTGCGCGACGAGAACCGCCACCTCACCAAGGCCTGCATGCACATCTGCTGGGACGGCTGCATGTTCCCGAACGAGACGCTCATGAAGCAGGAGACGTGGAACAAGATTCTCGGCTCCATGATTGCCGTGCGCGAGAAGCACGGCTGGAGCACGGCGGGCTGACCGCCACACAACTGCATTTTTCGAGAGAGGAAGTCCGCAAGGGCTTCCTCCCTTGTTTTGCCCCGCAACGGATTTTCGCACCTCTCATTAGCACCCGGCTTCAGCCGGGTGGTCCCCGGGGATATAGAGGGCAAACCGTTTCAACGGTTTACCCGGACATACCGAGTGTGGTTGAAATCCAGTAGAACGCGGCCCGGATGCTGGTGGATGCCTTCCCCCTCACCCCAGCCCTCTCCCTCCTGGAGAGGGAGCCAGTCATTCAGTCTCGAAGCACCCACGCCGGGCGGGTTGAAGCTGCGCGGACGGCGATTCTCCCTCTCCTCGGGGAGAGGGCCGGGGTGAGGGGATACGCGTGCTGAGACTCGCCTCTCATTCGACCAATCTTCACCGAGAGTTGGGATTAGGCGGCTCCGAGCGGAAAGCCGTTGAAACGGCAGCCTGCGGATTTGTTCCGCAAACACCCGGCTGAAGCCGGGTGCTAATGAGAGGGCTTCAGCGGGTCGGAATTCGGATTGAATTCTGCATTCGTCGCGCGAACCATCCGCCAACATATGGCCACCCTCGTTTTCGACATCGAGACCTCGCGCCTGCCTGTCGAGATGTTCGACGAGGTGCAGCAGGAATACCTCTTCCGCGAGGCAGGAAAACTTCCCGATGACCAGCGCCCCGCCAAGCGCGAGGAAATCGCCCGCCTCTTCAGCCTCTGGCCGTTCACGGCGCAGATCGTGTGCATCGCGATGCTGAACGCCGAAACGCAGCGTGGGCAGGTGCTCTTTCAGGCCGAGGACTTCGAGGACGACGCCGAGGCCGGGCCGGTCGAGTTCGTGCCGTGCGCGGACGAGCACGAGCTGCTCACCGCCTTCTGGGACGCGGCGAAGCACTACCAGCAGGTTGTCACGTTCAATGGGCGCGGCTTCGACGTGCCGTTTCTCTACCTGCGCTCGGCGCAACTGAACGTCCCCATCGCGCGCAAGGACTGGCTCGGCTACCGCTACGCCACCGACCCGCACTGCGACCTCGCCGAGCAGCTCACCTTCTACGGCGTGAGCGGTCGTGACGGCGCGGCGCGGAAGTTCAACCTGGATTTCTACTGCAAGGCCTTCGGCATCGAGTCACCGAAAAGCCACGGCGTCACCGGCATGGACGTGACGAACATGATGGCGGAAGGCCGCCACAAGGAAATCGCCGACTACTGCCTCCGCGACGTGCGCGCCACCGTGCTGCTGCACAAGATTTGGAAGGAGCGGCTGGCCGGCATCAAGTAGCCTCCGGGTCATGCGGCGAGCCCGCCTGCTCCTCTGTGTCCATCGTGTCTCTGTGGTCCCTTCAGCGGTTTCAACTGCATAGTTCCGGCCTGTCGGCGACTGCGCAATTGCCTTTTCCCTTCCCGCGCTTTGGCGTGGTGCTTAGGCTGCGGCGCGGTGAAGCGGGACGGAGATTAGGATTAGGATAACGAGCAAGATCAAGAGGCAGCGGCGATACTCGGTTCATACTCTTACTCGTAATCTAACCTTAACTCCGCCCCCAATCGTCCAGCCAAACATGAACACAATCCTCCTCGGCAACAGTTCCCTCCGCGTCAGCCGCCTGGCCTACGGCTGCTGGCGCATCGCGGACACGGATGAACTCGGCCGCACCGTCGGGCGCGCGGCCATCCTCGCGGCGTTGGAGGCGGGCTACACGCTGTTCGACCACGCGGACATCTACTGCGCGGGCCGCGCCGAGAAGGCCTTCGGCGACGTGCTGCGCGAGGTCGCCGGGATGCGCGAGCGCGTGTTCATCGCGACGAAGTGCGGCATCCGCCAGGCCGGCGACCCGCTCCCGGAAGCGCCGGTGCGCTACGACTTCTCCGCCGCGCACATCGTCTGGAGCTGCGAGCAATCGCTGCGCCGGCTGGGCGTGGAGACGATTGACCTCTACCAGCTCCACCGGCCCGACTGGCTGATGAACCCGGACGAGGTGGCCGTGGCGTTCAACCAGCTCCGGACGCAGGGCAAGGTGCGCGAGTTTGGCGTGAGCAACTTCCGGCCGTCGCAGCTCACCGCGCTGCAACGCGCGCTGGCCTTCCCGCTCCTCGTGAACCAGGTGGAGATCAGTCTCGCGAACCTCAGCACCTTCACCGACGGCACGCTCGACCAGTGCCTCGCCGACCGCATCACGCCGATGGCGTGGAGTCCGCTCGCAGGCGGCCTGCTCGCGGAGGGCGCGCGGCGCTTGCTGCCGTCGCAGGAGAGCTACCGCGTTGAGCGCGTGGTGCAGGAGTTGGACGCGCTGGCCCGCGTGCGCGGCAGCACGCGCGGCACGGTGGCGTTGGCGTGGCTGCTGAAACATCCGGCGGGCATCGTGCCCATCGTCGGCTCTACGAAGCCGGAGAAAATCCGCGAGGGCGCGAACGCCCCGCGCGTCGAGCTGACGCGCGAGGCGTGGTATCGCCTGCTGGAAGCAGCGCGCGGAGAGCGGCTGCCGTAGTCGCTCACTGCGGCTTGGTCACCGCGTGATTCAGCCTTGCCCAAGCTAGCAATCCCGCCCCCAGCGACACGCCGGCGCACGCCAGATACGGCCATGAGGGGTGGCCGTCGAACAAAGTCGCGGCAAAGATGGGGCCGAAGATGCGCGCAAGGCTGCCGGCACTTTGCGCGACCCCGAGAGTCGCGCCTTGCTCATCGGCGGGACTCAGCTGCGACAGCATCCCAAACACCGGCGGGCGCGTGAGGCTGGAGCCGATGGCCAGCATCGCCAGCGCGCCGATCAGCAAAGGCCAGGTTTTGATGAAAGGCAGGATGGCCAGGCTCACCGCCACCAGTCCCAGACTCAACGCGATCAGCGTCGGCTCACCGAACTTCTTCACCGCTCGGCCCAGCGGCCCGCCTTGCACGAGCGCGCCCACGAGGCCGCAGAACGCGTAAAGATACATCACCTTGTCATCGAAGGTGTGGACCACGCCTTTGATGGTCTCGAACTTCATGCCGAAGTTCAGGCTCACCAACAGACCGAGCGTCGTCTCGAAGCAGGCGAAGCTGAACGTCGCCAGAAAGAACACGAGCACCAGCAGGCCGATGCCCGGGCGTTGCAACGTGTGTTTCACCTGCTCCCAACGCGGCCGCTGCGCGACCGCGTTCGCACCGGGCTGCCAGCTCTCCGGCAGGCGGAAGAACGCGAAAAGAAAATTCGCCGCGCACATCGCGGCTGCAATCCAGCCGGGCGCCGTGACTCCGCCGAACTTCAGCCCCAACCCACCCAGCGCTGGTCCGAAAATGAAACCCAGCCCAAACGCCATGCCGACCAGCCCCATTTTTTTAGAACGTTCTTCCGGCGGAGTGATGTCCGCGATGTAGGCCTGCGCCACGGTGATATTCGCGCCACAGATACCGGCGAAGGCGCGAGAGACGAACAGCAGCACCAGCGCCGCCTGACCCGACTGGCCGGAACCGATCGCGAAAATCGCGTAGGAAATTGCCGAGCCAGCCGTGCTGACCAGCAGCACCGGACGGCGACCAATGCGGTCCGACAGCCGCCCCCAAACCGGTGCGAAGATGAACTGCATTGCCGAGAACGACGCCATCAGCAGCCCGATTACCAGACCGCTGGCTTCGAGCGTCTTCGCGAAGATCGGCAGCAGTGGTAGCACGATGCCGAACCCGATCAGATCGAGAAAAACGGTCAAAAAAATCACCAGCAGCGACGGCTTCTTCATTTCAATAAGGGGCGGACGGTAGCGGGTCGCTTCCGCCCCTACAACCCTGGAGGAGACGACGTGAGGAGTCTCGCTTCAAACGCGGAAGCGCGGAGCGCGGGATGCGGAAGAGCAATCAGAGACTCCTCGCGTCGTCTCCCACGTTGTTCAAAGGTTGCGGCCTGCGCGCTGCTTGCTACTGTCGCGCAGACATCATGGACACCGCCAAACGCATCGCGGTCCGCGCGCGCTCGGCCCTCTTCGGCATGCAAGAAGGCGGTCTGCTGCTCGTGATTCTCCTGCTGGGTGCGATCCTCACCTTCTGCGGTGGTGTGGTGAAGGCACCGAAGTTCCAGGTGAACGAGAAGGGCGAACGCGAGCGGGTGTTCGAGATCGTGAAAGGCGAACGCGTCCCCGTCTTCGAGGAGAAGAACAAGTTCCTCAACGCCGCGAACCTCACCCAACTCGCCAAGGACACGAGCTTCATCGGCATCATGGCCGTGGGCGCGACGCTGGTCATCGTCGCCGGACAGATTGACTTGAGCGTCGGCGCGATTTACGCGCTGGCGTCGGTGGTGGGCGCGATGGTCTTCCGCGCGTTCGGGCCGGGCGGCGCGCTGGCGGCGGCACCGCCGCATGAGGCGTTGATGCTGGGCATCGCCGCTTGCTTGGCCGTGGGCACGCTCTGCGGCGTGCTCAATGGCGCGATGGTCACGGCACTCAAAGTCCATCCCTTCATCATCACGCTGGGCACGATGGCCATCTTCCGCGGTGAAGCCTTCGTCATGACCAGCGGCCAGTCGGTCGGCGATTTTCCGGAGTCCTTCCGCTACCTGATCCGCTGGGAAACCGGTGACGGCCTCAGCCTCGTGCCGTTGGGCGTGCTGTTGTTCGTGACCATCGCGGGAACAATCTACCTGTCCTGCCTCGCTCCCGGACGACACTTCTACGCGGTCGGCGGTAACGAGCAGGCCGCGCAGTTCAGCGGCATTCGCGTGCGGTTGGTGAAGCTGAAAGTCTTCATCTACTCGGGGCTGACGGCTGGCGTCGCGGCGTTGCTGGCCATCGGCTACTACGGCAGCGCGACCAGTGGCGACGGGCAGGGCTACGAGTTGGATGTCATCGCAGCGGCGGTCGTGGGCGGCGCGAGTCTCTCCGGCGGCAAAGGCTCGGCGCTCGGCGCGCTCCTCGGCGCGCTCATCATCAAGATGATCGACAACGGCATCGTGATCCTCGGCATCGACCAGAACTACAGCCGCATCATCATCGGCGCGGCGGTGATCCTCGCGGTGGTGCTGGACCAGTTCGGTGGCTGGTGGACGCGCCGCCGGATGGCCCGGGAGGCGTAGCCGCTGGAGCGGTGCTGTGAGCACCGACGGAAGGATTCGGCGGTCGCGGACCGCCGCTACAAGAGGCAGTTCACTCCCGCGCAAAACTCTCCGCCAGCGCCACGGCCTTCCGCATCGCCTTGGACTTGTTGACCGTCTCCTGAAACTCCGACTCCGGGTCGCTGTCCGTCACCCAGCCGCCGCCGGCTTGCACGTAAACCCGGCCATCCTTCACCAGCGCGGTGCGGATGGTGATGGCGGTGTCGCAGTTGCCGTTGAAGCTGAAGTAGCCCACGCACCCGGCGTAAGGCCCGCGCGTCGTGCCTTCCATCTCCGCGATGAGCTGCATCGCGCGAATCTTCGGCGCGCCACTCACCGTGCCGGCGGGGAACGTCGCGCGCATCAGGTCGAAAGCGGACTTGTCCGTCGCCAAGTGTCCTTCCACTTGCGAGACGATGTGCATCACGTGGCTGTAGCGCT
>SXGQ01542465.1_pt1 | contig 44852 bp, 32 predicted proteins | sample 3178371 | NCBI WGS metagenome assembly SXGQ01 (sample SAMN11356859, study PRJNA531348) | freshwater metagenome | isolation source: freshwater sample F1-20 | place: China: Fuxian Lake, Yuxi | collected 2017-12-25 | reverse complement strand
CTCCTCGCAATGACAGAGGTGAATCAGCTTCGGGTGATGGTTTCGTCGAGGTTGAGCAAAACGCGGGCGAGGGTGGTCCACGCTTCGAACGGGGTGGCGGCCGGATCGGTGGCGGTGGCGCGGGCGGGGTCTTGGAGTTCGCGCAGGAGGGCGAGGAGGCGGGAGTGCTCGGCGGCGGTGGGTGAACGTGAAACGCAGAGGCGAAAGGCATACTCGAGGCGCGCAGGATCGGTGGTGCCGCCCTCGCGTTGGACCCGGGCGGCGAGGGCCTCGGCGAATTCGAAAAACTGGAGGTCGTTGAGCAGCGTGAGGGCTTGGAGCGGCGTGTTGGAACGGAGTCGGCGGGTGCAGGCGCTGAAGCCGTCGGGGGCATCGAAGACCGCGACAGCGGGGTGCGGAGTGGCGCGCCAATGGTGGGTATAGAGCGCACGGCGAAAACGGGCGGGGCCGGTGCTGGCGATCCATGCGCGCTTCGATTGGCCGAGATTCATCACGCCGTCGGGCTGAGGTGGAAAAACGGGCGGGCCGCCCAGCGCGGGGTGGTAAAGGCCGCTGGCGGAAAGGGCGACGTCGCGCACGAGTTCGGCGTCGAGGCGGAGACGGGTTTGACGGGCGAGCAGTTTGTTGAGCGGGTCCGCCAGTTCGAGGTCGGGGCGGGCGAGAGAAGATTGGCGGTAGGTGGCAGAGGTGACGATGAGCCGGTGGATCGCCTTCATGCTCCAGTTTTGCGCGACGAATTCGGTGGCGAGCCAGTCGAGCAACTCGGGATGGCTCGGCAGTAAGCCTTGGGAGCCGAAGTCATTTTCGGTCTCAACGAGACCGAGACCAAAATACTGCTGCCAGATGCGGTTTACCATCACGCGGGCGGTGAGCGGGTGCGCGGGATCGAAAAGCCAGCGGGCGAGGTCGAGGCGGTTGGGCGAAGGGTTGGTGGTGGCGAGCGGCGGCAGAATCTCGAGCGTGCCGGGCGTGACCGACTCGCCGGGGCGGGTGAAGTCGCCCTTGATGAAGAGGACGCTGGCCCGGGGTTGCGGAAGCTCGGACATGACGAGCGTCGTGATCGCCTTGGATTCGCTGCGTTCGAGCGAGGCGAGTTTTTCGTGGCGGACGGAGAACTCGTTATCGTCGCGGCGGAACGTCCCATAGAGGGCGCGGCGCTGGGCGAGGGTTTGTTGATCCCACGGCAATTTGACGGCTACGCGGGCGACGGGGCCGAATTGCCCTTTTTCCTCGGCCGAGAGTTTGGCCTGCCATGCGGCGATGTCGCGGCCGCGGGCGTTGAGGTAGTTCTCGAGGTCGGTGCGCGCTTCCTCAATGGCGACGGCAAAATTCTCGATGGCATGGGATTCGCCGGGGAAGGCGAGGGTGCCTCCGGGCGTGCTCTTGCCGTGGCCGTCGTCGACGGTGTTGTTGAAAAACGCGTACAGGCGGAAGTAGTCGCGCTGGGAAATCGGGTCGAACTTATGATCGTGGCATTGGGCGCAGGAGACGGTGAGCCCGAGGAAGGCGCTACCGAAGGTCGCGACGCGGTCCATCACGGCCTCGACGCGAAACTGCTCGGGGTCGATGCCGCCCTCTTGGTTAATCTGGGTGTTGCGATTGAAGCCGGTGGCCACCTTTTGTTCGACGGTCGGATTCGGCCGAAGGTCGCCGGCGAGTTGGTCGATGACGAACTGGTCGTAGGGTTGATCGCGGTTGAGCGCGGCGATGACCCAATCGCGGTATTTCCAGATCTGGCGCGGCGCGTCGATGGAGTAGCCGTTGGAATCGGAGTAGCGGGCAACATCAAGCCATGAGCGGGCCCAACGTTCGCCGTGGTGAGGCGAGGCGAGCAGTCGTTCGACAAGGGCGGCGTAGGCGGCAGCCGGGTTCCGGGTGGAATCGGCGAGGAAGGCGGCGACCTCGGCGGGGGTGGGCGGCAGGCCGGTCAGATCGAGGCTGAGCCGGCGGATCAGGGTGATGGGATCGGCGGCGGGCGAGGGTGAGATTTTCTCCTTTTGCAGGCGGGCGAGGATGAAGGCGTCGATCGGATTTGACGGCAGCGTAGGGCGATCAACGGAGGGTTGAGTGCCGGCGAGGGGCGGGACCGCGGGGCGCTTGGGGGCAACATAGGCCCAGTGCTCGTCCCACTTGGCACCTTCAAGAATCCAGCGGCGGAGCAGGTCTTTTTGCGCGGCGGTGAGGGTCTTGTTGGTGTCGGGTGTCGGCATGATCTCCTCCGGATCATGGCTGAAAATGCGGGCGATGAGTTCGCTTTCGTCGGGCTTGCCGGGGACGACAGAGGCGAGGTCGGAACGGCCGCCGGCGAGGGCGTTGGCGTGGAGATCGAGGCGAAGCCCGGACTTGCGGGAAGAGGCGTCGGGGCCGTGGCAGTGATAACAGTTGTCCGACAGGATGGGGCGGATGTCCCGGTTAAAGTCGACGGGTTCGGCGGAGGCGGACGGGGCGGGCACGGTGGCCAGCGTGAAGGCGATCAGCGCGGAGAAGGTGGGCCAAAGACGGGGAACCGACATGGTAGCAATTGAGCGGGCTGGGCAGAGTCTGGCAATTACCGGGAGACGAATGAGACGAAAATTATTTGGGCAGATAGCTCTTGCCTGAAAGATCAGGGGGGCGGCCGGACGATGCTTAACGTGAGACGCGAGGTGAATTGTCCACGGGGCGAGGTTGCGGCGTTTCAAGGTGGTGCCACTTGCGGGAGTGGCCGGATGCGTCACGTTTCGGCGATGAATCGGGACGAGGTGCTGCATGTAGTTTGGTTCAAACGCGACCTGCGGGTGGTGGACCATGGGGCGTTGGCGCAGGCGGGAGAAGCGGCGCGGGTTGGCGGCGGGCGGATTTTGGGCGTGTATTTTGTGGAACCGACGGTGACGGCCGCGGAAGATTTTGCGGGCCGGCATTGGGCGGTGGCGCGGGAGGCTCTGAAGGATTTGCGGGCGGATTTGGGGCGGCGTGGGGTGACGTTGGCGGTGCGGACGGGCGAGGCGACGGATCTGCTGGAGCGGCTGAGGGCGCGGTGCGGCCGGATGCACCTCTGGTCGCACGAGGAAACCGGCAACGAGGCGACGTATGCGCGGGATCGGGCGGTGGGGCGGTGGGCGCGGGAGCGCGGGGTGCCCTGGACGGAGGTCTGGCAAAACGGCGTGGTGCGGCGGCTACGCTCGCGGGACGGGTGGGCGGCGAACTGGGAGGAACGAATGCGGGGACCATTGGCCGTGGTCGCGGCTGCACTGCCCGGCGAGACGACGGTGACGGCGGGGGCAATCCCCACGGAGCGGGAGTTGGGCTTGGCGTCGGATGATTGCCCGGGGCGGCAAGCCGGGACCCGGGTCGAAGCGGAGCGGATGCTCGCGACCTTCTTGGCCTACCGCGGAAAAAACTACAGTCGCGAGATGTCCAGCCCGATCACGGCGGTGGAGTCCTGTTCACGCCTGAGCGTCGCGTTGGCCTACGGGGTGATCTCGTCGAGGGAAGTCGCGCACGCGGCGTGGGCGCGGGCGGAAGAACTGGCCGAGGCGAAGCAAGCGGGGAGGGGCGAAGATTTTCGCATCGGCTCGGTGCGGGCTTTTTTGGCGCGGCTGCATTGGCGTTGCCACTTCATGCAGAAACTGGAGGACGAGCCGCGGATCGAACGCGAGGCGTTCTTGCCGGAACTTGATGAGCTGCGGGCGGGCCCCTGGACCGACGAGCGTGCGGCCCGGCTGGAGGCGTGGTGCACGGGACGGACCGGCTATCCCTTCGTGGATGCCTGCATGAGGGCGCTGCGGGCGACGGGTTGGATTAATTTTCGGATGAGGGCGATGTTGGTCTCGTTTGCGAGCTATGATCTGTGGTTACCGTGGCGGCCGAGCGGGCTGCAACTCGCGCGGTTGTTTACGGACTATGAACCGGGGATTCATTGGCCGCAGGTGCAGATGCAGAGCGGCACGACCGGCATCAACACGCTCCGCATGTATGCCCCCGTGAAACAATCGTTGGATCAGGATCCGCGCGGAGTGTTTATCCGACGCTGGGTGCCGGAGCTGGCGGAAGTGGACGAAGCCTTCATCCACGAACCGTGGCGGATGCCGACGGCCGCGCAGGCGGCGGCAGGGTGCAAGGTGGGTCGAGATTACCCGAAACCGGTGGTAGATCATGCGGAGGCGGTGCGGCTGGCGCGGGGAAAGTTCACGGAGCTGAAGCGACGGGCCGAGCACCGGGCAGGGGCGCGGAAAGTTTTTCTGCGGCATGGAAGCAGGAAGCGGCCCGGGACGCAGATCGAAGACCCGCGATGGTTCGAAACTGGAACGGCGAGAACGGGAGACGGCGCCGGGACCGCGCCGGCGAGCGAACAGCTGGAGCTGGGGATGTAGGGGGATGATGTCCCCAGACTCCCGGTGTTTCGACGAGTGGGCGTGCGCGCCGCCCGCGACTGAGCCCCTAAAGCCCGCCGGGGTGCTACCGCGCTACGGCCGCAGATCGCGGACGCCGTTCTTCAGGGCCATGAGCTGGCGCACTTCGGCGTCGGTGAGCGCACGGTCAAAGACGGCGAGGTCGTCGAGGTGGCCCACGTAGGCGGCCCCGAGCACAAGCTGCGCCGCGTCGGTCTTCCAACCGAGAGTGAGGTCCCAGTTTTCAATCACGCCTTGAAGTTGTCCGTTGAGCCATAAGCGACCGGAGGGCTTGGCGGATTTGTCGTTGATGTTTTCGAGAGTGAAAACGACGTGCGTCCAAGCTTCGCGTGAAAATGGAGCTCCGGAGATTTGCACCATCGGTCGTCGGGCGGCCGGAATGTCTTCCCAGCCGACGTTGGTGGGATTCCAAATCGAAGAAAGCGGGCGGATGGCGAAGCGGAAAAACCGGGGCGTCTCGTCCTTGGACCACTCAAGAAAGATGAAACCCTGTTTGCCGTCGTCGCCGACGATCTGAACCGGGTCGCAGTAGCCGGGCGCGAGATCTCGGTCGGGATCAAGCCGCAGCCAGACGGAGACGGTGGAGGACCAACCTGAGGCGTTGTAGCCGAGTACCCCGCCGTCTTTGAAGAGCGGGCGCGTGTTGCCCTTCTTCGGAAAATGCAGCGCGCCGCCGAAACGGCCCTTGCCCGGGGCGAGCGCGACCTCGTCGTTGAGGGCGGCGGGCACGAGTCCGGTCTTGGTGCGCACGTAGCTGGTCTTTTCCCCGCGCGAGAAATCCGCATCGAGGCCGGTGTCGAACGAAGCGTGCAACGTGAGCGCGCGAGCGAGACTGTCGGCGGGTTGCACGGCGCCGAGGGCGAATGGGGAAGCAAACAGGAAGGTGAAGAGCAGGAACTTCATGGCAGCGACGGGGGACTCAAATTTTGGACCAATTCAAATTGGGGCGAGGAAAGGCCGGAGGTCAATCGGGCGACGGGGGAACGGGTGGGGTAACAGAAGCGGCGAGAAATCGGACTGCCGCGACGGCCGGATTTACATTTGGGAAAGGAGAGAGTGGGGCGCGGAGTGCTGGATCGCCGGGGCGCGGGGGGCCGCGCGATGATGGGCTTTTCTCACGGGGTGGCGCGGAGATAGGTGATCACGTCGAAGAAATCAGACTCGCTCAACAAGGTGTCGTAGGCGGCGGGCATGGGGGAGACCGGGGAGGCGGCGGTCGATTGGATGTCGGCGGTGGGGATGGAGATTTCCTCGTTGGTCGCGGGGTCTCGGAGCAGGGTGGCGGGACCTTCGGGGCGGAGGTTTACGCCGGATTTGGTCTCGCCGTTTTTCAGCGTGACGGTGGTGAAGCGGAAGTTGGGGTCGATGTTACGGCTGGGGTCGAGGATGTCTTCGATGGTGCGCTGGATCGTGCGCGAGCCGATGCCGTCGAGGGAGGGGCCGAGATTGCCGCCGATGTCTTTGACGCGGTGGCAGGCGGCGCAGTTTTGGGCGAAGAGCGTCGCTCCGCGTGCGGCGTCGGGTTTGGCGGCGGCGAAGGCGGCGGTGCGGGCGAAGATAAGAGCGTCGAGGCGGGCGTCTTCGGAGGGGAGGTTTTTCACGAGGGCGGCGGCGCGAGCGCGGAGGTCATCGGGGCGTTTGGCGAGGGCATCGGCGATGTAGCGGTGGCGGAGGAGGGCGGCGGGGGCGCGACCCGCGGTGACGGTGTCGATGAGGGCGGCGGCGCCTTCATCGGTGCGGGTGAGCGCCATGGCGAGGCCGAGGGCGAAGTCGTTTTGCGCGGTGGGGAGCGCGGCGACGAGGGCGGCTCGGCCGGGGGCGCCGGCGGCGAGGAGCGCGAGTTGATCGGCGGCGGCGCGGCGGAGGCCGACGGGATCGGTGGGCCGACCCAGGACGGTGATGAGCGCGGGCACGGACTCAGCATCGACGGTGAGGGCGCGCAGCGCGGCGGTGCGGAGGGCACTCGAGGTCTTGGCGTCGAGGAGGAGGGTGAGGAGCGAACGATTTTTCTCCGGGAAAGAGAGATCGCGCACGGCATCGGCGGCGCGGCGGGCGAGGACCGGATCGGTGAGGCCGAGGGTGGTGACGAGGGTGCGCTGCATCCACGCGGTGACGGCGGGCGGGAGGGTGCGGTCGGCGAGGCGGGACACGGAGGCGAGCCCCTCGGCGAAGGCGAGTTGCTGGGCGGCGGGCGCGGTGGCGAGCGAGTGCATCACGGGCTCGATAGCGGCGAGGCGATCGGCGGGGAGCTGGCGCACGGCGTGGCGGGCGAATTCGCCGGCGCGGGGCGAGGCGAACTGGGTGCGCTCCAAGTAGGCGAGGAGGAACTCGGCGACGGCCGGTGTGGGCACGGCCACGGCGACATCGGCGAGGCGCTCGGCGGCGGTGGGCTCGGCGGCGAGGCGCGTGAGCTCGTCGAGGGGCGCGAGGGCGACGCGGGCCTTAAGGGCAAGGCGGAGGGCATAGAGCAGTTGGGGATCCGCGTCGGTGGTGCGGGCTTGGAGCGCCAAGATGATGGGCGTGGTCCAAGGCTGCGGGTCGCGGGCGATGAGCTGGGCCATCAGGCGCCAAGCGAGGGTGGAAGTGGAGAACTCCGGTGCGAGGGTCGCGAGTTGGGAGTTGAGAGTGAGGGGCGGAAGTTGAGAGCTGAGAGTTGAGATTGGGGAGGTCGAGCCGTCGGGCGCGGGGGCCGAGTCGGTGCGGAGGGTGAGGACGCGGAGGGCGGCGAGGGCGACGTCGCTGGCGGGGCGCGTGAGGGCACGGCGGAGGAGGGCGTCGTCGGTGCGGCCTAGGCGCTCGAGGGCGAGGAGGAAGGGGAGCGCGGCGGTTTCGTCGGCTGTGGGATCGGTGCCGGCCACGAGGCGCGTGGCGGCGGCGAGGAGCGCGGGTGCGGTGGAGGCCGCATCGGGGCGAGCGAAGAGCTCGGCGACGGCGAGGGAGCGAACGACGTTGTTGGAATCGGAGAGGGAGGCGACGAGATTGGCGGTGGAGAGCGCGGCGAGATTGGGCAGGGTCGGCGGGGTGACGGTGCCATCGAGGCCGCGCCAGACGATGCGCCAGACGCGGCCGTGGGAGCGGTCGCGGGACGGGTGGGTGAGCGGGACCTCGTAGTGGCCGATGATAGGGTTGTAAAAATCGGCGATCCAAAGGGCGCCGTCGGGGCCGAGTTTTACTTGGACGGGGCGGAAAGAGGGATCGTCACTCGTGAGAAAGTCGGGTTGGCGGGCGGCGAAGGGCGAGGAGCCGCGCCAGTCGAGGCGGTCGCGGTTGATGCGGCGGGTGACGGGATTGCCGTTGAAGAGATTGTTTTGGAATTCGGGCGGGAAGGTTTTGGCGGAGTAGTGGGCGATGCCGGCGATGGCGGAGGAGCCGTGGTCGTCGGTGGTAATGGCGGGGGCGAAGCCGAGGCCATCGTGTTCTTTGCTGATGCCTTCGTAGTAGCCGCCGGGGATGAGGAGGTAGACGGGCTTCGAGTGGGAATCGGCGGTGTAGAGTTCGCCGCGGGTATCGAAGGCGAGACCGTAGGGGTTGGTCTGGCCGTGGGTGACGAGCTCGAAGCGGGAGCCGTCGGGGCGGAAGCGGTAGGTATTGCCGCTGGCGAGTTTCACGGTGCGGCCGGCGCGGTCGGTGACCTCGGAGGGATTGGCGAAGCCGTGCGTGCCGTAGACCCAGCCGTCGAGCCAGAGCCAGTAGCTGGAGGACATGCCGTGGGTGTCGCGGAAGCCGAAGCCATCATAGAGTTTCTCGCGGAGATCGGCGCGGCCGTCGCCATCGGTGTCGGTGAGGCGCCAGATTGCGGGGATGGAATAGACGAGGAGCGTGTCGCCTTTTGCGCCGGGAGCTCGGGGGAGCGGGAGGAGGCCGATGGGGATGTTCAGGCCGTCGGCGAAGGTTGTGACCTTGCGGGCGCGGCCGGTGACGGGATCGAAATCGGAGAGGATGCGGACGGTATCGGTACCGTGCTCGACGGGCTCGGGCGGGGCGGAGGCGGCGCGGAAGGCGATGCCGTTCTCGGTCCAGTGTTTGTCGAAGGTGGGGATGGGTTGGCCGAGCGCGTCGCGGCGGGCGGGCCACGGATAGAGCGAAGAGCCGGTGACCCAGACGCGGCCAAAGGAATCGAAGGCGAGGTTGAAGGGTTTTTGGATTTCGGATTCGTCGGCGACGAGTTGGATTTCGAAACCGGGCGGGAGTTTGAAAAGGGCTTTCGACTGGGCGGACGGCAGCAGCGGGGCGGTCAGGGCGTCGCCGCGGGGATCGGCGGCGCGGGTGGGCGGCGCGGAGGCGGCGATGAGGAGGAGGGCGAAACGGAGCGGGAAAGAAAAGGAGCGGCGGCGAAACGGAAGGAAGGTGAATCGGTGCATGGAGGCGCGGGGTGAGATAAAGGGGGATTTTTGGAGCCAAACCGCGGTGGGTGTCGGCCCAAAAATTTTGGATTATTCTTCAACCGCGGCGCAACGCTGGCGGAGCCGACGTGAATCGCGAGTGGCTGCGGAGGAGCCCGAATGCCGGAAGGCGAACGCGCAGGAGGCCCCGGAGAATTGCAGCGTGAAATTCCCGGGGCCTCCACTGACGTTGAGCTTTTGCTGAGTTAAAAACTCAGGCGGGCGCCGACGGTGAAGCTGCGGCCGGGGAGGGGCGCGATGGCTTTGAGGAACGATGTCGCGAGGCGGGCGTCGGCGTCGGTGAGATTGGCGCCGCGGGCGAACACCTCGAGTCCGGGGTGACCGGGGCCGCGATCGGCGAACCGGTAGAGCGCATGGATGCCGACAAGGGTGTAGGCATCGGTCTCGGTTTCCTCGGGGGCGAACCGGGTTTGCTTGAACGAGTGCCGGACCTCGGTGCCGAGTGACCAGCGGCCGTGCTCGTAGCCGAGGCCGAGACCGAGACGCGCGGGCGGGATGCGGGGGAGCGCTTGGTCGTCGGTGGTTTGTTCGGCGCGCACGAGATCGCCGAGGAGGGAGAGGTGGAGCCGTTGGCCCGGGGCGTCGATGAGGTGAAATTGGACCTCGGCTTCAGCGCCGTAAAACAAGGCGTCGCGGGCGACGAATTGATAGACGGGGAGATACTCGTCGCCGGCGGGCACGGGGTAATTGCGGAGATCGCCGGTGGCGTCGTCAAAGTAGCGGCGTTCGTCGCGTTGTTCGAAGATGAAGTTGTCGATCTGGTGCACGAAGACGCCGGCGGAACCGGTGACGAACCCCGCGCGCTTGCGCAAGGTGAGGTCGAGGCCGAGCGAGTTTTCGTGGTCGAGGCCGGTGGTGCCGATCTCGTAGGAGCCGGTGCCGCCATGGGGACCGTTGGAAAACAATTCGACGGCGGCGGGGAGGCGTTGCGAGTAGGCGAGCGAGAGGCCGAGCGAGTAATCTTTGGCGGGATAGTAAACGGCGCCGGCGGAAACACTGAGGCCGTGATCGGTGTTCTTTTGGCCGGTGCGGGCGGCGTAGCCGGGATAGGCGGGGAGATCTTCATCGACCTCGCCGAGGCGGATCGACTGGAATTCGTAGCGCGCGCCGAATTGAAGATTGAGGGCAGGGTTCACCTTGAAAGATTCGACGGCGAACAGGGCGTGGCTCTGGGTAACGCTTGGTGGGGTGACGACCTCGGCGCCGACGGCGGAAAAGTCGCTGCGGGCGATCTGATAGCCGACGGTGCCGGTGAGGTTGCCGGATTCCTGTTGGATAAGTTCGAGGCGACCCTCGTAGGCTTGGTTTTTGAACGTGGTGTTGATGTCGCCGGAATCGAGGTCGACCTCGGAGTGGGTGTAGTCGGCGACGCCGACGCGGAGTTTGGCGGATTTGAAAAACGCGAAGGGCCGGGTGAGTTCGCCCCGGAGATCGAGGCGGCGTTGTTCGAGGTCGATGGCGATGGGCTCGCCGACGGGGACGCCGTAGAGCGTGTCGTAGGCGCTGACGGCCGCCCCGAAGGTGCCGGCGGCGCCGAAGGCCGTGGCGCCGAGGGAAGCGCTGCTCGTGGAGCGGGCGCTGTTGGGCAAGGTACCGCGGTCGGACGGGTGCTCGGGGTCGGCGTAGTCGGGGATGGCGACGTCGTCGGTGGTCGTGCGGGCGCCGTTCACCTGCATGGCGAAACCGTTTGAGCCGGCTCCGGTGGCGAAGACGCCGGTGCGCTCGTTGGCGGCGGATTCGTAGCGGAATTCCGCGAGGCCGCCGAAGGGCGCGTTGGGCGCGGCGGAAGGAATGCGGTTGTCGATGATGTTGACGACGCCACCGACGGCGGAGCTGCCGTAGAGAAGGGTCGCAGGGCCGCGCAGGACCTCGCTGCGCTCGACGAGCAGAGGCTCGACGCTGACGTTGTGATCGGGACTGACGTTGGACGCATCGAGGGAACCGACTCCGTTCTCCAACATGCGCACGCGTTCGCCGCCGAGACCGCGGATGATGGGCCGGCTGGCGCTGGGGCCGAATGCCGTGCCGCTGAGGCCCGGCGTGGCGGCGAGGGTCGCGCCGAGCGTGGCGGCGGCGCGGCGACGGAGCTCATCACCGGCGAGAATGGAAGTGCCTTGGGCGAGCTCGAAGGCGGTCTTGCGATCCAGACCGGCGGTGACGACGAAGGAATCGAGGTTGAGGATTTTTTCGGCCGAGGAATCACCCGGCGCCGCGGCCGCGGGAATTGAGGTCTGCGCGCGGGCGAGCGCCGCGAACGAGAGAATGAGGAGCGAGAATGAGTGGAAAGAGATCATGATGATAATCTGGAAAATTTGAAACAGTGGGAAAACGGAAGGGACGGTCGGCCGCGATTGGGCGCGGCGACGGAGACGTGACGACCGAAACGAGCGCGCAGGCTCTAAGCGGTGAAAACGACAGAACGGACAACTCAGCCCAGCGGGGGACCACGTCCCGGCTGATGCAGATAACGGGGCGGGCTTACCGCGACCTCGGAGGGGCGGAAAAAAATCGGAGCCACCAGCGCGGCGGCGGGCGTCGCAAGCGAGAGGGGCGCAGGGCCTGCGGTGATGCCTTGGCCGAAGAGCGTAACGACGCAGCCGTGGTCAGAATCGGAATCGGAGACGGGAACCTCGTGGTGATGGCTGTGGCCGTGGTCGTGGCCGCAGGCGTGCAGATCGGCGTGGAGTTGGGGACTGACGGCGAGGACCGAGAGCAACAGCACCAGTGCGGCGACCGTCGCCGCGAGGAGGCGGTGCGAGAGGGTTGGCGAACGGGTGTTGGCAGGCTGCGATGGCACGAAAGAGAAGGGACAGGCCGGATTATGGCAGAGTCGTCAAGGGGGCGACCCGGGCGCGGGCGAGATAGCGCGCAAGGCGTATGCGCCAATTGAATGGTTATTTTTTCGTTTCGGGCGGAACCACGAGCAGGCGAACATCGAAGAGAGTCCATGCATCGCCGGTTTGCTCGATGCGGGCGAGGAATTTTCGACCGGGTTGCACGCGGGCGATGAGCTCGGGTGCGGCGCGATAAGCGTGGGTGCCGCCGAGGCGGAGTCCGGGAATATCGGGATGCGTGGCGACGACCTCGCCACGCGTCGCATCGACGGAGACGATCACGCCGCGAATCGGATGGCCCAGCACCCGGTCGGTCGGAGGTGCGCAACCGCACTCGGCGGCAGCGGCGAGCAGGGCGCCCTCGGGAATGGTGATAAGGAAGGACCGCAGACCGCCGCCGGTGCCGCTGGTGGCGTAGGTGGCGACCGCGATGACATCGCTGTTGCCTCCGGCGAAATCGCGAACGATCGCGAAGCGGGGTTGGCCGCGGAGTCGGCCGACTGATTCGGCGATCACGAGCACCGGAGGATCGAGCGAGTAATCGGGCGTGGCGCGGCGCAACCAGAGACCGGCGGGCGGGCCTTTTTCGTGGCTGGATTCGCCCTCCACCCAAAGGGTAACAAGGGCGCCGTCGTGCAACATCGCGACGGCGGGCCCGCCGAGGGGATTGCCGAAGTCGACGTTGAGCGGCATCAGGAAACGCGAGCCGGCGTCGGGCGACGAGGAGATGCGCAGGCGCGGGCGATCTTCGGCGGCGGTGAACCAGGCGGCGGCCACGCGACCGCCGGAAACGGCGAGCTGGGGACCGGAGGCGGGGCATTGCGGCGAGCGCCACTCGTCGCGGTTGAGAGGGTGATCGTTCTCCCAGCGACCGAGCCGGTAGCGGACGACGTTGATGTCGCGGATGAAGCCTTCGCCGAGGGTGCGGTAGGAAAGCAGAGCGCTGCCATCGGGGAACGACACGGGCGCGGGGGAAGATTTCTCGCTGACCCGGGCCTCGATCAAGACATCGCGGACGGGATCTTCGCCGAGGATGCGGGCGTAGAGCCGGACATCTTGGTCGCCCGCGGTGCGGCCGCGGCGGTCGAGCCAAGCGGCGAGCACCCGGCCGTCGGGGAGGGTGGTGAGCGCGGGGAGCGAGTTGGCTTTGCTCTCGGTGGTCAGGGGCGTGGGTGCAGTCCACGTGAGACCGGCGTCGGCGGAGGAACTCAGGAAGATCGATTCGGTTTTTGGAAATGACGCGGAGCCCTCGGCCCATGCGACGGTCACGCGACCGCCACGGCCGACTGCGAGAGCGGGCGGCGCGGTGTCGACGTCGAGGATCTGGGGACCGGTGGCGACGCGTTGCGCGGCCGACCAGCGCAGCGTGGTGGGGTTGAGCGACGCGCTGCGGACGGTTGCGCCACCGGGGGCGGATTCAATCCAAACCAGCCAGACGGAGCCATCGGGCGCGCGGGCCAAGGTGGGAGCGGTGGCGCTGGCCTCCGCGGGGGCGTCGAGAGGCTCGATCTTGATCGGGGGCGGAGCGGATTTCTCGGCGGCGAAAAGGCCGGTGATCAGCGCAAAGCCGGAAAGAAGCAAAAGAAGCGGACGCGGCATAGCGCAGAATTTGGGAGGCAAAGGCCGCGCCGGCAAGCTGGGCAGCGTGGGGAGGATTACGCGGGCCGGCGGCGCTGGAGCAGCGTAACGATGAGCAAAAGAGCGAACGAGATCACGAGCAGCATGGCGGCGAACGCGTGGGCCGAGGCGTAGTCGAGTTTTTGGACCTCGTCGTAGAGGGCGATGCTGGCGACCTTGGTGACGCCCGGGATGGCCCCGCCGATCATGAGCACGACGCCGAATTCACCCAGCGTGTGGGCGAAGCCGAGGGTGAGGCCGGCGGCGATGCCGCGCCAGGCGAGCGGGGCGTGCAGGCGAATGAAAACGCGGAGAGGACGGGCGCCGAGGGCGGTGCCCGCATCGAGCAGCTCGCGGGGAACGCCGCGGAGCGCGGCTTGAAACGGCTGCACGGCGAACGGCAGCGAATAGAAGACGGAGGCGATGACCAGACCGGTGAAACTGAAGACCAACGGTTCGCCGGTGAGATCGCGCCACCAACTGCCGGGCGGGTGCTGGGGCGAAAGGCCGACGAGGATGTAGAAACCGATGACGGTGGGCGGGAGAACGATCGGCAGCGTGACGAGCGTTTCCAGAAACGGTGCGACGCGCGCGCGGGTCGTGTTGAGCCAGTGCGCGAGGGGCAGGCCGATGATGCCGAGGATGAGGGTCGTGATGGCGGCGAGGCGCAGGGTGAGGCCGAGCGATTGCCAAAGGGCCGAAGACAAACCGAGGAAAGTGAAGGTCGAATCGCCCATCAAGGGGATCGTGGCAGACTGAAACCGTAGCGGTCAAAGATTGTCCGGGCGGCCGGTGAGGCGAGAAATGCGAGGTAGCGCCGGGCGGCCGGATTGGAAACTCCACGGCGGGTCAGCACGGCGCCTTGTTCGAGCGGGGTGTGGGCGGAGGACGGAATTTCCGTCCAGCGGCCCGAGTGGTTGAGCACGGGAGCGATCACCAGCGAAAGAGCCACGATGCCGACATCGGCGTTACCCGTCTGCACGAACTGGGCGGTCTGCGCGATGTTTTCCCCGAGCACGAGTTTGGGGCGCACCTCCGCCCACGCCCCGGATCTCTCCAGTGCTTCTTTTGCGGCGCGGCCGTAAGGTGCGTGGTCAGGGTTGGCGATGGCGAACCGCTTCACGCCGGGGTTGCGCACGACGGACGCGAGGTCGTCGATGGCGAGATCGGTGCGCCCCGTCCAAAGCACGATCCGGCCGATTCCGTAACGGGTGAGGCTCTTCTCATCCGCCGCTCCGGCGGCGATGAGTTCACGCGGGTAGATCAGATCGGCGGAAAGAAAGACATCGAACGGAGCGCCATTCTTGATCTGGGCGAAAAAGTTTCCGGACGACCCGGTGGAAACTCTCAGGCTCACGGAAGGTTCCGACTTGGCGAACTCGCGGTTCAGCGCCTCGAGGCAGAAAACCAAATCGCTGGCGGCGGCGATGGACAGGGTCTCGGAGGCGCGGCCCGCGGGCGCGAAGACGAAGGCGAGAATGGCGAGTAGGCGGATCATGCGAGAGGAAAGGTGGCGGGGCGGATCGGGGCTGGCCATGCGAAAGCGGGCGGGTTTGCGTGCAGGGATGATGACACTCGAGGCGTTACCGCCAGTGACGGTGTTGAGCGGCTTCCTCGGGGCGGGGAAGACGACGTTGCTGCGGCATCTGCTCGGTCAGGCGGAGGGGCGGAAGTGGGCGGCGATCGTCAACGATGTGGCGGCGATCAACGTCGATGCGCAGGTGGTGGCGGGCGCGGGGGCGGCGCGGGTCGTCGAGCTGGGCAACGGGTGTGTGTGTTGCTCGGTGCGGGATTCGTTGGCGGAGACGATCGCGGAACTCGCGGCGCAGCGGACGTATGACCATATCTTGGTCGAGACGACGGGCGTGGCGGAGCCGCGGGGGATCGCGGACTTGTTCACGCGGAAGAATGCGTTTTGGCGGAGCCTCGGCGATTTTGCGCAATTGAGCGCGTTGGTGACGGTGGTCGATGCGCGGAGTTTTCTGGATGCGCAGCGAGGGAGTCGGAGTTCGGGCCTGAAGACGGCAGACGAGGGGAGAAAGAGGGAAGAGAAAGAGGAAAGAGAAAAATTGGCGGCGGGGAAGAAGCCGGTGTTTGAGTTGATGGTGGAGCAGGCGGAATGCGCGGATGTGCTCGTGCTCAACAAGTGCGATCTGGCGGAGGAAACGGAGTTGTTGGAAGTGGAGCGGATTCTTCGGGGATTGAATGCGCGGGCGGAGCTACTGCGCGCGGAGCAGGGGCAGGTGGCGAGCGAGTGGTTGCTGGGGCGGGTGAGGTTTGACGGTGCGGCGACGGTGGGCGCGGCGCAGTGGGTGCGATTGATGCGGGGTGAAGGACGGGGCGGGGGCGGAGCGACGGGTGGATTGGCGGTCAAGGCGCGCCCGGAGGTCGCGCCCCACCTCGGAGCGCGGCACGAGACGGACTATGGAATCACGAGCTTTGTGTGGGAAGCGCGGCGGGCGCTGGACGGAGTGAAGTTCGGGGCTTGGTTGGAAAGTGGTTTGCCGGACGGGTTGTTGCGGGCGAAAGGATTTTTTTGGGTGGCGGATCGATCGGCGGACATCGGATTTTTGTCGGTCGCGGGCGGACGGGCGCGGCGTGAATGGGTGGGGACGTGGGCGGCGGCGTTGCGCGAAAGCGGGGTGATCACGGAGGCGCAGATCACGGCCGAAGCGCGCGCGAAGTGGGCGGAGCCGCACGGGGACCGGCGACAGGAGTTGGTATTTATCGGAACGGAGCTGGACGAAACCACGCTGCGCATGAAACTTGAGGCGTGTCTGCTCTGATTTTTCTTCGAAATTGCCTGAAACATCTTTATGGCGCGAGCGTCGGAAGCGTGGTGGCGTTTTTCAGATCACCTAAATTTCTCAGACTCATGCTCGGGGGTGGAGTGTGGCTTTTTACCTGCGGACTCGTGGGCAGTGCGGTTTTGAGGGCGGCGGATCCGGTCGAAAACCGGGAGGTTCTGATCTACGCCGACGGTGATCGCGTGAGGGGAAAACTGGTCGAGCGGTCGGATGGTGTTTTGATTTTTCAGTCGGAAAAATTCGGTTTGCTGCGAGTGCCCGTGTCGGAAGCAACGGTTAAGAAGGGTGACCGGTCGGCGGTGGTAAAAGCTCCCGGGAGCGCGGCGGCAGCCAAACCGGCGGTGGCGGCAGCAGAGAAAGCAGGGCAGGATGGGGCGAAACCGGAGAACGGCGAAAAGGAACCCACGGGTGGCTGGGCGCAGTTTTCGCCGTATGCGTTGACCCAGGCGGTGCGGGAGTTTTTCGGGCCGTGGCACGGGCGGATTGCTTTCTCGACCGAGATCGCGAACGACGTGACCGACCGGACCAACACGACGGCGGAAGTGCGGCTCAAGCGGAAGTGGAGCAATGATGAGGTGGAGGGAATCGCCCGCTATGATTTCGCGCAGTCGGCCGAGGTGACGACGAAGGATGTGGCGCGGTTGAGCGGTTCGTGGCGGCGGGATTTTCCGCGGAAGTTTTTCGGCGTTTACCGGCCGACGTTGGAGTGGAACCGGGCCTCGAAACGGCCGAACGGGGTCTTTGCCGATTATTTTTTGGTCCAGCAGGAGATCGGCGCGGGTCTGAACGTGTTGGCCTCGAAGGAGCGAAAGCTGCGCGTGGGCGTGTCGGAGAATTTCTTCGATGTGTGGGTGACGGCGCCGGAGAGCGACCGGACCTCGGAGACCTCGGCGTCGACGTTTGCCGAAGTGGAGTGGAGCTTGCCTTGGCGCATCCAGCTGACCGAGCGTGGGGTGTGGTATCCGCCGTTTAAGAACAAATTGAACGGCTGGGAGAACCGGATCGAGGTGAACAAGAAACTCACGGAGACGCTGAGCGTCGCGGTGCGGCACGAGACTCGGCAAAACAATCCCGACGAGCGCGTGCGGGACTATTCGATGTTACGGATGTTGGTGGGGCTGGATTTCTGAGCTCGGGGGTAGAAGACAGAGAAGCGGAGCGTGGCGTCGCGCCGGGAGGGAGGTTCGGAGACCCCTGCTTTTTGGCGCGCGGCATTTCAGGTTCGCCAGCGATGCGGCGAAAAAGAAGCTCAGTGGATAACTTCTTATATGATATCTCGCATTCTTTTAAGCGGACTTTTGGTGTCGGTGGTCTTGGGGCTCGGGCTACAGGCGCAACAGGCGACGACGCCGACTACGCTCGGCACGCCGCCGCCGACTTTGTTGGCGCCAGGCGGCCACGTGACGGTGGACCTGCGCACGTTTCTCGGGGTGCCGGGCGTGACGGGGCAGGTCGTGCAGTTCGATACGGTGCGGGGCACATTTAACGCTGAGCTGCTGGCGAACGATGCTCCCCGGACCGTCGCAAACTTTCTGAATTACGTGAACCGCGGGGCGTACACGAACAGCATCTTCCACCGCTCGGTGCGGAACTTCGTGATCCAAGGCGGTGGTTTCGCTGTGTCGGGTTCGACGGTGAACACGATTCCGACCGATGCGCCGATTGCGCTCGAAAACAAGGTCTCTAATCTGCGCGGAACCATGGCGATGGCGCGCACGAATGACTTGAATTCGGCGACGAGCCAGTGGTTCGTCAACACGGGCAACAATTCCGGCCAACTCGACACGACGAATGGCGGTTACACTGTATTCGCGCGGGTGCTCGGCAACGGGATGACGGTAGCCGACTCAATCGCAGCGCTGCCGATTTTCGATGCCTCGGCGATTTTGAATAGTGCGTTCAATGAACTGCCGCTGCTCGGTCTGCCCGCGAATCTGGCCAACCTCGTGGTGGTGCGCAGCGTGCGGCCGGTGCCGATCTATCCGGCGACGAACGGCGAGGCGGCGGTCGTGACGTTTAGCGCGACGAATCAAAACAGCATCGTGGCGGCGGGCTCGGTATCGGGCAGCGCGTTGACCATCACCGGCGGAGTAGCGGGCACGGCGACGGTGCGGGCGCGGGCGACGGACTCGAATGGCAGCGCGGCCGAGGTTGTCTTTAATGTGACCGTGGCCGCAGCGGCTCCGGTGATCACGGCGCAGCCGCTCAATCTGATCGCGGCGACCGGTCGGATGCTGGTGCTCAACGTGGCGGCGAGCGGCCCAAATCTGACCTACCAATGGAAACGGATCCCGGCGGGGCCGATTCCGGGCGCGACGGGACCCCAGCTGATCGTGAACCCAGTAACCGCCAGCGATGCGGGAATTTACTATTGCACGGTTTCAAACTCGGCGGGCGAAGTCGACAGCGCCGGGGCCATCGTGGCGGTGCGGGCGATCGGAACGAACCGGTTGTCGAGCCTATCGGTGCGGGCGAATTTGGATGCGACGCAGGTGCTGACGGTGGGCTTTTCGACGACGGCGGCGAAGAACCTGCTCGTGCGCGCGGTCGGGCCGAAGCTGGTCGATTTCGGGGTGGCCAATTTTAATCCTGATCCTCGGTTGGAGATTTTTGACGGCCAACGGCCGACGGCAAACAACGACAACTGGGCGCCGAACCTCGGGCCGGTGTTTCAGAGTTATGGCGCTTTCGGGTTTGATGCGAACAGCCGGGATGCGGCACTGGTAACGCGCTCGGACGGCGCGGCGACGGCGGAAATCAAGTCGTCGGGCAATGGGATCGTGCTGGTCGAAGTTTACGAGGAAGTGGCGGCGACTCCGGCGACGTTGAACGGCGTCGCGACGTTGCACCGCGTCGGTACGGGCGGTGGAATTTTAATCGCGGGCTTTGCCGTGACGGGTGATGTGGCCAAGACGCTGCTGATCCGTGGAGTGGGGCCGAAGCTGGCAACTTTTGGCGTCGGCGACCGGCTGACAGACCCGAAGATTGAAGTGCGGACCGTCGGTGACCTCATGCTCGCGGCAAACGACGACTGGAGCCCGAGCGTGGCCGCCGCGACGCCGGGGCTTGGGTTTGCCTTTGACCCGGGGAGCAAGGACGCGGCGCTCTTGGTGACGTTGCCGCCGGGCGCTTACACGGCCCAGTTGAGCGGGGCGGACGGCGGGACGGGCAACGGGCTGATCGAGATCTACGAAGTGCCGTAAAAGCGGGGAGATTATGCTCCCGGTTCAGCCGCCGAGTTTAAAACTGGCGCTGACCTGGAATACGGCGCTGACGATCGCGAAGGCGATGAAGCCGACGAATGTGAACACGCCGCCGAGCACGACACCCGCAATCACTTTGGTGAAAAAATTGAGCTGGCCGGTGATGATTTTTTGGTAGGCGGCGGCGATGCTCTTCAGGCTTGGGACGACGTTACCGGTATTTTCGCCGATCGCCAAGCGGTCGAGCACGAGGTCGGGGAAACAGCCGGTCCGGGTGAGTGCGACGGAGAGCGCCTCGCCTTCGAGCACGCGGGCGGTGGCGGTGTTGAAGGCGGTGCGGTGGACCTGATTGGCAATCTGCTTCTCGGTCATGCGGAGCGCCTCGGCGGCGGTGATGCCGTTTTCCAAAAGCACGGATAGTGTTTGGCTGAAGGAGTGGACCGTCTGCGCCACGAGAAACGGGCCGACGAGCGGGAGTTTGAGCAACCAGGCGTCGGTCTGGGCGCGGCCGGCGGGAGTTTGGCGCCAGCCGATGAAGGAGATCAAGGCGAGTACGACCGCGACGACGGCCATGATGCCCCAAATGCTGAGGGCGAACTGCGAGGCGCCGATCAGAAGCTTGGTGGAAGCGGGCATCTTGCCGCCGAGCGAGCTCAGGAGCGTTTGGAGGCGCGGCAGGAGAAACGTGAGGAAAAAAAGGATGACGCCGCCCGAGACGAAAACCATGAACACCGGGTAGGCGAGCGCCGACATGAGCTGGGCGCGCAGTTCGCGTTGCTCGACGAGGTGGGCGATGAGACGGGAGAGCGTGTCGTTGAGGGAGCCGGTGGCTTCGCCGGCTTGGATGAGATTGACCGTGCCGGTATCGAAGACCTCGGGATACCCGCCGAGAGCGCGGGAAAGCGGAGCGCCTTCGCTGATGCGTTCCCAGACGCCGGCGCAGAGCGTGCGGAGGCGGGGTTCCTTAATGCGGGTGGAGAGGAGGCGCACGGCTTCGCCGGCGGACAAGCCGCTGCCGGTGAGATCGTGGAGTGCCTCGAGGAAAGGAAGACGCTCGGCGCGGCGGGGAGCTTGAGCGTTGAGGCGAGTCGAGGCGCGCGTGGCGCGGGGTTTTGCGGCGGACGCGGCGGAGGGAGGGGCGGCTGCGGAGCCGTTGCTTTTACGCGGGGCGGGGCCGGCGGCGAGTTCGGTGACGGTGGCGACTTGAAGACCGCGAGCGGAGAGGAGACGCAAGGCATCTTTGCGGCTCGGGGCGTCGAGTTCGGCGGAAAGGGATTTACCGGCGCGGTCGCGGGCGCTGTAGGCGAAACGGGGCATCAGGAAGATTTTTGATTTTTGATTCTGAACTGTCGTTGCGCTCGGTAACTCGATTTTCGAAGGCGCGGATCGCGGTACGATTGGGGCGGCAAAGCGGCATCCGATTAAAGGAGGCGCAGGAGTTCTTCGTTGGTGAAATCCACGTCGCGCAGGATTTTATTGTAGAGGCCGGGACCGATGGTTTCCCCGGCGTGGACTGGGATAACGGTCGCGCGACCCTCAGGGTGTTTGAGAAAATGATGGCTGCCCTTGATGCGCACCACGGTGAAACCGGCCAGCTTGAGGGCGGCAATCAACTCACGGCCACGCAGTCTGGGGTGGCGGGCCATCAGCCGACGGCGATGCGTTGGACGCCGATGAATTCGTTGGGCGGGGTGTCGGTGTCGGCCTCTTCGAGGCAGAGGTCGATGGCCTCGCCGATCCGGCGCATGAGGCGATCGAGGGATTTGGCCTGAGTGTGACAACCGGGCAGGGCGGGCACGGAAGCGACGTAGTAACCCTCGGTGTCGCGTTCGATGACGACACTGAACTCCCGTTTTTTGCGGATGGTTTTCATTTTTCGACGACGGTAACGACGCGGAGGACTTCCTCAAGGGTGGTGTGACCGGCTTTGACTTTTTCCCAGCCGCTTTGGCCGAGGGTTCTCATGCCTTGTTTGCGGGCGGCTTGGGTGAGGGTGCGGGTGCTCTCGCGTTTCAAAATGAGCTCGTGGAGCTCGTCGTTGAGGCGGAAAATCTCGAATAGACCGATGCGGCCGCGGTAGCCGGTGCCGCGGCAGCGGTCGCAGCCGACGGGGTGCTTGAGCGCGGCGACGAGTTCGGCCTCGGCGGCGTCGCATTCGAGGATGGCGAGCGTCTCGAGGAGCTTGACCTTGCTGATGGGCTGGGAGGCGCAGCAGTTCGGGCAGAGGCGGCGGACGAGGCGCTGGGCGATGACGAGCTCGATGGCGGAGGCGACGAGGAAGGGCTCGATGCCCATATCCACGAGGCGCGTGATGGCGCCGGGTGCGTCGTTGGTGTGGAGCGTGGAGAAAACCAAGTGGCCGGTAAGAGAGGCGCGGATCGCGATCTCGGCGGTGTCTTTGTCGCGGATTTCGCCGACCCTGATGACGTCGGGGTCTTGGCGAAGTATGGAACGGAGGGCGCTGGCGAAGGTGAGGCCGATCTCGGAGCGGATCTGCATCTGGTTTACGCCGGGGACTTCGTATTCGATAGGGTCCTCGACGGTGATGATCCGGAGATCGGTGGAATTGATTTTGCGGAGAAACGCGTTGAGCGAGGTGCTCTTGCCGGAGCCGGTGGGGCCGGTGACGAGGATGATGCCGTGCGGGTAGTCGAGGACGCTGATGATCTGCGCCTGTTCGTCGGGGCTCATCCCGAGGCGGTCCATGGTGTAGGCTTCCTTCTTCTGATTGAGGAGGCGGAGGGAGACGGACTCAGCGTAGATGGTCGGCGCGGTGGCGACGCGGATATCGAGGACGGTGGCGTTGGACTTGAAGTTGATGCGTCCGTCCTGCGGGAGTCGTTTTTCGGAGATGTTGAGGCGCGCCATGATTTTGAGGCGCGAGATAATGGCGTCCTGGAAGCGGAGGAGGTTCTCCGGGACGGGCACGGGGACGAGCAGGCCGTCGACGCGGTAGCGGATGCGGAGCTGTTCCTCCTGCGGCTCAAAGTGGATGTCGGTGGCCTGGTCTTCGACGGCTTGTTTGATGACGTCGGTGACGAAGCGGACGACCGCGGCGTCTTCGTCGACGACCTCCTCGGCCTGTTGAACGGCCTCGGGGGCGACGTAGGATTCATCGCCGTCGTCGAGGGCGCCGGAGCCGACGCCGAAGTTTTCGATGATGAGCTGGTGAATGCGCTCGGGGACGGCGAGGTGCCAGACGAGGGGGCGCGGGGTGAACGTGCGCAGCCAGTCGGCCATCACGGCATCGGGCAACCAGGCGGTGGCGAGGTGGAGAGGTTGAGAGTTGAGAGCTGAGAGTTGAGAGTCCGGATTTTCAGGCGCGGGGCCTAACTTGATCGGGATGATCTGGTAGTCGTGGACGAGGCGGGCAGGGAGGAGGCCGCGAGCGTCGGGGTCGGTCTCGAGGTTGCTGGCGATGTCGAGGCCGGCGGCGGCGGCGAGGGCGGTGAGCGCCTCGGGCTCGGGGAGCGCGAGAGCGGCGGCGAGGGCGGTGAGGCGTTGGCCGCGGGTGGCTTCGCGGACGGACTGAAGTTGTTCTTCGGTGAGCCGCGCGACGAGGGATGCGGGCAACGAATCAAGGGCGAGCGCGGTCATGGGGGGGCGGCGCAGACTTACTTGAGCTTGTTCATCAGGGGTTCCTTGGCCGGCTTCGAAGGATCGACGAGGAATTGGTTAATCTGATCTTTGTTCGAGAGCTGGTTGATGGTCTTGGAGGTCTCGGCGTTGCCCTCGCCGGATTTAATTACGCGGGGTCGGACGAAGAGCAGCAGCTCGGTGCGCTCCTGTTTGTTTTCACGCGGACCGAAAAGGTGGCTGAGCACAGGGATCTCCGCGAGGAAACCGATCTTGCCGCGGGAGCGACCGATACGGGTACGCTGGAGACCGCCGAGGACGATCATCTGGCCGTCGATCACGTTGATGAACGACGTGGCTTGGCGGCGGCCGATGACGGGCTGGCGGTTGCCGTCGATCGTCACCTCGTCGAGGATGTCGTCCACCTTCTGGTCGATCTTGAGCTGGATACTGCCGTCGTCGCCGATGAGCGGGGTGACCTTCAGGTCGATGGCAATGTCTTTGTAGGTGACGGTGGAACTAGTGGTGAGCCCCGACGAACCGGTATTGGGGACAGAGGTGCTGCCGGTGATCAAGGGCTGGGATTGGCCGACGATGACCTGAGCCTCTTTATTGTGGGTGGTGACGATGGTGGGCGCGGAGAGAATGTTGACGTTGCTGCGGGAGCCGGCGTCGGTGAGAGCGGCCTTGAAAGCCAGCGGGTCGACGACCCCGTCGCTGACGGTCCAGCCGGCGACGGCGCCCGCGAAATTGGTGACGGAGCGGACCCCGGTGGTGGCGTTGGTGCCAACGGTGAGATTGAGAGCGGAGAGACCGGTTTTGTCGGAGTCCGAGAGGGTGACCTCGGCGATGATCACCTCGATGCGTACCTGAGCGAGGACGATGTCGATCTTGCCGACGAGGTCTTTGATGAGCCGGATATCGTCGCCGGTACCGGAGACGATGACGGCGTTGGAGCGTTCGTCGTAGGTGACGGTGACGAGAGTGCTGAACTCGTTAGATCCGGCAAGGGAGGTGAGCTCGGGGCCGGCGTTGTTCATGACGGAGGGTTGCGGGCCGGCGGCGGGTTGGGGTGCAGCAGGCTGGCCGGGGAGGGTGATCTGGCCGGGGCGGATAGATTGGGCGGAGGTTTTTTGGGCGGCGTTGGTCTGGCCGGTCACGAGCTGCGTTAGCAGAGTGGAGACATCTTTGGCGGCGGCGTGTTTGAGGTAGATGACCTCGTTGCGGGTGTTGGGGTCGGCTTTGACGTCGAGCTTGGCGATGAGCTCGTCGAAGAACGGATACTGGCGAGGGTCGGCGATGAGGATGATCTGGTTGGTGCGGTCGTCGGCGTTGTAGGTCGTGCTGGTGCCGAGCTGGTTTTGAAGCGTGCCCTGCAAGATGGTGCGGAGCTTGTTGACGAGGTCGGAGGCCTTGGCGGATTTCAGCGGGTAGAATTTTGGGTTGAGGCCGGTGGTCGCGGGGCGATCGAGGGTTTTGATGAGGCTCTCGATGCGCTGGAGATTACTCACGGAATCAGTGATGAGCGCGGCGTTGGTTTTTTCCAAGATGACGACACCGCCGCCGACGCCGGGGGTAAGCAGGCCTTGGAGCTGGGGCATGAACTCGTTGACGCGGAGAAAATCGAGTTGGAAGACTTTCGTGGCGATCTTGCCCGATGCGGGTTGGTCAGATGCCGAGCCCAAGATCATTTCAGGGGCCTCGGTCTTGGCTTGGGCTAAGGCGACGACTTTCAAGAAACGGTCGCCGAGCGGGGCGACGCCGATCTGGTTCAGGGCTAGGAGCGTTTCGATGGCGAGGATCAGCTCTGAGCGCGGGATCGGGCGGTCGATGATGAGCGTGTATTCGGCGGTCGGCAGCGCGGCGGGGCGGAGGATGCTTCGGCCCGTGTGGAGCTCGAGTGCGGACAGCACGCCGTCGATGGGAAGTCCGCTGATTTTGAACGACGGGATCATTTCGTCGCCCGGTGGTTTAAGATCGACGGGGGCTTTTGCACCGGGAGAGACGGCAGGTCCGGGACCGGGCGTCTGCGCGGGAAGGATGAGAGCCAGGGCAAAAAAGCAGGCGGTGAAGCGCAGGCGGACGGAACGCGAGGTCATGCAGCAAAGGGAGGAAAGAGGAGTTGAGCGCCGGATGCGCGAGGAAAGAAAATGAAGCAGGATGCAGCGGGGGTTGTAAACGGTGATGTGCTTATGACGGCACGGGGCGCTAAAAGTTGCCGTAAGGTGCCGAAAGGATTTGCCGCTTGCGGGAGGCCAGAGCGGGGCCAACGTTTTTGCGCTGAAATGGGTAATATTTTCGGAAAACTTTTCACAATCACCACTTGGGGCGAAAGCCATGGACTTGGCGTCGGCGTGACGATCGACGGGTGCCCGCCGGGTCTGGCGATTTCGGCCGAAGAGATTCAGGCTGAACTCGATCGGCGTCGGCCGGGTCAGAGCGACATCGTGACCCCGCGGAAAGAGGAAGATAAAGTGGAGATCTGGTCCGGAATCTTCGAAGGCAAGACGGCGGGGACTCCCATCACTTTGCTGGTGCGCAACGGAGACCAACGGCCGGGGGCGTATGACGAGATGCGGGACAAGTTTCGGCCCTCGCACGCGGATTTCACCTATCAGCAGAAATTTGGCCTGCGCGACCACCGTGGCGGTGGGCGGAGCTCGGCGCGGGAGACCGTCGGTCGGGTGGCGGCCGGGGCGATCGCGAAAAAGATTTTGATGGCGGGGACGGGATCGGGCGGCGTGGAGATTCGGGCGTTTTTGACGCAGGTGCACAACATCGCGGTGCCGGCGGCGGCGCTGGCGGGGTTTCCGACGCTGGCTGAAGTGGAAGCGACCGCAGTGCGGTGTCCGCATTTGCCAACGGCGGCGGCGATGATCGAGCGGATCAAAGCGGTGCGCAGCGAAGGAGATTCGGTGGGCGGTGTGATCGAGTGCCGCGTGCGCGGGGTGCCGGCGGGATTGGGGGCGCCGGTGTTCGATCGGCTTGAGGCGGACTTGGCGAAGGCGATGCTCTCGCTGCCGGCGACGAAGGGATTTGAGATCGGGAGCGGGTTTGCCGGAGCGACGTTGCGCGGGAGCGAGCACAACGACGCGTTTGAAAATCGCGACGGTGCGGTGCGGACGGCGACCAACCGCAGCGGCGGCGTGCAAGGTGGGATCAGCAACGGCGAGGAAATTGTCTTCCGCGTGGCCTTCAAACCGACGGCGACGATTTTGCAGTTGCAGGCGACCGTGGACAAAGCGGGCGCGGCGACGGAGTTGATGGGGCGCGGGCGCCATGACCCCTGCGTGGTGCCAAGGGCAGTGCCGATCGTCGAAGCCATGACGGCGCTGGTGCTGTTGGACCACTGGCTGCGGCAGAGCGCGCAGTGCGGGACCTTTAAGTTTTGAGCGGCCACGCGAGCACCGCAAAAGAAGCGCTGGCACTTGGGCGGCGGGGCGTTTGAGTAACCGGGAAATGAACAGCACGGAAAAACCATTGGTCTATGTAATTCTCGGCGCGGCCGGCTCGGGCCGACGCGAGGTGCTGCTCGATTTGATCGCGGGCGGATTCGGCGACGACGACCGGCCCGTGGTGCTGTTGGCCGCCGAAGAGCCGGCGGCGGAGATTGACGCGAAGTTGCCCGGAGTCGCGCGCTGGGGGTGGACGCAGGCGGGCTCAATCGAGGCGGGCCTGCCTGAGGGCGCGACCCACATTTTTTTTGTGACCGACGGACGACGGAGTCCGGTGGACCAAATGGAAGCGTTTAAGGCTTGGGTGGAAATGCAGCCCGTTGAGCTCGGGCGGGTGTTGACGGTCATCAACTGCCAACTGGCGGCGAAGCACCCGCCGTTGCGGGCGTGGTATGAGGCGTGCGTGCATTTTTCGGACGTGGCGCTGCTCAACCGAAGGGAAGGCGTGGAAAACAAGTGGCTGAGCGACTTCAGGGGGTTTTTCGACGACCAGTTCGTGCCGTGCCTTTTTGAGTTTGTAAAAGGGGGCCGGGTGAAGAATCCGGCGCTCATTCTTGATCCACAGGCGCGGCGGATGACCCATGTTTTCGACGACGAATTGGAGTGGCTGGTCGTCGATGAAGAAGGTTCCGAAGACGACGGCAGCGACGCCGAGATCGGCGTGGACGAAGAAGTGCAAGTTGCCCGCGAGGAAGAGCCGTATTTTGTGCGGGACGCGGCCGGGCGTCGAGTGAAGCGGATCGTGGAGATCGCCGATTTTTTGCCGAAGATCGAGCCGGCGGCGGGGACCTGAGATAAAAAAGCTCCGACCGCGTGGTCGGAGCCAAAGAGACCGGTGGTCGCGGTCGTGATTACTTTGCGGCGGCGACGGCAGCGACGAAGGCTTTGGCCTTGGCGGTGACGGCGGCCCAGTTTTTTTCCTTCATCGCCTTGGCATCAACGAGTGAACTGCCGGCGGCGACGGCGAATGCTCCGGCTTTGAGGAATTCTCCGACGTTGGATTCGTTCACCCCGCCGGTCGGAAGCATCTCGACGTGGGGGAGCGGGGCTTTGACGGATTTGATGTAACCGGGGCCGAAAAACTCGGCGGGGAAAATTTTGGCGGCGTCGGCGCCGGCCTCCCAAGCGTTGATGATCTCGGTGGGGGTGAAGGCGCCGGAGAAAATCGGCACACTGTAGCGTTTGCAAAGCGTGATGACATCGGGGCGCAGGGCGGGGGTGACGATGAATTTGGCGCCGGAGAGGATGCCGGCGCGAGCGGTTTCGGCGTCGAGAACGGTGCCGAGGCCGAAGAGAAAGTCGGGGAGCTCGGCGGAGGCTTTTTCCAACATGCGGATGGCGCCGGGGGTGGTCATGGTGAGCTCGATGCTGGTGAGGCCGCCCTCGGCGAGGGCCTTGGCGCAATCGAGGAGACCGTCGGGGTTGTCGGCGCGGATGAGGGCGACGACGCGTTCGGTGCGGATTTTTTGGAGAATGGCTTCTTTTTTCATGGGAAAGGGCAGGTTGAAGCGCGGCGGCGGGAGAGGGAAATCAATTTTCTTGCCCAGCGGTGAGGGGGAGTGTGTGTTTCCCGTTCCGCTCGTGCCCGGGTGGTGGAATTGGTAGACACGCAGGTCTCAGAAGCCTGTGCCTCACGGTGTAGCGGTTCGAGTCCGCTCCCGGGCACCATTTTTGACGAAAGCAAGGCGTCGCCGGAAAATCCTCAAGGAGCCGGGCGAAACTGGCGACGGTAAGATTGGCCTCGCTCAAGGTGCGCGATCACGGCCGGGTAGTCGCGGTTGGAGAGAGCCGAGCGAAAGGAGTGCAATTCGTCTTCGTAGGCGCACAGGGCGCGGAGGACTTCGTCGCGATTTTGTTCCAAGATGGTGCGCCAGAGTTGCGGATCACTGCCGGCGATGCGCGTGGTGTCGCGGAGGCCGCCGCCGGCGTAGTTGCGCCACGACGAATCACGGGAGGCCAAGAAAGCGCAGAGAGTTGAAGCGAGGACTTGGGGAAGGTGGCTGATGTGGGCCACGATCTCATCGTGCCGGTCGGGGTCGACGGTCACGGCTTCACCGCCGAGATCTTGCCAGAAACGAACGACCCGCTCGGTCGCGGCGGGCGAGGTGGTGGGCAGCGGGGTGACGAAACACGTGCGCCGCTCAAACAGCTCGGCGGTGCCGTGCTCCCAGCCGGTTTTCTCGGATCCGGCCATGGGGTGTGAACCGACAAATTGCCCGCGCTCGCCCAGCGCGATGGCGCCGAGACGGGAGATCTCGGCTTTGACGCTGCCGACGTCGGTCACAACGGCATCGGGCGCGAGGTGGGGTGCAACCTGATTGGCGAGGGCAACGATCTGATCCACGGGGGCGGCGATGACGACCAAGGTGGCGGCGGCGACGGCGGCCGCGGGCGAATCGGCGACAGCGTCGCACCACGGTTGCCCGGTGAGGGCGAGCCGGGTTTCAGGCCGCCGCGACCACAGGACGATGCGCGCGGCACCGCCACGGGCGCGGGCGGCGCGGGCGACCGAGGCGCCGAGCAGGCCGGGGGCGAGAATGGTGAGCTGAGGGAGCATCTGGGCGGAGCGACGCAAAAACAGCGTGCGGTGTCGAGCGGGGAGACGTTGAGTTCTTTGAACGGTGGTTGGGTCGTCGAGGGCTGGATCGATTACACCCAGATTCCGGAGCACCAAGTGACGACGACAGGCGACAATGCGCGAATGCGGCGGGCTTTTTTGCTCTGACGGGCAATTGGGCCGGGTGGCTTGATTCGCCGGAGTCGAGGCCTGCGACTGCGCTGGGTGCGGGCGGCAGCTCTTTGGACCGGCATGGGATGATGATGACGGCACCGACCGCACCGCTCAATTAAGGCGAACGCTGCAGGCAATTCGGCTTTGGTTTCGACGTGGAAACGCGGCGAAATCTTTCCGGCTTAACCTCCCGCCGCGGGGCTTAGGCACCGAGTTTTACAATGAGAGCATACTCGGCGGGGGCGAGCGGGAGCACGGAGAGGCGGCTTTGGCGGATGAGGGCGATATCGGCGAGGGCTGCTTCGGCCTTGATCTGCGCCAAAGTCACCGGGTGAGGCAGGGCACGGCCACACTTGAGTTCGACGGCCACCCAGCCCGGCTCTGCGGCGGTCGTATCGGGGAAGCTCGGCTTGGTCACCTCGGCCAATCCCGCGACCGCTTTGGGGCCGACGCTTTCGTAGAAGAGGACGCGGTCTCCGGGGCGCATCGCGTTGAGATGGAGGCGGGCTTGGTAGTTGCGAACGCCGGTCCAAGCCGTGCGTTTATCGCGCTCGAAGTCGGCCCATGAGTAGGCTTCGGGTTCGGATTTAACGAGCCAGTGTTGCGGTTGCATTTTTGGGGTGGGAGGCGTTTGGTTTTGGGATGGAGAAGGAAGCCAGCGACGCTGAAAAGGCAAAAGCCCGGAGTGTGCAGCGCCTGCTGTATTGGATTATGGCCGTGTTCATCCTTGCGCCGTTGGTGGCGGCTTATCTGCTGGGTTGACCTCCCGGAACGGTCGCTGCGCATAGAAGGATATTTTATAGGCGGACAGGGGTGTATTCATTGCCCTTTGCGCGGCCGCCGACTGGCTCCGTTGCAAAACGATTGGGATGGTTTCAGGGTGCAGTCTCGCTCCATTCGCCTGAGCAGCAGGATTTCGCTCGGGCAGATGGATCTGATATTGAAGAGGCTTTAGTTCCGCTATTTGTCGGCGCTTACTTTCGGCCTCGGAACGGGTTTGCTGGCCACTGCAACCGCGGGACAGATCCGCAAGGGGTCGCAGAGGCACAAAAACTATTGAGTTTTTAGATAGGGCGGCCGGAAGCGCGAAATAAGGTGTTTGCTTGGCTCCGGGGGTTGCGGATAGCTCTGCCGATCTTGTTGGGGCAATAGCTCAGTTGATAGAGCGCGTCGTTCGCAACGACGAGGTCGTCGGTTTGATCCCGATTTGCTCCACCACTTTCCAGCCGGGAGTTTTCAAAAGAGGAATGTCACGGACGCGAAAAATTCAGCCAATTTTCCCGTTGGCTTCGCACTTGCTCTTGTCGGGGAGGACCCCGGGGGATAAGATTCCGTCGTCTCAGATTCTTTTTTCGCCATGAAAAACAACACCAAATCCGTCAAGTCGCCCGCCCCAGCGAAAAAGATCACCGTCAAGAAAATCGTGCGGGCCGCCAAGGTCGCCGTTGCACCCAAACCTGCTGGAAAGGTCGCCCCCAAGGGCTCAAAGCCACCGGTTAAAAAGGCTCCGGCAAAGCGGGCGCCCGCGCCGAAGGTTGAGCCGGTGGCTCCGACGGCAGTGCTCACCACCATCACCGCCAAGATCGATATCGGATTCGGCAATGCGCTTTACCTGCGGGGTGAGGGCGCAGGATTGAGTTGGGACCGCGGAACCAAGATGAACTGTGTGAATGACGATACTTGGATGCTCGAACTGGGTGAGTCGGTCCGTCCGGTCATCTACAAGTTCTTGGTCAACGATCTTACTTGGAGCGCCGGCGAGGATTATATCGTGCCGGCCGGCGCGAGCGTGACCGTTGTTCCTGCCTTCTGATTTTTCCGGCTCACTTCGCGTCAGGATTAATGATGCGAAGTTGGGCGGCGACGGCAGCGGTCGCTGCGTCGCGTCGGGTTAATTCGGCAGCCGGCACGAGCGTGCAGCGCATACGGATTTTGGAAAAAGGTTTGGGTAAACAAAACCGGTCCCACGAGCCGAGTCGCCAAGTGGATTCGAAATCGGCGCCAATCAACAGCAGCGGGGTCCGGGTGCGACGGGCGACGATCAAGGCACCGGGCTTGAAGTCATAGCAAGGCCCGCGGGGACCGTCAGGCGTGATGCCGATGTCGCGGCCTGAGCGCAGGACTTCGACCAAAGCCGAAGCCGCCTCGCGGCCGAGCCGGCTGCTGGAGCCGCGCACGGTACCCATGCCGGCGAGGGAGAAGAACGCGCTGAGCCAAGCGCCGTCTTTGCTCGCACTCACGAGGGCGTAGGCCGGCCGGCCTTGACGGTAACGACGCACGATTTCGGCGGAGAGAAACAGGCGGTTGTGCCATAGCACGATGGCAACGGGTTCGTCGTGCTTGGTGAACGCGCGCAAATCCTCGGGGGTCGTTTCGAACCGGAGCGAGCGCCCCCAGAGCTTCATGAGCAATGAGAGCGGCCACAGCACGGCGCGACGCCACCCGTCGATGCCGTGGATCGACTCGGGGGGCGCGGATTGGGGCGGGCCGGCAGAGTTTGAGGGCGATGAGTGCAGCAGAGCGGTTGTCGCGCAAAGCCTGGGCGTCGCCAAGCGAAAGTTCTTTTTAGGTGAAAGGGAGCGGCGTTGACCCCGTGCGTGATCCTCGAAACGGTGCGCGCCTGATGAGTCCCGTGTTTCCGCCTTGTCCGTATTTGCCGACGCCCCGTGCCGGGCTCGATTGGCGGTCGCTGCATGCCTACCGCGACCAGGAGCGGGGGGCGGATTTCTATTTTGGCTGCTTGGAATACGGCCACGCGCTTTGGCAACGTGGTTTGGCTGCAAGGGCGCTCCTCTGTCTGGACCGGGCTTTCGGCGCGGAACTTTCCGGCGAGGAGCCTATTCTTCGCTCGTGGGAGATGCCGTATGCGGCGACGGCGTGGATGATCGCCCGGACGCCGAGCGGGGTGTTTATCGGAAATCCACGGGTGCACTTTCAGCACTATGCCGACCGCATGAACGAGCCGCGGCGCGAGCAACGCCGTTGGCGTGCGTGGGCGTGTTGGGCGCTCACGCGGGCGGTGGCGCCGGGGTTGCCGGGCGATCCGCGGCATGTGGTGACGGAGCCGAGTGCGATGCAGATTGAATCGGCTTTGGAGGCCAACGGTCTGCCGGGAGAAGTCGCGGTTTGGCGGGCGGCTCTGGATTTGGCCGCCAAAATGAAGGCCTAGTTCAAGCCGTCGCGCGGCGGTTGGCGGCGGCCATGAGATGGTCTTGGACGGAGAAAGACGGCTGACCGGCGCGGCGCTTGACCGGCTGGTAGGTGCCATCGGCGCGGAGCGCGTGGGCGTTGGCGTTGTCGCGCAGTTCGGGGGCGAAGAAGTCGCGCATCATCCAGCGACGGAGGGCGGGATCCTCGATCGGGAAGACGACTTCGATCCGGCGGAAGAAATTACGCGGCATCCAATCGGCGCTCCCGGCAAGGATGAGGGGCTCGCCGCCGGCGTTTTCGAAATACATGGCGCGCGCGTGTTCAAGGAAACGGCCGACGATGCTGCGGACGCGGATGTTTTCGCTGAGGCCCTTTATCCCGGGCACGAGGCAGCAGACGCCGCGCACGATAAGGTCGATCTTAACGCCGGCTTGCGACGCGGCGTAAAGGGACTCGATGGTCGCACGGTCGACGAGCGCGTTCATCTTGACGATGATGCGGGCCGGCTTGCCGGCGGCGGCGTTGCGCTTCTCCCGCGCGATGAGTTCCCCGATGCGGCGGTGGAGATTGTAGGGGGCGACGAGCAGGTGGCGGAAAGCGGGGGTGCGGCCGAAGCCGGTGAGGGAGTTGAAGAGGTGGGCAACGTCGCCGGTGATCCCGGTGCGCGAGGTGAAGTAGCTGAGATCGGTGTAGAAACGGGCCGTACGCGGGTTGTAGTTGCCCGTGCCGAGGTGGGCGTAGTGTCTCATGCGCCGGCCCTCGCGGCGGACTACCAGGCAGAGCTTGCAGTGAGTCTTGTGGCCGACGAGGCCGTAGACGACGTGCACGCCGGCTTCCTCGAGCTGCTTGGCCCATTGGATGTTGTTGGCTTCGTCGAAGCGGGCCTTGAGTTCGACGAGCGCGGTAACTTGCTTGCCGTTGTGCGAGGCCTCGATGAGCGCACGCACGAGCGGCGAGTCGCCACTGGTGCGGTAGAACGTCTGCTTGATGGCGAAGACTTGGGGGTCGCGGGCGGCCTGCTCGACAAAATCGACGACGGGCTGGAATGAATCGTAGGGGTGATGCAGGAGCACGTCCTGAACGCGCAACGTATCGAAAATGCGCGCGGGCTCGGCGAGCGGCGTCGTGTTGACCGGGGTGAACGGAGCGAACTTCAGGTCGGGGCGTTCAACGTCGGCGAGAGCTTGAAGGCGGAGGAGATTGACCGGGCCGTTGATGCGGTAGACGTAGTTTTTCGAGACGGAGAGATTCTCGCAGAGCAGTTCGAAAAGATCGGGGTGCACGCCGTCTTCGACTTCAAGGCGCACGGCGGCTCCGCGGCGGAGATTGCGGAGTTCGTCTTCGATTTTCTTCAACAGATTTTCGGATTCCTCTTCGTCGATGTAGAGATCGCTGTTGCGGGTGACGCGGAAAGCATGGGCGGCGTTGAGCCGGTAGCCGGGGAAGAGTTGGCCGGCGCAAATCTTGATGATCTCGCTGAGAAAAATGGTGTGGCGCGGGCCGCCGGTCTTGGTCGGAGGAATCTCCACGAGGCGGGGCAAGATGCGGGGCACGGGCAAAATCGCGACGTGCTGCTCGACTTCGGGCGTCGTGGGATTGTCGAGCGAGACGATGATGTTGAGCGTCTTGTTGCCGAGCTGGGGAAAAGGATGTGATTGGTCGAGCGCGAGAGGCGTCAGCACCGGATAAACCTGATTACGGAAATAAGATTGGACCCATTTGAGCTCGGCGGGATTCAGGTCTTTGGCGGTGCGGAACTCGATGCCCTCGTCGGCCAAAGCGGGTAGGAGCAGCTCGTGCCAGCAGCGGTATTGCTCGGCGACCAAAGCGGTGACCCGCCCGTGAATACCATCAAGCTGGGCTTCGGGGGCGAGGCCGTCGGCGCCGGCTTCGGTTACGCCGGAGTCCATCTGTTGCATTAGTCCGGCGACACGGATTTCAAAAAACTCGTCGAGGTTGGAACTGACGATTGAGAGAAAACGCACACGTTCCAAAAGCGGGTGGCGTTCGCTGCGGACCTGCTCGAGCACGCGATGATTGAAGGCCAGCCAGCTGAGCTCACGGTTTAAGAAAATCGCAGCCGGGCGCTTCCCGCGGACGTCGGGTCGGGGAGAGCGGGTGCGGGTGATTTGGGCCATGGCGGAAGTGGGGGAGGCCGCACCCTAGGGTCGAGGCCGGCTGAAACGAGCCTTTTTGCGCCGACTAGGGCAAATGTAACCCCTTGCAAGGGGGCGCGGTGGAAAAACATGGGCGGAATTCCCGCCGCGGTATCGGCATCGCGCCCGCTCAGTTTACTTTCGGAACGAAAGTCGGCAGGTCGCGTTAGCTCTTGTTGGGGAAAGGGGGTGGAGGCGGCAGGGTTTGGCCCTTGGTTTTTAGTTCCTCGAGGATGACCTCGATGCCTTTGTCGAGCTGCTGGTCCTCGCCGCGGAATTCGCGGGCGGGGTCGTTGTCGACCATGATGTCGGGCTCGACGCCGTGGCCTTCGATGATCCACGCTTTTCCATCTTTTGAGTAAGGAGCGAACTCGGGTTTGTTGAGGCTACCGCCGTCGGTGAACGGCAGGGAACCGGAGATGCCGACGACGCCGCCCCACGTGCGTTTGCCGACAAGTTTGCCGAGGCCGGCTTCGCGGAAGCGGTAGGGGAAGAGGTCGCCGTCGGAGGCGGAGTATTCGTTGATCAGGGTGACCTTGGGTCCGAGGAGCATCTGGGCCGGATTGGCGGCCGGGGTGCCGCCGCGTCGGAGATTGATCAAGGTGAGCTCGCGTTGGAGGCGTTCGATGATCATGGGCGAAACGTTTCCGCCGCCATTGCCGCGCACGTCGATGACGAGGGCCTGCTTGTTGAGCTGCGGGTAGAAGCGGCGCACAAACTCGTTGAGGCCTTCGGGGCCCATGTCGGGGATGTGGAGGTAGCCGACCTTGCCACCGGTCTTTTTGGAGACGTATGCGATGTTATCGGCGACGAATTTCTCGTAATAGAGGGGGGCTTCCGTGGGGATGGGAACGACGGTGACATCGCGGGCGCCGGCGTCGGTCGGCGTGGAATTCACGCGGAGGACGACGGGTTTGCCGACGGTGCCGACGAGGGCGGAGTAGATATTGGCAAGGTCGCGGACGGGCTGGCCGTTAACGGCGAGAATGAAATCACCGGCGCTGACGTTGACGCCGAGTTCGGTGAGCGGAGAGCGCGTCTTGGTCTGCCAGTTTTCGCCGGGCAAAATTTTGTCGATGCGATAGGCGCGGGTGGCGGGATCGCGGGAGAGCTCCGCGCCAAGGAGGCCGGTCTTGATGCGAGGGGCTTCGATGCGATCCCCGCCGCCCACGTAGGCGTGGCCGATGCGAAGCTCGGAAATCATCTCGCCGATGAGGTAGGTGAGATCGTTGCGCGTCGCGACGGAGGGGAGGAGCGCGGCGTATTTGGCGCGTTGCGCGGGCCAATCGACGCCGTGCATGTCCGGGGCGTAAAAGAAATCGCGCATTTGGCGCCAGCTCTCGTCGAAGATCTGTTTCCACTCGGCGGGACGGTCCAGCTGCATTTCGAGAGAGGAGACGTCGACTTTGGCGTCGGGCTTGAGTTCGACTCTGGTGCTGGGCAGATCGATGAGCGAGTAATCGCGGCCCGAGCGGACGAGCATTTTCTTGGCGTTGGTGGTGATTTGGAATCCATCGAAGTTCCCGAGCTCGGTTTCTTTTTTGGCTTTGAGATCGTAGAGCGCGACGGTGGAGCGGGACGAGGCGCCGCCGCCGAAACCCTCGCCGCCGCCGCCGCCGCCTTGCGGGCCTCCGGGGGAGCGGCGGTAATAAATTCGGTCGCCGATCATGGAAATCGAACCGTAGTTGGACGGAGCGATGGGTAGGCCGATGACCCGCCCTGAAAGTCCGTCGGCATCGATCTTTACCGAGATTTTCGTTTTCGGATTTTCGGTTTTCGATTTCTCGGAGGCGGCGGGTTTGGCGGCGTCTGATTTTTCGGCGGGATCGTCGGCGGGCTTCTTTTCCTCGTCCTTGGCGATGGCGACTTCGTCGCTTTTAGGGGCGAAAGGCGAGGGGGTGTCTTTGGCGAGGGCGACGAGGAAGACGCGCTCCATATCGAGATAAGCGTGGTTCCACTCGGTGTCGGAGTAGATGGGGCGGTAGTCGCGGGCGGAGGCGAAGAGGAGCCACTTGCCGTTGTCGCTGAAGTTTGGCGCGGTCGAGGCGTAGGAGCCATCGGTGACGGCGATGGTTTCTTTGGCAGCGAGGCCGAAGAGCATGATCTTCGGGAGGGTGCCGCGCTCCTGCTTCACGTAGGTGACCCATTGGGAATCGGGCGCCCAGCCATAGGTCGTGATCGGGGCGTCGGGATTCTCGGCGACGGTGACGATGGCCTTCGATTCGATGTCGATGTAGCGGAGGCGTTGCTTGCGGTCGCCCCAGAGGAGTTTTTTGGAATCGGGCGACCAGCTGGGCGAGAACGGGTAGGTGTCGTTGTTGGAAGTCAGCTGGGTCGCGGCGCCTTTACCGTCTTGGGGTCGCACGTAGAGTTCGAACTCGCCGGTGGCGTCTGAGAGGTAGGCGATCAACTTGCCGTCGGGGGACCAGGTGGCGTTGCGCTCGTGCACGCCTTGGGTCTGGGTGAGGTTGCGGGTCGGGCCGTCTTTGGCGGGGACGGTGAAGACATCGCCGCGGGCGACGACGGTCACACGTTGGCCGTCGGGCGCGGGGGACACGGTGCCGACGAAGCGGGCGACGTTGGTGAGGCCGGGGCGGGCAGAGGGGAAATCCTCGCGGACGGTGATCGGGACAACGGCGGATTTTTCCGTGGCGAGGTCGAATTTCCAAATCTGACCGGCTTGCTCGAAGACGATGGTTTTGCCGCCGAGGGAAGGAAACTTGATATCGTAATCAGTGAAGGACGTGAGCTGCTTGATCTGTTTCGTGGCGAGGTCGTAGCTGAAGAGATTGGCGCGATCGGTGCGCTCGGAGACGAAGTAGATTTTGCCGTTGGACGCCCACATGGGGAAGAGGTCCTGGGCGGGATTGTCGGTGATGTTTTCCAAGGCACCGGTCTTCAGATCGAAGATCCAGATGTCGTCGGCCATGCCGCCGCGATATTGTTTCCAAGTGCGAAATTCGCGGAAGATCCGGTTGTAGGCGATTTTGGTGTCGTCGGGCGAATAGGAGACAAAACCGCCGCGGGGCACGGGGAGTTGGGTTGGAACATCGCCGTCGAGGCCGACCGTGAGGAGCTGGCCGATGAAGGGATTAAAAGAGGACCCGCGGGACCGAAAGACAATCTCGGGGGTGGTGTTGCGCCAGCCGAAGACGATGTTGTTGGGACCCATGCGGTCGGCGAGGTCGTCGCGGTCGAGGGTCGGGGAGATGGTGAGGCGTTTGGGGGCGCCACCGGCGGATGGCATGACATAGACCTCGGTGTTGCCGTCGTATTGGGCGGTGAAGGCGAGTAGCGAACCATCGGCGGAGAAGCGAGGGAAGATCGCGTAGCCGGGGCCGTCGGTGAGGCGGCGGGCCGTGCCGCCATCGGCGGAAACGGTGTAAAGTTGGCCGGCGTAGGAGAAGACAATGGCTTCACCGTTGATGGCGGGGAATCGCAGGAGGCGGGTGGGCGATGGATCGGCGGAAGCCTGTGCGCCGAGGCCAATGACGGAGAGGAAGGCAGCGGCAAGAAGCCGGAGTGGGGTTCGCATTTCCCGACTTAACGAGCCCGGGTGCCGTCGGGCCAAGCGTAATTTGAGCGGCCAAAAGGGACCAAAATCTGACTGCCGTGCGATTCTAGCTGAGCCGGTCGATCACGCGCAGGCCAGGGATGGCGGAAAAGTGGGCGTCGAGCGTGAGCACCGTGGCACCGGCTTGGAGGGCGTGGGCGGCGATCAGGATATCCTGTGCGGGGAGGACCCGGCCTTGGCGGTCGAGGGACCAAGCCAGTTGGGCGGCGCGGGCCCAGATCTGCTGCGTCGTGGGCAGGAAGATCATCACGTCGAAGCGCTCGCGGTAGCGCGCGAGCAAGTTTGGGTCGCGTTGGCCGCGGCAGACCTCGAGGACGATCATGCCGCAGGTCGCGAACTCCCAATCGCGGTCTTCGATCCCCACCGCGAATTCGCGGAAGGGATCGCGACCGGCGCGGACGGCCCCGATGTAGATGTTACTATCGGGCAGGATCAGGTCGGCCATAGGGTGCCCTTTCCTCGGCTACCATCATCGCGGGCTGGGGCTCATCCGGGTAGGAGGCCGGGTCGAAGGAGGCCTTCAACTCCTCCGGCGTGAGACCGAGGCCGGCGGAGAACAACTCCTTCATCTTGTGGCGACGCGCCATCTCGTTGAGAGCGATCTCCACCGCCTCGGTCTTGGTCTTGGCCCCGGTGATCTTCATCACCCGATCCAAGACATCCTCGTCGATGTGCATGGTCATTTTCATAATGACCCAGACGGTATGGCTGGTGAGCCATACGTCAATGGATAAGTATGGCTGTCGAGCCAGCAATCAGCTCATCAATGATTTGAGCTGATTGTTGAACTTGGCGATCAAACGCTCTCGAGGAGCTTGTAGAGACGGGCGACCATGGGGGTCGCGTCGTCGAGGAGGCCGGCGCTGATGAGGGAGTTGTCGAGGATCTGCTCGGCGACGAGTTTGGCTTTGTCGGGCGAGGTGGCGTGCGTCTCGAAGAGGCGCTTCATCACGACTGAGCGCGGGTTGATCTCGAGGGTGACCTTCACGGGTTCGTCGGCGCCGTCCTTCTTCATGGCCTTCATCATGCGGCGCATTTGGGGGGACATGAATTTGTCGGCGTTGACGGCGAGGGCCGGGGAATCGACGAGGCGGTCGGAGGCTTTCACCTCCTCGACGCGGGCGCCGAGGGTTTCCTTGAGCCAGGCGGTTAGTTTCTTGGTGTCGTCTTCACTGAGGGCGCCCTCGGGCTTGGGGAGGTCGGAGAGTTTGACGTCGGCATGGTCGGCGGCGGTGAGCTTCTTGCCGTCGAATTCGCGGACGTTGCTCATGACATATTCATCAACGGCCTCGTAGCAGAAGACGACCTCGAGGTTGCGGGCTTTGAAGCCTTCGAGGTAGGGGCCGGATTCGAGGGCGGCGCGGTTGGGGCCGACGAGATAGTAGATCTCTTTTTGCTCGGCGCCCATGCGGGTGACGTAGTCGGCGAGAGAGGTGGTCTTGCCCTTGTCGGTGAGGGAGGACTCGAAGCGGAGGAGCTTGGTGAGTTGCTCCTTGTGGGTGTAGTCCATGGCGGCGCCTTCCTTGAGGAAGATACCGAACTCGGTGTAGAACTCGTTGAAGGCATCGGGGCGGGCCTCGGCCTCCTCGGAGAGGAATTTCAGAAAGCGCTTCGTGACGACCTTGTTGAGTTTCTCGATGAGGGAGCGGTCCTGCATCGTCTCGCGGGAGATGTTGAGCGGGAGGTCTTCGCTATCGATGACGCCCTTCATGAAGCGGAGCCACTCGGGGAGCAGGTCCTTGGGTTTGGCGTCGATGAGGACCTTGCGGCAGTAAAGGGAAACGGAGGCCTCGAGGCGGGACATACCGAATTTCTCGGAGTTGTCCTTGGGGACGAAGAGGAGGGCGTTGATGGCGAGCGGGGCGTCGGCGCTGAAGTGCAGGCGGAGGCGGGGCTCGTCGTGGGCGTGGGCCTGGAATTTGTAGAACTCGGTGTATTCCTCGTCTTTGATCTCGTTCTTCGAGCGGAGCCAGAGGGCTTGGACGGTGTTGATATGTTTGTCGTTAAGCTTGATCGGGAACGACACGAAGGCGCTGTAGCGCTCGAGGATTTCCTTGATCTTCCAGTCGGCGGAGTAGTCGCCGCAGTCGTCCTTGAGCTCGATGACGATCTTGGAGCCACGGCGGAGATCTGCGACCTCCTCGACCTCGTAACTGCCGGAACCGTCGCTGGACCAGACGTGGCCGGGCTCGGTGGCGCGCCAGGATTTCGAGTAAACTTTGACTGACTTCGCGACCATGAACGCGGAGTAAAAGCCGACGCCGAATTGGCCGATGAGGTTGGAGTTCTTGGCGCCGTTTTCGCCGAGGGCTTTGAGGAACTGCTTGGAGCCTGAGTGGGCGATGGTGCCGAGGTTTTTGACGAGTTCGTCGCGCGTCATACCGATGCCGTAGTCCTGAATCGTGAGGGTCTTGGCCTTGTCGTCGGTGGTGAGACTGATCTCGAGCTCGGCCTTGTCGTCGAAGATTTCTTTTTCCGTGATCTGGGTGTGGCGGAGCTTCTCGAGGGCGTCGGAAGCATTGGAAACCAGCTCGCGGACGAAGATTTCCTTCTCGGTGTAGAGCGAGTGGATGACGATATCGAGCAGTTGCTTGATCTCGGCTTGGAACTCGAATTTCTGAGGTGCGTTGGTGGACATGTAGGTGGGTTGAAAAGATGAGAGTTGAACGTTGAGAGACGGAACCGACCGGCGGAAACGCCGATAGAGCCCGCTATCTTAGCAGACTCTGGAAAAAATCAAGCGGCGCGAACGGCGCCGGATTCTTCCTCAACCGAGCGCGGCGATGACCTCGCGGGCGCAAACGACGCCGAAAACGAGCAGGCAGAGGACCAGCGCGGCATTGCCGAGGCGGCCGTTGGCGAGGTTGCCGACCCATGCGCGTCGGTTGTTCAGGTAAAGCAGGGTAGCAGCGAGAAAAGGCATGAAGAACGCCCCCGCGATCGAAAACGTGAGCACGATGGCGACGGGCTGGCGGTGCCAGAGAAAGAAGAGGGGCGGACCGGCTAGGAAAACGAGGGCGCCGAGGTAGAGCGGGCGGTTGGGGGTTGCGGGCGGTGAACCGCGCCAGGCCGCGTAGAGATCTTCATAGATGTGCGGCACGCCCTGCCAGACACCAAGCATGGCGGTGAATACCGTGGCCCAGAAGCCGATCAAAAAGAGGCCGCGGGGGATCGGGCCGGCGACGTCGCCGAGGCGCGCGGCGATTTCCAAGGCGATGCGGGCGCCGGAGGCGGCTTGCGCGTGCACGCCGGCGGCGATGAGACACAGCGCGATGCCGAAGATGCCCGTGAACACGTAGGCGAGCCGGACGTCGCCGCGGACGACGGAGAGTTTTTCGGCTCCGCTCCAGCCTTCGGCGCGGACCCAGTAGCTGTAGCAGATCACCGTCACGCTGCCGCCGATGCCGCCGAGGAGCGCGAGGACGGCGGCGCCTCCGCCGGTGGCGGGAAGAAGGGGGACGAACAGTCCCTTTAACACGTCGGCGGTCGGCGGGGCGGCGAGAAACGCGCAGACCACGACGCTCACCGCCATGACGGCGACGAGGAGCTTGATGAGTTTTTGGAAGCTCGAGTAACGGTTGAGCGCGACGAGCAACGCGGCGAACGCGGCGTGAATCGCGCCCCACACCGGGACCGAGAGACCCGGAAAAAAGCTGGCGCCCGCGATCCCGCAGGCACTGCTGAGGGACGCGCCGACGAGAAAGGTCCAGAAGAGAAGATAGGCGGCGAACAGGATCGAAACCCAGCGCGGGAACCGAGTGACCCAGGCGCGGGTGACCGTTTCACCGGTGGCGAGTTGCCAGCGGGCGAGGCCCTCGGTCAGGACAAACTTTAGCGCGGCGGTGACCGCGATGGCCCAAAGCAACGTGGGGCCGAATTTGATGCCGGTGACGGAGGCGACTACGACGTCGCCGGCGCCGATACCGGCTGCGGCAAGAATGAGACCGGGACCAAGGGTGCGCAGACGTTGGAGCAGGGGCATGGCGCCAAGCAGCAAAGGGCGGGACCGTTACGGTTGGAGAACCTTCAGCGGCGTGAGGGTCACGGGGCCGAGCAGGCCGCTGGGGGTGAGCGGCCAACCGGAAGCGTCGAAGGGCTTGTAGTTGATGTTAACGACGTTCGCGTCGCGCATGATTTTCCACGGAAGTTTGCGCTGATCCATGTCGCGGATGCGGTTGGCGGCGAGGTTGGTGACGTCGAGTTCGAGGACATTGCGACCGGGCTTGAGGAGGGCGGCAGCGAGGCGGACGCGGAAAGGAAGGCTCCACGCGGTGGCGACGGGTTGGCCGTTGAGGATGACGCGCGCGCTTTCGCGGACGTCACCGAGGTCGAGCAGCCAGTCGTCGGCTGGGGCGGCGGGAGCGTCAAATTCGAGGCGATAGCGGGCGGTGCCGCCGAAGCGTTTGGCTTCATCGCCGCCGAGATCGGTCCACGACTTGAGGGCGGTGGTTTCTAGCGCGGGCGGGAGTTCTGGGCCGCCTTTGGCGAAGGAGATTTTCCACGTGCCGGTGAGGGCGATGGGGGTAGCGGCGGGTTGGCGGTAGGGCCAGGCCGGTGCCGCGGATTTTGCGGAAGTGGTGCGGAGCAGGAGCGACTCGCCCGGGGAAAGTTCGAGATAAACGCCGCCGGGGCCGGTGGCGGCGACGCCGTGGCTGCCGTCGAGTGGATTGAGGATTCGGACCGTGGCGGCCGGGCGTCCGAGTTTTACCCAACCGGCGAAGGGAAGCGCGGTGAGATTGGTGACAAAATAATCGTGGGCTCCGGGGGCGGCGGCACGGCGGACGAAACTCAGACCGGCATCGGCGAGGGCCTCGCGGCGGGCGTGGGGCGCGACGGCGGTGAGGATATCGGAGTTGACCGTCGCCCGCGGAGCGAGAGAGGCGAGAGCGATTTTGAAGTCGGCGCGGCGCTCGGTCAGGCGGCCGAAGCCGGGGACGTCTTCGGGGAGTTTTTCAAAGATAATCTTGGCTCCGTCGGAGGCGAGGGCGGCGAGTTTTTGCAACGTGGCGACGGGCATGCGGCGGGTGGCGGGCACGACGATCACTTGATAGCGGGTCTTGCCGCCGGTGATGAGGGCGCCGGATTCGATGCGGGTTTGGTCAAGCTGCGCGTCGGAGATGTAATCGAAGGTGTAGCCCCGGTCCATGAGTTGGCGGGCGAGCTTTCCGACGGATTGTTCGGTGAGCCATTTTGCGTGGTGGACGGTGAACATCTTTACATTGCCAGACTCGTCGTCGAGGAGGTCGGCGAAGGGCCAGTAAAGGAGGATGTCGTTGTCGGGCGAGCCGCGCTGGAGGACGGATTGCACGCGGGCGATGTAGCGGTTGAGCGCGCCGAAGTCGTCCCACCAGGTGTTCTGTGGATTGAATTGGGTGGAGGCGTAAAAGAGCCAGCCGGGCCAAGGGGCGTCTTGAGGGGAGAAGACCGCGCCGTGGTAAAAAATGTGGTTGATGCCGTCGGCGAGAATGCGGTCGAGCTCGGGCTTAACGAAGGCGAGCGACTCTTTCCAATGATCGCGGAGCCACGTCGCGCTTTCGGAAGAAGCGAGCGTGTGGCCGGCGACGTGGGCGGCGGAGGAGGCGAGGCGGACGACGAGCGACTCGGGCAGGTCTTGGTTGTTGTTTGCAATGTCGGCGACGTCGCGGCGGAGGCCGGGAATGGGGAACGGGGTGGAGCCGAAGATCTCGGTTTCCGCGATGTCGGCATTGGCGTAGAGATCGAGGAGATTGCCGGGGGCGCCGTGGGACTGGTTGCGAACGAGGTAGCCACGATCGTGCGACCATTTTACCCAGGCGCGGAGGTAGTCGAGGTGGAGCTGGGCGAGGGTCTCGCGGTAGTCGCTCTTGATGCGGCCGAGGGTGTCGCGATCGACGGTGGTGACGCTGGCGGGTGACCGGGCGAGGAGGGCGGCGGCGTAGGGTTGGATATCGTAACCGTGCAGCGCGCGGAATTTTTCGGGGAGCTGCGCGGTCCAGTTGGCGCCGTAGTATTCGAAGGAGTCGTGGAACTGTCCGCGGATGAGGCCGCGGGGGAGTTTGGCGGTGGTGAAAGCCTCGTCGAATTTGGCGAGGTAGCGACCAAGGGCCTCGGGCGAATACGGATCGAGGACGAAGCCCTCGCCGCCGGGGGCGGGGCGTTTGACGAGTTGCTTGGTGGGCTCGGGCACGGGCTGGCCGGCGGCGTTCAGAACGACTTTTTGCGCGGCGTCGGCGGGCGAGACCCACGGGCCGCCGAAGGGCCAGCCGGTGCCGGTGGCCATATCGACACCGAGGCCGAGGCGTTGGGCTTCTCGGCCAGTATGCTCGAGCAGCTCGACCCATTTGGGCGTGAGGAAATCGACGTAGCGGTCCTCGTAGCCTTTCGCGCCGTAGATGGGCGTGATCTCAACGCCACCGAGGCCGGCGGCGGCGAATTGTTCGAGCTGGCGGGTGAGGCTGGCCTTATCGACGCCGCTGCCGGGCCACCACCAGCGGGTCCACGGTTTGTTCTCGCGGGTGATCTCGGGCCACGCGGGGGAGTCCGCCGCAGCCGGAGTGTTTGAAAAGGAGGGAAGAACGAGAAAAAGAAATGCAGCGAGGAGGGTAAGCGTGGGGCGCATCGGGGAAGAGAGGTGGGCGTGGGCCGGCGCGGCAATCGCGGGCGGCGTGGACAGTCCGCGCACCGACGGTCTGCCTGGCGGCCGGCGCGGCTTACCCGCCGAGGTAGGTGGCTTTGAGCTGGGGGTCGGCGCGGAGTTTTTTGCTCTCGCCGGACATCACGATTGAACCGGTTTCCAACACGTAGGCTTGCTGGCTGATCTCCAGGGCGAGGTTGGCGTTCTGCTCGACGAGGAGAATCGTGATCCCGTGGTTTTGGTTAATCTCCACGATTTTTTCGAAGATCGTACTGATCAGCCGGGGCGCGATGCCGAGCGAGGGCTCGTCGAGCATGAGGACTTTCGGATTGCCCATCAGCG
>SXGQ01420535.1_pt1 | contig 44870 bp, 40 predicted proteins | sample 3178371 | NCBI WGS metagenome assembly SXGQ01 (sample SAMN11356859, study PRJNA531348) | freshwater metagenome | isolation source: freshwater sample F1-20 | place: China: Fuxian Lake, Yuxi | collected 2017-12-25 | reverse complement strand
CCCTGCCGTCAGACCGTTTAACGAACAGAGAATCCATTCAACCTTCGTCAACGAGAGACAAAATCTGTGCTGTATAAATAATTTCTTCAACCCAATTCCTCAATCTAACTATTCTTCAGTTCTAGTTACCGTAAGAAACCCGCAACCGCTTGCTCGTAGACAATTATTTGATTTGACCTATAGTAAATGCGTGATTTAGCCTCACTTTTCTCCATTTAAATTACTAAAACCTCTCTAAAGTAACGGTGGAAATCATAGAATGGACGCGTGAGTGGTGGAGTAATATGGATTACTGGATTGTCGGCGGCAGGCAAAACGACGCTTGCCACTGCTGTCGTCCCGCTTTTGAAGAATCGTGGAATCTCAACCATCTCCCTGGACGGGGACCTACTGCGTGAAGTGCTCGGTGAAGAAACCACGCATTCAAAAAAAGATCGATTGAGGATAGGACAATCTTATTCACGCTTGTGCAGATTATTATCAAACCAAGGTGTCACTGTTGTGATCGCTACAGTTGGGATGTTTCATGATTTACACAGGTGGAACCGGGAGAATTTATCTTCTTATCTAGAAGTTTTTTTAGATGTTCCAATTGAAGAACTCCGACGACGTGATCCCAAAGGTATCTACAGACGATACTTCAGGGGTGAAATAACAAATGTGGCTGGTTTAGATATGTTAGTTGAGAATCCAATAAAGCCAGATGTTCATTTCAAATATGAAGAAAATCGCACTGTTCAAGATATGGCGGATGTAGTTTTCAGTAGTTATATAAACTTGTACGAGGGAGTCTCGACATGAATGCAACTCGCCCAGAAGTTTATGTCGCGATGAGCGCTGACATAATTCATCCTGGGCACATAAACATCATTGAGGTTGCAAGTAGGTTAGGGAATGTAACGGTCGGACTTCTGACGGATAGTGCCATCGCCTCATATAAACGCCTTCCTTATATGAACTTTAAACAGAGACTGATGATCATTGAAAATATCAAGGGGGTATCGACGGTAGTAGCTCAAGAGACACTTGATTATGCCCCAAACTTGCGTCGCCTTAAACCAAAATATGTGGTACACGGCGACGACTGGAAAGCAGGTGTACAAGCTGAGACACGACAACGAGTCATAGATACCATTGCAGAGTGGGGTGGAGAGTTGGTCGAAGTTGCATACACAACTGGGGTCTCATCAAGTGAACTAATACGTGCTCAAAAAGAACTAGGCACTACGCCCGATATTCGTCGTCAACAATTTAGCAGGCTTCTGAATGCAAAAGATCTCGTCAGATTGATGGAGGTTCATAGCGGACTTAGCGGCCAACTAATTGAGACTATCGAAATCAAGGATGGTGTAATCCCAAAGTCATACGACGGTATGTGGGCAAGCAGCCTGACAGATGCCACCATGCGAGGGAGGCCAGATATTGAATCGGTGGACATCACGTCACGACTATCACTTCTGTCGGATGTCCTTGAAGTTACGACTAAGCCCATAATTTATGACGCCGATTCGGGTGGGCGCGACGAACACTTTACCTACACAGTGCGATCTTTAGAACGGGTCGGAGTATCGGCGGTTATAATTGAGGACAAGATTGGGAATAAACGCAATTCCCTCTTCGGCACACAGAACACTCAGTTGCAAGCGGAGCCAGATGACTTTGCTAAAAAAATTATGTGTGGCAAAAATGCACAAATCACTTCTGATTTCATGATTATCGCAAGGATTGAAAGCTTGATATTCGGGAAAGGTCAGGACGACGCTATTCACAGGGCAAAAATATTTCTTGATGCAGGGGCAGATGGAATCATGATTCATTCAGCGCAAAAGACACCTGATGAGATTTTTAACTTTGCTGAAAAATACCACTCTCTAGGACTAACCGCACCACTCGTCGTAGTGCCATCTAGTTTTAGTCAAACAACCGAATCAGAATTGATTAACTCTGGAATTAGTGTCGTTATTTACGCTAATCAACTTTTGCGAAGCGCTTATCCTGCAATGAAGAAAACTGCTGAGGTAATTCTTCGGGCCGGGAGGGCGTTTGATGCGGAAGAACTAATGATGTCAATCCCAGAAATTATTAACCTTATCCCACCGACTAATAACTAACCATGGAAAGTCACGCACTATTGAGGATATTCCGACAGTTTGAAATAGAACTCGTTACTGGGGTTCCAGACTCTCTTCTCGATAATTTTATCAAAGAGCTTGATGATTCTCGAAATTTATTTCAACATCTCGTTGCAGCAAACGAAGGGAATGCCATTGCTATAGGCATCGGGCATTATCTTGCGTCGGGGAAAAGCCCGGTTATTTATATGCAGAATTCTGGATTAGGCAATGCGATAAATCCCCTTGCATCATTGACTCATAAAAATGTGTACTCAATCCCGCTAATTTTAGTTATCGGTTGGCGAGGTGAGCCAGGTCTGCATGATGAGCCGCAGCACATGGTTCAAGGGGCTATCACTAGAGCCCTATTAGAAAACCTAGAAATTCCTTTCGTTGTAGTTGATGCTGACACTCCTGTGTCAGAAATACAACAGTTTCTTTCGATTCATCTCGCACGATCTGAAGGTCCGATGGCAATCCTCGTTCGTCGTGAAGCTCTGAGCGGTAAAAAAAAGTCCAACCCTCTCACTTCAAACACTGCTTTGACGAGAGAAGAGGCAATAAGTACAATTACCGATGCACTACCTAATAATTCTATCATCGTTGCAACGACTGGAAAATTAAGCCGTGAACTAGATGAAAAAAGATCTAGAGAAGGGATTGCAGGAATTGATTTTCTTACGGTCGGAGGTATGGGGCATGCATCATCAATTGCACTTGGCATTGCCCTATCTCTTTCGCAACGTCTTGTAGTTTGTCTCGATGGGGATGGCGCAGCGCTAATGCATCTTGGAGCAATCGCAGTGATTGGCAATTCAAAGCCCACGAATTTTATTCATATACTTATCAACAATGGGGTACATGAGTCAGTTGGAAATAGTTCAATAGGGAACAAAAATATTAATTTCCAGTTGTTTAGTCAAGCAGTTGGATACTCTAAATATTACAAGATCACAGATGCAAACGATATTCTTGGTACGATACAACAAGCACATTCTGGCCAAGGCCCAACTTTTGTTGAGGTCTTGACGAATTCAGAATCTCGGCCAAATTTAGGTCGACCTCAATTAACCCCGATAAAAAATCGGGATATTTTTTCAAATCACCTCAGGACACTTTCGTGAACGGGTCTCCCATATGGCACTACGGTCCATTTCCTAGAGTGTATGTCGGTCCACTAGATATAGAAAAAATAAAGAAAATTGTGGAGTATAAAAAAGTCTTGATTCTTACAAGTAGATCTTTTTTAGGTTCAGAGACTCTGAATAAAATTCTTACAACAGTCACCATCTTAAAGTCTCAGGTGGTGTTAGTGAGTCCAAATCCCACCTGGCTTGACATCAACCAACATAAGTCAAACGTGGGGGACTTTATACCTGATGTAATTTTGGCATTGGGTGGCGGGAGCACATTGGACACAGCCAAGATATTAAGCATCTCCATGAATACTAAGAACCAACTATCCGATGTGGGGAATGGATCTGAACTAGCTTTGGAAACTCGCACTATTCCTTTAATTTTAATTCCAACTACTGCTGGAACTGGGGCAGAAATTACTCCTTTTGCATCAATTTGGACCGGTGATGGTTCTGGCAAGACATCTATTGAGACAATAGAGATGATTCCAGATTTTATATTTTTAGATGCATCACTGCTGTCAACCTTGTCGCCCGAGCAACTTCTATACCCAGGACTAGATGCCGTATCCCATGCGTTAGAGACTTTGTGGAATAAATATCAGACACCGGTCTCAAGTCGATGGGCAAAGCAGTCTTTGGAATTATCTATAAATTGTCTGCCATCAATATTAGATGGGAACAGGTCAAAAGAAACTTTGACAGACATGTTATTGGCGTCAAATATGGCAGGAATTGCTATATCTGACTCTCATACCGCAATTGCGCATTCAATGTCATATCCCATCACCTCAAAGTATGGTGTCCCACACGGACTAGCTTGCAGTTTTACTCTTCCATCCATATGCCACCAATTATTAAATGAGGAATGCGTATTAATACCGGAGTCCGATCTCGTGAAGCACGCGGGATTAATGCTGAGCGACCTACGGTTACCTCAATTAGTAAGAAGTTACATGTCCTTGGAGCAATGTCTTGATTTAATCCCTTTAATGAACACAAGATCTCGTGCAAGCAACTACATGGGGAGAGTCGATGAAAATAGCCTAGAGTCTTTAATTCAAGCGTCGTTTAAAACATAGTTTTTAACATCGTTGTTGAAAATTAAATAACAAATGTCATCCAGAGGATCAATTACTCGCGTAATTTATCATTCCTGCGTGCTATAGACTTGTGAGCTATGAGTAGATTACTCGAGTTAATTTATAAGGATTTGGAGCTCTTGCTCTTACAAACCAAAGACCTTCTTGACTACTTAATTTTGGTATCGAATGATTAACGCGCACAACTACGAAAAGCAGGCTGAACTGCTTTTGTCATTGCCTGTTGTCGCATTGATTCCGACAGGGCGAACTGGATCTGACTATCTGCAAGCCCTGCTTGAAAATCATTCTGAGATAATAACTTTTAATGGACACTTTCTCGTGTACGAAGAATTCTTCGACCAGTCTCTCACGATGACGGGTAATCCGCTCTGTCCCGCACATATTGCTGATGAATTCATCGGAAAGATGCTGTACAAATTGATATCACAATATGATCTTCAAGAAGGCAAGGACATGCTTGGCGAGGGAAAAGATCAGAAGTTTGAAATAGACACACAGTTGTTTAAAGAGCATTTTATAAATCTCTTAGATTTTCTGCCCATGGATTCACGTGGCATTTTTCTTTCCATATACGGGGCCTACCATCTTTGCCTCAATCGCAGCATTGAAGAGGTAAAAATTTTGCTTCATCATCCCCACCTGGAATACGACGCAAGACGATTTGTAAAAGATTTTCCCCAATCAAGGATTCTCTACACGGTCCGAGACACTAGGGCAAGTCTATGTTCTCAAATTGCAAACTTTCGACGGTACTATCCTGACACCAACGATTGTGAAAGTCATTTTGTCGAATCATTGAAGATGAATCTGACTGGCCCTAATTTGTTAAACGACTTAGACCTCAATTCCCTTTCGGTACGTCTGGAGGATTTGCCAAGGCAAGAGACGTTGAGAAATTTGTCTCAGTGGTTAGGAATTCAATATCAAGACTCATTGCTTACTCCAACTTGGGCAGGTTTGATGTGGAATGGAGATCGACTGAGCTCAAGAGTGCCTTCAAACGCTTGGTCTGCTACGAGAACTATGAATAACTGGAAATCAGAGCTAAGCAGACGAGATCAGTGGATGCTCAGATGCCTAGTTGGTTCTCGTCTCAAGTCATTTGACTACGAAGATTCCCGCCCCGGAAGGACCCAAATTCTATTAGCACTTCTAGCAACAGTGCTGCCATTTTCGATGGAGCTCCGATATCTAAATCCAAGTTATATTGTCCGACGAATAACGACAAATCGAAATGGGCTAATGCAGGTTTTGGAGACCCCATCCTTTTATGTGACCAGAATCAAATTCTGTATGAGCACACTATGGAAAGAGTTTCGTGAATTCAGATATAACTAGAGAAGTAATTTGAGATTTATCCAAACCTTCAGTATGCGAGTCTTTTTCCGGCTCGCAGTGAACTACGTCAATGTAACTTTGAATAGAGCATCTCTTCTCGGGTGATAATCACACTCGATGTAGGCTCCTCAACAAGTCTCGTTAGCTCGTGCCCATTTCGTGCTACCAAATCTCTTCCGAAGGGCGACAGGACTCCAAAAATATCGTCGTCATCATAACCATTGTTATAGGGTTCAAAAACAATATACGGAACACCCACAATCATGCATTCAGCAACTGCTGTGCTGATTCCACCAATCACTAATCTTGTTGCAAAAATATGCTCATAAAAATACCCGGTTAAGATCTCGACGCGCCCCATTGCATTGAGTTGCTGCACGCATAGTTCTACATAGGGGCGTTCTAACTCATGTTTTATCTTGATTCCTATACAACCACTGAATTTTTCTAGAGCAATCTCCAGTGCTCGGAACAATGTCTCGAATGGGCTATCCGGGAGACCACCCATGCGATCATTCCGCGGTATCCAAGTCATGATGATAACTGAATATTTAATCTCATGGACTTGTTCAATTAGTTCTATATAAATTGAGAGCATTGGAGAGTCAATTACCTTAATGACATCACTAAGAGAACTCTGTCGAAGAATGCGCCGTGCACAACCAGATCCGGCAACACAAAACTCATCCACAATAAAACTTGAGTTGTCATTATTTCGCAGGCGAGGTAAAGATATCCCAGCGGAATCATGTCCGTCTGCTACTACTCGAACGTGGATCCCTCTGGTGGATGCAATCTGAGCCGCCACCGCAAATGGTTCATACCTATCGCTTGTGAATTCGAGTTCTGATGGCCGATAAAACTCAATCATCTCTGTAGTGACAGCGCACATATCAGCTAGTGCGAACCGTGAAAGGCGATATAAGTAATTCGTGACTTTTGTCAAGATGATTGCAATCTGATGGGCGTTAGAGATATTCATGGCATCAAGTCTCAACTGTGCATTAGTTCTCATCAGTTCATCGTTAATTTGTGACGGAAATATATTTAAATAGTTTCGCCGTATTGCGGCGCTGCGCACCATGAATGCACCCCCCTTGAGCGACCATCGATTGGTGTATTTGTACTGCTTCTGGGAGGAATAAAACCTCTTCTTGTTAGTCCAATCGCCGATTACCAATACGGTTTCCTGCCCAGTCTCCTTGCGGGGCCTGATTGCCAACGACAATATCCTCATCAGGCGATGCGCAAGTCGATAAAGAGGCTCGCTTGATGGTAGGCGAATTTTACTGACATCACGTTGTTCGAAATGAGCGGATAATAACTTCTCATTGCTCTCTGCTGGTCGGTAGGTAATAAAACTGCCGAACTCAGCCGCGACGAGTTTAAATAATTCACCCTCTGCCTCCGAGACTACGAGTTCACTTAATCGGTCTTTCCAGAAGTACATCGCCTCGTAGTATCGAAGACAAGTTGCGAAGGCAATTTCTATTGATCCCTCGAGGGATGAGCCAATTGAGATACCCCCGTGCACAGTTTGATCAATTCCCGCGTTATCCCTGTACCACAGTTTTGACATAGTCTCGGCGAGCCATGGGTGCAATGATTCGGTCACGTCTGGGAAAAAAAAATTAGCTTCCTCTTTTAAAGCATAAATATCGTTGCGTTCCCTGAAAATTTTCACTGAAGGTACAGATGTTTCAACTGCGTTCTCTTCTGGACCACCAAAATAAACGACATAACCTGATGGCTTCATCGGACAAACACTATTACATTTCAAACCAACTATAGGAAGAGTAAACAAAATTGTAATAATTTGTGTTTGAAGAGTCTTCCTGTTAGACGGATGCCCCCCTGCTGATCAGATCACCAACAATCTGCATATCTGATAGATCTGGGAATGCGTGGTGAACACTGGTTATAGTTTTTTTGATGTTATCTCGCTCATAGGAGATGAGCCTATTCGAGGTGGTCAAGACAAGTTGTTACGGCTCTTCTATATTGTCACCGGCAAATGCTGACTGAACCTGATGTGTGATTACATACCGCGGAAAAATATGGGTGGCGAAACCACTCTTAAAATGACCAATGGAGATCTCCTTTAGTGACGGAGATGGATAATCACTTGGAACGGGTCTAATACCGATTTTATACCAGCGGACTCCCCGTTTTTTGAATTCCTGAATGGCTCTCCACTGCGCAATATGGCCAATAGGTTTATCGAACATGGTTCGGTCATATACTCCTGTCGAATAAGTGCCTTCGTCTTTCGTGTGATTGAACAGCGCGCCACCGACTAACGTGCCCTCGGTTGAGCGGAGCGTGATCGCAAAAGCACGTCCACTATTAATCTCCGCACGGTTTTTCTCCCACGTATCATCTGATCTTGTCTGTCTACCTGATACCTGCATATGTAATTGTTTAACTTCATCCCATGACGATTGACTGATCTCAGAATGTAAATCCACTTGCCAATGACTTTCTGCCTCTCGAATGAGTGACTTAAAACTATGTCGGATGGTTGTCCAAATTGCTTCTGTGGTCAACGAAAGATCAACGCATAGCTCGTGTCTTACCTCTACGTGAGATGCCTCGCCAATGCTTTTGATGTGCCAATCAGAGAATCCATCTGCGGATAATCTTGATTCTTCTGAAATCCAAGAACTTTGGCCAAACTCTTTTGCCAAAGCCCCTGCGAAGCGTAAGCATGCCAGCGTAAATTTCTTGCCTATCTTCTCTCCACACTTTTCACTCAATATGGGTGGCAAAACAGGACGGTTGGTGCTGAAGGAAAAAGATCCCTCAGAGTTTGAGCCGCATGCTATTTGCCAAAATCCCGCAGGCTTACCATCAATTAGTAATATTATTGTTCGAGCGATCCATTCTTTCCCGTGTCCTTGTTCGTATAAGGTCGCATAACTCGAGTATGCGCTTGTATTCTCCACATCTAGATACTTAACTATTGCTTCAGCTTCAAGGGTTAGATCGGACGGAGAACTAGGGTCTGAAATCGCAATCTTAAGGCCCGCATCCTTCCACAAACTAAATTCCTCATCTGAGCGAACTAATGAGGCAAATGTAGTATTCTGAGATTCGCTCACTTTATAGTGTTCCTTTCCCTCTATCACTAATTTGCCAGGCGAAAACATTGGGGGGCAAAGAAGCGTTCGGCGTGCATGTGTAGACGGGCGATGGTAGCGAGAGAGCGAGAACGATTGCTACCACTTGTGCCACAAGCAGAGCGTACATCTGGCAAGACCACTTTTGGTAGTCACATTACAGCTAGTTGTTATTCGATTTCGTCTGCCGGTCTAAACACTTTCATGACTTGTTCAAATGAACCCGAAACGACTACTTCACCATTATCTATCAGGACGAGATGGTCGCATCGACGAACAGTAGACAAACGATGGGCAACTATTAGGATGGTTTTTTCTCCATGTAATTTCTCCACGGCGTCCATGACGCCACTCTCTGTTTCGAGGTCAAGAGAACTTGTTGCTTCATCCAATACCAGCACGGGAGGATTATGGTAGAGCGCTCGGGCGATACCGATTCTCTGGCGCTGCCCTCCGGATAATCGGATTCCTCGTTCACCAACTATCGTGTCAAGACCACTAGGCAAACTCTCTACAAACTCTGAGAGTTGCGCAGCATGCAGTGCTCTTGATATTGAATCTGATTCAATATCATTTTTGCTTAATCCGAATGCGATGTTTGCACGAAGTGTGTCATCGGTCAAAAAAATTGACTGCGGAACGTATCCAATATTGTTTTGCCACAGCCTGACATTGCCAGCAATATCACGACCATCTACCAGAATTTTCCCAGTAGTGGGCTCGAGAAGTCCTAAAATGAGATCAATCAAGGTGCTTTTTCCGGCTCCACTTGGTCCGACAAAACCAATTGATTGCCCTACCTCGATAGACAAACTCACATTACGGATCGTGAGTTTTGGAAGCCCCTGATATCTGAAAGAAATATCTTCTATGTCAATTTTTGGAACTACACGAATTTTTGATGAGTCAAGCATATTCACATTTTGAGCCGGGAGCGAGAGATCGTCGCTGACTACTCTAAGAATTGACTGTCCGTATCTTAAGCCCTGCAATGAATTCAGCGTACGTTGGGCGGACGGTAGAACGCGAAAGGCCGCGGCGGCAAAGACGGCCAGTATCGGAAGGATGTCCTCAGCAGATTTGTTTTGTGCCACAAGTATGGAGACGAGTAGTGCAAGCCCAAATATAACCAAAACTTCTAGCCACAGAATGGGAAGTTGTTGCAAAAAATTGAACTTTTGATCTACAACTACTTTCGTATTGCTGTGTTCTTGATACCGAGAAGCAAAGTGTGATTCAGTTCCCAATATTTTGACATCTTTAATTCCCCCAAACCCATGTTGCGCCTCTTTAAGTCTTTCGCCATCATGGAATTGACGATCACGTCCCCACTTTTCGGCAGTTTTCCTCGAAAAACGATGAAAGAGATACCCAGCCAAACCCATCGTTGACACCACCGCCATTGACCCAAGTGGTTGGACTATAAGTAATAGCGTCGCCAATCCAATCAGGATGGATACTTCTGTGAGCACTAATAGAACTGGCGTGATTGCATAGTCAGTCACCGCTTTTGCGTCCATTAAATTTCGCAAGAGTTCCGAAGAATTTCGAACAAGATAGAAAGAGTAAGGTTGATGCAAATATATTTCAAATAATTGATTTGATAATCGTGATTCTACTTGTGCTTGAAATCGCATTTGAAAATATTTCGTGAGACCAAGGAAAATATTCTTAACAATATAAACACCGACCAAAAAGAACATTCCGACGACTACAAGTTTGGCCGGTGATGGATCACCGAGTGCGTCAAAAATCGGTTGTAGAAAAGGATATCGTTCTTTGAAACTTGGATCTGTTAGCAACGCAACAGCAGGAATAATTAATGTGATGCTCAGCGTGTCTAATATCACGCCAATTAAGGTAAGGACGAGCAAACCCTTCATCCACCGTCGTTCAGATTTAGTAAGAATTCGCCACACCAAACGAGCCGTTGTAGCTGCGTTAGATTGTTTGGCTACCCGATTCACTAGTGACCCGCAGAAGAGTGAGTTAGATACCACCGATATGTTGATTTTATTCCTTCACGCAAGGTGATGCTTGGCTTCCATCCCAAAGAACGGAGTCGAGAACTATCCAGCAACTTTCGGGGCGTGCCGTCTGGTTTCGTAGTGTCCCAACCAATAGCACCCTCGTAACTAACGATCTCGGCCACCAACTCCGTTAGTTCCTTTATTGAGACATCGTCACCAAATCCCACGTTAAGTGGAAAGTCTCCGTCGTAAGATTCCAAGAGAAAGAGGCAAGCATCGGCCAAGTCGTCGACATGTAAAAATTCTCGTCTCGGTGCGCCAGTCCCCCAAGCCTCGACAGTTCGGATATTTTGTTGCTTCGCCCCATGAAATCGAGCAATCAACGCTGGTAGAACATGCGATGTCTCTGCGTCAAAATTGTCTTCCGGTCCATAAAGGTTGGTTGGCATCGCCGAAATCCAACGATGCCCATACTGTTTTCGATACGCCTGAACTAGTTTTAGTCCAGAGATTTTTGCAAGCGCATAGGCCTCATTTGTTGGTTCGAGTTCTCCGGTGAGTAGCTCTTCTTCGCGGATGGGTTGTTTTGCCAATCGTGGATAAATGCAGGAAGATCCAAGGTATAAAACTCGCTCAATGTTTTCTTGATGACAGGCATCTAAAAGGTTTGTCATGATTTGTAAGTTCTCTGACAAAAATTCAACAGGGAAAGTGCTATTCGCTCCGATGCCACCAACCCGTGCTGCGGCAACAATCACCGCATCTGGCTTATTCGCCTTGATATACCGAAAAACTTTCTGCCGATCTGTGAGGTCAAGATTCTCACGCCCGTCGCCGAACCACTCAATTCCATCACGCGCGTCAATCGCTCGCACGAGAGCAGACCCCACAAGACCCCGATGTCCAGCTATAAAGACTCTTTTCATGATTTACCGAGTTTAGTCCTTAGTTCGCCACTCCCTTGTAAAATAGTCTCCGCTCAGGAAGTTTAGCCCAAGAGAATGAGGCTCAGAATGCCTAAAGACTTAGACCAAAGTTACGAACAATTTGTAATAAATTATGTTTCTCTCCCTTTGGAGAATAACGACGATGACCCACGCGATGATCTTCACGGGAAACACAGTTTTGTTATGAGTTATGAACGTTTCTGACGCGTGCTTCATGCCTTGTCCGAACTACGAGAGACCGGCCCATTGAGCAGTTTTGTTGACGTCGGACCATTTCCAGGAAACATATTCTTTCTTCTGCGTACTTACTTCAATGATTCTGAGAATCTCAGATACGCCGGCGTTGGTCTTGGCTTCTCTGATGAGTACCGTCAACTCTTTATGGCACACGGTGCGGAAACCATTGAAACCGAAATTGATCCTGAATTTATCGCGGCAAAGGAAGTCCGGAACTGGAATCTTGAGAATAAAGATTGTTGTCTTTTACTAGACGTGATTGAGCATCTCACTAACCCTATTTTTGCTTTAGAGAATATAAATAAATCTCTGCGTATGGGAGGATCTCTAGTATTGACTACGGATAATATTGCCGCAATCGGCTATATCTTGCAGATGATAAAATCAGGACGAAGCCCCAACGGACATCCACTGAAAACATCCCTATTTTATCGGGGCAACTGGAGGCCACATGCTCGGGAATTCGGTCAAGAAGAACTCAGGTTCTTTTTGATGATAACCGGATTCACCGTTACCTCACATAATTATTTTGAGCGCAAGCAAGGTGACTTTTATATTGATCAAACTAGACAGCGTGTGGTTGAGAAGAAACGTCTCACAGGAATAAAGCGACTCATAATTGCAACCATCCTAAAAATATTTCCTCACCTTGCGGACCATCAAATTATTATTGCGACAAAGACCCGAGAGTTATCCGAAATCGGTGACGATCGCCCAGTGGCCACCAATGACGTGAAGGAATGGGTGCGGATAAGACATAGATTCGGTCAGGGTTAGAGAAGTTTACTTCTGCCGCTGCCGAGCACGACGACCAACATAAACACCAGCATATTTTGTCAGAACTCGCACCGGGACTTCCCAAAGTGGGGAGATACTCTTAACCAATCTAGGGAGATGAGTTCGTCTTGCTTGGCTTGCCTCACTAACTGACCCATCTCGACCATCAACTGATAAGGACCCTTCATGCCACCTAAAATGAGCGAGGGTGTGAGGGATGAACTTGACTATCCCCGATTTTGTCAGCCTGAGAAAAAGGTCGAGATCAAAAGCCCATGAATAGTTAAAGTTCAATCCGCCAATCTCCCGATATTTCTGAGCCCGGATTAATGAACCAGGTTGAGGAATGAGACAGGGACCGATACGCAAAAGTGGCACCGCCCACTGACCAGAACGATTACGCCAAATAATCTCTCCACTCGAATTGATGTAATCACAAGATCCAAACACAAAGGTCACCTGCGGGTTTGACGTGAGGTACTGAGACGTGAGCGACAAGCTTTCGGGACGCAACAAATCGTCATCTCCAAGCCAATTTATAAACTCAATCTCTATAGGAAGACTGCGTAATCCTTGATCTATGGCCCGAGCGAGTCCAGTTCCAGGATCGGAGACACGCTGGTCAACTAATGCAAGATCAAGATATCTCGACAGGTCCACCGAGTCAGGAGCAACAACACAAATATGCGCATCACCAGCCTCTCGAATTGATCGCAGGCATAACTCTAGATATTCGCCTCTTGTTCCAAGAGTCGGCACAACTATTCCGCACTTAGCGGCCATCTCGCTCCCCCACTACTTGTTCATAGACCCGGTCATATTCACTCACGACAAGTTCCTGCGAGAAAGTTTGGAGTGCCTTTTGGCGCCCCAACTTGGACATTTTAGTCATCTGAAGAGGATCCGCCACAAACTCATTTAGCACTCCACAAAGCAGCTCGTCCTCAGCAATAACCCTTCCGTTTTCTCCATCACTTACAATTTCTGGCATGCCCCCATTCGAAATACAAATAACAGGCACTCCGGTAGCGGTGGCTTCGGCAACAGTTAAGGAAAAACTTTCGGCACGCGATAGTGAAACAAATACATCCATCGCTTGATATGCGACTGACATCTTCTTTGACGAATCCATAACACCCGTATTACACACTTGAAAGCCTGGATGTTTAATTACACCCACACCAACTGCAAGCAACACGACTTCCTTTCCATCGATAGAAGCAGCGAAGCGACGAACACCATCCACTATGGCCTTGGTATTTTTCATAGGATCGCCCAGGTCAACCGCAGAGCAACCAATAACAAAGGCCCCCGGAGAAATTTGAAAATGTTGACGTGCCAATTGCTTGTCGCCAGGGGAGAACACTGCACAATCAATTGGATTAGGAATGACATTTACAACTGCATTTTTAAGGACCCTGCTTGCAGAAATGCGGCTTGCCAGCCACTGACTGGGAGCAACAACATAAAGACCGGCCCCCGAGCGCAAAGATTCTGTCTTTAGAGCGAGGTTTTTAACCACCTTGTGTTTAAATACTGCTCTTACCTGGGGGCACTCGGAACAGTTTTGTTCGTAATTGCTGCAGTCGCGGGCGTGGTGGCAGCCCCCAGTGAAAGGCCACATGTCATGCAACGTCCAGACTGCACCTCGCTGAGAATGGGCATACCACGCAAGGTCGGAATTGCTTACAACCCCTGGTGTCCAGTGAAAGTGAAGTAACTCTCGGGTGTTGAGGATTGCATTTTGGACTCCAGAATTGCTGCCATTTCGATACAAAGTAAAAAGGTGACTTTGGGTTGTTCTACGGACACCATAAAAATCAACGAGAGCCTTTGCCACAAGAGTCGGCTGAGAAAGCGTTAGCGCCTTAATGTTGCGATTAGTCATTGTTACTAATCGCGATTTTGATTCATTTTTGAGTTGTCCTTCGTGAAGTCTCCTTGCCACAACTCCTGCCCCGCCTAATGAAGAAAAAGTGACATGGCAAACACCCTCTTGGATCACAAGTAAAGTATGCCTGTCGTAAGAGAATAAGTCTGCCCTCATGGAAGTTATCCACAGGGGAACTGGCGGAGAGGGTGGGATTTGAACCCACGGTCCGCTTTAACACGGACAACGCCTTAGCAGGGCGCCCCATTCGGCCACTCTGGCACCTCTCCTAGGTTGTCAAAGTGTACCTGCATGATTGCGACACAGAGTCTTAATGAGGACGAAACTCTGACTAGCAAATCACCCCAATGCGTGAGGCTAGTGTTGGTATATCAGGTGTCGCAGCGGCACCAACCAAAAGGGAGAACATATAAATGAAGAAATTCCTGAAAATTGCCACGGTTGTAACCGCGGCGGCACTGATTTTCGCAGCATGCGGAGGAAGTGACGAGGACAGCGCGCCAGACACCACGATGGCTGGGGCGACAGACACCACGATGGCTGGCGAAACAAGTGACGTCTTTACGTTCACTAACTTCACACCATTTGAAGGAGGCACTGTTGTTAAGTGTGCACCTGCCGACGGCAGTGCGCTAAAAGCTGCATGGATCTATGTTGGCCCAATCAACGACGGTGGCTGGACTCAGACACACAACGCTGGTCGCGAATATGTGCAAGAAATACTGGGTGACAAAGTCATCACCACATACAAAGAAAATGTGCCCGAAGGACCACAAGTGGAGATTGTCATTGACGACCTTGTCAAAGATGGCAACACCGTAATCTTTGGTACATCTTTTGGATTCCAGGACGCATTCCTTGCTTCAGCAGCGAAATACCCTGACGTCTGCTTTGAATTCGCAACTGGCTACACCCAGAAGAACAACATGTCACAGTTCTACGGAGCTTCTGAAGACACAAAATATCTCTCTGGTATCGCAGCGGGCGCAGAAGCACCTGAAGGCTCAGAGATCGGTGTTGTTGCACCGTTTGCAATCCCCGAAGTGATTCGCGGACTCAATGGCTTCGTGCTTGGTGTTCAAAAAGTCAATCCAACAGCGACTGTTAAGGTTGTATGGACAAACACTTGGTTCGACCCCGCAATTGAGCGCAAAGCAGCAGAGTCACTAATCTCCGCTGGTGTCAAGGCGATTGCTTCGTTTCAAGACTCACCAGCTACGGGTGAAGCCGCAAAAGTCAAAGGCATCGGCTGGGTCGGATACGACTCAGACCAAAGCGAAGCTTTCAATGACATCTGGCTGACTGCTTCTACATATGACTGGGGTCCATACGAACTAGCCAAAATAGAAGCAGCAATCGAAGGCAAGTGGATTTCAGGTGACTACTACGGAAACCTGAGCGACAACTTCATCAGCATCGCAAACTATGGCGCCAAGGTAACTCAGGAGACCAAGGACTTGATTGCATCTGAGCGTGAGCGCCTAACGGCAAATCCGGCAGCACAATTCACTGGCCCGATTACTGCCCAAGATGGCACTGTCAAGATTGCCGAAGGAGCAATTCCTTCCTACGGCGAACTAATGAGCATGGATTACCAAATCAAGGGAATCACCACAGATCTTCCACAAAAATAATCTGAGGTTCCAGAGATTTATCGTCGAGGGGGTGAGCCAAACGGTTCACCCCCTCTTCATTTTCTAAAGTCTTGTCAATCATTAAGGGGTCCTGTTGATTAGCGATATCAGCGAAGCCGAACTCACCGTCACCATGAAAGGAATTGTCAAAAGGTTCCCAGGTGTTGTGGCAAACGACGGCGTGAACTTTGAGGCTCGCGCCGGCGAAGTTCATGCTTTGCTTGGTGAAAATGGTGCTGGGAAGTCAACTCTTTCCAACGTTCTCACGGGTCTCTATCGACCAGATGAAGGAACCGTCTCACTGAATGACGAGGTCGTTCACTTTGACAGCCCGCGGGTCGCACTTGAACGGGGCATTGGAATGGTGCACCAACACTTCCGCCTCGTTAATTCTTTTACGGTTGCCGAAAACATTATTTTAGGGGAACAGTCGTCGAGTCTTTTCATGGATACTTCTGCCGCTATCGAACGCATCTCGGCACTTGCGACAAAATATCGAATTGCAGTAGATCCCAGCGCACGAATCTGGCAATTATCCGTGGGCGAACAACAGCGTGTCGAAATTTTAAAAGCCCTTTACCATGGGGCAAAAGTGCTCATTCTTGACGAACCGACCGCAGTATTGACACCTCAAGAAGCAGACGCTCTATTTATGGTGTTGCGCAGCATGGTCAGTGAGGGACGAACAGTTATTTTCATTTCCCACAAGCTTGACGAGGTAATGGCCGTTGCTGATCGGATAACGGTTTTGCGTGCTGGCAAGACTGTCAGCACGATTGAGTGTGCAACCACTTCGACTCGCGAACTTGCCCGACTAATGGTTGGTCGTGATGTCGTGTTTAATCGTGTTATTCGTGCGAACCAGGCCGAGCCCCACAACATTGTCCTCCGAGTCTCAGATGTTGACGCAACAGATGACCGTGGCCGTCAAGCCGTAAAATCAATTTCTCTCACAGTAGGAAAGTCAGAAATAGTTGCGATTGCTGGTGTCGCAGGTAATGGTCAGCGTGAACTAGCCGAAGTCGTCGGCGGTATGCGCCCTGCGACACGTGGCACCATTACGGTAAATAATGAAGTCGTACCAAACGGTCGAGTCCGCAAAGCGATGCGTGCAGGCGTCTCACACGTTCCCGAGGACCGACTGCATACTGGCCTTGTGGCTGATCATTCAGTAGAGAACAACCTGATTCTCAAGTCCTATCGGAACGCACCTATTTCAAAGATGTCAGTCTTGCGTCGCCGAATAATTCGTGCGCAGGCAAAGGAAACTGTCGAAAAATACGACGTTAAAACACCAGATACCATCACCCCTATTCGCCTGCTCTCCGGCGGAAATGTGCAAAAAGTTCTCCTTGCTCGTGAGTTTGACTCATTGCCATCCGTGATGGTGGTGTCGTCGCCGACGCGTGGTCTTGATGTGGGCGCAATTGAAAATGTTCGCAAGCGCTTGGTTGATGCAGCCGACTCTGGTGTTGGCGTATTGCTAATCAGTGAAGACCTTGAAGAAATATTTGCACTAGCAGATCGCATTTTGGTTATGTACGAGGGTTCCATCATCGGCAACATCCCAGCCGCTGAGGCGAGCCGTGAATCAATTGGTTTACTCATGGGTGGTGGCTCACTTTCTGCGGAGAATAACTGATGCAATCACCACTTCGTCTCGAGCGCCGTCTCACACAACCCAAATGGCTGAATTGGGGGGTGCCTCTATTGTCGCTGCTTGGTGCACTCATTTTGGGTGGCATCGTTCTTTTAGCGACGGGCAAAAACCCTTTTTCTGTTTACGCGCGCATCATTGAACGGGGGTTTGCATCAACCGACGCATTTAGCCGCACACTTATTTCAGCAACCCCCTTTGCCTTCACTGGACTAGCAGCATCAGTTGCTTTCCGCATGGGCCTTATCAACATTGGTGGAGAGGGTCAGTTATACCTCGGCGCAATCGGGGCAGCATTTGCCGGCATTGCTTTTCAGGATCAACCCACCGCCGTCATCATCGCCACCATGATTATTTTTGGCATGTTGTTTGGTGGCGCATGGGCCGCCATCGTCGGAATCCTCAAGGCCAAATTTTCAACAAATGAAATAATTACCTCTCTGATGCTGAACTATGTCGCTGCCATTTTCCTCGACTATCTGATTTTCAATAGCAACTCGTATTGGCGCGATCCAAAGTCGTACGGTTTCCCGACAGGAAAACGCTTGGTCGAAAACGCCTATTGGTACGACATCAGCATCGGTCCCATTGCAATACCCTTTGGCTTTGTCGTTGCGGTATTTGTCGCAGTCATTGTGTGGTTCCTCTACAGCCGAACTCGCTTCGGTTATGAAGTCGGTGTCATCGCATCGTCCCCGAGCGCAGCACGATACGCAGGTATTCGTGCTCGTTGGAAAATCATTACAGTCATGGCGCTTTCGGGTGCTCTCGCTGGTCTCGGAGGTGCAAGTGACGTAGGCGACTTCCGCCATGTTCTGGATGCCAAAGGTGTACAAATTTCTGGCTATGGCTACACCGGCATTGTGGTGGCCGCGCTTGCACGCCTGAACCCACTAAGTGCAATTTTTGTTGCCGTATTCATTGGTGGTTTATCTAACGCTGGCTACGCCTTGCAGGGTCCTGATTTCCCCAGTGGTCTTGTGGGCACACTTCAAGGACTTATTTTGTTTACCGCTGTGGCCGGAGAAATTCTCACTCGTTATCGCATAAAACGACAGAACACAATTGCTGACGGAGCCATCGTATGAACAACAACATCTTGGTAATTATTTTGGCATCAGGTGTGTTCTACGGAACCCCGCTGTTTTTTGCAGCCCTGGGTGAGCTTTTCACCGAGCGCAGTGGGGTACTAAATCTTGGGGTAGAAGGAATGATGCTGATGGGTGGCGTGTCTGCCGTGTGGGCATCACAACACATTCCCGGCACATCTTGGTTTGTTGTGCTCTGTTCTATATTCATCGGGGCATTTGCGGGCGCACTGGTGGCTGCCCTGCATGCCTTTTTGTGCGTCACATTGCGCACTAATCAGACCGTGGCAGGACTCTCCATCACAATTTTTGCAGGTGCATTGGGTCTGTCTAGCTACTTCGCCAATGTGTGGGATGTGGCATCCAAAACAGTGCAACATCCCATTCGCATTCTTAATCCAGGTGGACTCGCCGACACGCCAATCGTGGGACCAATCTTTTTTCATCAAACGATTCTCACCTACCTTTCGTGGGTGCTGTGCGTACTGTCGGTTGTGTACTTGTTTCGCACTCGTACTGGCCTCAAATTGCGGTCCGTTGGCGAATCGCCGCAGACTGCCGATGCAGTCGGAATCAACGTGGCAAAGTACCGCTACATTCACACAATTCTTGGGGGCGCACTCGCAGGAATTGGTGGCACGTACTACAGCCTCACCATTGTGCCGCAGTGGGTTGATGGCGTCACAAAAGGTGCCGGCTGGATTGCCATTGCATTAGTGATCTTTGGTTTCTGGCGTCCCGATCTCACCTTGCTTGGTGCATATCTTTTTGGTGCACTGCAATCGCTGGGTCTCACCTTGAAAGCACGCAATATTGAAATCAACGGCAGCATCCTTGACGCGATGCCATTCATCATGACAGTGGTGGTGTTGGTGATTGTTTCAGGGGGCTGGGCGCATAAGCGTCTACAAACTCCTGCAGCACTGGGTATTGCATTCGAGCGTGAAGAGCGCTGATAAATGTCGGCTCTACTTACAAATGAATCACCTGGATTAGCCAAAGCCTGGCATCCTGTGATGCGTCTTGCAGATCTTGGCAACGAGCCTGTTCGAGTGCAACTAATCGGAGACCCATGGGTGATTGTGCGCCTGAATGATCAGATCAGTGCGTTCTTGGATCGTTGCCCACACCGCAATGCGCGCCTGAGCGATGGAACCGTGGTGGACTCAACATTGCAGTGCGCATATCACGGGTGGCGATTTGGTGAGACTGGTGCATGCGCACTTATTCCGGCACTAGGCGCAGGTGCCACGACTCCACCAACTGCCAATATCGCGCCCGTTCGTGTTCAGGTTAAATACGATCTGATCTGGTTAGCCCCTCAAGAACCAGTGTGTGACATCTTGCCGATTCCAGCTTGGGACGACCCGACCTTGACCAAAGTGTGGATGCCTCCCATTGTGTTTCGTGCCTCGGCAGCACAATTCATCGACAATTTTTTGGATATCACCCATTTTCCATTTATCCATCTTGGAACTTTTGGTACCAAAGACGATGAGACGATTGATGGATTCGATCTAGCAAAAGACACAGACCCTTGGGGCTTCACATTGTTGCGCGACCACATGATTGCCAACAAGATGGATCCCAAAGTTGACACTGGTGAGCATCCACTCGTACAACCACGCTCGATGCGCTATGACTTTCGGGCACCATTTACGTCTGCGCTGCAACTGCACCTCACGATGACTGGCATGCGTAATGTGATTGCCTCGTTCTGTCAACCCATCGATATGAACACCAGTTGCCTGTATCAAGTAATGATCCGCAACGACGTGCACAGCGATGACGACTACGCCAGAGCAGTTGCGTTTCAGACCGCGGTTTTTGACGAAGATCTCAAGATCATTGAGTACCTCTACGACAAAGTAATTCCACTCAGTGGTGGACAAACCCATACCAAAGCAGACCGCAACACAGTCGAATTTCGACGCATTATGTCAAAGTTATTGACCACAAACTGACAAGTTAGACATTGACATCAATTCGCTCGAACAAATTGACATCAATCAAACCAAGATCAGTAATCCGTAAATCTGGAATAACTGAGAGCCCCAAAAATGACAGCGTCATAAATGGTGCATCTAGTGTGATGCCCATTGTGTGTGCAGCTTCGATAACCGTGTCAAGTTGAGCCGCCACCACGAGCAACGGTTGATCGCTAATCAGCCCACACACCGGCAGCGCAATTTCAGCAATTACTTGACCGTCTACAACAACGACTTGTCCGCCACCTATTGCTGCGACCCGTGCAATAGCAACAGCCATATCCCGCGGTCCAGATTCATCGCGAGCTCCCACCACCATGATGTTGTGTGCGTCATGAGCAACAGTAGAGGCAATCGCACCACGCTGCATTCCGTAGCCAGAAACATACCCAAGCCCGATGCGACCTGTTCCTTTGTGGCGCTCGACAACGGCAATGCGCGCAATATCAATTGCTGCGTCATTTACATTCAGTTGTAGCGCAGCAGTGCGCACTGTTCCGGATTTGACGCCGATTACGTTGGCTATTCCAGACGGTGGTGGCGCAATTGTGAGTTCAGCAGCAGTTGGTAGATGGTGAAGATTAATGCGGTTGTACATGGACTTTGGTGGTGATACATCTGGCACGACACCCTCAACAATCATTCCGTTGCGCGCTACGACTCGGCCGCGCTGTAGCACCATTGACGGCTTGAAGTTTCGCATCGTGTCAAACACAACAACATCAGCTTGGTAGCCAGGCCCAAGCGAACCGAGATGAAAAAAGTTGTGATACATCGCCGGATAATAAGATGCCACACAAAATGCATCAATCTCGCTGAGGCCCTCTTGCACTGCCAGACGGATGCAGTGATTGAGATGACCTTCGTCGCGCAAGAGATCAGGTTCGCGATCATCCGTACAAAACGACGTTGCAGTTGTTCCGTGACTGAGCACAGTTGGTAGCAGTCGAACCAGATCTTGGCTGACCGAACCTTGGCGCAAAAAGACCCACATTCCTTTTTGTCGTTTTTCATGTGCTTCTTCAAGACCGAAAACTTCGTGATCACTTTCTATTCCAGCAGCCAAATATGCATCTAGTTGTGCACCACGCAGACCAGGGGCATGACCATCAACTTTGCGCCAGTTTGCAGACGCGATGATTTCTCTGAACATCGGGTCACCGTTTATTACTGCCGGATAATTCATTACTTCTGCAACGCCGATTGCACCAAACTCCATGATTAAATCGCGTACTTCTTTTACGGTGAACGCGGCTCCGGCAGATGCAAATGGTGACTCGGGCACGCAAGACGATGCAGCCACACCAAATGTGAACGGCAGATGCTCAGCGGCATCAATCAAGGCGCGTATTCCGTCGATGCCTGCAACGTTGGCGATCTCGTGCGGATCGGCTGCCACTGCGGTTGTGCCACATGGCAACACAGCCTTGACATATTCGCTCACCCACATCTTGGATGACTCAAGGTGCATGTGCGCATCAACAAAACCGGGCACCAATGCTGCGCCATCAACATCAATGACTTCAATCGCTTCGCGATGACCCCATCCAGCAATCACACCGTCAGCAATTGCTAAGTCGGTGGTGACCCACTCCCTGGTTGCTGGCGCCAACACTCGTCCGCCTTTAAGCAAAATATCTGCTGGTTCGTCACCACGCGCCACTGCTAAGGCACGCAAACTTGCTGGAGGTCTGGCCATATCTTCATCCTAGGGAATCATTTCGTGGCACGAACTACCCTTGTCATGTGACTTCCTGGCTCAACAACATTTCGCCGGGACTGGCTGCTGCATGGCACCCCGTCTTGCGCTCATCCGACCTCGGCGAAACATCTCGGCGAATAGATCTGCTCGGTGAACCGTGGGTTATCACTCGCTTAAATGGATCGATCACGGCCTTTGTTGACAAGTGTCCGCATCGCAATGCCCGCCTCAGCGATGGCATGGTGGTTGGAGACACGCTGCAATGTCCGTATCACGGTTGGCGATTCGACGGCACTGGACACTGCACTCTTATTCCTGCTTTGGGTGTCGGAGCAACCGTGCCGCCAACTGCCCAACTCAAGCCTGCCCATGTAACTGAACGCTATGACCTCATCTGGATTGCACCGGAGACTCCGAGGGCAGAAATTATTGATATTGCTGAGTGGACGGATGATTCTTTACACAAGGTTTGGATGCCAGCAATTGACATCAACGCCACTGCTGCACAATTCATCGATAATTTTTTGGATTTTGGACATTTCCCTTTCGTACATGCTGGCACGTTTGGCAGTGCCGAGGATTCCAATATCAGCGATTACAACGTCGATAAAACCAACGATGGTTGGGGTTTTATTGTTGATTACCCCCACAGCATTGCCAACAAGGAAGATCCCCTCGTTGCAAGTGGCCAACATCCACTCGTGCAGCCACGCAATATGGTTTACACATTTCAGGCACCGTTCTCGGCGAACTTGCATCTTGAACTTCCCCTCACTGGTGTCGTAAATGCGATCGCTACTTTTTGTCAACCAATGACTAAATCGACAACCCGTTTGTACACAGTTATGTTGCGCAGTGATGGTGCATCTGCGACCGCTGCACAAGCAGCAATCGAGTATGAATACTCCGTGCTGCAAGAAGATCTCGTTGTCATTGAACACCTTTGGGATAACGAGATTGCACTCGGGGTTGGGCAAGCCCATAGTCGGGCTGACCGCAACACCGTTGAGTTTCGTCGCATCCTGGCCCGACTTCTCGAGCCCTAATCGGCGGAACAGGGGGGATTTGAACCCCCGGGGCTATTAACCCTCTTGTTTTCAAGACAAGTGCATTAGGCCGCTCTGCCACCGTTCCGCTCACCACAATACCTGCTCATTGCCACCACAGGGGCTGTGTTATTAGTTGATATATCCGCGCAATACATTTACCCAGTCATCAGCGTCTTGCCAACGGACATCTGCATGCTCACGCGCCGTGTGCGCATGCTCGCCAGCTGCAGGATACGAACCCAAGAACTTGACGCCGCCTTGCTTGGCATGCAAGTCACGCAATGCATCAGCCACGAGTTCGTCTGAAATGTGTCCGTCTGCGTACATCACGAAGCAGTAGTCACCCAAGCCACCAGCTTTCGTGGGGCGCGATGACAGATGTGACAAATTAATGCGACGCGCAGCAAACTCTTGCAAGATAGAAATCAAACTGCCTGGCTCATCAGCGCGCTGGAACACAACTATTCCAGTTTTGTCGTGACCAGTTGCGGCGGGCACATGATTGTGTCCGACCAAAACAAAGCGTGTTTGATTGCCACTGTGATCGGCGATGTCGCTGGCAATTACATCTAGTCCGTACAGCCGTGCTGCATTGCGCGGAGCAACTGCAGCCAGACCTATTTGGCCAGCGACAGAACGCTCCCCGACAAGACGCGCAGCATCTGCAGTTGAGTTGGCAGCATGTATTTCTGCGTTGGGAATATTTGTTCGCAAGTATGCACTGCACTGGGCGGTCGCCACTGGAATAGACAGCAACACCGTGATATCAGCCAGAGTTGTGCCTTTGGGTGCCACGATGCAATGCTCGATATCTAAAACAACTTCACGCTGAATCAGAAGTTGGTGGTCAAAGATGAGTGCATCTTGAGTGAAATTGACTGTGCCTTCGATGGAATTTTCAATCGGCACAAAGCCAACATCGACTGTGTGATTTTCTACGGCCTCAAGAACATCTGGTACGTTGCGAAACGGAATCAGTTCGCCAGATGCAAGATCGGGTTGAGTCAACAAAGCCTGCTCCGTGTAGGTTCCAAATGGACCAAAGAATCCGATGCGCTGAGAAGAAGTTGCCACGACTTGCAAGGTTAGGCGAGGCTCAAGGCCTGGCGCACAGAGTTATTCACCTGATCCAGAGTCTTTTCGCCAGAACCACGGTATTTCACGAGTCCGTCTGCACCCACCAACACAAATGTTGGATACCCAGTAACGCCAAATGCACGTGCTGCATCTTGTGCCTGGCTATCAGGCATCGCCGCCCAGGGCCATTGCTTTTCGATCAGCCATTGTGACGGCGGATAGTTCGGTTGACCCTGCTGGGTGGCGGTAGTGATGCCAATAACGGTCAGATCTTCTGGTACCAAACCTTGCGCCTTCCATTCGTTGAGCACTGGTATTTCCCGATTGCAATGAGGACACCAATGTGCCAAGAACACCAGCATCATCGGCTTGTTATCAGTTGATGGGGCGATAGTCATGGGCATTCCACCAGCAGTGAGCCCATTAAGAGTTGGTGCTTTAAGTCCAAGTGCAGGATCGTTGCCACTGTCAGGAAATGCAGGCAAGTCGGCGCCCACTACCGAGACGGGTTGAATCTCTTGAGCACCACCAAGACTCAAATTAGTTGATGAGTCTTGGGCACCATTGGAGATGACTGCGATTAGCGCCGCAACAGCAATAGCACCAAAAATAATTGCACCTAAAGAACTCGGACTTAATTTTTTTGCCATGTTGAGCTTCCTATCAGCAACACGATAATCGCCAAGAACCCACTTCCCGCCATTAGAGACAACGACATAAAGCCGAACTCCCTGAACCACACCGCCGTACAGGGCACATCAACACTGCATACATTTGTTTCAAGTTGTGGAAACCACTCAAGTAAATAATGATACGTGCTGATCGCCAAACCAATAATTGCTATTGGTCCTGCATACTTAACCACTCCTCGATCTTTTTTTATAGCGGCAATAAGTAAAATAATCGCCAAGGGATACATCGCAATTCGCTGAAACCAGCACAACTTACATGGCGCAAAGTTGGCGACTTCGCTGAAATACAGACTGCCGAGCATTGCACTTGACGCCACTAAAAACGCCAACCACAATGCCAGAGGAGCGACTGCCTCAACCAAGCCAGCAGCCGCTGCCGACCTAATGGCTGCAACTCGTGCAACAAAGAACAAAACCGCACCTCCGAGTGCCATCAGCCCAAGCAAAGCCGAAAAAGTCTGCATCGCTGATGTGCTCACCCTTCTATTCTGCCTTGTGAACTGAAATGTTGGGTATTCACCTTGAGGTGGCAAGATTCATCTTGTGGAAAAGGTACTGCCGTCTGGTGTTGTCGCCCTGCGGGCGATGCGCAACACCAGACGGCGCAACCGCATCGCCGATATTGAATGGTTTGAGGCGTTATATCGGGTCTACATCACTGCAATTGCTGGGGGTAGTGCGGTCTTGTTTCTGTCGGGATTGGTGTCGGATGAAAAACTAAACGCCTCGGGGTACGCCGATCTTGCCCAACATGGCCCCGCCGCACTCGGACTGTTTGCGGCTCTCGTTGTGTTTTTGGGATTACGCAGTGGCGCTAACGGTGGACCACTTGCCATTGAAGCACCTGAGGTGACGATTGTCTTGATGTCACCCGTTCCTTATTCACGCGCCTTGCGTCATCCAGCAATACAGCGACTGCGGACATCAACTTTTATGGGTGGGCTTGCCGGTGCAATTGCCGGACAATTGTTGTCACGAAGAGTAGAGGCTGGATCTTTTTTGACATTCACTGTTGCCGGAGCAATCTACGGGGCATGCGTCGGTTCACTTTTCATCACAAGTGCGTTACTGGTGCATGGCCTAAAGATTTCGCGATCAGTCGTGACTGCAATCGGCACCATGCTCGTGGCGTGGCAGGCGTGGGTACTAACCCAGAGCCTTGCCATTGGGGTTGGGCCATTTGACTCGCTCGGATCAATCGTGCTGGCAGAACCCGTGATCAATTTTCAGCGCATCATTACTGTTTTTGTCGTGATTGTGCTCGCAGGGTGGGGAGTCATTTTGTCTTCTAGATTGTCACTTGAAGCACTTGCGCGACGCAGTTCATTAGTTGCACAATTACACTTTGCAGTGACATTGCAAGACCTACGCACTGTTGTGTTGTTGCGACGACAACTAAGTCAAGAACATATGCGACAAAAACCTTGGTTTAGATTGCGACGACGTCGCCTGGTTCCGATTGTTGTTCGGCGCGGCGTGCACAGTTTGGCGCATTTCCCACTGCGCCGCATTGGTCGTATGGCACTTCTTGCAATGAGTGCGGCTGCATGTCAGGTGGCAGTTTTTCGGGGCACCACACCCACTGTGGTTGCAAGTGGTCTCTTGTTGTTTGTATTGGGTCTTGACATCATCGAACCTTTGTCCCAAGAAGTTGATCAACCCGACAGAACTGATTCTCTGCCGATTAACCGTGGTCTACTGATGACACAACATCTAATTGCACCGTTTGTAGCGCTCATCCCATTTGTGTTGATCGGCATGGCCACGGCCTACATTTTGGAGCCCCATCCAGCCACGCTCGGTATGGCCGCCCTTGTGGGGATTCCAGCCGCCCTGGCAGGAGTTGCAGGGGCCGCAATTAATGCCGTCAAAGGCGCACCAGACCCCGTTGGTGGGGCATTTGAGGGTCTTGCGATGCCCCCCGAGATGAGTGGGATGACAACGATGCTTCGCGCCGTGTTCCCGCCACTGATTGCAATTGTTGGAAGTGTTCCGATTGTGGCGGCAAAAGTTGCCAGCGATAATGGTGAGAATGTTTTTGCCGACACAACACGAGCGTCTCTTGGTGCCTGCATCATGGTGGGATTCGTCATCTCGTGGGTTCATCAGCGCGATGCGATCCACAAATGGTGGCGAGAACTTCTGGCAAATAGCAAAGCCCAGAACGCAAATAGAACGAGGTCGTAATGAGTAGACACCCACAACCCCCTGGTCGCCAACGTGCAGCATCAAACTCATCGTCAACGCCAGAGATACCAGTTGCTCCTCTTCCACCAGCGGCTTTAGTCGTCACCGACATCGGCAAAAACTACGGTGATGCTCCGGCAGTCGGACCAGTATCTCTGCGTGTTGAATTCGGAGAACGTGTTGCACTCATTGGCCACAACGGCAGTGGCAAGACCACACTGCTGCGAATTGTGGCAGGTCTACTTGAGCCTTCTGCTGGCAGTGTCACAATTGGTCAATACAAAGTCGGTTCAATGGAGGCTCGTTCATACTTGAGCTACATCGCTGATCAACCAACTTTTTATGACGACCTCACATTGTGGGAGCACCTTGAATACGTCGCGCTGCTACATGGCAACGATGAATGGGAGCAACTCGCTTCAGATTTACTCGGTCACCTCGGACTATTTGAACGTGCCGATGACATGCCTAATCGCTTCAGTCGGGGTCTCAAACAAAAAGCAGCAATTGCACTTGGCTTTATTCGCCCGTTTGAACTGCTCATCGTGGACGAACCATTTGTCGGCTTAGACGCGCGTGGTAAAGAAGCACTTCTTGAACTGCTCAAACAAGCAAACTCCGAGGGAGCAACCGTGGTGGTGGCGACACACGAATTGTCCTTTGTGCATACCGTCACACGCATTATTGCCTTGCGGGATGGAACCGTTGTGCATGACGGCTCTGCTTCAAATGTCAATGTCGACGCCTTGGTGCGCAATGAGGACCCCGTCGGTGAACACGACGACAAACAGCACTAGCCTTGACCTATGTTCACTTACGATGTCATTTCAGAATCCGTCCGTAATCCTCACGAACTTGCCGCCGAACTGACTCGGCGGTCAGCTCAAGGTTGGGAGATTGTGCAAATCACGTACGACGGAAGTTCGTGGTTTCATGCATTCATTCGTCACCCTGGTCAGGTTGCTGTGGCCCCCAGTGCTGCCTCAATGTCTGGTCCACAAACAAGCTCAATGGCTGAACAAATTGTTGAGTCAGTTCGTGATGGGTCGGCGAGTCCAAGCGCCAATGTTCCGGCTAATTGGTACAAAGATCCTTCCAGTAGGTACGAGTTGCGCTACTGGAATGGAACTTCGTGGACAGAACACGTCTCAACTGCTGGCAAGCAGTCCACTGACGAACCGCGTTCCTAAAACTTTATGCAAGCCACTTCGCTTGGTCACGCGGGAATTCTCATTGACTCGGGTGACACAACCATCGTGTGTGATCCGTGGTTTGTTCCCGCGTTCTTGGCTTCATGGTTTGTGTTTCCGCGCAATGATCAACTAGCACCAGAACTGATGTACAAGGTCTGTAACCCAGATTTCTTGTACATTTCTCACTTGCATGGCGATCATTGTGATCTTGAATTTTTATCGGAACAGATGAACAAAGACACCACTGTTTTATTGCCGGGTTTTCCGACCCGCGAAATGGAGCGCGAGTTGAGTCGCCTTGGCTTCAAGAACTTCATCCGCACCACTGATGGCACTGCGACTCAAATTGCACCCGATATACACGCCACGATTTTCGTGGAAACGTCAATCACTGATGGCCCTAGCGGTGACAGTGCTCTCTTACTCGATGACGGGTCAGCGCGATTGCTGAATCAGAACGATTGTCGCTTGAATGATCTGTCATCATGGCGAGATAATGAACGTGTCGATCTGCATTGGCTGCAGTACAGCGGAGCAATTTGGTATCCGATGGTCTATGACATGGATACGACTGAAAAGAAACAATTGGCTGTTGACAAAGTGGAAAGCCAATTCAGCCGCGCAGTAAAATATGTCGAAGCAGTTGGTGCCAGCATGGTTGTCCCCTCCGCTGGTCCGCCATGTTTTTTGGACCCAGAATTGTTTGATCAAAACATGATCACTGGTGACGAGATCTCCATTTTCCCCGATCAGACGGAATTTATTGCCAGACTAAAAGATGTTGGTCGCTCCAATGCACAACTCAACGTTCCAGGAACCACATTTACGGTCAGCAACAACGCCGTTGCTGTTGCTCACCCAATGCCTATTGCTGATATTGAGCGCATTTTTACCGACAAGAATGAATACCTCAAGACATACCAATCTGACTGGGCCCCGTGGCTCGCTAGTCGCCAAGCAACATGGATGCAACCCCGCACTGATCTGCTGAAATCGCTCCAAACATGGTGGCACCCACTCTTGGCAATGGCCACCACAGTTCGCGCCAGCATTGGCGCAAATTGTCTCTTGCATCTCGGCGATGAAGGAATCCTGATTAATTTTGTCGAAGGTCGTGTTGAGCAATACATTGATCAAGCATTTGGATTTCGTTTTGACATCTCCCGCGATCTAGTGGAGCTTGTTGTTGCAAATAAAGCAATCGACTGGTCCAACTCGCTTTTCCTGAGCTGTCGTTTCACTGCATGGCGCGACGGCTCATACAACGAATATCTCTACAACTTCTTCAAAAGCCTGTCGGTCGAGCGAATGACTCGCACCGAAGCAGAAGCGTCACGCAATATCAACGGAGTTGATGCTCCAGAAGCTGACATCACACTTGGCGACTACGTTGTGCAGCGCAGATGTCCACATCGCAGTGCGGATCTATCCGTGTTCGGACAAATTGACGGCAACCAATTGGTATGCAACTTGCATGGATGGCGGTTCAATCTTGACACTGGTCAGTGCACAACATCACCCGATAAGCGCATCAGTGTGCGCAAGCGCAGTTAGGTCAAACGCAAATCAAGGCGGTATTCGCCAGGTGTGATGCGATACTGAGACAAAACATCTGGCCCACAACTTGCAGTGCCCACACCCCGATGCACTGCATCGATACACACCACCACGGCATCGCTGCGTTGCAGTTCCGTGATATCTGCGGCTGCGTATAATTGTGCTGGCGTATGTCGAGTTGCTGACGCATGAAAAGTGCAACCTTCAATACCTTCTATGCGCACACGACGATCACTAACCAGATCAATCAGTTCTATCCATCTGCAGTCCATTCGCAAACCAAACTCTTGGGGCACGACATAGGGCAATTCATCAAGTTTGCCCTCGTAAATGCCCATCATCGCACTTGCGCAACGATCTGGATAATTTTCATGAGGCCCACGTCCATACCAACGCCAGTGCGTGAACGCTGCATCAAACTCATACAGCAATCCGACTCGAGCAAGATCTTCCATCGAGCCTGGCACCGTAAATACAGCGTGAGTCTCTGTGCCGTTTACTGACTCATGCTGTTCGCAATTCCAGGTCACATCACCAGTGTTGCCAGCAATATCAAGACCAAATTTGCGCCAACTAGTTAGTGCCTTGCCCCCGATTCCCCACGAGTCGCCTTTCGTTGGCAATAGTTTGAAGCCGTCATTGTCGGTTGGGGCCCGAAACACATTCAACACTGGTGTTATCACAATGCCACCTGATCCCATGCCACAAGATGACCAGCAGGTGCCCACGCTAAATCTGCTCGCGTGCGCCACTCAAAGGTGACAAAACATTCACCCGACATCGAACGAAACGGTATCGACCACTCAATTATTGCACCAGCATCCACACTCACATCAACATCAATGCGCTCGCTCACAACTCCGTCGCAAATGAGTGTTGCCGTTCCGTGCATCCACCCGAGATCACTAAACATCTGCATATTGGCGATACTCGCTACGCCTGCTTTTGCTGTGACATGAACTGGTCTGTGCACCCACGCCACTTCACGCATCGCCGGATGCGGCTCAAGATTTGATGCACACAAACCGTCTGCCACGAAATTGGCATCATTGGGTGTGTCACCAAACTGACCACCGTAGGCAAAACGCTGCTGTGCATATTTTCCATCAGGCACGAGTTGGCGCAGACCGTGATCTTTCCACTCCCAAATGAATCCACCTTGTAATTTTTCGTGCGCCCGAAACGCCGTCCAATAATCAGACAAAGACCCATTGGAGTTACCCATCGCATGGCTGTATTCACACACCACTACTGGTCGTGGTGCAGCCGTCTGGGCGTACATCACAAGAGCATCAATGGGTGGATACATCGGGCACACTACATCTGTTGCGTCCAACCCACCGTCAATCCAGTTCTCATGAAAGATTGCCCCTTCGTAGTGCAATGGTCGAGTGGAGTCGAGACCCCGCACAGAGGCAGCCTCTGCTGCATGATTCACGCCGTAGCCAGACTCATTTCCGAGTGACCACATGATGATGCATGGATGATTGACATCACGTTGCACCATGCGCGTTGCGCGTGCCACCCATGTCGCTTGCCATCGTGTGTCGTGGCACAAACTTGTGATGTAGGCGTGTGCTTCAATATTGGCTTCTTCCACTACATACAAACCAAGTTCATCACAAATATCAAGCAACTCATGGCGATTCGGATAATGAGCGGTGCGTACGGCATTGATGTTGTGTTGTTTCATCAACACTAAATCGGCGCGGATGTCTTGCGCGGTGACAGCTTTGCCTCGGTCCGGATCATGATCGTGCCGATTGACTCCACACACCGTGATCGGCACACCGTTGACCCGCAAGAGCCCATTAGTGATTGCAATTCGTCGAAAGCCAACTCGTTGTACACACACATCAATGATCTCGCCATCTGGCGACAACAGTTCGATACTGATGTCGTACAGGCTTGGCGACTCAGCCGACCAAGGCCGCACTGGCAGATCTGACGCCGCCACAGTGGCATTAAACCCGTCAAAAACGTATGCCTGTGTGTACTTTGTATTCACATCGGCTCGCAAATCTACTGCCAACTCTGCACATGCCACACGAACCACAAGTCTTTGCTCTCCAGATTTTCCACTCACGCCGTCAACGCCGACACGCACGACTAGCGAACCCGTTGCAGTACTTGCATTAAAATCAGCAACGCATCTCACTTGCTGCAGACTTATCTTTGGCCTGTGCTCAATCCAGACATCACGGTGCAATCCAGCCATCCACCACTGATCTTGATCTTCAACATAACTCTGGGCGCTGTAGCGCATCACAACAATTGCAATCACATTGTCCCCATTAACTAGATACTGCGTGATGTCGTATTCACTCGGCAATCGCGAATCTGTTCCATACCCAACAAAGACAGAGTTCACATAAACGGCATGCACGCTCTCGGCACCTCCGATATGCAATACAGTTGCATTGTTGTGTGGCATTACATGTAGCGCAATCACGCGGCTATACACACCAGTTGTGTTGTGCTCTGGCAATGCAGGTGGGGGTCCGTCAAACGGCATTTCAATATTTGTGTAGTGCGGCAAATCATCAAACCCTTGCAATGTCCAGTTGCCAGGCACTTGCACAGGTACACCCAGACCGCCATTTACTGCAGCAGGAGGCACATCACTTGGTGAGTCCCATAAACACAACAGCCACTCACCATTCAGGTCAATACGTGTGTTGTTTAGATCATTTCGACTGGTGCGCATCGGCAATCTATTAATCTGCACTACTGCAGGGTCGGCCCACGGACTGAACTCACCAATCACGGGTATCGCCATAGCGTCAGTCAATCACAAGTGGCAGGGCGCACCAAACAGTCAAACTGTATTTTTCTCCACTCAAAAGTGGTGCACCACGATGTGGATGCGTCACCAGACTTGGCCACGCAATGATGTCGCCCACTGGCACATCGGTGTTGGTGAAGTTCTGTCGCGGAAACTCCAACTCGCCGCCCACGTATGAATCGTTGAGTTTGATGCTGGCAGATACTTGAGCAACATCATGATGCAATCGCAATTCTTCCTGCTCGCCGATCGCAAAGCGAATCACAAATGCATCCTGTAGACCGTGATAATCAATCAGTGGCCACCACTGCTGCAAAGCAGGCCACAAACGCATGCCGATGTCTTGCTCAACTGCTTCAAACAATCGTGGCGCGATTGCTGCCAGTGAAATTTCATACCCCGGCACGGGGTCATCTGGTTGGTGTGAGAATCCACCAGCTGCTTTGGCAGCCCGAATCAGCGTGGCACAAAACTCAGGTGTCCAAAACGGCATACAGATGATGTCTGGTGCGACTTCAACAGCATCCCCATCAGCGCTTGCTCCGTGGTATCCCAGAATCATGTCGAGATCATTCACTGCGCTCATACTGTCATAGTAGATGTCTGTTCAGCGGTACGCTGAACTACGCTCTCAAGGTGGTGTACAAAATGTATCCAAAAGCGATAAAAAGCGGAATCGGACGGCATGGTAACAAGCCAGGACAACTAACTTTTTTTTTACTATTTATCATTACATGCTCAATGCTTTTAGGAATTATTTTTCAATCTCGTGTAGTCCTGGTCCCTAGAAATTCACAAATGAGTACATTGCCGTCAGAAAAATTGGCGTCTATCCCATCATCTACTGAATCAACTCGAGGTTTTATTGACCGTCAGTATGCGCTTGGTGATGGCACTCATGTCATTGAAGGCTGGGCAGCATTTCCTAGCAACAATCTGAAAATATACATTTATGCAGACAAAGCATTCAACTCGCTTGGATCTTTTGCTTTTCCCAGATCAGACCTCCCGACTGGGCAAGGTGCGTTAGGTTTCATTTACTATGCGCAGACAGCACCACCGATTCCCGCACAATGGTGCATCTTGGTATCTGACTCAACCAACCTGACGCGACTAGCAGGTGCAAATTGTTGAAATATCCACGAGAACCAGACTATCCGCTTCCGTTGATTGTGATTGCCCTAGGAGCAATTCTAGAGACAACTCTGCTCGGCACGATAACCATTGGATTTCTATTGACCATTGTCACCCTTGCCATCGTGCTTTCAAAAGGGAGATTCTTCTTTAGCATGATTCCACGTGCATTTCTGATTCTTGGTTTTTATTACCTCCTAATGTTTTTAATCGGCACTAATTTTGAATTCTTTCAACACCAGTTCACTGGCAAATTAATCGTTTACACCCCATTAATTGCTCTCCTCTACTTTGCTTCCAGCATGTGGGTCCGACCGACTACCCCCACCCATCGGTCATCGGCCTTTCTTGCCGGACCTGCAATTCTTCTCGCGCTTCTCAGTTTTGCCTATTTCAAATCGGGCAGGGTCGCAAATTGGGCCATGTCGGGGGATGCAAGAAATAACATCTACCAAACTCGAGCAATAATTGACAACGGGGGGCTTGTACTCTTCAATTCTTACCCTGGTTTAGCCAATGGCATCTCCGCAATCGTTGGAGGTTGGCAATTCGATACAGATGCCGCATCGGGTGGCTACCTTGGTGCCGAGATAAATGTTCAGGCTGTAACAGCAATTATTTTTCTTATTGCATCTTCTTTATTTGCCTCGATGCTAATTACTGAAAGATTCCTGCCGTCACAAAGACAATCAGTGTTTGGAATAGTCCTACTTTCATTGTTCCCGCTATCCCAAATCTGGCTGTACACCTACTTATATGAAGGATTCTTCTCATCTTCGTTTGCGCTTGCTATCACATTAGCTGTATTTGCCGATGCAACCCACAAGAATTCGACCCTTCCCTGGAAACTCATCAGCAGTTGTATCGGGTTCTCTCTTATTTGGTTCACATTTCCGCTGATTGCTCCGTTAACTCTTCTGGTTACAGTGCTCGCACTAACAAAATCTTTCCTGAAGAAAAAAAGAATAACCAACGTAGCCCGAGACTCCTTAGAAAAAGCAATCTATTTTGCTGTTATTGTCGGTACTGCTTTTTTGACAAATTTTGTCCTTAACAACAGGAGTCTTGGAGAATATGTAGAGAGACATTTAAACAACTATGGACGAATCACTCCCTTTGATAATCGTGGCTTAGTGCTCCTCACAATTCTCGCCGTCATCATCTTTCTTTGGTCATCGGAATCTCTGCGCTTCATTTCTGCCCTTGCCTTGACGGTTGGCATTACGGCAATACTCGGTGACAAGGCTCTCAACCGCATCTTGACCGAGGATTACTATTTGAGTAAGTACCGTTGGATCAGTACAGCCATTCTTCTAATTATCGAGTTGGCTGTACTGACGATTTTTGTGACGGAAAGTCGTTCGCTCATAGCAAAATCGGCCGGGAATCTTGCACTCATTGGTGTTGCAAGTCTCTGTATCTTTCCTATTTTGCAAAAGTTCCCCACGCAGCCAACTATTGTCGAAATAGTGGATAGATGGCAGTTGCCGACTGCATCTGAAGCTCATCTTATTATAAAAACAAATAAAATTGAGCCGCGATCAATTTTCTGGCGTATCTCGCCCAATTATCTTGCGACCCAAGTAATTGATATCTGGATTACGTTGGGTTTTGATGTTGGACGTGGCGCATTCGAATGGGGCTATTCTGCTGATGTTTTTTCGCTAGAGGCAGTTTGTCAATTGAGCAGTAAAAATGCTCCGACAACAATATGGGTGACCTCTGAGGAAGTAAAAATGAGTGTGGAATCGCTTTGCAACGTTGATGGAGTGACCGTAAGGGCGATTCAATAGTTTTGCGTATTGCTACGATACTGCCGTGGCAAAGTTTGAACACCTCACTCCTCTGCTCAATCCGTACGTCGGGGTCAGTAATACGGTTCGAGTTGATGCAATTCGTAAGCCTGCGCGTGTGTTACGTCTGCCCCCCCAGACGAGCGGACTTTCTATCATTGTACTTCACAAGAATAGACCTGATTTATTGCGTCAACTTTTTCAAAGTTTTATCCAGCTCGCTGAACTGACGTCAATTGCCAACGTATCCATTGAACTTTTGTTGGGTGATACTGGGTCGACTGAAAGGGAGGCGATTGAACTTCTAGAGAATGCCCCTAGCGGAGTCCGCGTCATTGACGGCATGACTTACCACTTTTCGCGATGCAATAATGATCTTTTTGAATTATCAAGTTTTGACAGTATTTTATTTATGAATAATGATGTACTAATAAATCAATGCCCTGAGGCGTTACTCAAGTCATACCAGTTGCTTAATTCTGATCAAGACACGGGAATAGTCGGGGCAGTTTTAGAGTTTGCCGATGGCTCACTTCAGCACGGGGGCATTGACTTTTTTCAAACCCCAGAATTGTTCTCTTTTTGCTACCATCCTGGCGCGCACGGAAGCAACTACTCAGTCGCTGGATCAATTCTTGAGGCGCCAGCCACTACAGGTGCATTCCTCATGGTTGGCTCTCGGAACTTCGCACACTTTGGTGGATTCGACGAAGCATTCAACGCCGAATGCCAAGATATTGATTTTTGCCTCAGGATGAAACGATCGGGTTATAAAATTAAGATCCCAAACTTCGGGCGTCTCATTCACCTAGAGAACGGGACGCGCGAGATCGGTGAGGAAAACTGGGGAGACCGCGCGCTTTTTGTTCGTCGGTGGAGCAGTTTTGTCGAGATGCAATGAAGAATCGCAGAGCTCTTCTTCTTAGTTCACTAATGCTTCGTGGCTACGGTGTATCTGTCGTTGCACACGAAATCGCCAAACGTAGTGGTCAATATGGGTGGGATATTTACATCGGATGCCTGTCGTTTGATGAGAGTTTTTCATCCGACTTCATAATCCAAGTTGGAACTGATCCCGCTGAGGTACTCAAACAATGCGAATCCCTGCAGATTGATGTCGTAATTGCCCAAACCACTCCATATTTTGAGTTACTCCCCACCCTCACAAGTTCAATCCCTACCATCGCATTTGAGCACGGTGATCCATCACCATCGTTCTTTGCCGAAGATGCCGAAGAGAGAGAAAATATTCGACGAAATAAGATCACGAATGTATATCCAGTTATTTCTAAAGTTTTATCGAGTTCCTATTTCTTGCGTCATGATATTGAATGGCCAAGCGCGAATGTAATTTGGCTTGGAAGTGATCATGTCCATCATTTTGGGAAAAAAACTGCTCCCATGTTGGTGGATGACCATTCAAAAAATTTGTCTATAGGGACACTCATGCGTCTCGGCAGCGGCGAAGCTCGCTACAAAGGTGTCGAACTCTTTGAGAGGTTAATTGAGGAACTTCACGGCGAGCCTGGAATAAATTTCTCTATCATGGGTAGGGGAACCGAAGAGGATGGCGAAAGATGGCGCTCGAAAGGTGTCACTACTTACCTAAATGCAACTGATGTCGAACGTTCTCAATACCTAAGAAATCTCGATATCTTTATTTCCCCAAGTTTATGGGAAGGTTTTAATCTGCCTTTGGTTGAAGCACAGGCATCAGGCACTGTCGGAATTGCTTTTGATACAGGCGCCCACCCAGAGACAACTCCGTTTCTTTTAACCTCAATCCAAGATGCAGTATCGCTAATCAAGACCTGGACGGACAATCGCGATCAGCTACTTAAAGCTTCGGGCATTTCGTATGAATTTGTTCGAGCAAAGTTTAAATGGGAAACCACTGCATCACAGTTTGCAGATGTTCTCAATGAAGTGATCGAGGGACGTCTTCCAAAAGTTGAATTGCAAGTTGCCTCGAGTCGCACCATCTGGCATCGTGCAGTCGGTCTCGTTAATCGAGTTGGTTTGCGAAAAGCTATCCCTATTGCCACTCGAAGAATTCTGAACCGTATAGCCCGAATTTTTTAGGCAAGTCTCTGAAACCCGGACTGTGCCGGCCCATCGTCTAAACGGCGCTCTAACTCATCGGTGCCACCTGAGTTACTGATTGATCGGAATACTTCCAGCGTGTTAGAGCGATAGCGATCTAATATTTCGTCGGTGTGTTCAATAGATGCGTACAGCGCATTGCCGGCGATAAAACCCCTCTTCAACATTTCTTGGATGACATAAGTTTTTGTAACTATTGGGTCGAATCCTTCGATTGAATAAGTCCCAATGCTTGGCACCCCGGCGGTAATTATGTTGAGACCCACCTCATGCCCAATTGACTCCCACAAATCTTTTACTTTCAAGCCAATTTGATTAATTCGCGCAGGAGCATCCTCCTCTTCCATTACTGCCAAAGTTGCGAGTGCGGCGCTTGGTCCGATTCGTTCAGTCCAGAATGTGCTTGAAATAAACGTATCTTGCGCCGCCTGCATCACTTCCGTTCGGCCAACAATCGCATTGATTGCATACCCGTTTCCAAGAGTTTTCCCGAAAGTTGCAATATCTGGTTCAACTCCATAAGCAAGATGAAGCCCACCGAATGTCTTTCTGAAGCCAGAGGTGCACTCGTCAAAAATAAGGACTGCACCGTACTGGGTTGCTAGCGCACGTACCCCTTCGAGAAATCCAGGAGCTGGTTCACTACCGCGTCGAACCTCCATAAAGATCACACCAACATCGCCTTCTTCAAGAATCTTAAAGAGTGCTTCTCTATCGTTATAGGCAAAGGGCTTAGCTGAGCCAGCAAGACCCCGAGGAACGCCAGCAGGATTTAGACCTGGCAATAAATGCCCATCAAGCGCAGCGTCTTCAGCCAAGTTCGCTGATATGTACCAATCGTGCCACCCGTGATACCCACAAAAGGCAACGGTCGACTTCCCTGTATATGCTCGCGCAATGCGCACGGCCACTGCACACGCTTCACCACCAGATCGGGTCAAACGAACCATCCCTGCCCATGGATGCATTTCAACTAATTTTTCCGCAAGGTACACCTCCTCTGGACAATTAAAAGTTGACATATTTCCTGTCTGAATAACCTGCATCACCGCTTCATCTACTTTGGGATGCCCAAATCCAAGAATATTTGTGCCGATCCCAAATAAGCCTGCGTCTATATATTCATTTCCATCTAAGTCCCACACGCGACATCCTTTGGCGCGGGAAAAATAGGAAGGCCAACCTTTTTGTAAATACTGCTCTGCACGTTTTGAGAGCAGCATGTTTCCACCAGGTATTACTTTCTTAGCTCTTCGCCATAACTTTTCGCCAGACGTCATAGTCGCGCCTTCATTTCTAATTAGGTGTGCGTTAGTAGAGAATATATGTGGAGAATCTATAATCAATTGAGAAAGTTCTTCGTATGTAAAATCTATTCGCCCGAAATAAGAAAAAACGTCTTGAATTACAATCAAATCTTCGGGCTCATCTAGTGTAACTCGAATCTGTGAATGATCGACTACTGAACTAATAGTATGTTTTTCTTCTCCCGCCAGTTTTCGCACGAAAGGCATTACGTGTTCGCGATCGTAAGAATCACTGCTAGTTGACCATGCCTCCTCAAGGGTTTGGAAATTAGCAACCTCTACATCGAGGCCATCTGGAAACGTTTCGTCTGTTGACGCGTATTTAAGCTTGTTCTGAATACAGAGATTTACAACTTGATCCACTGTCATCGGGTCTATTAACGGGCAGTCAGCCGTAATGCGAACAACAAAATCGGGTGATTGACTTTTTGCAGCATTATAGAAGCGATCCAACACATCATTTTCGCTCCCACGGATGCACTCAATATTCAAATTTTCTGCAACGGTGAGTAGTTCATTATTTTCAGAACCGACCGGTATGGCTAAAACTATTTGGTGGATTGTATGTGCTCGTTTTAGCCTGGCTATCAAAACTTCTAGAGCAGATTTATCGTTAACAAGTGACAGCACTTTCTTGGGGAATCTCTTGGAACCCAAACGAGCTTGTACAATGGCAACAACGTGGGGACTCTTCAAGGTGCCCTTCACGCTATTTACCACCGACGTGGATCGACAGCGGGCTGAGGCGGTAGCTGCAATTTTGGCAACCACTCAAGGTCTGGAGGAGCGTTTCGTACACGATCCCATGCTTCCATAATTAGGATGAGCTCAGACTCATCTTGAGCGCCAATAATCAAACCGTCAAGCGCCTTGTTGTTGCATGCCAAAGCCAAGCAGCCTTCTAGTGGTGTAATACCCCTTGAGATTAACTCGTACCGAAGGGATACTAGATATGGAGATAGGTGTTCGATTCGATTAGGCAGTTCACACGGGTCTATCAGCAGGGCACCTTGCAGGAATACGCTTCTCACAATACATTTCAGTCCACATGACTGAATCCGCTTAAGAACATCGCCCGTAAACCTTTGATCAAGCAAATTCATTGGTAATTGAATGTGAGTAATTGCGGGAAACTTCAACACCAGATCTAATTCTTCAGTGTCGTATAGAGATACGCCAATATTCATAACGTGATCACCCAAAAGTCTGATCAAAGAATCGGAGATCAACTCAGGATTTGCCCTAAATGAGTCAATGTCATGAACGTAAAGGAGATCAATAGTATCGACCTTTAAAGCCACTAAAGAGGCCTTGAGTGACTCTTCGGGTCTTAATGTTTTGTCAAGTTTCGTATGAACTTGAAAATTCAATTTGCTTGTACCAATAAGCGACTCTGCCGCGCCATACGCGGGAGCAGTATCAAGAGTTGAGATTCCCAAACGTTTTGCTTGCTGTAGAAATGAGTGAACTGCTTGAGGCGATTTCTCACTCGTAGAGAGATTTGTAATGCCGTAAGGAGAAGCCAATTGTGCAGTGCCAAGAATAATTTTGGGGAATTGTTCAGGCGCCATTGTTGTTCTTTACAGCTCGACTACATCCCATGTAATTGCAGAACCTACCTCAAGATCTTCTGATACTTGTTTGCCGACTAGATCTTTCAAATGAACGGGCAGCAAGCCTCCGGCGGGACGCATGGAACGGACATTTGCTTCCGAAATAATGTCGCCCGCACGCATTGCTGATGACACGCGCAAAGATCGGCGAAAAGCAATACTGGCATTTTCGCGTTCGCTTGGACCGAAACGAACTGTGCCAATTGCAGACCACGCATCGTTTACTTGCTGAATCAACTTGGCTAGTTCGTCTGGTTCGCAAGAAAAAGCAGCGTCGGGGCCACCATCAGAACGACGAGCAATAATATGTTTTTCAATTATCGTGGCACCGAGCGCAACAGCAGCAATTGACGCAGTTGAGTCAAGTGTGTGATCAGATAATCCAATTTCACAATCCCATCGATCGCGCATAAAGGGAATTGCAGCCAAATCCATCTCGATTGGATTAGCTGGATAGCCAGAATTACACCGAAGGAGAGCAAGTTGAGTATTGCCTGCGCCTCGTGCCGCATTAACAGCATCGTCAATTTCCTGGACGGTAGCCATACCTGTAGACATGATCATCGGCTTACCAGTTCGAGCGATGTATTCAATTAGCGGAATATCTACGAGTTCAAACGAAGCTACCTTGTAGGCGACCACATTGTGCTCTTCTAAGAAATCAACGGCTGTCGTGTCAAACGGTGAAGAAAAATATATCAACTTTTTTTCTTTTGCTCGCTTAAATAACTCAGCAGTCCACTCCCAAGGAGTCATTGCTTCGGCATATAGGTCGAAAAGTTGTTTCCCGTCCCAAAGTGTTCCACCTGTAACTTGAAATTCAGGCAGAGTCGAACGAACAGTAATTGTCTCGGGTAAATAATGCTGCAGTTTGATCGCATGGGCGCCGCTACTAGCAGCCAGATCAATAGTCTCAAACGCAGTCTCGAGTGAGCCTCCGTGATTCGCAGACATTTCAGCAATAACAAAAGGAGTATGCGACCTTGAAATTGCACGATTACCAATAGAGAACAAGTTCACAATAATAGTCTACTTGCGATAATCCAGTTGCCAAAACAGCCATGCTTTCTCAGGTACTATGAGCGTATGGCTATTGAATTTGTAAATGGACCAGTTCTAGTAGTAGCTGCCCACCCAGATGATGAGGTGTTGGGCTGTGGTGGATTAATTTCTAAACTGACAGCTTCAGGGATTGATGTAGTAATCAAATTTATGTCTGATGGTGAGTCCTCGAGAGGCAAACAGAGTAGAGAAGAGACCGATCACCTAGTAGCTCAAAGAAATCTTGCTGCGCTTAGATCATCTGAGATTCTTGGCATTAAGAAAGTGCACTTCGGAACTTTTCTTGATAACCGAATGGATTTAGAACCATTGGCAAATATCGCACGTGAACTTGAAACAATAATTGGAAAACTAAAGCTCTTGACAGTATTAACTCATAGTAGTTCAGACCTAAATATTGATCATAGAAGGACAACAGAAGCTGTTTTGATTGTGACTCGACCGGTGCCAAATCAAACTGTACGTACTGTCCTTAGTTATGAAACTCCCTCGAGTACAGAATGGAATTATTCAGTTAGACAACAATTCGGGCCAAATGTCTTTGTTGATGTATCGGCATATCTTGAAAAAAAATTATTAGCGCTTGCTGAGTATGACTCTGAACCGCGTGACTGGCCTCACCCCAGGTCAATAAAAGGACTAAAAATTGCTATGCAACAGCGGGGGGGTGCCGTAGGAAGAGAGCATGTTGAGGCTTTCGAATCAATAAGGTATTTAATAATATAAATGAAAGTCGCTTTTAGATTTGACTGTACGCCAGGTCTGGGAACAGGGCATGCACATAGGATGGCTAATTTGGCTGAGGAACTTGATTGCCTCGCTGCTGAGATTATCTACATCACATCTGCAATGACTAAACAACAAGATTTACCCTCACGGATTGACATATTTTCTGTTGAATCAAATCATGTGAGTCAACCAAATGACTGGGACCTTACGATTGACGCGCAATCTCTAGGTGATGTTGGCAAGAGGTTTGAGGAACTGGATGCCTATAGTACGTTGAAAATCTGCAATCAAAAAAAAATTGATGTGTTAATACTTGACCATTATTTTCTGAGCCAGAAATGGGTAAACCTGGTCAATAAAAATGGACTTCTTGTAATTGCTGTAGACGATATAGGCAGAACCTGGAACAATTTGTTTGCACTTATTGACTACAACCCGATAATAAAAATAAAATACCAAAGTATCGCTGGTATCAAACATAAATTATTTGGACTCAATTACGCTCTTTTGAGTCGAGAGTATAGAGACACACAGCGCACTCCTCAGGAGAATGGGGAAAGTATCCAAGTGTTTACTGGTGGTACTGACCAAACTGGATTGACGAATAGACTAATGAATGTTATTCGCCCAATCCTTGACCCCATGGATAGGATTCTGCTTGTAATAGGTAATCAAAATAATGATTCCTTGATTCTTCGTGAACAGTGGGGAGATGATGACCAAGTTGAAATGTATACCTCCTTAACAACTTTAAGCGGGATTAATGCGATTTCTACCTGGGCTATTGGGGCTGGTGGAGTCGCAGCGATCGAGAGATGCTGCGTAGGGGTGCCGTCCTTAGTAGTTTCTATTTCGAAGAATCAAGAACTCATAAGTAAAGATTTAGATGCACTAGGTGTTATAAAATACATCGGTAATCATGACCAACTATTAGAGGCAAATCTCACACTTGCCATTGAGAATTTCAAAGCAGACAAAAACTTACGGGAAAATATCGCTACGGCGGCGCAAGAGAATGTGGATTCATTTGGAGTGCAACGTGTACTCATAAAACTTTTTCCCGATTTACAAGAAATGAAACTAAGATCTGCCGAAAATGATGATTCCAACAAATTATACTCTTGGGTAAATGATTCATTAGTGCGGAAAAATTCTATACATCGAATCCCTATAACAAAAAGTGAGCACCAGACTTGGTTTCAAAATTACTTGAATAACTCAAGTTCACAAATATATATTCTTGAAATTAAAGGTTTGCTATTAGGGCAAGTCCGGTTTGACCTTATAGACAATTTATTTCATATTAGCTATTCTATTGATTCCAAATTTCGGGGATTAGGTCTTGGCAAGAGAATAATTGAAATGGGCTTGAAGGAAATAAAGACAGATAAACTGAGTAAATACGTGGCAGAGGTAAGGGATTTCAATACCGCTTCTCGACGTATTTTCGAATCAATCGGTTTTACTCTTGTTGATGTAAACGAAGATCAAGTAGTCAAATATCATTTTCAAGATAAGTGCAATTGAGCCTATGGCATTTGCGTTGTTATCTAATAGGCCTTGGAATTCTAAAACTGCTGCACGACTTAAAGCGAAGAATCTAGGTCCATTCGTTCTTATCTCAGATAAAAGTGAACTTACTTCTACGAACTTGACGAGTCAGAATAAAAAATTTTGTTGCTCATTGATCGTCAATTATCCCACCTGAAATTTTTACGTCCTTTGAGACAATTATTTTTCACATGACGGACTTACCATTTGGGCGAGGCGGTAGCCCACTACAGAATTTAATTACAAGAGGAGTTAAAAGCACAAAAATCTCGGCTCTACGATGCACTGATGTCTTAGATGGTGGACCGTTTTATCTCAAGGAAGAATTGTCGCT